>Ga0334884_1000694_pt1 | contig 58792 bp, 48 predicted proteins | sample GraSluR1_MG_7_FD_207215 | JGI IMG/M metagenome (GOLD analysis project Ga0334884, IMG submission 207215) | Sludge microbial communities from methane-producing bioreactor in Wageningen University, Netherlands - Granular Sludge_12_05 R1 | ecosystem: Engineered > Bioreactor > Anaerobic >... | reverse complement strand
TTATGGCAGTTTTTTCCCGGGAGGTTATAAACCTGCCAGGCAATCCACTCGTGCGTGCTCAAGGAAAGTATCTTCAAATTAAGGGAGAAGAGACTTAAGGATGCTAGGGTCATGCTGCCGCTGAGCAAACCCGTGAACTTGTGAAGACCCTGTCGCCCCGCCACAGCCTATTGCTTTGTAATTAGTCTACTAGTAAACAACAAATATACAGGCCGGCCAAATAGTCAGAATGTTCAATTAGTTAATAAGCTGGTGCCTGGCACCGAGGTCCATTAATCTTTAACGGTCCTCAATTCACTCAACCTGCTGCATTCAACCATACGATTAAGAGTCTGTAATGTAAAAACTTTTCCCCGGGTAGATAGCAACAATTTTTTCATATCCTCCCGACGGACTCCAAACCCTCTACCGCCAATGCAAGCAATGACCTCAAATCCAACCAAGCTACTGTCTGAAGAAGAGGAACTCAGCTCACCCAAATGCTGAATTCTAGTCACCTTATCCCGGGCTGTACCGTCATCTTCAGTGATTTTGGCCTCGATTACTACCTGTGGATTGAACTCATTAGGAATAATAAAATCCGGTGTTTGATCAAAACCCTTAATTCTTTCAGCTCTTTTAGTCTTTCGATAACTAATTCCATGATCATCCAGCAGGTTCTCGATAGCCACTTCCATTCTGTCACCGACTAAATCAGATACTGAATCACGATGGCCGGCAAATGGTCTTCCCAAAAACCGTTCATACAATAACATTGAATAAGGAACCCCCATCACAGCAAGATTTCGTAATCCTTCCAGGCCATACTGAGTATCAGCCTTGTCCAGTCGATGAATCTGGTCTGCTCCGCTACCGGGTGAAGGAAGCATAATAAGTTCACAGGCCACTGTTACTAAGGCCTTAACCCGGGAAACGGTTAGGGAACTGGTAGACAAATGTTTTAAGGGCTGCAGGCGAATATTTCGGTCCAGGCTGCGGGCAAACCCCTGGCTTACTGGAATTCCAGTTCTTTGCGTAGTAATATATGCCCATTCAGGTGGGGTAAAGCCCAGTATACTCCTTAGAATAATTAATATAAGGGGTACTTCCTGCACTGCTACCATTACCTGGTCTGGATTCATCTCCTGAAAACCATTAGTGGCCAATTTGAGCTGTTCATAGCCCTTATCAAACACGGAGAATTCAATAAACCCCTTACCCCTCGGCATATTCATAAAATCAGACTCCAAAGAGGCGAAAACTGCTGATACATAGGGCTCCATATCTTGAATCATTTCACTAAATTCGACTTCAAAAGGAAATCTCAAATTCTTCCCTTCCATACCCCTCATTCTCCTCTAATGCAATCCAGTTCTGTTTCTCGGCTGCAGATATATTTTTCAGCAGGTGCTTCTTAACTGCCGGCCAATCACCCATAGCATCAATATAGTCTGCCACTCTGGCCAGTCGGCTCCCTGGTTCGGCCTGAGAATCCCAATCTCGCCGAAAATTCCATATGGCTAGACGAATTAAATGGCCATAAGTTAGGCAGCGCATATCTCCCTGGGTATACTTAACGCCTCCCAGAGCCAATTGTTTTAGATCTCTCTCAACCAGCAAAGCAAGGTCCTTTGGATTATCAACAATTGTTCTGCTGGAAACAACTCCGGTAGAACGGCATACAAAAACGGTATCTATGATGGAGGATCCGGTACCATTAATATGAATGGAGGCTCCCATTTCACCAGGGCAGGGCAGGGAAGCAGAGCAAACCAACCCGGCATCCAGCAATGCAACCGCCACTGGCAGGTAGGCCTTAATATCGTTATGATGATAGGTGAATACAAATGGAGCCCCAGGTTTCAAGGCCCGAGCCATATTCTGAAACACCTGTGATATACCTTCCAGGAAATGTTGGGATCCACGTTTCATAGTGGTATTCCCGGTCAATTCATTCTCATCCCGGGTAGTATTACTGCCGAATCCAGCATAATCAGTTCCTGCCAGCTTCCGCAGCCACACATAACAAAAGTCCATCAACTCAGCGTACTGGACATTGCCAAAATAAGGAGGGTCAGTAATAACCGCGTCCAGGGAAGCCGTTGGCAGATTTAGATCGGTAGATGATTGGCAATAAAGCTGATAATCCAGACTGTCATAGCTGCAATTAGGCCTTGGCTGTCTGCCGATTTTTTCTCCGCTGATAGGGACTTGAATTTTCTTGCCTTTTACATGCTTTATTTCGAAAGGCTTCTGGCAGTATTCTTTGGCCCGAAGATACTTGTCCACAATATTGGTCCAGCCACCGCTGCCAATATTTCCGACCCGTTTTTCATCAACAATACCCAATAGATTGGATTCACACTGAAGCAGGCTGACCGGAAATCCATGAACTGAAAAAATGTCCAGGGATTTTAAAGCCCTGGTGTCGTAACGACAGAGCATATTTTGATAACGGAGCAAGTCGGATAAGTTGGTAGCCAAGGCAAATTTTACTTCTCCCTCGGGCAATGCCATGATAAGACGACTGCTTAATTCCAAACCCAGTAACTGCCGGGAATTAAACAATTCCTGGTATCTGTTGTAGCCCCAACGATGAAGCCGGGTCGACTCATCCCCGGGAGGAATAAAATCTCTGGGAACATAAATGCTATCCAGGGCTAAGAATTGCTGCTTTGCCCTTATATAATTATCCAGATCCTCTTGATCAGGTCGTTTGAAGAAACGACCTCGATGGCTTGGCTTACAGTGGGGGCAATAATACTCTATAGCCACCATCCGATGCTGAAGGGGTCCCAGTTCTTGACGCGGGTAACGGTTGCTAGTACCACAAGTAGGGCATAGGCAACGGTTTCTGCTGGCCGGACCTGATTTAATCAACTGTTGGCCGCAATCTGCACACACACCTGGATTATTGTGGTCCTCCACCTCATTCAATTGACCACAACTGCTGCAAATCAATACATAATTAGGATGACGGTTGTTGCTGGCCAGTATATACCCCGGAAAAAGTTCAAAAACCTGTCCGCAATCCTCACAGGCCAGTGTTTTCACCCAGAGATAATACTTCACGGGTACCTGTTCATTCCCGCAAATATTACACCTGGTACAATAATAGCCTCCAAGCTGCCCTTTAAGATTATCTATCAAATTCCGGGCAGCTGCCTGGTAATCCCGCAGGTTTAAGTCGGCTAGTTCTCTTTCCACTATCCAACAGGCCATAGGATTTATATCACAACCGATAACCCTGCACCCCAGCCGGTTAGCCTCAATTACCGGTGTACCACCGCCCATAAACGGATCAGCTACTGTAATACCATCCAAAGAGTTGGATTGGTAGAATAAATCCTGTAGTTCTCCGGCACCAAACTCTGACAGTAAAAGGCCCCGGAATAAAGTGCCCGGGCGCCGTGCGAACCATTTATGAACTGCTATTACCGGCCGATAATTCTGTTGTATCTGCTTTTCCCGCAAGGCCAAATTAGCCAGGAAAGGGATATCAAAATCTTTTTCAATCAAAGAAACGCCTCCATATCTAATGACTATTATACTTTAAGCAAAACTCAGGTGGATACCCCTGTTTGCTCTTATTAAACTGCGAGTAAAAGAACTGTTCACTCACACTACATGCAATCACTCGGCTAATATCAAAACAGTACTCAGAGGAAATTTGTACATAATGTAGATTATTAGTAAAATGAAAGGAATTATTTAACATAATGGAGAAATAATTAAATATCAGGAGGCCGTGTTATTGTTCTCACTGCCCTTATATGAATTGGGAGGGCCAATCGTGATATTTTTAATAGTAATTGCCGCTTTTTTAGCGGCTGGAATAATTCCCACACTTCTTATAACCAAGTTCTATGATAAAAAGCCAATAAATCCCTACTTGCCAGCATTTGTGCTGTGGTTGTTGGGAATTCTAAACTATCTTTATTCTAAAATAATATCTCATTTACAAGATACCGGTATCGATCCTATTGGGGAACTGTCTACATTAAGCATTATGGCAATTGCGGTAATAAGCTCATCTATTTCATGGATAATAGCCGAGGTATGGGCGAGACAAAAATGTTTAGCCAAGAACAAACTAAGGAATGCGATAATGCTTTTGAATATCTTGACAATAGTTCTTCCCTTACTTCTCAGGTTTATTGTAATAATTATGTTGTACTGGCAAGTCAGCTGAGGCAGCGGTACCATGGAAAGCTGCTAATGAATCCTCTTACCTGGTGATAACCCGATGCATAAGATTACTCATGTCAGCCCCAACAGTGTTTTGGCAAAATACCTCTATTCGACAACCTTGAGAAACTCCGAGTCCCTGGATCTGCCCATATTTCCCTTTGGCTTTAATCTGAGCCAGAAGGATGGCTCTGGCGAACAAATCAGTTAATGTAATTTGACTGGAAATTTAAAGGGAATATTTTACACTGTGTAGAAATGATTTAATAATTTGTTATTGTGTTGGAATATGGTTGAATCTTATATAGATGAGCTGCTACTAATGTCTATTAGTAGCAGCTGAGCCCATGCATGCGTTATAGCAATAACGGAAATTCACCAACTGATTTAATAATTAATAGAAATAAATTCTAAGGTACCTAATTGTCTGTTATTAATGTGAGGAGGAATCGTAATGCAATTAGAATTATTGGCTATTATTGGAGATACTTCGATTACCTGCGTATCAAAAGATATTTGATTTCTATAATCCAAGGGTGCACCTGAATCAAAATTCAAGATGCAATACTACCCATATGTGGAGGACGGAATGATCGATTATACTATTAGAAATATAAAACCAACAGAATTTTGTCTTCTTGAAGAATTCTTATATGAAGCAATTTTTCAACGAGATGAAAATAATTTGCTTGCGAAAGATGTTATAAAATCCCCCGAGTTAAGCGTGTTTATAGATGATTTCGGTAAGCCGGATGATTATTGTCTTATCGCTGAAACAAACGGAAAAGTAGTTGGCGCTGTGTGGACGAGAATCCTGATAGGCGAAGTAAAAGGTTTTGGAAACATAGATGATAAAACTCCGGAATTTGCGATTTCATTGATAAAAGAATATCGAAACAAAGGTATTGGAACGGCACTTATGAGGAATATGTTACTATTGCTAAAAAAGCATGGATATAAACGCACATCACTTGCAGTCCAAAAAGACAATTACGCAGTCAAAATGTACAAAGCCATTGGTTTTGAAATAGTTGCGGAGTTAGAACAAGAATATCTAATGGTCTGCAAATTAAACCTTAGGGTAACAAATTGAGCATTGATATAAAAAAGGGGTTGGATGTGCTTCGCATATCCATATTCCCATAAGGCTAATAATCGGTAATTCATGTAACTGAATGTAGCAGTAAAAGGTAATGCGTGTAGTTGTGTGCCATGGCCATGATAGTGCAGTTAGGAAAAACGGCTAATGTTTATAAAATGTGAAAGATAAGCACGGATAGGTGATATGTTCATTACGTCGATTACATATTCGAACCCAGGTGAAATTAGTATTCAATTATAACCCACAGAGGGAGAACAAGATATGATGGATATTTATCGTAATTCACGCACTCACAATTATGATATAAATATCTCGGCCACCGAATGGATGGAAATCCTTCGCTTACCTGAAATTCAAGACGATGACAACATACTGTCAGCTCTTGAAGAATGGTATCTGGCACCTGAATACACTGCTTCATGTAAATCTCTAGGAGAAGTATACGGACAAGATCATCGCTTTTTCAGTGTGCAGAACCGAAGGTTGGGGCAGTTTGCCGTTAAACATCTTAATCGACTTAGGTTGATAGGTGACAATGGTAAGGAGACATACTGGGGCGTTGCTTGGATTGAATTGAAAAAAGAAAAGGGGACATATACTGTTCGGCTACGTCCGAAACTTGTCAGTGCGCTCAAAGCGCTTGGTTTATTCGCTAAAGATACAGAGGATATAGTTAATCAGTATCTCCAAAACCATGACTTAAGACAAGAGGAGCGATTTGAATTTCTACATGAGAAGTGCGAAAAACCTACATTATTAAAGCGAACAACGGAATCATATCCTCGTGATCCTATTGTTGCTAAGAGAGCATTATGTCATGCAGAATTTAAGTGTGAATTTGATGCCTCACACGAGACATTCCCAAGGATGATTGATGGACTTCCGTATATGGAAACACATCATCTTATACCATTAAAATATGCTGATCGTTTCGACATATCTATTGATGTGCCAGAAAACATAGTTTGCCTATGTAGTACCTGTCATAATCGTATCCATTATGGCCGAAATAAGAAGGAGATGATTGAATCTCTCTGGTCTCTGCGTAATGACGATTTGCATCAGGTTGGAATCGATATTGATTTATCAGAGATATTACGTTTCTATCTGATACAATAATTGTGATGCATTTTACCGGCTAGAACAATGTAGCTGGTCAAGCGGTGGACTTGCTGTTTTATGGCGAATGCAATAAAATAACCAAAAACGGAGCCCTGGTGCCGGGGCATCATGTAACTATTGGCTGGGCTGACCATAGCGGTTTAAGGGCAGAAGGCACTGAATAGTTTTCCCAAGGGGGAACTTTTTATATATCAGATGATACTATCTGGCTTAGCCAGAAGGAAATAGCACAGCTTTATCAAAATAACGTGATAGATGAATTGATGATGGGGAATCGGAAGTTAAAGCAACTATCCGGAAATTCCGAATAGTTCAAAAAGAGTGAAAACCGAGAGGTTTCCACACTTTTATGAGATACCCCCGTTCCATAGATGTTGCAACAAAATCACAAGGAGAACACTATCATGATCCCACCCGAAAAACTATCCACCCACGGCAAGTTCATAACCGAAACCGAACTGCAGAAGATCTCCCGGGAAAGGGATTACCTGCTGTTCCATGCTGAAATTGAAGAAATGGTGGAGGGCGGTTTGCTCAGCCCGGTAAAGGCCTCGGGAAAGAATGGGCGAATACCCCCTCTTTTTAATAAATACCGCATCATCAAGCCTAAAGAAGATTATAGCGAGTATCTGGAAAGCATCCGCCGGCTCAACCCGCGCTTGAACATATCCGCCTATCTGAAGCGCCCGGAGTTGTATAAAAAGCATCGTGAACTGCTGGAAGGTTTAAGCCAGTACTTATGGCATCGGGGGGAATTGCTGGAAGAGCCCATGTCCCGCAAGGAGCGTTCCTTTTCCATCTGGGGGCGGGAGAAGTTTATCGATGAGAACTTTGCTCTGCTCCGGGAGGTCTTGCGTTTCAATGGCCTGGGGGAGGATTTTCTCCATTATTATGATACCCCGGAGCCCTTTTTTGAATATGTTCACAGCCAATCTGCTGAAATGTCGGTGCTGATCCTGGAGAACAAGGACACCTGGTTTACCTTCCGGAAGTTGATGCAGGCTAGCGGCCGGAATCTTATTGCTGGCCAGAGGGTGGACTTGCTTATTTACGGGGAAGGCAATAAAATAACCAAAAAGGCTGCTTTGGAGGATTACGCCCGGGGTATGCTGCGAAGGCAGGCCGGACAGGCTATAAGATTCAAGTATTTCGGGGATCTGGACCGGGAGGGTATCCGTTTGTTCTTCCGTACCCGGGAGGCCAACCCCGCTTTGTCTATTGAGCCTTTTGTACCTCTGTACCTGCTTATGCTGGACTTGGCCCGGGGCCGGGAGATGCCGGAGTCACCGGATAAAAGGGATATACCGGCGGCGGCGGAGGATTTTGCTCAGCTCTTGGGCTCTGATCCGGCAGGAATTATAGATTTATTGAACCAGGGCCGCTATATACCCCAGGAAATAATTAATTATCAGATTTTGGCCGGCATTTTAACTTAGAACGGGGTTCATCATGCAAGATTTAGGATTTCTCGAAGGCTTCGAGAAAAGGATGCAAATAATGGCTGCTATTGACTCCATTGTCAACCGCTATAATCGCAATATGGACATGGAGCGGCTGTTTGAGCGGGGCCACCTGGACAATATCATTTTCTCGGTTTTGGTTTTCATAATGGAAAGAACCTTAAGCGAGGATGAGGAATGCACCATGGACAGCATCAGCACTTTCTTAAGGGAGATTATTCCTGCCTACCATCCGGACTTTCCCGCCGAGAACCTTCGCCCCCTGGCGGAGTATATCATCAAGGATATTCTGCAAAATGGGGGAGAGGCCCGTTACTATCCGGTGATGAAGTATGGGGAGGGTTTAAGCCCCATTCGCATTCGCTTAATAGACGATAAGCTTAAGGACAGTGAAAATGGCTACACCGTTACTTACCAGCTTACCAACCAGGGTTATGACCTGCTGTTTCGCACCAAGGAAGTGGAAGAGGAAATCAGTTTCACCATTGAAGAACTGAAATTGCGCGAGCTGATTAAGCGTAAAAACTATAAAAAGGCCATCAGCCAGAGCGCCAACCTGCGGCAGATGATCAGGCAGAAGCGGAATGATATCAGTCAGTTTATTCAGAAGATTCGGGAAAATATTTATGAGGTGGATATCCGGGAATACGAGAACCTGGTTAGCAGCACCTATGCCCTGTTGGAGGAAGAGTACGGCACCATGAATGAAATCCGGGATATGATTGTGCTTTCGGAGCAGCGCTTGCAGGAAGAGGAAAGGGCCCGGGGCCAGCTGGATGAAGAGATGAAGAAAGCCCGCAGGGAGATCGCCATTATTCGTCGAAATATTATCGATACCATAGACGAACAGAAACAGGTCATTCTGGAGCGGCACAGCCTGGCCCAGATTTATAAGGAAATGATTGAGGATTCATTTGCCTTGTCCCTGGCCCGGGTCTATAATTTTGAGCAGGAAATCCTGGTTCCCCTGGAAAAGTGCGGGGAGGAAACCATCCCCAGGCTGTGGCAGTTGTTGAACCCCTTGTTTAAGCCCAGTATGGACAAAAACTTAAGCCTCCTGCCCCTCTATGACCGGCAAGCCCGCATTCGGAATGAAGAGGAGACAGCTGAAGGGGTGGCCATGGAAGAGCTGCAGGAAGACCGGGAATGGCTGGAAATCAATAGAATTAATGAAGCTCAGGTGGCTTTGGTCCAGGCCCTGTTAATAATGGCCGGCAGCAAAGGCTCATCCTTTCGCTTCAGCGAGTTTTATGCCTATTTGCAGAGCCAGGGAGACCTTTTTACCCAGGTAGTGCAGGGTGAGCTCTTGTTTAAATCCATGCTGAAGCTCTATGACCTGAACTCTATTGACATCCTGGCCTGGCAAAAAGGGCATGATGAAGTGGTAGCCAATGCCACCGGGGAGCTGGACCTGAACTATTGCCTGCATCGAATTGAATTCGGGCAGCCGGATATGTACGGGGTCAGCAGGATTCAGATAAAAAAACCGGATGAAGAGATGTTGGAGGACGACCTTTCCTATAGCCATAAGGATGCGGTTTTCAGCCGCCATATCCTTATCAGTGACTTTTTAATCGAGGTAGATATTGTATGAGTTCATTAAATACCGCCTTAAGAATATTCAAAAAGCTTCTGGATCGGGGCCAGCTGGACCGGGATAGCGACGGGGATCTGTTCCTGGAATACCGCAGTGGGGAAGTCAGATCCATCCTGGCTCAGATGGAGGAAGAAATGGAGTTTACCATCGTGGAAGCCTCCAGCACCCTGTACCTGGTTCCGGACAGCAGCAACGGCCTTCTGGGCTTCGTCAGCAAGGATTTGCGGGAATGGGTGGCATCAGATGCCAGGCTGTTGGACAGCTACCTGCTCTGCTATATCGTTATGTTCATACTTTATCTGTTTTACGGGGGCCGTAACCGCAATCCCAAACAGCGGGATTACTTGCGGGTCAGCAAATTATCGGAGGAACTGGATCAGCGACTGGGGCTGGCTCTGCTGGAGCAGGAGGGAGCCTCGGGGCTGGAGGAGCGTTATGGTATAAATTTTATTAAAATCGCCGAGCTGTGGGAAAGCAAGCAGGATTACGAAGAAAAAGCCCGCAAGACCAAGACCGGCACCATTCTTAACACCTGCCGACTGCTGGAGCGCCATAACCTGATCCGGCTGGTGGACAATGACCGGGAGATCCGCTGCACCCGCAAGCTGGATGATCTGATGCTGAACCATTATTTGAGTGACAGCCGGGTGGAAGAGATTCAGGCCTTGTTTGAAGGGGGAGCAGCAGCCCATGCCCAATATTAATCGAATCAGGATCATCAATTTTTCCTATAATCACGATTCCCGCCATATTGTGGATGAAACCTTCAATTTCCACGGCGGTGAAGACGCCCTGCTAAACCTCGCCAACGGCGGGGGCAAAAGCGTTCTAGTGCAGCTGTTTTTGCAGGTAATCGTTCCCGGGGCCAAGATTCAGGGACGCAATATCGCCAGTTTTTTCCGCAAAAAAAGCCAACCCACTTACATAATGATCGAATGGAAACTGGATGGCGGGGGCGGCTACCTCTTAACCGGTATTGGCATGACTTCTGCCGAGGCGGTGGAGGGGGAAGGAGCCAAACCCCGGGTTCGGTTTTTTAATTTTACCTCCAAGTACAGCGCCGCCAATCCCTATGATATTATGAACATTCCGATAGCCAACCGCAACGGAGGGGTCTTGGAGCTTAAGCCCTTCCGGGAGGCCCGCAAGCTTTTAGCCGATAAGGAGAGAAAGGACCCCTATTTATTGGGGTATTACCCGGAAGATGATCGTAATGGCTATGCCAGGCGCCTGGCTGAATTCGCTATCTCCCAGGATGAATGGCGCAATGTGATCACCCGCATCAATGACAGTGAAAACGGCCTGGAGGATCTGTTTCAGAAGTACCGGAGTTCCAGCCAGTTGCTGGATGACTGGATCATTAAGACGGTGGAAAAGGTCATGTTTAAAGGCCGTTCCCAGCAAGGGCAGTTGGAGGAGATGCTGCAGCGCCTGGTACAGGAAGTGATTGAAAATGAACGCTTCATTATGGAAAAACAGCTTTTCAGCGGATTTTTGGACCGCCTCCAGAGCATATGGGCTGAACTGGAGACTCTGTTAATAAATCTGGAACAGCAGAAGGGTTTAGGAGCCAATTTGGCGGCCCTCCACCTCCATCTGGGTCAGAAGATTAAGGAGCTGGAAGAGCAAAAAGAGGCCAATGAAGAGGCTATAGGGGAGACCCGGGGGGAAGAGCAAAGGGTTAACTTGGAAGAGCGTTCCCATCAATATCAAATCCGTTTGGAAGAACACCTGATTAAGGCTGAAGAGCTGAAGGCAGCAGAAAAGAGCAGCCAGGAAACAGAAGAAAAGCTGGAAGAGGCCAAATGGCAGCAAAAGCTGATAGAAGCAGCCCGGCTGGCCGGGGAGATCGGCCAGATTAATTCCGAACTGTCGGGTATAAACGAAAGACTGGCCTTGGCCCGGGAAGATTATGATAAGGATGAGCGGGCCCAAAGCCTGGAATATTCCCTGAAGATAAGATTAGAAGAACTTTTAGAAGCCCTGGACACCCAGCTGGCCACCATGCAAGCTGGCCAGCGGGAGCAGCAGGCCAGACTGAATAGGGAACAGGAAGAGTTGCGTAAGCTGGAAACCCAGCGCAGTGGTCTGGAGGGGGATAAGGGTAGACTGGAGGAACGAACCCGAATTCTGAGCGATCAGGAAAAACAGGTGCAGAAGCGCCTGGGCCGGCAATGGGTCAGAAACCTCCTGGGGGAATTGGATCCAAGGGAAATGGAGCAGATCGACAGCAGCTTGCAGCAAAGCTGCCAGCAATTGCTGGCCGAGCAGGAAAAAATACGTTTGGAAAAGGCGGACCTGACCCGGCAGCAGCAGGATATGGATCGGCAATGGAAAGAAATCCAGGCCGCCCAGGCCGAGAATCATAGAATTTTAAGGGATTATGAGCGGGAACGGAGTGAGTATCAGGGTAAGGAAAAGGAAATCCAAGGGATTTTGGAGCGGTATGGCTTTGATCCATCACGGATCTTTGACCGGGAAGGAATGGCTTTGCTTTTTGACCGGCATATCAATGAGGTAAAGAAAAAAGAAGAGGCAGCGGTGCGCAGCCGCAATGAGCTTGGCGAAGCCTTGGCTTCCATTGCCCAAGGCCACCTGCACAGTGCTTCGGAAATGGCTGCTGCCCTGGCCGAGCTGGATATTCCATTTGATACCGGAGAAAGTTATCTGAAGAATCAGACCCCGGAAATACGCCAGGGTATGCTGGCGGCCAATCCCGTTTTACCTTATGCCTTTATCCTGCCCCGAGGGGATATGGATAAGATAGCCGAAGCCGGTCTTAATATGGTTATGCGTCGTATTATTCCGCTGATGGCTTATGAGGACCTGAATATGATGGTGGAGAACCAGGGCCGGATGGCCTGGCCCCGGGAGGAAATGGCCCTGGCCTGTCTATATGAAGGCCGGGTATTTGATAATGAGAAAATGCCTAAACTGCTGGCGGAGATGGAAGAAAAGAGGCAGGCCGCTGCCGAACAGGGTGAGCATTATGCCCAGGCTCACCGGATAGCAGTGAGGGATTATGATATCTATCAGGGTTTTGATTATACGCCAGACTATTATTACCAGGTGGAAAAAAGCATTAAGGCCGCACAAAACCGTGGTCTGGAACTAGATCAGCAATTATCCGCCATTGAAGAGGCCAAAAACAAGGCTATGGCCCGTCAGGATCAGCTGGATCAGGAGGCAAGAGAGCTAGCCCTTCAACTGCCCCCGGCCCAGGCCGCCCTGGATGCTTTCCAGGAATTCATGAACAGGGAGCCGGATTACCAGAAGAGCCTGAACCGGCTTAACCAAATTACCGGGGAAATTGCAGGATTAAATGAGCAGAAAGAAGCCCTGGCTAAAAGCCTGGTCCGGCTGCAGGAAGGCATTGCCAAGGGCAAAACCAAGATAGCGGAGTGTCAGGGTCAAAAGCTCAGGCTGGAACAAAAATGCCCCTTATACCAGGATGCCCCGACAGGCCAGGTTCTGGAGGGAAGCCTGGAAGAACTGGAAGAAAGGCTCATGGCCATAAAAGGGGAACATAATCAGGAAATCGGGCAGCTGGAAAAGCGGCAGAAGCAGTTGATTAAAGAACTGCGGGGGACGCAAAAACACCTGGATAAGCTCAGGCTGGCAGAAGAGGACTATGCTGCCATACGCTATGACGAAAGTGAGGCCGATGAGATACAGGAACAAATCACCGGCCTGGAATCACTGCTGAAAAGGGAACAAGCTGAGTTACTGTCGGCAACTAGGGCCGAGGGCGCTGCCGATGAGGCTTTAAACAACGCCTTGGCTGAGATAAAAAGACTGGGTTATGAGGAGCCCCTGCCACCCCAAGAAATCCGGGGAGATTTTGAAGGTCGCCGTCAAAGACTGCTACACCGGATGGGCGAACTGGAAGAAGGGAAAGAGCACCTGGCCCGGCAGATATCCCGCTGCTTAAGGACTAGGGAAAACATTGAGCAGGCAGTTGATCTGAAGAGCATGGAAGCGGAAAAGAACCTGGTGGTGGAAGAGGATTTTATGGCCCAGGCCTCCCGCTGGGAAAGGGAATACCGTAATCTGCAGAATGAAAACGGAGCCCATATTAATCAAATAAAGAATCTCTATAACGACTGCAAGATAGATTTCCGGGACAAAAACCCCAACCTGGACAATATTTTCAAAGGCCTTGATCCCTTGTGGGACAAGGCACAGGCTGAGTATGAAGACTTCTATTATCTCTTCGAGCGCATGAGCCTGCAAGGGGAAAAGCTGGCCGACCTGATTGCCATCTATGAAGCCCAACTGGCCAATTTGGAGCGCAACAAACAGGATATGGTACAGCAAAGCTTCTTGCAGGGAAGACGAATGATGGAAGAAATCCACTTAATATCGGAGAACTCCAAGGTGCGCCTGACCGGCCGCTCTAGGCCGGTACAAATGCTTAAGATCGATTTGCAGCTGGATAGTCATGATTTGGCCCGTCTTCGGGTGGCTCAATATATTGATGAATGCATTCATCGGGTCAGAGAAAAAACCAGGCAGGAAAACCGCAGTGACGAACTGCGCAAGACCATTGCCCGTTTAATGTCCAGCCGGGAATTGCTCAACGTTTACCTGGGGAATGCTCATATTCCGGTGCAGGTATTTAAAATCGACCTCAACATGCAGAACAGCCGGCTCAAAATATGGGAAGACGCGGTCCGGGAGAACTCCGGGGCAGAGAAATTCGTTATCTTCTTTTCCTTGCTGTCGGCCTTGATGGCCTATACCCGAGCCCGCAGTATGGAAGCCCTGGGAGCCGACCCGGACACAGCCACCCGGGTCTTGATAATGGATAACCCCTTTGGACCCATATCATCGGAACATCTTTTAAAGCCTATGTTTGAAATAGCCAAAAGACACCGAACCCAATTGATCTGTTTGTCCGACCTGAAGCAGAATTCCATTTTGAATTGCTTTAACCTTATCTATATGCTCAAGGTGCGAACATCCGCCATCGGCGGAGCCGAGTATCTAAAATTCGAGGAATATGTCCGGGATGAAACCGCCCTGCCCCGGGATGAAAAACTGGAAAAAGCCATTTACCGGGCTTCCGACTTTTCCCAAACCCCTTTGTTTGGGGACGGGTGACACGGGGGCGGTCCTTTTGTCACCTTCATGTTACCTATCCTTATCTATTTCTTCCAGCAAGTTAACATATAAAAGGAGCTCTGCTCGGGAGGTAATATTGAGTTTGGAATAAATGTGTTTGCTGTGGGTTTTAATGGTGTTTATACTTAGACAGAGGGTTTCTGCAATTTCTTTGGCAGTAAGGCCCTGGGCATAGAGGTCATATACTGAGCGCTCTGAAGGCGATAGGGTTTCTGTATTCCTGGCAAAGTCATCGAGAAGTGTGAAGGATAGGTTGTTTTGTTTGGCTCCTTCATACAGCGCTTCGTTGCGGTTGGCCAGGAATTCTATTAGATCGTCTATTTCGGGTATTCTGGTTCGAGGAGCTTCACTCAAGTCCTCTGACCTGATAAGCTCCAACCCTTTTGAGATAGGCTTTAAGAATCTTTTGCTTATTAATAATGAAGCTGCTATTCCTACTATAACCAAGATGGTCAGCAAAGATATTAACAGCACATTTAGGCGGGTCATCGATCGTACAATATCCTCTTCCGGAATCAGGACCGCGGCTATCCATAGTTGCTCAGCAAAAGCAGATCCCTTTGGATACATGTATATCGGGGTGTGAAGCCCCCAGAAGGACTTGTTCTCACCTTGGTGGTAGGAGTAAAAAGCCCCTTTGGTTTGGGAAATAGTTAGGGGCGATTCGCTTTTTGACATAATCCTGGATGAGTAGCCTCCGGCCACCATGGCCTCACCCAAGTTGATGGCTGAACCCCTATGAGGAGCGAAGATATAGATCAAGCTATTATAATCGGTGGTTTGGGGCTTATATGACAGCTTAAATAACATATTGCTTATGTCTAAGCCGCACACCCCAAAAACATTACCCTGGGAATCAATCAAAGGCACAGAGCAAATCATGGTTTCTTCACTGGTTCCTGGCAAGCTTAGAACCGGAGTCCAATAATATAGCCGGGACAACTTGAGTTCCGGGTTAGAACGAGCTGCTTCCATGGGAAGATGATAATAAGAAGCGTTGCTAACATCAAATTCCATTCTCCACTGGGTATGCAGGGATAGTGAGTTGTTGCGTCCCAGACTGGGAAAACCTCGCAGTACAATAATGTTGGGATGAGATGAATTGATTATATTAGGCTCCATGTTCTTCAAGTACAAACCTGCTTTGGAGTTTTGCGAATTGTAAAGAGTGGGATTTACGGTGGCGTCTAAAATAAAGAAAATCCCGCTGCTTTTGAACTTCTCCAGAGAATAATAAGTAGTATCGAATTGATCTGCTATGATTCTCTCTAATTTATCGGGGTGGTTGGCTAATTCTGAGACTGATATGCCTAACTGTTCCGCTTTTTCTTCAATATTACCTGATAATTCTTTGGAGAACTCGATGACTTGTACGGAAAGCTCACCATATTGCCCGGAGATCTTCTCCGAAGTATGAAGGAGTTCATTTTGGAAAAATGTTTCTCTCTCAGCCAGACCGGCGGTAAAAGTACCGGTGATCAACAGTATAGCGATTACTCCCAAAATTATGGTAACAACCAGTACAATCAATAACCGAAAAAGTCTTGTGTTCATGGGAATACCACACCTGGCCGAAGCGTTCAACTGCTTGATTAAATTTTGACCTTGCTGGTTTAATATGGTTTTCAATGGCAATAGCTCCATTACAAATTAGATTTTCGAAAGCCTGGTTATAAAATCATCGTAGGCAGCAGGAGCCACTGTTTGGTATGCGGTGTTTTTATCACTGTCGGACAGATGGTTTAAAGATGCCCGTGAATCTGATGCTACTCTCCTAAGCTGGCTTTCATATTCCTTCTGCATTTCATCGATCCCATCGAACAGTGGAGGAATGTAGAACTCATAGTCTTGCTGCATTATCCTGGCTGTTTGCAGCAGTTTCTTTATCCTGTCGTCAGACAGGTTATCTATCTCCCGGGACATAATCTCCCCGAAGGCTTCTTCAGTTACCGGAAGATAACCGGTAGACGAAACGAAGCGCAAGTTGTTCTCCGGACTGGTAAACCATTTTAAGAAGACAGCGGCAGCGTATTCTTTCTCTGGGGTGGATTTGATCACACACATACCAGCACCTCTTTGAATAGCAGTCTTTTTACTCCCTTCAAAAACCGGGTAGGGAAGGATAGCCAGTTCAGCTGGTTCAGAGGTATTATCTGCATAAGTCACTGTGGGAGAGAAAAATGATACTCCGGCCGTTGATCCAGTCGAACATACTATATCACCGGTTTTTGCCAGGTCGGTAGCATAACCGTCAAAAACCGCGAATCGTCCTAAAACGGCAGATTGATAATAACAATCCCATACCTTTTTATACTGTGGAGAAGAAAAGCAGAAATTGCCGTCATTGATGAATTCTGCCCCCAATTGGTTACAAGCTATCAGCGAGAAGTTAAATAGTGAATCAGGCATATAGAAAATTTTACCGTCATCGGCTATATCAGGTGTTTGCCGGTCAGTCCATTCATAATAAAGAGATGCAGTCCTGGCAATACCTTCAAAGGATTGTAGATCCTCAATTTTAGCTCCCGTGTCCCGAGCAAATCTATTGAATAATGTAGTGTTAACAAACAATACTTCTGTAGATTTAGCAGTAGGGAATACATAAAGGCTGTCTTCAATTATAAGCCCTTCTTCTAAAAACTCAGGAATATAAGCCGATAATTCCTGCTTAGAGAACTGACTATTCAGGTCAGTTAACAGGCCTTTATCCGCCAGAATAAGAGCAGTTTTGGGATAGGCAGTGGTGATGTCGGGCAGCTTAGGGGCGCCTGGATCTCCATGAGCTGCCATAGTAAGTTTTTCATGGAGAGTAGAACTGCCTGAAATAGAAGTAACATTAATTATAATACCTTTTTCAATCCCAATGGTTTCATTAAATTCATCCACCATATTGTCCATAGTCTCTTTAAGCTGACCACCATAATTATGCCATAAATTTAGGGTCACAGGATTAGAAGGATCAATCATTTCACCTTCGCCACATCCAGCTAATGTGGGGATCATAATTAAAATTAACCATACCGTAGCCATAATTTTCCTGTTCATGTTTCTTTCCTTTTAAATTTTATTTTGGCGGAACACTAATATAGTAATTTGCTATATTCCACAAAAACCCTTCTTTTTGAATTTTCTGAAAGCACAAGCTCAGCCGGTCACTCTTAAGGTGAATTTTACTCAATCACCCTGGGGGTGATTACTTCTGCATTAAACACTGGTATATTGCAAAATGTCAACATAACAAATTAGGAGGTTTAATTATGAAGGATTTCAATGCGGAGACTAATCAAACTACTGCCTTCACCCCAGAAGATATTGAAGGCAATAAGGTTATGGCAGGACTTGCCTATTTACTATTTTTCCTGCCTCTGGTGGTTTGTCCAAACTCTCCCTTTGGCAGGTACCATGCCAACCAGGGATTGCTGTTGCTTTTGTTGGGTATGGTGGGAAGCGTTGTTTTGAGCGTTATTCCCATAATTGGTTGGATACTATTGCCCTTTTTTGCCCTCGGTGTTTTCATATTAGGAGTTATAGGACTAATTAATGGGTTTACCGGCAAGGGCAAGGCTCTGCCGATTATTGGCAAGTACCAGTTGCTACAGTAACCGGCACCTGTATCAGATGGGAGCATCATAAGAAAAGAGGATAATAAATGTCAAAAAAAGTAATTACTATTTTACTGGTGGTTTTCATGGTTGCTGCGGTGTGCGGCTGCGGAGCTAAGGAAAAGATGGAAGACAAAGTGGCCGAGTCAATTGCTGAAGGACTAATCAACAAGGCTGTTGATGGAGAAGGCAAGGTGGATATAGACGGTGATAAAGTCAGCATCAAAGGAAAAGATGGGGAAGAATATAGTTTTGGAGAGGCTGAATGGCCTAATAGCGGTGCCGCCAAGCAGATTCCCCAGTTAAGCAAAGGTACTGTGGTTTCAACCATGAACTCCGAACAATACTGTATGATCATGTTGGAGGAAGTCGAACAAGCAGATTTTAATCGTTACTTGGAAGAGATAAAAGCCCAGGGTTTTACTAATGATTCCTATGAGTTTACCAGTGACACAGGTTGCAACTACAGTGCCAGTAAGGACGAGAATACCACGATTTCTGTAATGTATGATTCAGAAACCAAGGCGGTGATCATAAATTATGAAATCAACCAGTAACTAAGTATCAGTATAGGATAGATAAAGTTCGGTACCAACTTCGCAGAAATGGATATAAGTCATGCAACCCAGTCATTATTAGCTGCCGGGATAAGTAAACCACATCGGCCGGGCTTGAGGCCTGATTGAGGTTGCTGGGGCTATAAATCAAGAATCAATATTATTGTCAAATTAATGGAGGGTTTTACATGCTGAATAGAGTTATTGCACTGATAATTGGCCTAATGCTACTTATGCCAGGAATGGCCTATGCCAATGACGAATTTTCTTCTGTTAGTCTGGACAAACCGGCAAGTTTGTCTGTACGCCCAGGTGACAACGGAGAATTGTTCCTTCGTTTGACCCAACCGGATAGTATAATGAATTTAATCAATGACAGTGAAGCTGAGTTATGGTTGCTATATGAACTGGACTGGAAAATTAATGACGGCCCATGGCAATTCAACAAGACCTGGAACGGTACTAGTGACCTAGGCATAATGGAATATTATGAAAGTACTTATGAGCTTTTTAATGTCTGCGGTTATCTAAATAATATCGCCCATGATGAAAGAAATGCTTTTGATATACCTGTTTTTGACTTTTCACTCAATCAAGATGCTTTTAACCTGCAAAACAACACCTATTCATTTCGTTACCGCTATGTATACGAGTATGATAATGGGGAAGGTTACAGATGTGTAGTGTCACCCTATTCGGAAATAGCTGCCATAGGCAAGACTTCAGCGGCTCAGATTCCCAATAGCTTGGAGGCTCCCAAGGGCTTGGCAGGGGAATTAAAGACTTACGAAAATGGTCAGCCCTATTTCCATTTCACCTGCACCATCCCTGATAGTGTGGAACAAGCCAATAAACAGACCAGTGTCTGGACTAAACTGGACTGGAAAATCGGCGGTAGCAAGTGGGCTACCGAAAGCGAGAACCTGCCCTTTGAAAAAGCAGGAAACATGCTATCCGACGATTTAGATGTAGATCCCATCGATCAAGGCGGCTGGGCTGAAGTAAACATCGAACAGAATACTTATTATTTCCGTATGTATTTCGAAATGCAGAAGCCTGATGGTTCCACCGTACGCTCTCCCTTCTCCAATGTGGTGGAGATTGGCACGCCAGCCTTTTATAGCAATGCTAACAGCTGGGCGGTAGCAGAACTGAATAAAGCAGCCGATTACGAGCTCATACCTGACATATTGAAAGGTGCAGATATGACCAAACCCATCAGCAGAGAAGAGTTCGCTGAATTGGCCATTCGGCTTTATGAAAAAACCAGCGGCCAAACCGCAGCCCCGGTTTCACCCAATCCTTTTACTGATACCAACAATCCCCAGATTTTAAAGGCTTACGCCGTGGGGATAACCCTGGGCACTTCCGATACTAATTTCTCCCCCCGGGTATTGATAAATCGGGAGCAGTGTGCGACTATGCTTTTCCGTACCATAAAAGCTATTGTACCGGACGCTGATTACAGCATTGCCGGAGCAGCTGATTTCCCGGATCAGAAGTACATCTCTGATTGGGCCGTGGAAGCCACCAAGTATATGTCCAAAATTGGAATCATAAAAGGGGATACTCAAGGTAATTTTATGCCCAAGGCAATTACCACTTCTCAGGAAGCGGTTGGATATGGCATGGCGTCTCGGGAAGCCGCAGTTTTAATGGCGGTTAGGACCTACGAGGCGGTACGGTAACACCTGGACAGCACCTGGGGAGATCAGATTCAAGGCTGATTTCCCTGGGCCTATTGTTGATATAGTCATAGACCCCATCCCTCTCACATACCTGGTTAAGTAAATGCTACATGATAGTTACACTTATTAGCTCACCATTTTCATTTCGATGGACCCCAACCATAAAAAGTCAGGCAAGTAAAGGAGGTGCTGCATTTTGCCCACCTTCAACCGGCTTACCCTCCTCAGCTCGTATAGATAGCAGAATATAGGTGCCGTCGGTTTTATTATGTTTAGAACCTCAGCTTATGGTAGAGTTTAAGTACCCAGTGTACAGAAGTCATCAAAATAGTCATAGAGGATTGAACACAAAGCAAATGAAATATGAAGATATAAAAAAAGCTAAATTCTTATCCCGTCCCAATAGATTTATAGCGCATATTGAAGTTGAGGGCCGACCCGAAATATGTCATGTTAAAAACACCGGCAGGTGCCAGGAACTGTTATTGCCTAATGCGGATATTGTGATTCAAGAGGTAAACCACCCCAGGCGAAAAACCAAGTATGATTTAATCGCAGTATATAAGGGCCCAAGGATCATTAATATCGACAGTCAGGTGCCTAATAAGGTTTTCCGTGAATGGCTGAGCCAAAGCGAAATGTTCCAGGATATAAACTTTATTAAACCCGAGTTTAAATACGGCAGTTCCCGGCTGGATTTTTACCTGGAAAGTGATTTGAGAAGAATACTGGTGGAAGTCAAGGGAGTTACCCTGGAAGAAAATGGGTTAGCCTTATTTCCTGATGCTCCAACTGACCGAGGGATAAAGCATATTAACCATCTTACTCATTCTCTGGAGCAAGGCTATGAGGCTTACCTGTTTTTCATCATCCAAATGAAAGATGTGCTCTATTTTGCACCCAACCATAAAACCCATCCCGCTTTTGGGCAGGCCTTAATAAAGGCTCAAGAGCAGGGGGTTAGAATCATGGCCCTGGATTGCGACGTTGAAGCTGACAGTATTAAGGCTAGAAAATGGGTGGAAGTAAGAATGGGAGTTGGATAAGATTAAGCTGTTATAAAAATAGGCCCAACCATTTGCTTTTTTGGGGATAGTACGGCAGACGCAAGAACCTGTACTTTGGCACAAAACGGAGAAAGAAAAGGACGGTTTAGTAACCGCTTAGGTTTGAATAAGGGACAGGAATGAGAAAAATTTTCATGATAAAACTAATCGGTGATATAAATGGGTAATAATTTGACAGTTGTAATAGCGTTGCAGCACTAACCAGTGATATACTTATAAGGGTAAAAAAGCCAATTACTATCTATATCTTATTTTTACCTGCAAGCTATGTTTGGTCGCTGTCGGGGCTATCAAGTCCTTGATTAATTTCAGGAGCAACCAGTAATTGTTAGAGAGAAAAGGGCACCGTACTGCTATGGATGAGACACAAATAAATCGTTACTTGGGTGAGGGCCCACGGAATCGTTCCAACCTTCGCCTCTACCTTGGGAAATGCTATTATACTTGGAAGCGCAGCTTATTATGGATGAAACAATCTTGCAGCTATGCCCAGTACAAAAAGAATGATATTCGTCTGCCCTATTTGGTGGCTACTCATAAAACCCCCCTCATTCGTCAACTGCAGAGTGTTGATATGTGGTTGCAGCAAAATAAAGTGAATAATTTAAAACTGGCAGTTAACCGTATTAACAGTCTAATTATAGCACCGGGTGAAACCTTTTCCTTCTGGTATCTGATTGGGAAGCCCACTCATAAAAAAGGATATCTAAAAGGGATGGTTCTTTGTAATGGTTCGTTCAAGCCAGGCATCGGTGGAGGTCTGTGCCAGTTGTCTAATCTAATATATTGGATGACAATACATAGCCCATTAACAGTAACCGAGCGATGGAGGCACAACTATGATGTTTTTCCTGATGTCGATAGAACTCAGCCGTTTGGAAGCGGGGCCACCGTTGTTTACAATTATGTTGATTTACAGGTTACTAACGCTACAGACAGCGATTACCAACTGGTTCTATGGTTAGATGAAGATTTTTTACAAGGAGAATGGCGTTCTCAGCAAGCTCCATTATACACATACCAAGTCTATGAAAAGGAACATAGGATTACCCATGAGTGGTGGGGAGGCTATATGCGTCATAATAAAATAAACCGGCGGGTTTATAACCGAAAGGGTCAGGAAATTGATGATGTTACCATTACTGAAAACCATGCAGTAATGATGTATGCGCCTATGCTAGCATGGGAAATGGATAGAAGCCGGGATTTTGTGGTGGACAAAGATGGGCTTTGAGAGGACGAACTACTGATAATCTGTGTTTAGCATATAAATTCATAGGATGGCAGCAGCTGGTCAAACATTAAGGCGGGAAGAGAAACTGCGGAGCAGTACCCACATTATGGTGCAATTTGGTATAACCTTCAACTGATGATATATACATGTGTGAGGATAAATGGATAATATAAGTAAGGTTGAAACATACACAATTAATAACAATTGGCTGCTTGCTTCAACAAATCCTATGCCAATATTGGATGAGAATAACAATAATATTGGTTATGTAAGCAAGTTTTACCATTCGATGGCGGAAAGGATATTGGGATGTTTATTAGGACGTCCTATATTTTACCATTTACAAACGGAAGATACTTATGGCAATATTCGTATTCGAGCAATTCAGTCTATATGGTTTTTTAAGAGGGCTCGGTGGAAGGTAGAATTGTATACCGATCAGCAAAAGGGCATTCGGTTCATTGTGCGTGATATTTCTGTAATTGGGGCTGCTAAAACCCTTGCTTTCGAATTTAAGGGACGGCAGATCATTATGGAGAATAAGTATGCGCATTACCAGACGCGGTTTATTGATAACAATAACGATGTTATTGCACAATGTGATTGTAAAGGTACTCCAAAGTCTTTTCACATCCAGGTTTTCAAACCCGAATTAGACGTTTATCAAATTGCTGCACTTGCGTTAATCCAGTACTATTGGGGCATTATCACTTAATTGTTCTGTTAATATTAAGTCCATCAATGATATTATAGTCGACCTGTTGGTATTGTTGGCTATTTCAGCAATAGTGGCAGTTCCGATATTAAAGAAGCTTTTATACTGGAGAAATATTAATGGCTGATGATTTTAATGTGCCCTCTTACCTAAGCAACATTTTACATATTTTGCAGCAAAACAACCACCATGCCTGTGTGGTTGGCGGTGCTGTAAGAGATATGATTATGGGGAGAGAGCCCCATGACTATGATGTAGTTACTTCCGCAGAAGTGGAGGAGATACTACAATTCTTTGATAAAGCATTGCCTATTGGGGACAAACATGGAACCGCGGTGGTTTTTATGGATGGAAGGCAGGTTGAGATTAGCCGGTGCAAATCCAGCAGCGGGCAGAAATATAATTGGCCGGCATGGCTCATTGAGGACCTGTATCACCGCGATTTTACCATCAACGCCATAGCTGTAGCCGAAGATGGCAGTCTTTTTGACCCTTTTGGCGGCCTTAATGACATTGAAAACACAAGCCTTCGCTCGCCCGAAGATCAGTCAGGCCAACGTTTCCAGGAAGACCCTCTGCGTATGCTGCGCGCTGTGCGGCTTTGTACAGTGCTTAATTTCCAGGCTTCCCCAATTATACTGGAGGCTATAAGTGAATACGGGGCATTGCTGTCTAACGTTTCCCGGGAGCGTATCCGGGATGAATTGGTCAAAATTTTACTCTCTGAACAACCCGGGCAGGGAGTGATGATGCTGGTGGAAACTGGGCTTATGCAGTATATTATGCCCGAAGTATTACCCATGGTGGCCTTTGAACAGCACAATCCGCATCATCTGGAGGATGTGTTTTCCCACAGCCTGAAGGTGTTGGATAATGTTCCCGCCCGTCTGCCGCTGAGACTGGCTGCCATGTTTCACGATATAGCCAAACCCGAAACTTTCAGCCGGGATGAAAACGGAATCGGGCATTATTACCAGCACGATGCCATAGGAGGCCAGATTGCCCGTGCCATTCTGGAGCGTTTGAAGTTTGACCGCTTAACGGTGGAGAGGGTAGCAGTCCTGATACAGGAACATATGCACCGATTTGCTGCCCCATCCCGGGCAGCAGTGAAGCGATTGATTAACCGGGTAGGCAGGGAGAATATTGAGGATCTGTTCTGCCTGCAAAAGGCAGATATCCTAGGGGGAGCACCACCCTTTGAGCTGTTCGGTATTGAAGAAACCGAAGCAATAGCCCGGCAAATACTAGTCGACCAGGAGCCCCTGACGGTAAAGGATCTGGTCGTCAACGGATATGACCTGATCCAAATGGGATTTAACCCTGGACCGAAACTAGGGTCTATCCTGCAGGGTTTACTAGAAGTGGTAATCTGCGAGCCCGAAAAAAACAGAAAAGAGATACTCCTGGGATTAGCGGCCGACTGGATGCACGAGTAATTCATGACAATTGCCAAGCGAGGCAATTAAGTAATGACTTGCAACTTGAAGTTCATAATGTTAGCTTATGGTAGAGTATGTGTATCATGGTTACCTCCCACACGTACATTTCTTGTACCGGGGATATCTGCAATGATTTAGGAGAATGAAAAGATGTTTTATCAAGGCAGACAAGATATAGTGGAAGGGGTTATACAATGCTCAGGTATTTACTGATTGTCATAATAATTTGCCATTACCTTGGGCAGAATGGAATATTTTGATTAGTAAAAACAATACGGGTAATTGCACTGCTTCTAACCAAAGCACACAGCTTATATTATACTTTTTCGATTCCACAATGATTTGATTTATATGAGGCGCTTTTGCTGTTTGCCATTCTTCCTGTAAATGGTATTACAGCAAAATCACCTCATTTATTATAATACGAATATTTTTTGTTGTTTATCAATATATTATTATTGTACATCACTATATTCTTTGTTATACTGCAAATAATTAAGGGTGCATTCCACCCGGTGCGGAGAGGAAGTATTTTATGTGGAATAGAGAGAAATCCATTATTTTAAGTAAGCTGTGCGTTTTGCTGTTTATGGGTTTGCTTGCAGCGGTAGTAGTGACGGCACCCTGGCTGACCCAATGGTTTGTGGAGTTTTCACAGGCCGGGCTTGCGGAAAAAGCATCCTATTTTATGGCTACTATCTATGTGGGATCTCTTCCTGCTGCTTATCTGCTCTATAGTCTGTTGAAACTGCTGCGTCAGATCGAGATCGGACAAGTATTTACCCCAAAAAACGTAGAATTATTGAGACGGATTTCCTGGAGTTGTTTTGTCGGGGCGGGTATGGCTCTGATTTCCCTCCTTTACTATTTTCCATGGTTCTTTTTGGCGGTGGCTGCTGCTTTTATGGGCTTGATCGTGCGTGTAGTCAAAAATGTAGTGGCCCAGGCAGTAGCGCTTAAAGACGAAGCTGATTATATAGTATAGGGAAAGGGGGAGTTCAACCATGCCAATTGTAGTAAATTTGGATGTAATGATGGCCAAACGAAAAATTTCCTCCGGCGAATTAGCTGAGAAAATAGGCATCAGTCCAGCCAATCTCTCCATCCTTAAAACCGGCAAGGCTAAAGCTATTCGCTTTTCAACCATGGAGGCGATCTGTAAAGCGTTGGATTGTCAGCCCGGAGATATACTAGAGTACCAGGCGAACCAAGACTAAGGAGGATAGGTGAAATGAATAAGACTTTAATGGATAATAATGAGGCAGATCTGATTTCGAGCACCTTGGTCTTGGACGAATCTGAGGAAAACACACTGGAAATTCCCTTACTTAATGGAGAAAAAGTACCTTTTGCAGCCGATCTTAGGGATAGTTATTTTGCCCTGTTTGCTTTTGTGTTGGGCTTTCTTTTTGCCCGTTGGGTATTGTTTGCCTGGCAGGGCTGGGGAGTGACCTTGTTCACCCTGATATTCTGCGGCTCAGTGACCTTATATATACTGAAAAAAGGGGGGCAGATCCAGAAGGACGGTTGGTTCTGGCTGTCGGTAGTGATGCTGATAGGACTAAGCTTTAGTTTATGGAGCAACAACGGGTTGGCACCCTGGCAGGGTCTGTTATTATTCTGCAGTGCCGTATACTGGATCCTCTGTGCCACCGGACTGCTCGTTCTGGGCCAAACCAGTAATTTGCTTTTATTGGACAGTTATAATGCCTTATTTGTTATTCCATTCAGTAATTTCGGCCGTCAGTATCAGAGTCTGGCTCTTCTGGTAGGCAACAAGCTTGGGAGGAGAAGACAATTTCTCTCTATTGCATTAGGTTTATTCTTATCCCTTATTGTGGCGACTATGGTTTTGCCCCTGTTGATGGAAGCCGACAGCGGCGGATTTGCTAAACTCATTAATGGGATATTAACTAGATTTTGGGGGATCGGCACCGATTTTTGGGAAACATTCTGGCAGCTCATTTTAGCGGTTCCCATTTCAGCCTATATTTTCGGTCTGGTTGCCGGCAGTGCTCATAAAAAAAGTGCTGATTTGTTTGAAAAGGACAATACTCTTAAGAAGATTTCCAGCTTGCAAATACTCCCCGCAACTACGGTTTACATTCTGATGGTCTTGTTATGTACTCTTTATATCGTATTCATCGGAAGTCAGTTGCCTTATTTCTTCTCTGCCTTTATGGGCCAGCGGCCAGAAGGATGGCAGATTTATTCGGAATACGCCCGCAGCGGATTTTTTGAATTGTGCCGAATCGCAGTCATTAACCTGTTGGTATTGACAGCAGCCAATATTATGAGTCAAGCGTCCAGGAATGCACTATTCCTGAAGATACTCAACGCATTGCTGGCCATTCTCACCCTGCTGCTTATTGCCACTGCCTTTAGCAAAATGGCCATGTACATTGGAGCATACGGTTTATCCATGCGCCGGTTGCTGCCCTGTGTTTTTATGGCCTTTATGGCTATTATATGCGGAGGAGCTATAGCGCTGCAAAAATGGTCATTCTCCATAACTCGCCTGGCAGTTGGGGTAGGGGTGCTTATGTTCTGTATGCTGTGTATAGTAAATCCTGACAGCTTGGTAGCCAGATACAATGCCCAGCGTTACCTATCTGGAACGCTGGAGAACTTTGATGTGGAGATATTGTATCGTTCCGGGCCGGCCGGGGTCGATTCAGCCTTGATGGTATATGAACAAAGCACTGATACAGATCTGCAGTTTAAGCTGAAGGAATATCTCCTGACCCAGCAGCACCAAGCAGATGAAATGGCCGGGCAGCCCGGTGACAGTTGGGAAAGAGCCCAGGCGCGCCACATGATTAGCGAATACTTTGATTAACCCAGTACCAAACCTGATGCAAGATAATATTGAAGTTTATATGGCAGTTGCGATAATAAGCTCATATATTTCATGGATAATAGCTGAGGCATCAAGAAAAAAAGGAAAGCCATAAGATAAGGCAGACTTCCCTTCTTTCGTTAAGCACGTATATGAACAGTAAGCATATCGATTATTACATTACCGTAGCTACCGATCAGGAAGTTTCCCAAAGCATGGTGGAGTAATCATTCCAATAATGGGCAGGGTGCATAAGGAAGCAAACGCCTAATGTCAACAACAAGGAGATAGAAGCCAATAGACTTGGAAGGTATTTAAAACAGATTTTCCAGAATCTACTTATGCAATAATGTAAAATACTATTGACATTATTGTGTTTGAATAGTATCCTGTGAATGTAAAATACTTTTGACATTATGGAGGCTTTATTATGAGAAAAATGGATGAAATGGAATGGGAAATAAACTTGAAAGGAATAAAATGGAGTTATTTATTCCTAGTAGTGTCTCTCTTTGTATGGGGTGCATATAACTCTGTAAAAACTCAAGAAACGTCATTGCCATTGATTTTAGTCACACTACAATTTTTAGTTTATTTCTTTGTTACAAACATTGTTAAATCCAAGGTAGATGATGACAGTGGTAAAAAACAAATCATTATTGCTCTTGGTTTTATATCCTTTATACTTGTATTTGGTGCAATTTTGTACTTTACTGTTGGCCGTTGAAGATTATGAAGAATAATATTAGAAAACTACGCAAAGGAAAAAATTATAGGCAGGAAGATTTAGCTACGGCGTTAGGGGTCACCCGACAAACCATAAATGCGATTGAAAATGACAAATATGATCCCACTCTGCTATTAGCCTTCAAGCTGGCAAACATACTGGAAACGACTGTGGACGAACTTTTTAAACCTGACCCAAGCCGAAATCAGTCCTAAGCTCAAAGTTTAAGCGTCAACATTATCAATATTAGAGAGGGATATTCCTTCAGCAGCCAAAGATTTTGCAGAAACAACGCTTGTAATTAGGTGTTTCACAAGCAGGTTAGGGGAGAGCCCATGGAGAATTCCATCTCGCCCCGAATTAGTCAGGGTGAAACCAATGAAAGGTTGTAATACAGGTGAATATTCAAATATTCGGAAGAAAGAAATGCTTTGATACCGGGAAAGCTGAACGGTATTTTAAGGAACGCAACATAAACTATCAGTTTATTAACCTTAATCAAAAAGGTTTAAGCAAAGGTGAACTGGCCAGTGTTAAAGCAGCTATTGGGCTTAAAGCTATGATTAACCCCCAGGCCAAAGACTATAGCAGACTAAACCTGGACCGTATTGGCAGCAACACTATGAGGGAAGAAATACTATATAATAATCCGATCCTCTATAATACTCCAATTGTACGCAATGGCAAGCAGGCAAGCATCGGGTACCAGCCAGAGATATGGAAAGAATGGGAATAAATAATGGTTTTTTATACCATAAGTGATCTTATCACCTTTGAATTAATTGAAAAAAAGTCCAGATTTATATGTATCTTATCACCGTTGATTGAGCACCAGGACATAGAGAAAAGTCTTCAAGCTGCTGGACAAAAATATCCCGGGGCCAGACATTACTGTTTTGCCTATAGACTGAGACAGGATAGTGTTATAATGGAACGCTGCAGTGATGATGGCGAACCTAGCGGTACGGCGGGTTCGCCTATTCTAAATGTACTTCAGAAGAGGGAACTGGAAAATATAATGGCTGTGGTAGTTCGTTATTTTGGAGGAACCCTGCTTGGAACCGGGGGATTAGTAAGGTCATACAGCCAGGTGGTTCAATCTGCCGTGAATGAAGCTCGGATCGTCAGCCAGGAATACTCAGAGAAGATCCTTATTACTCTGGACTACAGCTTTTATGGCAGTTTTGAAAAGCTGTTCTTCAAATCCCTGAACCAGGTAATAAATATTGAATATGCTAATCGGATAAGTTTAGAAGCCTGGATTGCTCTTGAGAAACTTCCCGGTTTCATAGCAGAAGTCGATAACCTTACCGGGGGAACAGCATCTATCGAACTTCTTGGAAAAGGATTTGCTCTTCGTCGATAGAGATACCTAATATAGACTCGACTATTTTGCAATGTGAATTACCTCCCTGAGCTCACCAATTGCCAGCTCAAGTTTTCTAATACTGGATCTGGCAAACCTACATTAATTGGTAATGATTATTTCTCCACCTGCATTCATATCACTACCATAATCGCTATCCGGATAAGTTGGTATCCAAGTACCCCCCTAAACATTTTTCCCATTATGGGTCGCGTTGTCATTTTTTTTATTAGCTGATGGTTAAACCTTATGAAAATCTTAATAATTTATTATAGAAATAATTGCAAATTACTATATTGGAACTGTTAAAATTATGTATTACTTAATCTGCTTGGAAAGGAGTCCAAGTTTATGGGCGACAACATACTGGTGGTGGACGATGAGCGTGAAATTGCAGATTTAATTGAAGTCTATCTGCAAAACGAGAACTATACTATTCATAAGTTTTACTCTGCCCGAGATGCTCTTGCCTGTATTGAGACCACCAAACTTGATCTGGCTATTTTAGATATTATGATGCCTGACATGAATGGTCTTACTCTCTGTCAGAAGATACGAGAGCAGCACACCTATCCCATTATTATGCTGACCGCCAAAGAAGAGGAAACCAATAAAATTACCGGACTGACCCTGGGCGCGGACGACTACATTACCAAGCCCTTTCGCCCATTGGAATTGGTAGCCAGGATCAAAGCCCAGCTGCGCCGATATAAAAAGTACAATTCCAAATCGTCGCAAGAGGAAACCACAATTATCCATTCCGGCCTGCTGATGAATATCAAAACCCATGAATGTCTTTTGAACGAAAAGCCGCTGACGCTCACTCCCACCGAGTTTTCCATACTACGCATCCTGTTGGAAAGGAGAGGGGAGGTCGTGAGCGCTGAAGCAATATTCCATGAGATTTGGCAGAATGAATATTACAGCAAGAGCAATAACACCATTACCGTACATATTCGCCATCTGCGTGAGAAAATGAAGGATACGGCAGAAGCCCCGAAATATATTAAAACGGTATGGGGGGTTGGTTACAAAATTGAAAAATGAAGCGGTTAGCGGCAAAGTATACAGCAAGCTGATCAGGAAATTATTCTATCAAACCATTGCGGTACTGGGGCTGTCGGTCATTCTTGTCATAGTTCTGCGATCTGCATTAAGAGGGAAGGTCGCAGATGCTCTGGTTCAGACCATCAGTACTTGCTTCAGAGTTGACTGGGATTTTGCCCACGGAATATATCAATATTATATAAGGAACAACTTAGATCTTATCGTTGCCGCCATCGTAGTAGTCTTTTTTTTCATTTTTTTCCGTCTATCGTTATCCTGGTTCACCAGATATTTTGATCAGATTGTTACCGCAGTCCATCAACTGGGAGAGGAAGTCGAGGAGAAAATTACCATGTGCTCTGAACTGGAGTTCATTGAAACAAAGTTGAATGAAGCGAAGGATAAACTTAAGAAACGCGCAGAAGATGCTCAAGCGGCGGAACAACGCAAAAACGATCTGGTGGTTTATCTGGCTCATGATATTAAAACCCCCCTCACTTCCGTAATCGGATACTTAAGTTTAATTAACGAAGCTAGGGACATGCCGGCGGAGCAAAGAGCCAACTATGTTGATATAGCACTTAATAAAGCATATCGTCTCGAAACCTTAATAAATGATTTTTTCGAGATTACCCGCTATAATCTTCAGTCAGTCCCCTTGCATACAGAAAATATCAACCTCTGTTACATGATGGTGCAGATTGCAGACGAAATGTATCCGCAACTGGCAGAGAGTGAAAAACAGGTTAATATTAAGGTAGCGGAAGATATAGTAATTTACGGAGATTCCCAACAGCTGGCACGAGTATTCAACAACATTCTGAAAAATGCCATCACTTACGGTGCTGGTAAAAGCACTATAAATATCTCTGCAGAGACTGCAGGCAATAAAGCCATCATATATATTGAAAATCAAGGGGCTATTCCTGAGGATCAAGTGAGTTCAATATTCGATAAATTCTACCGGCTGGACGCCGCCAGATCAAGCGCAACTGGAGGATCAGGCTTAGGTCTGGCTATTGCCAAAGATATTATTACTTTGCACGAGGGTACGATTAGAGCTGAGAGTGATAACCAGCACACGGTGTTTATAGTAGAACTCCCGCTGGATATGAAAGCAGTAAAAATATCTCCATAAAGAGTCCTCCAGGATATTTGTTTTACGAAGTAACTAGTTTAGGAATTATTATGGAGGCCTTTATCATTTCTTAATGAATTATCAACTCCAAATTAAAATATAGCCTGTTCATTTACGGTATGCTGGTTATGCCGAAAATGAACAGGCTTTTATTTTGTTTGGCATCGGAAGCGCTCTCCAAGCACCACCCCGTGGCAGGGCAACTGATGTACCTTCATTATCATTAGCGGCATATTTAAAGGTGCAATTTGGGTTTGCAGGCTTATAAGTATAAGGTTGAAAATGCGGAGCAATTTCAACCCACCGCTGCAACCTGGCAGGGGATTACAACCCGCCGCCTGTTTTCTTATCAGCCAGCTGACTGATTAAAGAAGCTGGGAAGAACTCATGGTTATAAGAAAGGGAACAAGGGAACATGAATAGATTTTCAAATGAAAGCAACGGGCATCACAATCGCCCGACAAGCAGGATAAGAAAAACCTTGGCCTTGATTATCTGCCTTGCTGTGCTGCTGGCTGGCGGAAAGCTGCTAATCAACCAAGCCGGTATGAACTGTTGGCCTGATAAGCTGTTAACCAACCTGGCAAAGGTCTATCCCTTTCGCCATGCCGATACAGAAGCTGCCCCGGATACAAGAAACGAAGATAACGATTGGAACCTGATCCTGGTTAACCGCTGGAACCATATCCCTGGTGACTATCAGGGGGTTTTGGTGCAACTCTCCAACGGCCAGTCCGTGGATGCCAGAATTTACCCTGATCTGCAGGCCATGTTTAATGCTGCAAGAGCCGATGGTATATATCCGGTGGTTGTATCCGGATACCGAACGGCAGAAGAACAGCAAAGCCTCATGGATGTGAAAATCGCGGAATATAAAGAGCAAGGCTGCTCTGCTTACAAAGCGAAATATTTAGCGGAAAAATGGGTAGCGATTCCCGGAACCAGTGAACACCAGCTGGGAATTGCGGTAGACATAAATGCTGACACAGACAAATCTACCAATGACCAGGTTTACCAGTGGCTAAATTCCAACAGCTATAAATACGGCTTTATTCTCCGTTATCCTTCTGACAAGACTAAAATAACCGGAACCATTTATGAGCCTTGGCATTACAGATATGTAGGCATGGAAGCGGCGGAAGAAATCTATGCTCAGGGCCTTTGCCTGGAAGAATATCTGGAGCAATAATTGTGTATTAATTTGCTTAGAATCATAACCTCCTGGAATCTTTTCCGAGAGGTTATTTTAGTATTTTCCAAAGGGAAGCTTTTTCTGTATCCGGTTTGCCTAACTCCACCATGAATTCCTCTGAAGGGGTTAATTTTCCCAGGAGTATTTACAAATTAAGGCTGTTCAGGTAAAATAAACATTGTTATACCTGTTATATGCATCATAGTACAGTTATAACGAAAGGAGGCGTTTGATGTTTGAGCTTGATTTTCGCAGCAGGACACCAATTTATGAGCAGTTGGTGGAAAAATTCAAGGAACTGATTATCAAGAAAATACTGAAACCGGATGAGCAATTGCCATCAGTACGGGTACTGGCTTCCCAATTAACCGTTAATCCCAATACCATTAATAAGGCTTACCACAAATTGGAACAAGAGGGCTATATTTATTCTGTTCCTGGCAAAGGTAATTTTGTCAGCCCGGATGTTTCAGGTATTCAGTCTGCCCGGCTTAAGAGCTTGAAGCTGGAATTCTTTAAGATTGTTTCCGAAATGAATTATCTGGGTCTGAATAAAGAGGATATAATGGCTCTGATTAAGGATTTAGAATTAGTTGATAAAGGAGGTCCAGAAGATTGATTGACGTAACAAATGTCAGTAAGAGCTTCGATGATTTGGAAGCTTTAAAAGATATTGCTTTATTAGTAAACAAGGGTTCGATTTACGGTCTGGTAGGATCTAATGGGGCAGGCAAAACTACGCTGTTAAAGATTATAGCAGGGATATATAAAGAAAATGAAGGGGTGGTTGAAATCAATTCTTTTCCGGTATTCGAAAATACAGATATAAAAGCGAGAATAGTGTTTATTCCCGATACCCCTTTCTATTTCAATAATTACAGTATTGAAAATTTAGCCGTCTATTATCAGCGAATCTATCCAAAATGGAATTATAACCGCTACCTGCTGCTTAAAGATGTTTTTAACATCGATCCTAAGCGCCGCATAAAAACACTCTCCCGGGGGATGCAGCGTCAAGTTGCCTTTTGGATGGGATTTTCCATAATGCCGGAAGTAATGATATTGGATGAACCTATGGATGGTTTGGACCCGGTGATGCGTCAAAAGGTTAAACGACTGATTGTTCAGGATGTGGCCGAACGAGATATGACGGTTATCATATCTTCCCATAACCTGCGTGAGCTGGAGGACATATGCGACCATATAGGAATATTGCATCAAGGCAGACTGCTGATACAGCAGGATTTGGACGATTTGAAGGCAGACGTGCATAAAATCCAAATAGCTTTTGCAGAAGGCATACCCTCTGCCTTATACGGAGATATGCAGGTTCTTCATTATGAAGAAAAGGGAAGCGTTCTCACCATGATTATTCGCGGTAGTTATGAGGATATAGTCCAAAGCATAGATAATTATCATCCGGCTATTATAGATGTTCTGCCGCTGACTCTGGAGGAGATATTCATTTACGAAATGGGGGAAAATGACTATGAAATCCAAAATATCTTTAATTGATAAAGGGATATTGTACCATGATTTAAAAAGCTCCGGATGGGTTGGGATTATTTACCTGCTGGGACTGCTGTTTGCGTTTCCTATGCAAATACTCATGCTGCACAGCCAGGAAGTAAACATGCTGCGGACTTATGATATATTTAATAATCCCTATTTAGGAATATTCCAGGTGAACTCCCCCATACAAATGCTGCTTTTAGTAGTTATTCCAGTGCTGACCGGCCTGTTGTTGTTCCGCTATTTGCAGTCCGGTAAAGCGGCGGATATGATACATGCTCTGCCCATAAAAAGGAGAATTCTATATAATACCCATATAACTGCAGGAATCATATTCTTATTTGTGCCCCTGATCATCACTGCTTTTCTATCCTGGGCTGCAATCAGTAGTCTGGGGATCGATTTGGTAAGCATACAGGATATAATGAACTGGTTAGGGAGCAGTTTAATTATCAATCTCCTTTTATTAATCAGCACCTCGGCAGTTGCAATGTTTACCGGCATGACTTCGCTGCAGGGGATATTAACATATATTATGCTTTTACTGCCTGTGGGTTTGAGCATGCTGCTGCTGAATAATATGCATATGTATGTTTATGGCCTGGCATATGATTATTACCTTCTGGGCCTGGGAAAGTTATACCCTATAATTAATATTATCAACTTCAAGATTTTCCCTTTTTCCGGGCGTGAATTAATAATTAACCTGTTAATCATTCTGGCCTTATACTTTATCGGCAGATATGCGTACCAGAAGCGACCATCAGAAATGGCCGGTAATGCCATCGCTTTTGAAATACTGAGGCCTATTTTCAAATATGGGGTAGCGTTCTGTACTATGCTGCTCGTGGGCAGTTATTTCTATTCGGCCCAGGGGAGTTTATCCTGGACCTATTTCGGCTATTTAATAGGTTCGTTAATAGGATTTTTACTGGCCGAGATATTAATCAAAAAATCAATAAGTATTTTCAACCTAAAGCTGTTCCACCAATATGCCTTCCTGGCGATAGCCGTGGTGTTGTTAATAGCCTGCGTTAACACCGATGTTATCGGATATGAAAAGCGCATGCCCGACTTGACGGAAGTTACGGGTGCCTATTTCGATGAATCTTTTTACAACCTCAGCAGAACAAAGGATAATTCGACTAAGGATATGACCTGTATGTTTATTGAAGATCAGAATATTGCCCATATCTATGAACTCCATAAAAGCATAATAGCCAGGGGAAAGCAGGAAAGCTTGAAGGTTGATGTTTATGATACTCATAGTTTTGCCTATCAACTAAAGGATGGTTCTATATTTTATAGGCAATATAAAATTAACAGAGATGACTACACTGCACATTTTAAGCAGATTTACGAATCCAGGGAATATAAACATTTGTGCAACGATATCTTCCATATTACACCAGACAATATAGACCTGATAGAAATCTATGCTAATGGTGTTAACAAAAAAGTCAGAGTCGTCGATCCTACCCTTATAAGACAGGCGATTAATGTTCTGCAAAAAGACGTACTGCTGCGAACTTATGAGCAGATGACCTCCAATCAAGCTTCATGGGCGCACATCCGTATCCTTTTAAATGATGATCACGACCATAATGTATACTTGGATTGGGAGAAATCAGATATAAATTTTGGCAATTGGCTGAAAAGCATAGGTAAATATGACAATGCCCGGGTGATCCCGTCTGAGGATATCGAATATGCTGTAGTGGAAAAAAGAGTGAATAGTAAAGAAAATAGCTTTGATGAATATTCCGACTTTGAGCTGGAACAGTATCTGAAGGATATTAAAAACGAAGAAAAGTACCTGAAAATCATCGATCCGGAACCCCTGGAAAGCTGTCTGGCAAATTATACATCTACTGTGGGCGAGCCCGGGTATAGCATCATATTTCTATTAAATAATGGCCGGGTCCTAAGGGGGGAATTGTCTAATAATAACGCTCCTGAATCTGTAAAAGAATTTTTCACTGGCAAGTGATTGTCTGTCTGCGGATCTTAGGGACCATTCCTATAGCATCGGCATTCAGTTTCTGTTTTTGTGTGGCGCCTAAATACATTTTTCACTCTTGCTGCCTGGCAGATGAACTGCCCTTGTGGAGTATTGTGATTAGACTTTGATGATATCGACTATCCATTGGCAACTGGCGACGATGGCCAATTCGCAGTTGATTGGGAATGGCTCTATGGCAGTTTGGACAGCGGGGATTACCGTATTGCGAAAGATATTTTGGGGTTTCGAGCTGCTGGGGATTACGACAAATTTTATTTAGCTGCTGAATTTTCAATTCTCTAACGGAATTGATACCATGTCCGAATTTTGATTTTATTTATTGTAGCAAGAATCTGCTGCAGCTGAACAAACAGATTAATGGAGAGAATCGAGATTATTATGAATAAGACGAGGAAATATACAGCTATTATAGGTCTGTTGATCATTCTTGTATCAACGGCTTTCTATAACGGCCTGGTGGTCAAAACATACATAGTCAATTCAGATAAATTAGCTGCCGGCGAGACTATACGGGTTGTTTTGATAGCGGATCTGCATAACCATATTTATGGTGACAATCAAAGCAAAATCATTTCACTGATCCAAAAACAAAAACCGGATGTTATTGCCCTGGCTGGAGACATAGCTGATGACCAGCTGCCGATACTGGGTACAGAGCTGTTTCTGGCCGGCATACAGGGACTGGCTCCCATATATTACGTCTCTGGCAACCATGAATGTTGGTCCGATGATATCCATAATATAAAGAAAACCATTAAAAAATACGGTGTTAGCATTTTGGAACACAATTATGAGCAGCTTAAGGTGGGAAACTCAAGCATTATAATAGGCGGAGTTGATGATCCGGATATTGTTAAATACGGAAATCCGGGCTTTGATTGGGAAGGGGAGATGCATAAGGCTTTTAGCGATTTGGACGGTTTACCTCAGTATAAAATCCTCCTGGCTCATCGCCCGGAATTAATTGAGATGTATAAACTAAATGATTTTGACTTGGTTCTGTCAGGTCATTCCCATGGGGGCCAAGTCAGAATCCCCTTTATACTAAACGGTCTATATGCTCCCAACCAGGGTTGGTTCCCTCAATATGCCGGCGGAGTCTATAAGCATGATTCATTAACTCATGTAGTAAGCCGCGGTGTCTCCTATAACCCTCGTTTGCCCCGGATATTCAATCCTCCCGAAGTAGTGGTGGTGGAAATTAAGGGAACCTAAACACATTCGTCTAATGATGATGGGAATTAATAAATGATGCTTGTCGCTAAACGGCCTTTGTTATACTGGCAGAGTCAGTGGATAAAACCGCTGATTTTTTACGGCTGTAAATCTGGGAGAAATAGCTGTCTGTACACCTGATTCAGAGTTCTTACTAAGATTGAAACTCCACCAGGTGACGGCGGTATCGCCGGGGAACAAATTGGGATTGAAGACGTGGATTGTACCTGGATTGGATGCTGATTTGCTCAAAATACAACTGCCATAACTGCTGCCAGTGCTCCTCTTCTCTGGTAATACTATCGTCCACCTGACCGGCAAAGTCAGTCAGGTACCATTTGTGCTGCAAGGCAGACTTCTGGTTATTATCATACTGTCCGTCATAGACAATGGCCAGCTTTCTCTTCTGGTCATGAATAATCCATCTTTCACCAGCTAAGCGGTCAGCAAAATGGTCAGCAATCAGAACCAGGATATGGTGATCAGGTGACATAACGGCGTACAAGAACCTGCCGGTATCTTTAAACCGAAGCAAGCCCAGTAAACGATGGACCTCAAGGCTGACCTTTCTATCCAGTTTATGTATCGGATAAACATGGGGATGAGTAAGGTGAAGATCTACTTGCGATCCTATTTTAAAGCCTAAGCGAAGATAGTTAAGAATTAGGTTTTCCTTATCAGAAGATGAGGACAGGTAAACATGATAAATGTTTTCCAAAGCCTCCGGGGATATTTTCTTCTCAATGGCCCGATAAACCCGCTTGGCCAGAAGAAGATCGGTCATTACCGCCATACTATTCACCATCAGGGTGGGGTGGTAATACTGTAGCTGGTAAATACCATCAGCAGCTTCCCGGTAATAATGGTGATGTATGCAGGTCAGAAGACCGTCAAAACTTCCATCATATAAATATTCCATGAATGTTCACTCCAATTCCTGCTAAAACAGGCTCATTTGTTTTATTGGAGACTCCGGAAGCATGACCCGGCGGATAGCTGCTGGATCAAAGGGCCGATCGCCTGGGTAAACCCCTTTGCAGGTAACAAAATACTGCGCCCGTTTGAAAACAACTCCCAGTTTTTTCATTTGCTCGGTGGAAACCGCCGCTACCCGCCGTTGGCGGACAATACGTCCGGCTGATTTAGGTCCTATACCCGGCACTCGCAGCAGTTCCTCATAAGATGCGCGATTAACCTCCAGGGGGAAAAATTCAGGATGTCTCAATGCCCAGGCCGTCTTGGGGTCCAGTTCGGTTTCCAACTGGGCATGTTTTTCGTCTACAATCTCTTCCGCCTTGAAATGGTAGAAACGAAGCAGCCAGTCGGATTGGTATAAACGATGTTCCCGCAATAAGGGCGGGGCAGTGGTAATGGCCGGCAAATAGGAATCCTGGTTGACCGGCACATAAGCCGAAAAATAAACCCGCTTTAATCCGAAGTTCTGGTAAAGGGCCTGGGTGGTATGCAATATGGCCAGATCACTATCCGGACTGGCTCCAATAATCATCTGGGTGGACTGACCGGCGGGAACGAAGGAGGGAGTATGCCGGAAACGCCTGCGATCCGCCTTGTGCTCCCTAATCTTGTCCCGAAGCTGCTGCATAGAGGAATACAGGACCGGAAGAGATTTCTGCGGTGCCAGCATCCGCAGACTTTTTTCGGTGGGCTGTTCGATATTAACGCTCATCCGATCGCATAGCAGACCGGCTTGATATATCAAGGATGGATCCGCACCGGGAATTACCTTTACATGGATATAGCCCTGGAACTCATATTCTTCCCGCAGTAGTCTCAATACCCGAACAATCTTTTCCATAGTGTAATCAGGGGATTTCTCTACCGCTGCACTTAAAAATAATCCCTCGATATAATTACGGCGGTAAAACTGCATGGTCAGATCAGCCAGTTCCCGGGCCGAAAAGCTGGCCCGGGGAATATCATTGGAACGACGATTTACACAATAACGGCAGTCATAAATACAATCATTGCTCAGCAAAAGTTTCAGCAAAGAAATACAGCGCCCATCAGCTGACCAGGTATGACAGATGCCAAAGGATTTGGTGTTTCCCGTACCCCCCTGGTTGTTCCGGGAAACCCCGCTGGATGAGCAGGAAACGTCATATTTGGCGGCACCGGTCAAAATTTTGAGCTTGTTCAGGATATCCATTGAAGCCACCTCTCAACGATCAATAATTCCTTTCAATGATATCAGTATACAATAAAAATCGGCACAAGCAAACATTTGTTCGTTATTCTTGTGAATTGATTTCTGGCTTTTATGCTAATTGCCGAATGGTTATTGCAGGAATGTAAGGAATTATGTGGAATTACTAATTATCTCTCGAAACGCCAGTTATAATAGCTTTTTGACCTGAGCATTTATTCCTCAGGGAGCAATATAATGGGAATAACTAAACTTATTTACTGGCCTTCAAATCACCGGGGAGATTTGTAGTACCAACGAAGGGGGAACAGCATGGATCAAAAATGGGGACTGTATGCGGGTCTGGTTATTCTTCTGGCACTTACAGTACTTGCGGCGGCAGATTTCCATAAAGAAAAGGCCAACTCTGAACCAGCGCTAAGTGTGAATCAGGCAGTTACAATTCTGGCCGGGGAAGGGATAGATCTTAAAAGAACCGTGAACTCCCAGGGAAAACCAATAAACGGAGTAAAACCAGCTGCCTTTTATATAAACGACAGCAAGCACCAGCTCATTATTTATTGTTATGACTCTATTAATGAACGAATAACTGCCCAGGAAATGCCCCTTGAAAGCGATGGGGTCACATGTTTCTTTTCTGATCCCATTACCTCGGCCAAGAACCTGATGCTGATTATTATTCCAGAAGACCAAGAGGAACTGACAGTTGAATCTTTAGCAGAGCTGAATAATGTATCAAACGCAGTGTTAGAAAAACTAAATGATACCCGGGAGATCATTTTTTCTGGAGCGGGGGAATACTGGGAATCGCAAACGATAGTAAAATACTATGAATATTTATATTATGATGAAAGTGCTGCACTTAGGTATGAAAGCTATTTTACCGAATCTACTTCGCTTAAATATCTGGGCGAAGATATGGAGTTAACTCGGGAATTGTACTATGAGATGCAGAGTCCCACTGGTGGTAGTTCGGGTAACCTGGGACGTGATTGTATTGAACAGGGCTGCATATTGATGCTGGGTTCATCAAAGGGAAATGGCGCAATTCCCCGTCCCGATCATGATATCACTGTTACTGTCAGATGGAACGACCAGGAAGAAACTCTTGCAGCTAAATATCATCAAATATAACTATAGTCTGAAATGCCCTGTTTTGGTAAAATTATTTTATATATTTATTCGGAATCGAGGAGGTATACTGTTGAGCAGCAAGATTGTATTTGTAAGAAATTACAGTGACTTAAGCACCAACCAGGGATTCCAGTTTGAGTTTTTTTGTGATCGCTGCGGAAGTGGGTTTCGCACCCGCTTTAAACCTTCGGTAACCGGTCGGGTTTCTGGTATATTGGGTGCGGCCGGTAGTGTTTTCGGCGGAATTATGAATAACGCTGCTGATATGGGGGAAAGGGTGCGCTCAGCTACCTGGGAAAAGGCACATGACGATGCTTTTGAAGAAGCATGTCAGGAACTGCGTTCGGATTTTATTCAATGTCCACGCTGCCAATCCTGGGTATGCAGGAAAGGATGCTGGAATAATAAGAAAGGTCTTTGCAAGGAATGTGCACCTGATCTGGGCGTAGAGATGGCAGCTGCCCAGGCCAGCAAGTCGGTTGAAGAAGTGTGGGCCCATGCGGCCATGGCCGAGGAAGATAAGAAATTGGGAACTGAAGTATGGCGGGAAGGGATTCGGGCCACCTGCCCGGAATGTGAGGCTCCGCTGGCCAGCAATGCAAAATTCTGTCCTGAATGCGGTGCTCAGCTTAAAGCAAAGGATCAATGCCCTTCCTGTGGCAGCAAGATCAGCCCCGGGAACAAGTTTTGTCCGGAGTGCGGCGAAAAAATCTAGCCTAAGACTGCCTGTCAGACATGAATCTATAATCTTAACCGGAGATTTGCATCTTATATATACAGTCATGTACTGGTTTAATAATGTTTATTATCTCCGTGATGACTGCCCTCCATGGGTAGGTATAAAAGAATCCCTGTTGATGCTGGTTCAAAGCCATCACCGACAGGGATTGTTTTTGCAACCAATAATTTCCTGAACCTGATTTTCAGGATACAACTTCCTGATATCAGTAATATTTATCATACCGAAAGGGAGTTAAAGGTGGCTAATTTTCGGATCAGCATCTACACCGATATATGAATTATATTCATTGGACATATTCTAGTATATAATATATAATTTCGCTCGGATGAATTATTGTGTCGAATATTCGACCATTAAATGGTAATTACTTAAAGAATCGTTTTTGTATGGTTATAATTTGGTGAAAAAGGGGGTATGTATTACTAGAATATACCATTACCGAAGGGGAGCTTAGTTGCTTGCTTCCCTGTTGCAACAGACCAGGAATATCTGCAGATTAATTCAGGGGGAGGAATAAGAGTTGAAAAGAGTTATTGCGTTATTGCTGGCGGTTCTATTCTTAGCCAGCATCTTTTCCGGATGCGGAACATCTTCAGATGACAAGGGGACCGAAAATACTGCTGATTACACCATCGGCATTGTAACCCCAACACTTTCTACCAGCGAGGACGAATTCAGAGCGGCCGATAATATGGCTAAGAAGTACCCTGGTATTGTTAAACACATTACCCTGCCGGAAAATTTCTCTACTGAGATTGAAACCGGGCTGAGCCAAATCACCTCATTAGCCGATGATCCAAAGATGAAAGCCATTATTGTAGTTTCCGGACAGGCCGGGTTATTACCGGCTTTGCAAAAAGTAGAGGAAATTAGACCCGACATCATTACCATGACTGCTCCGATTTGGGATGATCCGGTCTTAATGTCTCAGTATGTAGACGTAAACCTGGATACAGATTGGGTAAGAAGAGGCGAGGCTATCGCTTCCAATGCTCACGAAATGGGTGCCCAAACGATAATTCATTATTCTTTCCCTACCCATCTGGCTAAAGAAGTGATTTCCCAAAGAAAAGATGCCATGCAGCGAACTTGTGAAGAATTAGGTATGGAGTGGGTGGAAGTTGTTACTCCCGATCCTCAGACCGGCAACGGAACCGGTCCGATGCTTCAATTTTTGAGGGAAGACCTTCCCCGGCAAATAGAGAAATATGGAGCAGATACCAATGTATTTGGTACAAATTGCCCCATGTACGATGTCATAATAGATGAAGCCTTTAAACTGAAATTCATGGTCGCAGAGCAATGCTGTCCGACTCCTCTGCAGGCTTATCCAACGGTATTAGGATTGGAGATTTCCGAAGAGGATGCCTGGGATTTTGACAAGGTCAATGCTATGATCTCGGAAAAGGCTGCCGATGCCGGAATGACAGGCAGATTAGGCGGATGGCCAATGCCGGCAACAGTATTCATGCCCCAGTATGCTGTCGAGTTGGCCATGGCAATGATTGAAGATCCCAGCTTTGATTATAAGGATGTTGACCAGCTGAATCAATTTTCCTCGGATGTTTTTGGGTGCAACGTCAGCTTCAATAATTTTAAGGCTTCAGCCGATGGTCCGGCCTTCGACAATTATTTTGTCATGATTATGGATTCCATACTGTACTAATTGCCCAACAATAATCATTCAGGCTGTCATATAATTAAGATTATAATGGCAGCCTGTCTTCTTTGACTGGCATTTTCTTAGCCAGGATTCAGTATAAAATGCTTAAATCAAACGAGGTAAACCAATGAAGCCTATTTTGGAAATAAACAATCTTTATAAAAGCTACAAGAGTATTCCCGCACTTGATAATATTAATCTATCAATAAAAGCCGGAGAAATACATGGTATTGTAGGGGCTAACGGATCAGGCAAGACTACCTTGATGAATATTTTGTTTGGCAACCCCATTATACATGAAACCGGCGGATTTCAAGGGGAGATAATATATCAAGGAAAGAAAATAAACTTCAAGAATTGCGGAGAAGCCATCCTTAATGGTATTGGCATGGTTCATCAAGAATTTGCCTTGATTCCAGATATGACAGTGGGGGAAAACATTAAACTGGGCCGGGAAAAAACCTTTGCCTTTACCGATCGCTTGTTTGGCCGGCAATATTCATTTATAAACCGAAAGCAAGATGATGAAAGTGCCCTGCAAACCCTGATCCAATTAGGGATCAGTATCGATCCGGGAATTAAAATATTTGATCTATCAATAAATTTGCGACAATTCGTGGAGATTGCCCGGGAAATAGACCGTACTGATTTGAAACTGCTGATACTGGACGAGCCAACTGCGGTTCTTAATAAAAATGATGGTTTAAAACTCATTGAGATCTTAAAGGGAATGGCAAAAAGGGATATCGGCATTTTGTTCATCTCCCACCGGCTGGAAGAAGTACAGCATATATGTGATAAAGTCAGTGTTTTACGGGACGGAAAACTGGTTTCCCAATATGAAAGAGGCAATATCTCCATAAATACTTTGGCCCGGGATATGATCGGTCACATCGTTACCAAAGCCGCGGCGGGAAAAAGAGAGATCCTCCCTCAGCCGATCATTACCTTTAGCCACTTTTCGGTGGAAATGCCCGGTGAAGAAATTATAGACCTTGATCTTAGTGTTTATGAAGGTGAGATTATCGGCTTAACCAGTCTGTCCGGCCACGGTAAATTGGCTCTGGGCTATGGAATGATGGGAATGTATCCGGTACAGGGAGAAGTATATTACGGTGGTATAAAAATAGCTAATATGGACGCCAAAGCCAATATACTGCAAGGCATGTATGTGCTGCCGGATGACAGACAAGGCCTGGGTATTCTGGCCGATCAGTCGGTGGAGAATAATATTATTTTTACTGGAAATCAGGTAAAAAACATGTTCAGAATAGAATCCTTTTTTGCCATTTCCGGGTTTATTGACCACAGCCAGGCCCGCGACCATGTTGATAAAATGATTCAGGACTTCGATATAAAGTGTAGTTCCATTTATCAAAAAGTAAAAGAATTAAGTGGCGGGAATCAGCAAAAAGTCTGTATTGCCAGGGCCCTGACCGTTGACCCCAAGCTGCTGTTTGTGGCGGAGCCAACCAGAGGGGTGGATATTTCGGCCAAGGAAAAAATATTGCACATGCTGTTGGAGATCAATCGCAGCAGAAATACCACCATAGTAATGGCATCCAGTGAATTGGATGAATTAAAACGGGTATGCGACAGGATAGCGGTTATGGCAGAAGGCAGAATTTTTAAAATATTATCCCCGGATGCATCCGATGAAGATTTTGGACTAGCATTATCCGGTGAAGAAGGGGTGGCATATGAAGAATTATAGTATTAAGCCGCCCCAGATAATCATCTCGGCTTTCTTAATTACCCTGGTTTTTCTCGCTTATACTTTAGAAATGAATTTAGTAATTCTCTTCAACGAATCTTTGGTCAAACTGGTCATGAACGGTGTACTGGTCCTTTCCCTAATACCCATGCTTAATGTGGGCGCCGGGATGAATTTTGGCCTTCCGGTAGGTATTATCGGTGGTTTGCTGGGTATGTGCCTGGCAGTTAATTTCCGGATGACCGGGTTTCACGGCTTTTTTATGGCTTTATTGTTCAGCCTGATAATTTGTGCATTACTGGGCTGGATTTACGGCTTGATCCTGAACCGGGTTAAAGGAAGGGAAGAAATAGCCGGGACTTTTATAGGTTTTTCTTTTATTCCCCTAATGAACTATTTTTGGACCCTGGCACCCTTCCAGAACCGCGAAATGCTCTATCCTATCGGCGGTCAAGGTTTAAGGCCCCGAATCAGCCTGGAAAATTATTTTAATAATATATTGAACAATCTCTATGTAATTAGGCTCGGTGATATAGAAATCCCAGTAGGTTTGATTGGTTTTTTTGCCCTTATTGCTTTATTTTTGTATTGGTATTTTCGAACGAAAATTGGCCGTGCCACTATTGCAGTGGGGGAGAATGAAGCATTTTCAAGACTGTCCGGGATAAATATTGCCCAAACCCGTCTTATTGCCATCATTATTTCCACTATTATTGCCGGTTTTGGCATATGTGTATATACTCAAAGTTATGGTTTTATCCAACTGTACGACGAACCCTTGTCCATGGCTTTTCCTGCCATTTCAGCTATATTAATCGGAGGAAGCACTGGAAAAAGAGCCTTTATCTTCGAGGCTGTATTAGGAACCTATCTGCTGCAGTCCATGTATCTCTTAACTGTACCTATTGCCAATGAAATACTGATCCCTGAACTAACAGAAATACTAAGATCTTTTATTACCTACGGCATCATTCTATATGCCCTTTTGGTAAGGGAACGACGGAGGAACAACGGTTGAGAATTAAACAGCAAGCAAAGGGATTTATTAATAGTGAGCATCTGGTTCCGGCGATATTCATCCTACTATCTTTTTTGGCCTGGCAATATTCCGGACTTAGCGGCAATTTTGTCCTTAATCAGGTAATAACCAGGTTCATAAGAGACGGGATACTGGTATTATCGTTGATTGTTCCGGTAGTGGCCGGTATGGGCCTTAATTTTGCCATTACCGTTGGCGCCATGGCCGTACAAACATCATTATTGATAGTGATTGGTTATCAGGTAGAGGGAGTACCCGGAATCATACTGGTGATTATTATAGGGGTATTTTTCTCAGCTTTATTAGGATATCTTATCGGCCACATTTTAAACCGGGTCAAGGGTAAAGAAATGATAACTACCATCATAATAGGCTTCTTATTCAACAGCATTTATCAATTAATTTTCCTGGTAGGCTTCGGAACGATTATAGACGTACCCAACAAAGACATAATTCTCACCCGGGGAATAGGCGTTAGAAATACGGTTGATCTTGGCATGTACCGCGATACCATTGACAAGCTCTGGCTGTTGAAAATAGGGGGAATAGAGATACCACTGTTCATGATACTAATCGTACTGTTGTTTGCCGGATTCATTTTCTATATTTTACGTACCCACTTTGGCCAAGAGGTCAAAGCGGTAGGCTCCAACACCGAAACCAGTGAAATTCTGGGTATTAATACCAACATGATCCGAATCAAGGTAATGATACTGTCAACTGTACTAGCCGCTTTCGGCCAACTGGTGTACCTGCAGAATATCGGCATGTTTGATGTTTATACCGCCCATTTAAACACTGGTGTAATTTCCTGCGCAGCTCTATTAGCCGGGGGGGCAAGTATCAAAAGTGCAAAAATCAGACATGCCCTTATGGGTATATTTCTATTTCATACCCTTTTTATCGTTTCCCCCCAAGCAGGACAGAACTTATTCAGCAATGCCGCTCTGGGCGAATATTTCCGCAGTTTTGTAGCCTACGGAACTATTGCCCTGGCCTTAATCTTTAATGTTAAGCACGAGAACAAATATAAAAAACCAGTGCAAAAACCAGAAGGTGTCTGACCCACCTTGCTCCCATTACAAACCGAAGAAAAGCATCGTGCTGATTTCAAGCCATGGCTGGCAGGGGAGGGGAATAAGTACGGACTATTCCGGGAAAGCAAATTGATCCCTCAGCTATGCAGTAGTTATCCACATTTTTTAAGTCTTATTGTGCCAGAAATAGGGATAAAATGATATACTGATACAGAAAAGAATGAATACTTGCACGACCTATAGGAGTTTAGTTATGTTAGAAACACAAATACTACCTGCCTGCCAAGATGATTTTGAACAGGTATTTGACGGTTCTGCCAAGAAAGAGGTGATATTATGAACCCATCTAGCGTTTCTTTGCCTGAACCCACATCTGAACCTGCATCCAAACCGACTCAATCCCGAGCGCCGCGAATAGTATTAGTATTACTTGCCCTGGTGGTTTGGATGCTGTTGGTGGCAGGTGGCTTTTATGTGGGCAAAATATATATTGACCGGTCCATAGAGGCAGTTCAGCAAAACAATGCGGTACATATGGTCACCATTGAACAACGCATGGATTCAATGGATACTCAGTTATCCGAAATTCAACAGGCCATCAGCGATGCCGACCAAGCCTGGGCTAATTCCGGATCAACCCAGGAAAATCTCAATCAGAAAATTGATGATCTTGATAAACAGCTTAAGGCTTTGGAACACAGCCTGAACATTCTGAAAGAAGCACCGTAGACTGTAAACACGGGGGAATCCGGAGGCTGTTTTGCATCCGCCAAGACAGCCCTTGCATTAGAAAGAGGCAGCTTTATGAAATGGAAACCTTATTTGATAATTATCATCCCGATATTTTTGTTGGGGCCGTTTATTGGTTCCGGTTTGGCCATTATGGGCCTGGATGGTTATACCAATCCCATGTCTTTACCGGTTCAGGAAGTAAGCCGAAACATTGAACACTTAGAAAATAGTATCTCCATCCTGCACCAAAATGCCGTAACAGTCAGTGAATCGGCAGCGGAACTGGAAAAGGAGTATCGGGAGCAGGAACAGACTCTGGAAGAGTTAGCCAGTATCAGCCATAGCCATAAGGAAATGTCAGATCAGATTTATGAAGACCGGATTGTGGCTATGCTGGGACCACCTATCGATTCCTATTCTTCCGCCAGGGTGAATATCAAGGTTTTTAAGCTGGACGAAATGGGCTACCGCGGATACATAGCCAAAGTCAAGCTGTTTGATCCCAGTGCAGTCAAAGTAGTCCTGGGCCAGGACCAGTTAGGTTCCCTGGAAACAACCAGCAGTGCGGTCACCAGGACCGGAGCCATTTTAGGGGTAAATGGAGGCGGCTTTTTTAATTCAGGCAGTCAGATTCTGCCCATCGGAAATACCGTGGTAGACGGAGAGTTTGTAACCGGCTTTCATCCTTCCAATGGAGACACCTTCTTTACCGGAATCAGCCAGAACGGCAATCTAATCGGCGGGAAATTCTATGACAAAGACAGCTTAACCCGACTGAACCCTCAGCAGGGGGTTAGTTTCCTCCCCATTCTGATCAAAGGAGGTAAGCCCCAGGTTGTGCCCAAGGAATGGCAGACTACCAAACAACCTAGAACCATTATCGGCGAGTATGCCAACGGTGATTTTATCCTGATCGTGGTGGACGGGCGGCAGTCAGATTGGAGTTCCGGCGTAACTCTGGAGAGACTCCAAAACAAGCTGGCCGAGCTGGGAGTTAAGGAAGGCTACAACCTGGATGGCGGTGGTTCCAGCACCATGGTTTTCAATGGCCAGGTATTAAATCGCCCCTCCGATGGAAAGCAGCGGGCGGTTGCCAATAATATTGTCATACTACCGTGAGGAAAGGGAAAGCAGGACCTGAAGCCTAACCGCAGGATAAATACGTTGATTGTTTCAAAATATGTGAATTAGCCGTTTGGGGGAGCCGGGAATAGAATTTTATGGCTGCCCTTGTTTTTTCCCAGCAAGCTGTGGTTTATTATTACTATATATCAATCTAGTATAATACCTCCAATAATTATCCATACTAACTAGACTGACTAACAGGATAATAAGGAGGAAATTGCTTTGAACCAAACCCAGCAGGAAACACAGAACTCCAGAAGCTCCTATGAAATGTTGTTAAACGACACCCAGGAAAAAACACAGGAACCCAGTCTTACATCAGCCGAAACAGGAGCCCTTTGGCAGGCTTATATCAGTGAATCCTTGGTTCACCATATTTTTGTTTATTTTTCCAAACATATGGAGGACCCAATTATTAAGCCCACCTTAATCAATTTAGTAGATGCAACCAAGGATTTCCTTTCCCTGGCAGAATCAGTCTTGACAAAGGAAGGAATGCCTGTTCCAAGGGGAATAACTTCCGAGGATATCAACTTAAACGCTCCCCGTTTATTCTCCGACAACCTTTTTATACCATTATTAAAGGCTATGGGGAGAGTTTCTTTACAGTTTTTTTCTCTTTCGTATATGGATAGTTCACGAAAAGACCTGCGGGAATTTTTCAGAGATGGTTTAGACCGGCTGGTTATGCACAATCAACAGGCGGCGGAATTAATGCAGGTTAAGGGGACTCCCGTACCACCACCGTATATACCAATGAATGATAAAATCGATTTTGTCAAAGAACCGAATTTCCTCACTGGATTCTTTGGCAACAAAAGGCCTTTGTCTGTCCTGGAATTAAATAACATTTTCTTTAATGTCCAATCTAATGCATTGGGAAAAGCTCTATTATTGGGATATAGCCAAGTGGCCCAGTCAAAAGAAATCAAGCAATTCCTATTAAAGGGGAAAAAGCTCTCCAATAAATATTTCACCGATTTAACCAAGATCCTGCTACAAGAGAATATTACCGTACCACCTAGCTATGACGCTGAAGTGTCAGACAGCACTGAACCACCTTTTTCAGATAGAATGATGTTGTTTCATTGTAATTTTATAACTTCCCTGGGGCTGCAAAGTTATGGCATGGCTTTGTCAACCAGCCCCAGACATGATTTGGCAGCCATGTATGCCAGAATGATGGCAGAAGTGGGCGCGTACGCTGATGAAGGTGCCAAACTCATCATAAAATACCAGTGGATGGAACAACCTCCTTTGGCTCCGGATCGGGATAAACTTGCCAGCCACTAGGGTTGGTTTTTCCAAAACCGCCACTGGCAGGGGTTGTTGCTTCTGTTGCTATTAAATATTATTTGCTTGAAAGTATAAACCCCTTACTTCGATTCCTTTATTTCCTTTTTGCGATAATAATAAACAGACTGACGGCAAGTATTATCAAAACAGTAATTAATACTGGCTTGCTCTGCCAACTTACACCTTTGTTGTCCTTCCCAAAGGAATTATCGCTATCCTTCACCAATACATGTTTTTCGTATTCATCCAATTGGTTGATCCGACTCGCAAGGAATAGAGCCATGCCTTCTTCCTGTTCTTGTTTCATTGTTTCCAAAAGCTCTTGAAGTTCATCCAACTCTAATGACTCAAAATTATCCAGTATCTGCTCAAATCCAGCCAACTTTTTTATGGTCTCATACTTAAATTCTTCTGATGTATGGTTAAGGTACTCATCCTTATATTTACATTGGTTATAACATATAGCCAGGTCTGATTCCGGTTCAAAGTCAAAATCCTGCCATAACAGACTATTGCCTTTATAGATAAACCGGTCAGGTTTTACCCAAAGTATTTCATAGGGTTTGACGTCCCCGAGTTCAAATGATATTCTAGCCTGGCCTATGTTATCCTTCCATGCTTTTCCAGTTGTAATGACATAACCGGTTACTATATCCCCATTGGAATATACCGTATTTTTGACTTGATAACTGTTGCTAACAGTTTTAGTTTCCTGGGATTCAAAATGAACCATAAAAGTGTACCAGTCCGCGTATTCCATATCCCACGCCCAGCTATAATTGGTGGGTCTATTATGCTTCTCCATTTTTACGGAAAGGGGAGTACCATTATCAGATGCAGCGAAATTTCTTATCGAGCCCCTTTCTTCGATTAGGTATTGGTTCTCTTCATCCTTTATAATGGGTACGCCAGGAAAGCCCATCAATACATCCTTAGCTGGACCATCATTTCGAAAGACAAAAATACATTGTACATTGCCAGTGGCTAAATTAATACTCACATCTTCAGAGACCATGGTAATACTACTGTCATACATAGGGTAGACTCCATCAGGGGTTCTGCCCATGTTACAGTCGTCAGCCGCAGTTTTTTCCGATATAGGCAAACATGTAATTAAGCACGCCAATATCAATAAAAGAGATAATTTGAATATTTTCACATTTTTTCCCTGCATCAAAAATATTTACTCTATTATACTTTGTAACTTATAGCAGCGATAGAGTTTAAGAATCAATAGTCTCCCTTAGATCGATTTGTCAATAGCCCTTCTTAAGCAGCCTATTTATGGTATAATTTACCTATATTATCCGTTCCCTGTCTGAAGATAATAACCCCTTTTCAGTAGAAGAGGCGATTACGCTTGATTCTTGAAATGATAGGACCCCGGGGGGGATGAAAATGCTGGCATCAACAAGTATGCCTAATTGGTTTTGAATTTTATATTATATGTTTCTGATAATAACATTTGGTATTTCCATTTATGCAATTATTAAAAATAGAAACCGGTTGCTTTCAATTATCAATTCAGTAATAGTGATTTCTGTTCCTTTCATAAGCTTTGTTAATAGTATCGGCCGGACTGCGGAAAATGAATTTCAACATCTTATAATAAGCTTGAAACAGGGGAATTTATGGGCCATATATGCCTTAACAGGATATCTGTTCATTTTACTTTGGTGGTTATTGTTTAGTATGGGCGGGCCAAATAAAGAGGGAGCTAAATGAATATAAAAAGAACTAAGTCGATCCTATCTATTCTGATACTTATAGTGTTTATAGCATTATCGCTTACTTCGTGTTCACAGCCAAAACAGAGTGGTCCTGGGCCTGATACAAAGACCCTTTATGATTTTGCCTTGCTTTATTCATACAGAAATATTCCGTTGAGCGACTCGAAGAAAGTACAGGAACTGCTTACCCAATTGCAATACGCTAAGGAGCTGTCCGTAGACCGGATGGAGCTAATAACTGAAAATGAAGAAAGTCTTCTGAGAATTAATTATCGCATGAATCTCACCCCAGGGCAGCAGTATAAGGTGAATCATACGAAAATGATGGCCGATGCAGTCGTGCTTTTTGCCCTGTTGGATCATCTGAGTGCCGTGGAATACAATCTTGTTCAGGAGGATTACAGTTATGGCGGAGTTCCTATTACCAGAGAACAGGCGGAACAAGTTCTCGGTGCGGATATTGCCTCTTTGGGTAAAACGGAAGAAGCTTTTTTAGCAGATATGCCGGAATTAACCGCCAAACTGCGCTGGAACCCGGGTGTGATGGATATTATTACCTATGAGCATATGATGGGTCTTGATGAACAATTTCCCTTTTATCCCAGCGGCCCGAATTTTATAAAAAGTATTGCCGACAAGGGGGGCAGGGTGGAAATCACTGAAGATATGCGAGAGCGTTTCAACCTGTTTGCCAGGGATTACCGTTGGTGCTACCTGCCGGATATGGATGGTTACGAGTCGTTTTTCGATACGAAACGTTACGCTGATACTTCCGGTCATTCAAACTTTGCCGAAGCAGTATTTTATGTCATTCACTATATGCGATGTCCCGAGAAGATGAGTTCTCAAGCTATGCAAAATGCCGTGCAAAGCCTGTTTGTTGCTAAAGGGAGTTATCAGGATATGCCCCACCAAGCTTATTTTAAAGCTGCCAACTATGAGAACGGCTATTATTCCCCCTGGCCTGAAGGGATGCCGGATTTCAACAGGATGTTTTACTTGCTGACGTCCCTGGATGTTCAACAGCAGGGAACTGGGGAGGTTTATATCACAATCCGGGCCAAAGATTACTATTTTAATGATCCCGATATCTATGAGGCCGGAGAGAATGAAAAGTGGCTGGCAGCGAAAGCAGAAGAACTGGGAACATCCGATTTGCAGGCTGCCGCCCAGCTGCTTGCCAGCGGCAAGATGGAGGGCATTGAAGGAAGCCATGAATATGAAACAACGCTGGTGGTTAACCTGAACGGGGCAAATCCAAACGGCTATAACCCGCGCTTTCTTTCTAACCAGAGCCGCTATATCGCCTACGATGAACCTTTTGCGGAGTAATAGCGGATTACGGCCACGAAAAGGAGGCCTTTATCAGATAGGGCAAGATAAACTGGGTCGGTTAAATAAAGATAAACTTCGGCCTATCCTATATACTCATTAGGCTAATAATGCAGAGTTTATGGTAATTTTAAATTATGTCTATAATAAGGATCTATCTTGATCACAAAAGCTGTGAATTAGGAAGGAACTGGTAGCATGCAAAATAAATTTATTTTATTTACTATTTTTTGTGTTTTATTGCTTTTTTCGGGATGCTTTGATAATGACTCAGCAAATAATATTGCTGAGTCAAATGACATCAATAATATGGAAAAAGCGTTAGTACCTTCATTAAATGAGCTTCTAACAACTGAGTTAACCGCCAGCTTAGAAAGCATTGGCGTTGACACCAGTGCTCTCACCATGCTGGAGATTGTAGATCCTAAAGCAGATTATCCATCATACTATCTTATTTCTTCAATTGAAGGAATTAAAATATATTTAGATGCGGACAGAAATGTTGTCAGTATCGTAAATTTTGCAGCAGAAGATAATGGCCTATCAGCGCAGGATAATGTTCAAGTATTACTAGATAAGGTTAGTGAGTTGCTTGATTTGGGTGATGACTATATCTGCTCTGATGGTCATACATCCTTTACCTTCACTCGTCAGTATCCTAATGGTCTTAAAAATATATATGAATCTGTCAATGTTCAGGTGAGTTCAGTAGCTCCTGCCGTAACAGTGCTGCGGAGATTCAATATACAGCCTAACCGTATAGAACCTATTCTAACTAAAACAGAAGCTATAAAAGCGGCGGCAGATAATGATCGATATCCAGTAAATAGTATAGAAGTATCGCTGATTTGCTATTGTCCGCTAGATTCAGAATCCGGTGAAGTAAGGCTAGCTTATAACATTCATTATGGTACTGAATCTTGGGTAATAATAGATGCCGAGAATGGTGCTGTATTGGGAATTGATGCTCTAAAATGAAACAAAGAACAGCTTCCAGATAAGTATTACCTGGATGAATATCGGATAATGGAGAGATTCTCTTATTCATACGATGATGATACCGTTTCAAGAAGGAAGTATTAAAACAAAAAACATTGGTTAAATAGCGGGCTGTGCATTGAGAGTACTTAATTATCTTATGAGCAATACCCTTTTCGTGCGTTTTTAACGCATTGGCATATTTTCGTGCTGCATGTTATAATTATCGTACGAGGTGAATTATATGAATGAAACCACAAAAGTTATTACCGCCACTGAACTGAAGACCAATCTGGGTAAATACATCGACTATGTTATTGATGACCACGAGGTTGTGATTACCAAAAACGGCAAAAAAGCCATAAGGATTACCCCTTACATCACAGAAATAGAACGATATTTTATAGTTAAGGAAAATGCGTTAGATTATCAATATGGCGGCAAAAAAGTATCATATGAAGAATTCATGAAGATTTACGAGAAAAGTGAGCTAAGAATGGAATATATCAACGGTGAAATAGTCCTTTTGACGTCCCCCAGCACCTATCACCAGGATATATCCGGGAATTTATATACCCATATGCGATCTTATCTAAAAGGCCAGAATTGCAAGGTTTTCTATGCTCCTTTCGATGTCCATTTCTACAAAAAAGACCTTAAAACACCCGATGTAATGCAGCCGGATTTGCTCATAGTGTGCGATTTGGAGAATAACATCAAGGATAACGACCGATACATGGGCACACCCACTCTTTGCGTTGAAATTTTATCAAAGAGCACCCGTTCCAAGGATATGGTAGATAAGCTCAATACTTATATGTTATCTGGTGTCAGGGAATTCTGGATTGTCGATCCCTTTAAACATTCTGTTATGGTGTATGGCTTTAAGGATTTAGAAATTGACGAGTATGCCACTTGTAAACTCGGGGATACTCTAACATCGTATTTTTTTGAGGGTTTAGAGATTCCGATAAGTGAAGTATTCGAGTCTTAATACGGTTTGTCCAGGGACGGGGTTGTTATTGTTTCTAATTTGATAGGGATCTTCAGTTAAGTCGAATTTAATCGTCAAGATAGTTAATTGCATATAAATATATGCCGTTTTTTTGATACACTAAAACAAACGATAGCAAGGTATATACAACCCGCTGGTTCATAATGAGCGTCATTGGGAACTGATAAAACAAATATGGTGCGATGGGATAGCTAGTTTAAGCCCAATAATTAAGCCCAAGAAAATGCATGGAAGCACTGCACTCCATTGTTATGTGTTATGCGATTAAACGTGGTTAAAAGGTTTAAGTCCAACCCATATAAATTGAGAGACGTTCTCCTTGGTTTTCGAATGTTAAAAAGTAGGTGACTCATTGAAAATCATACATACATCCGACTGGCATATCGGGCGCTCCCTGTATGGGCGCAAACGGTATGAAGAATTTGAAGCCTTTTTAAATTGGCTGGCTGATTACATAAGAAATGAAGAAATTGAAGCTCTGCTGGTGTCCGGGGATGTATTCGACAATATTGCTCCCAGCAATCGGGCCCAGGAGCTGTATTACCGGTTTCTGTGCCGGGTGGCGGACTCGCCTTGCCGCCATGTGGTGGTGACGGGGGGTAACCATGATTCCCCCTCATTCCTCAATGCACCCCGGGAGGTACTGCGTTATCTTAATGTTCACATCATCGGCAGTGTGCCGGAATCCATAACTGATGAGGTTATTGTCCTGTCGGATGAAAATGGGGCTCCGGAACTTATTATCTGCGCGGTTCCTTATCTGCGGGACCGGGATGTGCGCAGAGCCGAAGCCGGGGAAAGTTACGAGGAAAAAGGCCGCAAGCTGATCGAGGGAATTCGGAGTCACTATGCCAGTGTCTGCCAGGAGGCGGAAGGGATTCGCCGGCAGTTTGATAAACAGATTCCGATTATAGCCATGGGGCATCTGTTTACCGCCGGCGGGCAGACCATCGACTCTGACGGGGTACGGGATCTATATGTGGGGTCCCTGGCCCATGTTGACAAAGATATTTTCCCAGACTGTATTGATTATTTGGCCCTGGGACATTTGCATATACCTCAGAAAGTGGGGGGCTCTGACTTTATGCGCTATTCCGGTTCTCCCATTCCCATGGGTTTTGGGGAAGCCAGGCAAGAAAAAGTCCTGTGCAGAATTGAATTTGATAATGGACAAGCCATTGTCACAGATATTTCTATTCCCAGGTTTCAAAACCTGGAAAGCATAAAAGGGGATTGGGATCATCTCACCTCCCGTCTGGAAGAGCTGAAAATTCTAAACACCAGCACTCTTGTGGATCTTATCTATACCGGAGAACAGATTGTAGGGGATCTGCGGGATCGTCTGGATGAGCTTACCGCCGGCACTAACCTGGAGATCTTAAGAATCAAAAATGAGCGGGTACTTGAGAATGCGGTGATTAGTTCCGGCGAGGAGACTCTCGCTGACTTGAGTATTAATGAGGTTTTTAAACGCTGCCTGGATTCCCATCAAATTCCGCTGGAGCAGCAGAACGATCTCCTCAATACCTATAGTGAAGCAATATCGATGGTTCAGGAAGAGAACCCTGGATTGGAAACGGAGGCATAAGATGAAGATACTTAATGTTCGCTTCCAAAACCTGAACTCCCTGACGGGCTTGTGGAGTATTGATTTTACCCATCCGGCTTATACCTCCGATGGGATTTTTGCCATCACCGGGCCTACCGGAGCCGGCAAGACCACTATTTTGGACGCCATCTGCCTGGCCCTTTATGGGCGAACTCCCCGCCTTACCCGGGTAACAAAAAGTACCAACGAATTAATGTCCCGCATGACCGGAAAATGTTTTGCCGAAGTCTGCTTTGAAACTCAGTCCGGTGTCTATCGCTGCCATTGGAGTCAGCATAGGGCCCGCAATAAGGCAGACGGCGAACTGCAAGTGCCCCGGCATGAGCTTTGCCATGCGGATACCGGTGAAATATTGGAATCCCGACTGCGTGAGGTTGCAGATAAAATTGAGACCTTGACCGGTATGGATTATGACCGCTTCACTCGTTCCATGCTATTGGCCCAGGGGGGATTTGCCGCCTTTTTGCAGGCTCCTTCCAACGAACGGGCTCCCATCCTGGAACAGATTACCGGAACTGATATTTACAGCCGCATCTCCATTAAAGTACATGAGCGCCGGGCAGAAGAAGCAAGAAGACTTGACATACTTAAGGAAAGTGCCGCCGGAATAAGATTACTGGCCGATGAGGCCAGACAGGAATTACAGTCCAGTCTGGAAAACCAGCTGTCCCTGGAGCCCCAGCTGATAGAGAAACGAGATGCTGCCAGAAAAGCCATGCTCTGGTTGAAGGGTATGGCCCAACAGGAACAGGATCTGGAAAAATTGCAGGTAAAAAACATGGAGCTTGAACAGCGGGTGGATTTGTTCAAACCTGAATTGGAAAGGCTGAATAAAGCCGGCCGGGCTAAAGAACTTGATGGGTATTATGCCAAAATAACCGGTAAGCGGGATGAGCAGCAGGGGGAGCTTAAGGAATTGGCTAATATGCAGGAAAGATTCCCGATAGCCGAAGATATCCTTAACAATAGTATGATTTTCCGCAGTTCCGCCAAGGACCTGCTTGATGAAGCCCAGCAAAAACAAAAGCAGGAAATGATGGTCATTAAGACCGTCCGGGAGTTGGATCTCACTATTGAACATAGGGGCAACCAGGTTGCAACTTTGGAGAAAGGTATTTCCGACTCGGAAAAGGTCTTTAATAATACTAACAACCGCATTCTGGATATTGAAATTTTACTGGGGCAACACCGGGAAAAGCTGGATGAGATTCAACAATATCTTGACAACAATAGGGTTGATGCCAGTTTAATCGAGAATCTGGCCGCCATTAAGCAGATCTTCAGTAATCTAAAGGATATAGATAGTCAGTACCGTGAGGCTCAAGGCAAATTAACCAGGGCTGCCGGGCTTATCGCTGAAGGCAGAGCAGCCCTTACAGCACTTGATTCAGCATATAATGAAATGACTATTCAGACCAGGGAATCTATTGATAGGCATGAGTCAATGCTGGAAGCTATTAAAATATTACTGGAAAATCGTGAAATTGGGAATTGGCGTTATGAACTGGATGCCCTGAAAGATAGAAAACATATTATGGAAAAGCTA
>Ga0334884_1000692_pt1 | contig 58950 bp, 48 predicted proteins | sample GraSluR1_MG_7_FD_207215 | JGI IMG/M metagenome (GOLD analysis project Ga0334884, IMG submission 207215) | Sludge microbial communities from methane-producing bioreactor in Wageningen University, Netherlands - Granular Sludge_12_05 R1 | ecosystem: Engineered > Bioreactor > Anaerobic >... | reverse complement strand
CATCCATACTTTGATACAAATAGAAACGTTAACCCAAATAAGAAAAAAGTAAAATATGAGTACATTATTATTTGTTCTAAATCAAATGATTCAATCTTAAAATTTATAAAACAGCCATATTTAGAAAATGGTATTTTGCATGAAAAAGAAAAAAAGGTATCAAATATATTATCTTGCTTTGGAACAAATTCATCTGCAAAAGATGAAATGGAAAAAATATTTGGTAGACGTGATTATTTTGCAACACCAAAACCTTTAAAACTTATTAAAGAGTTAGTTAGAGCAACTACAAATAAAAACTCTCTTGTTTTAGATTTCTTTGCTGGAAGTGGAACGACAGGTCATGCTGTTATTAATCTAAATAATGAAGATGGTGGAAATAGAAAATATATTTTAATATCAAATGATGAATCTAATATTTGTAAAGATGTAACTTTAAAAAGAATGAGAATATTTAATATAAATGTTGTTTTTTTAGAGTAACTAAAGTTAAAGAATATATTTTTAGTACAAAAAAACTTTAGTTTCCGTGGGAACATATTAAAAGCTAATAAAAAACTCTAATATATGTTTTATAAACATTTACTAGAGTTTTTATTTTGTAGTTTTATTACTATAAAAACGTATTTAAAAAAATCTGAAAATGTGATACAATTATTTATAATGAATAAGAGGTAAATATTATGCCATATCTTATAATAATATTGATTATATTAATCGCTATTCTTGTTGCCTATTTAAAACATCCATCAACACGTGGTAAATTTGGGGAGAATAAGGTAAGACGGATAATTGAAGATACAATTGAATGTGAACAATATGTTATTAACAATTTGGGTTTAGTCAATGATGGAATGACATCACAAATAGACCATATTGTTATTAATCCTCGTGGAGTTTTTGTAATAGAAACGAAAAATTATTCTGGTGAAATATATGGCTCGGAAAATCAACGTGAATGGACACAAGTTTTAGCGTATGGAAATGCTAAATATAAATTATATAACCCTATTAAACAAAATGCCACTCACGTCTTTAATGTGAAGAGATTAGTGGGTAATTTACCAATACATTCTTTAATTGTCTTTGTTCAAAATAATATAGATCATATAAAATCAAACAATGTTATTCCTTTATCCGCACTAAGAAGATCTCTTCAATCTGGTGAAAATATTCTATCTATCGAACAAATGAAAAAAGCCTACGAAGTGTTGATGTCAAATAAGATGGAAATAACTACAAAGGAACACATTCTAAACATAAGAGAACAGCAACATAATTTAGAACAAGGTATTTGTCCAAGGTGCGGTGGGAATTTGATTTTGCGTAAGGGGAAATACGGTAGATTTTGGGGTTGTACGAATTATCCTAAATGTAAATTTATTAAGAAAGATTAAAATGCTGGCTAATCTTAATCAAATAAAAATTGATTAATAAAAAATATATTTAAGGAGTGAATATGGAAAGTAAAGTAACTTTATATGATATAAAAAGTATGGTTTATGAAAAGATGGATGAATTGTTTAGTAAATACATAATTGAAGTAGAAAACTATTTAACAAAGATAAAGTTTTAAAAAATATTAATAATACAGAATGTCTTCTATTAAAATACAAAGCCTTGATTAGTAGTACTAATCAAGGTTTTTTTGCTTGTTTACTATTATAGAATTTGATAAAAATAAGGTGAATTTTTCGTATGAATGTGGTATAATTAACGTATGTTTATAAAAAAATGATTAAAGTATTAGATTAATATAATAAGGTAATAAATAAGTTTGAAAAGTAATGTACAAATCTAGTTGGAGGGACCATTCAAGAACGCTAACTTTGATACAAGGATTTAGTGATTATTTTACATATAAATTTTTTGAATAAAAAAAAGGAAAAAGCTTTACGTTTCTACAATTTAATATATGACAGAATAATTCTCGTTCTTTATAGGCTTTTTAGACAAAGAGTTTATGAATGCTTAAATAGGAATATAGATACTCTTTCTAACTAGTTGAATGATTGGGTAAATAGTGGAAAAATCGAGTAAATAAAAAATATAATTAAAAAGGGGGTAGACTCTAGTGAGATTACAGATTAAAATAACCAAAATCGAGTGGCATGTGAATCAACCGATATTGAATATTATATTTGAATCAAGGTTGTCTACCTTATTGGTGATAGTATGAATTATATCGATTTATTCGCAGGGGCTGGTGGCTTGTCAGAGGGTTTCATGAGGGCAGGATACGATGCCATTGCTCATATTGAAATGAATACTGATGCTGCCAATACAATTAAAACTCGACTATGTTACTTTTATCTTAAGAGTCAAAAAAAAATAAACGAATATTATCAATATCTAAAGGGCGAAATCTCTAGAGATAGTCTTTATGGTAAGATTCCTACATCAATTTTAGATACTGTTATAAACACTAAGATGACCAAGGATAACTTGCCTAGTCTTTTCAAGATTATCGATGATAGATTAAAAGAAGAAAAAGTGGATGTGATTGTTGGAGGACCTCCTTGTCAAGCGTACTCTCTTGCTGGAAGAAATAAGCAAAAAAGAATACAAGAGGAACAGAATAAAGGTTCAAATATTGATGATGAAAGAAAATATCTTTATCAAATATATTGTGAGTTCTTAAAACACTATAAACCTAAAATGTTTGTATTTGAAAATGTACCGGGTTTAATTACTGCTGAGGGCGGCAAACACTGGGCAGATATTAAAAAATTATTTGATGAAATTGGATATGAAATTAAAGACAAGCCATTAAATTCAAAAGCATTTGGTGTTCCGCAAGAGCGAAAAAGAATTATTATTGTCGGTTGGTTAAAGAATACCAACTTCAAGTTTCCTGAATTTAATGAGATAGAATCAAATTGGACATTAAGGGATATTTTAAATGATTTACCATCATTACAAGCTGGTGAGGAAAGCAAAAGTTATTCAGATAGCTCCATTCATCCATATGTAGAAAAAAATTTTAGAATTCCTGAGGATGTTTTAACATGGCATCTGTCAAGACCAAATAACGATAGAGATCGCGAAATTTACAGACTAGCAATTAAGGAATGGATTACAAATAATCAACAAAAAAGATTACAATACGCAAATATTCCTGAGGAATTAAGAACTCATAAAAATACAAAAGATTTCACTGATAGATTCAAAATTGTACCACCAAATATTGCATATTCCCATACTATCCTAGCTCATATAGCTAAAGATGGACATTATTATATTCATTATGACTTAGAACAAGCCCGTTCACTTACTGTGAGAGAAGCGGCTAGACTACAATCATTCCCAGATAACTATTTCTTTGAAGGTAGTAGAACATCAGCATTTACTCAAATCGGAAACGCCGTGCCACCACTTATGGCAGAGGCAATAGCAATACAACTTAAGAATCAATTGATTGTTCATGGGGGTGAAACCGATGTCTAATCCCCTTTTAGAACAATATGGCATCCATAAACTGACAGATTTAAGGAACTCACCATATGCTTGTTTACACGAATCAAACATCGACCACACACCCCATCAAGTTGAGGCATTTATCACCGCATTAGACGCTCTTAAGAACGGTGGTATTATTCTAGCAGATGAAGTCGGGTTAGGAAAAACAATCGAAGCAGGACTTGTAATAAAGTATCTTCTATACAGTGGATCAAAACGGATTTTAATTGCTATGCCTAATTCATTAAGGAAGCAATGGCAGGATGAACTTCAAGAAAAATTCAATATTAAAACATATATTCCCGAGAGCAAGTATGCGATTAGATATAGAGATAAAGATTTTTGGTCATACTTAATAAGGCAAGAAGATGCTTTGGTTGTGATAATTCAATATGGAATGGCAGCGTTCTTTATAAATCACTTCTCCCAAATCTCTTGGGATTGTTTTGTATTTGATGAGGCTCATAGACTTAGAAACCTTGGAAATGGTGCTAAAATGCCACAAAAATTATTTCATGCAACTAAAAATGTACCCAAGGTTATGCTATCAGCTACTCCACTTCAAAACAATCTGCGAGAATTGTATGCACTATCACGATATATCGATGAACGGATTTTTGTTGATGAAAAATCATTCAATGAAAATTTTGTAAAAAATGAAAACTATAAGGAACTAAGAGAAGAGATAAAGCCAATATTACATAGAACACTTAGAAAAGATGTTAGTGAGTATATGGAATTTAGTAGCAGAACATGTTTTGCAATGGATTTTAAGTTAAGTAGGGATGAAGCCATTCTTTATGAACTAGCTAACAGATATCTACAAAAACCATTACTCTATGCTGTAACTGTTCAAAACAACGGACTGGTAAAGATGGTAGTTAGAAAACTTTTAGCATCATCTAGTTTTGCTGTAGTTGAGACATTTGAAAAGTTAAGAGAAAGGCTCTTAGTTCTTAAGGAAAGTACAAGAATAGAAAGGGCAGACATTAGTTTAGCTAGTTTTTTCGAATTGATTGACTCTGATAATGATGAAATTGAAGACGTAGAGGATGAAGATATTGACAAAATTGAAAAAGAAAAATATCACGCTCAAATTGAAGAGGAACTCGACGCTGTTGAAAATATTATTAAAGTTGCTTCAAATATTACTGAGAACACAAAATCAAATGCTGTTATTGAAGCGTTGCATTTTGCATTCGACCTACAAAAAGAAAATGGTTTTTCTAACAAAGCGATTATATTTACTGAATCAAAGAGAACTCAAAAGTATTTAGTCGAAACATTAACTAAAGCAGGATTTGAAAAAATGCTTTTATTCAATGGAGAGTTAAATGATCCAGAGACTAAAAAAATATACAATGCATGGAGAGCAAGAAATCCAAAGAAAATAACAAACACGCCAAGTATTGATTTAAAACAAGCGATTGTCGAGGAGTTTAGAGATAACGCAGAAATACTTATTGCAACTGATGTTGCTAGTGAGGGTTTAAATCTGCAGTTTTGTGATACTGTTATTAATTATGATCTTCCTTGGAATCCGATGAAAATTGAACAACGAATAGGTCGTTGTCATCGTTATGGTCAAAAAAGAGATGTAAATGTTTTTAACCTACTAAATATTGAAAATGCTGCCGATAGAAGAGTGTATGAGATACTAGATAAAAAATTCCACTTATTTAAAGGAGTTTTTGGTGCTAGTGATGATGCGTTAGGTTTGTTGGAGTCAGGTGGTAACTTTGAAAGAAAAATCCAAGAAATATATGATAACTGTAAAAGTGTTAGCGAATTTAACCGAGCGTTTGATAAATTGGAACGTGAAATTAATGCAAAAAGAAATAAGAAGAGTAATGAATTAAAACAACTTCTCATGTCTATGACATCGGATGAAAAGAAAAAACATCTTAAATCAGAAGCCATAAAAATGAAGAGTTATCTTACTCAAATTGAACAATGGGAAAGAATAACCGCAAATGTCTCACAAACTAATCAAAAAATAGTGCAAGTTACTAATCATGTTGTTAATTTTAAATACCATGTTGATTTTCATCACGGCTATATATTTGTGGGTTCATTCATCAATAAATTAAACGGAAAGCAATTATTACCAGTTCTATGTGCCTTTGATCTAGAGGGTAATGTTGTTACTACCGATACATACGATATTGTACAAGCATTTAAAAATATTCCCAATGAGTACTTTGCGGAATATAAACCATCGAAAAGTGAGTTGGATGAAATATTTGAATTATATCAAAAAACACTTCCAAAAATGAAAGAGGACTATATTAATCTAAACTCTTTAACTATTATTCAAAATAAAAAAAGACTTGAAAATTGGGCTTCAAATAGAAAAGAGCAATATGAGGTAGATTCACAGGATTTGAGAGAAGAAATAAAATTACTTTATCTACAAAAAGAAGCATCTAAACATTTTCAAGAGAAAGTTGATATTCAAAAGAGAATTGACAAGAAGTTAACAGAATTAAGTAAACGTGATGAAAATATGTTTGTTGCAAAACAAAAAATCGATCAAGATGTTGAAATACAGAAAGAGAAATTTATAAAACAATTTGACGTGGATGGGTTTATCCAACCTAATCTTGTTGTGAAATTTTAGGAGGAAACCATGCAAAAAAGTGGAAAACTTGAACTCACATGGGTGGGCAAGGGTGAAAAGAAAAAAATCGAACCAAGGATACTCATAGAAAATGTAGAAAAGTCAAATACAAAATATGACCTAAACGCAGAAAATATGCTTATTCATGGTGATAACTTAATTGCTTTAAAAGCACTAGAACAAAATTTTTCTGGCATGATCAAGTGTATTTACATAGATCCACCATACAACATTAAAGTAGCAAATCCACATTATGAAGATGGATTAGAACACAGCGAATGGCTTTGCATGATAAAACCTAGAATTGAGTTGTTGTATAATCTCTTAAATAATGAGGGAATATTGTGGATAAGTATAGATGATGCAGAAATGGCACATATGACTCTTGTATGCAATGAAATATTCGGTAGTAATAATTTTATTGCTTGCCTTCCTACGGTTATGAATTTAAAGGGAAACCAAGATGAATTTGCTTTCGCAGGAACTCATGAATATACACTAGTATATGCTAAAGACAAAAGTAAAGCAAAGTTTTATCAATATGATGTGGATTATGAGAAACTTATGGAGGAATGGACCGAGGACTCTAAAGGTTATTACAAAAAAGGTGCTACTTTAAAAAGCACTGGTGAGGAATCTAATAGAGAAGATAGACCTAAAATGTTTTATCCAATTTTAATTAAAGATGATATTGTTAATTCAATCACTGATGAAGAGTATGATTTAATTTATACAGAAGGAAAATTTGACGATTCTCACCTTATAAAATTGATAACAAAATATGAGCAATTAGGATATCAAGTGGTCATTCCTATGAAAGACGCTAATAATTATGGAAGATGGCGATGGGGATTTGAAAAGTTTAAAGTGGATTTCGATACAGAAATTCTTATCACTAATGGAAGAAATGGCATATCGCTATATAAAAAGCAACGACCAGAGATAGGTGGATTGCCACAGACAAAACCGAAATCATTGTTTTATAAACCTGAATATAGTAGCGGAAATGGAACAGCACAAATAAAAGCCCTCTTTGGTTATAATGCTTTCCCTTATCCAAAGCCTGAGGATTTAATCAGAGATTTCATAGCATTGTCAACCAAAAAGGGAGACCTTGTTCTTGATTCATTTTTGGGTTCAGGGACAACATGTGCTGTGGCACATAAAATGGGTAGACGATGGGTTGGTATCGAATTAGGAGATCATGCATATACTCACTGTAAAGTAAGACTGGATAAGGTTATTGAAGGTGAACAAGGAGGAATTAGCAAATCTGTCAATTGGAAAGGTGGCGGAGGTTATAGATTTTACGAACTCGCTCCATCATTGCTAGAAAAACACTCAGTATTACCAATCTATCAAGTTCATAGAGAATATACTTTTGAAATGCTATGCGAAGCTATATGTAAGCTTGAAGGATTCAAATACAAACCTGAAGGTGAAATGCACGGTAAAAGCAGTGAAACAAGATACATACATATTTCAAAAGACTACATTAGTGGTGCATACATTAAAAAAATACTAAAAGAATTGGATGAAAATCATTCAGTACTTATATACGGCACAAAAATTCAGTCAAATATGAAATTGCCAGATAATGTAGAAGTTAAAAGAATACCAAAGGACTTGTTGAAAAAATTCGATTTTGAAAGTGAGGTTAGATAAATGAGCACTATTGTCAAAAAGATATCTTATGCAATGAGCCTAAGAGAACCACAAACAGAAGCACTTTCAATACTTGATAAAATTTCAAGTTCAGTGAATTTCAAAACAATTAGTAAAACCGATGCAGAAAGAGAAAATGCCAAAAATAAAGCGATTGAATCCGCTAGTTTGAATTGTGAGCGTCCTAGGGATATTAAAGTTACAGAAGAATTTAGTTTCCCGTCATTTTGTTTTGAAATAGCAACGGGCATAGGAAAAACAAGGTTAATGGGTGCCTCAATTTATTATCTTTACAAAACTAAAGGATATAGACATTTCTTTATACTTGCTCCTGGAGATACTATTTATGAGAAATTAAAAAAAGAAAGCAGACCAGAACATCCCAAGTACCTTTTTAAAGGTTTAGAAGCAGAGTTGGGTGCAAGACCAAGAGTGTTTGATGGAGAAAACTATCTTCAGTACAAAAACTACTATGAAGAAGGTTTTTTTAAGGATTCATTTCACCCAGAAATCGAAATTTTCATTTTCAATATTGGGAAAATATTCACTCCGAAAACAGATAAAGAGTTTAGATTTCATAAATTTCAAGAAACTCTTGGGAAGTCATTTGCAGATGTATTGAATACTTTTGATGATTTAGTTATTTGTATGGATGAAGCACATAGATACTATGCTCCAGCCTCACTTAAGGCAATTGATTATTTGAAGCCTGTTTTAGGACTTGAATTCACAGCAACTCCTAAGGCAAACACTAATGTAATTTATTCATATGATCTTGCAAAAGGTGCAGGAAAATATTTAAAGATTCCAGTGATGAATGGACGTACAAATCTGGCAGGATACTCTACAGAAGATATAGAAGAAATGAAGTTAATTGACGGTATCAATCTTCACGAGAACAGAAAAAAGAGTATTTTACAGTATTGTACTGATAATAATTTAGACTATGTTAAGCCGATTATTCTTATTGCTTGTAAAGATACTGCTCACGCTACAGCAGTTAGAAAAAAGATTGAGTCATCAGAGTTCATGGGCGGAAAATATAAAAATAAAGTAATTGAAGTCCATTCTGGTCAAACTGGAACTAGCGAAACCAATGATGAAATCATTTACAAACTACTAACTATTGAAAACAGTAATAATCCAATTGAAATCGTACTCCATGTTTATAAACTTAAAGAGGGATGGGATGTGAATAATTTATTTACCATCATCCCTTTAAACGCTGCAAAAAGCGAGATTTTGGCAATGCAAACCATTGGAAGAGGGTTACGACTTCCGTTTGGTCATATCACTGGTGAGGAAAATATCGATACACTAGATATAGTCGCTCACGACCATTATCGTGAAATTGTTGAAGATCTTAAAGCAAATCCAATCTTTAAAACTAGAGACTTAGACAGAAAACCAATTGAAGAGACTAAGCAATTAATTATTGAACCTGACTTAGGCAATGCTCCACTATCTTTGTTTGAAGGTCTTTTTGATTTTGATGATGTCAGCCAAAAAGTAGTTGTCAAGCAAGATGTTAACAATCCAGTGGTTCAAGAAGAACTATATCGTTCATATCTAAAAAATGTTGGGCATCAACCAAAGAAATCTGAACAACATAGTTCGATGCAACAAAGTCTGTTTGATTTCATAGATTCTGATGTACCAAGCGAACAACCAACTACTGAGGAACTGATAGAAAAAGCCGCTACTATGGGCACAGTTATGGACAAGAAAACTTTTATCGAGAAAGTAAATAAATATACTTCAGTTTGCTTAAATGTGCCTAAGATATTTGTTCAACCAACGACAATGATTGAACTTAGTCCGATAACTGTAAAGAAAAACATTAATTTTGTAATAGAGGAATCACAAATTGAGCGTTTTAACATAACTAATAATAAACTTTTAGAGTCGCTAGATGCAGAGATACTCGAAGATCCAAATCCATTGAACACCCTTGCGTGTTTGATTCTTGATAATATCACAGAATTTGATAGTGATGATGCAGAATACATTTTGGATATTGCAAACCAATATCTCGAGGCAATTGGTGGGGATGAAAAACATAAAAAGCAAGTGGTGAGAAAATACGCCTTGTTGATTTTAGAAGATATTAAGAAGCAGGTTATCTCAACAATCAAAACAGATACTACCTTTACTTACCAAATACAAAAAGCATTAATCACATTTGGAAAGCAAGTAAAAGTAATCAAACCATCTGGTGGAGAAGTGAGTTTGCACACTGAAGTATCTGATAAAATTAATATCAGAAAATATGTTTTTTGGGGATATAAGAAATCTTATTATGAAAAAAATGGGTTTGATAGTGATGCAGAAAGAAGATTTTCTGTTATTTTAGAGAATGATAAAAATGTAATTCGTTGGGTAAAACCACCTTTGAATCAATTGGGTATTTTTTATGCTGCAGGTCTTCAGTACAATCCCGATTTTTTAATTGAAACTAATGACGCAAAATATATGGTTGAAGTTAAAGCAGATAATGAACTAGAAGACAAAATTGTTCTCCTCAAAAAGGAAGAAGGAGAATTATGGTGTAAATTTGCAACAAAGGTGGATGTTGATAACAAGAAATGGCATTATCGCCTTGTCTCAGATAAACATATAATAATTGGTAATGGTTTTGCATCTGTTATGGGATTGGCACATAAACCAATTGATTTAGGTGATGACCATGAGTAAGAAGATATATAACGAAATACGACAAGAGCTCGTAAATGCAATCAAAAACGACTTAATTGGTCCTAGAGATGGGTTTGAAGAAACGCTAGATGAAAATCCTGAACTAAGCTATCTAACAGGACTTTTGCATCCAACATCAAAAGTTAGTGACATCGAATTTGATGATCAAGAAGATATAGAATTAGATTCTGGAGAAGCAGATGCACTTGGTGAAGAGGATAACGAAGATAGATATTCAACTAAATATAAGCAACAAACATCTTTTGGAATCAGTTATTACCTTTCTGAAGAAACCGAGACTTTCAACGTTCAAGTAAAATGGGGAGACTATGTTTTAGGAAATAAAGTTGAAGAAGATAAAGAAGGAAAAGAAAGAACAAAAAAGGTTTACACTAGGGTTCCTAGGGATATTAAATTTGATGCAACAATTGATAGAAGTGCCAAGTCAAAAGAATACGATTTAGGTGAATTATGTTCAATTGAAGAAGATAGACCTTTCTATGAAGGTGTATCAATCAAAATATCACAATTTCTACTAAAAAACGGGTATAAACTAGTTTCTGCTTACGTAACAAATAATAGAACAGCAAACGAGGAAATGGTTAATGGAATAATGTTTCAAGTAGAAACAATTGTACAAACAGTTAACACTAGTTATTTTGTGCCTGAATACTTATGCAGAAAAACAGATCTTACAGATGAATTCCTATATGAAAGCAGACCTATTTTTGCCCACGGTCACGGTTGTGCAACTGATTGGCTTGAAGAGAATGGTTTAGTTAAAACCATTTGCACTCAGTTTATTCCAGAACACGAGTTACCTAGTGTAAGTCCTATTTTAGATGGTTTTGCACCAAATACGTTTTCGATGAAATTTTTTTCAATACCAAAAAATAAATTAGAAATTATTAATCGATTAAAATTACTGCATAATGCATATGCGGAATGGATTGAAAAACTTAAACTGTCACCTAGATTAACAAAGCTTGGATTTGTGGCACAAGGTAAAGAAGTAATTGGAAAATGTGAAACTCAAGCAAGAAGAATTCTAGAGGGTATTGTCCTACTAGAAAATAATGAAACAATCTTCAATGCATTTTCTTTCATGAATCAATGTATGTTTATGCAAAGATCAATCAATGCTTTTTCAAAAAAATATGGTTCAGGAATTAAATGTAATATAGGAGAGGAAATCGCCAAGGATAATAGTGAATGGAGGGCGTTCCAAATTGCCTTCATTTTATTAAACTTAACGGGAATTACTGATTATTCATCTGAATTTAGAAAATATGTTGATTTGTTATATTTTCCAACAGGTGGAGGAAAAACAGAGGCCTATTTAGGATTGATGGCTTTTCTAATGGGTTATAGAAGGATGACTAATAAGCCAAATGATGATTATAACAAAGATGGTGGAGTAACCATAATCCTTAGGTATACCTTAAGATTACTAACCACGCAACAAAGAGACAGATTAACAAAGATGGTCATTGCAGCTGAAATCTTAAGACAGAAGCGTATTAAACATGGTGATGTATCGCTAGGTACAGAACCGTTCTCTGTTGGGTTTTATGTTGGTGGTGGGGTAACACCAAACAATTTTGGTGAATTTAAAGATACCGAAATAGATCCACAACAAGCACAAAAAACGTTAAATAAACTAGCAAGGCAGTTAATCAATTGTCCTTACTGTGGCAAACCGCTTAATACAGAACACTTCAAGGTAGATTTAGATCAGGAAAGTATTGATATTTATTGCGGTGACGAGAATTGCTACTTCTTCAGATATAAAGAAAAACAAGTAGCAATTCCTGTTTATCTGGTGGATGAACAAATCTATCGCAAATGCCCCACTGTAATTATTGCTACTGTAGATAAATTTGCAAGACTTCCATGGGATCCTTCATGCAATGCACTGTTTGGTAGAGTGAATCGATATTGCCCAAGACATGGCTATATCGCCATCGGTAAAAATCATCCCAAATCACATCAACCAATAGATAATAAGCCGAGAGTCTCAACTGAACCGATTAAGCCTTTTTTCCCACCTGAACTAATTGTTCAAGATGAACTCCACTTAATTACGGGACCTCTAGGAACAATTTATGGTGCTTACGAAGCTGCAATAGAAGAATTATGTTCAATTGAACTTGATGGCAAAAAGGTCCTGCCAAAATATGTGGTTTCAACTGCAACTATAAGAAATGCTGATAATCAAATAAAGAGTTTGTACGGGAGAAAAGATGCAATGCAGTTTCCCGCTGATGGATTAGATATCAAAGATAGCTATTTTATCAAAGAAATACCAATAGCGGAAACTCCATTTAGAAAGTACTGTGGAATTTGTGCAAGTGGCAAGTCATTAAAAACAACACAATTAAGGATATATGCAATCATTTTGCAAAAGGCACTAGAACTATCCGAAAGACCAGAATATGAAAAATTTATCGACCCATATTATACACTGATAGGATACTTTAACTCCATTCGTGAATTAGGTGGAACAGTTCGCTTGTTGCAAGATGACATTCCAAAAAGAATAACGTGGATTAAGAAACATTACGGACATAAGAGTGAGCGAAAGTTTTTCAAACATAAAGAAATCACCTCAAGAATGACATCAGATCGAATTGCTGGCTTATTAAAAGAACTTGAAACTCAAAAAGGAGATAAGGGTTTCTTAGATGTGGCAATAGCTACAAATATGATTTCAGTTGGTCTCGATATTGATCGTTTAGGGTTAATGTGTGTGTTTGGACAGCCAAAGCAAAGTTCAGAATATATTCAAGCAACTAGTCGAATTGGAAGAAGTTTTCCTGGTTTAGTTGTTTCAATATATAGTCCATATCGCCCACGAGATTTATCGCATTATGAAAATTTCAAAGGTTATCATAGTCATATTTATAGATATGTTGAAGGAACTACTGCAACACCATTTTCCGCTAGAGCTAGGGATAGAGTCTTACATGCACTTTTCATTGCGTTAGCAAGATTAACGATTGATGAATTATCAGAAAATGATGAGGCTCAAAACATTTCGAATGTAACAACTGCAGAGATTGATGCAATAATTCAGAAGATTTCAAGGAGAGTTGCTAAAGTAGCTCCAAAACTCCACGCTGATGTAGTAGATGAAATTAATAGATTTATTGATGATTGGAAAACACTACATAGAATTAATCCGTTACCACTACATTACTATATTTTCAATACAACAAAGGGGAGCAGATTGATGAATTTTTATGGTGAACCGTGCACGACCAAAGAAAAACCAACACTTAACTCAATGAGAGAAGTTGAGAGTTCATCAACTCTTTACTATTATGAGGGCTAATTTATGAATAGAAAAAGAATATTTAATCACAATCGAATAGGTGAACTTAGACCCAATCAACTAATAACAACTTTTGGTCCAGGTTCTATTCATGATGCAGTCAAGGATTCATTAACCATATTAGATATAAATTATTGGGAAGATGGCGGCAGAAAAATAAACGATGGAAGACTGGCATCATATTTTGGTGTTAATCATTTTAGAAGTCCCAAAACTTCAGATGATAAGGATTTACCAGTTGTTTCATTTCCTCATTACCACGTCTGTTCAAACATAAAATGTAATAACCTTTTTGACATAAGAACAAAACTAGATGTTCCAACATATTTAAAACTAGGACCGAGATGCCCTGATTGCGGTTTTCCAGCATATCCTTCAAGATTCGTCATTGCTTGTAAGGATGGTCATCTTGATGATTTTCCTTGGAGATGGTGGATTCATCAAGGAAACACAAACTGCAACGGGAGTCTAAAACTATATTCAACCGGTTGGACTTCAACACTGGGTGAAATAATTATTGAATGCTCTTGTGGAGCAAAAAGAAGTATGGCCGGTTCGACTGACAAAGAAGCTTTCGTTGGTAGTGGATATAAATGCACTGGACACCATCCACACAGGCCGAAATCCAAAAACGAAAAATGCAGTTGTCCAGAGATATATCCAGCCCAAAGAGGAGCATCAAATATATATTTTCCTGTAATTAGAAGTGCGATATCTATTCCCCCTTGGACTAATCCCCTATATACTTTACTAGACGATCATTATATAAGAATTTGTGATTACAAAAGAGACTTTGGTGAGGCAGGCGTTACTAAGATTTTTGAAAACTATTTTGCTGATAAGTACTCTAGAGACGAATTTGATAAAGCACTCAAAATGAGGGATGAGAAAATAAAAGAATTTATCGAAATTAAAGAAATGGAATATAAGGCTTTTACAAAACACAAGGACTTGGATTACAAAAAAGATTATAAGTTCTTCAAAGCGCATGAAGATGAAGTTCCGTCATACTTGCAAAGATATTTCAAGAGAATTATCAAAATTGAAAGATTGAGAGAGGTAATGGTTCTTCAAGGTTTTATGCGTATTGATCCACCAGAACCTGAAGTTGATTCTTTAGGAAAAATGGTGAAGTTGCAAAAGACAAAAGAAAACTGGCTTCCTGGAGTTGAAATAAATGGAGAAGGAATATTCATTGAATTTAACAAAGAATCTATAGATAATTGGCTACAAAATGATAATGTTCGTAAGCTATCTCAAGGTTTTAAGATTTTATTCAAGAAATATTGTGATAGTAGAGGGTGGGAAAATTCAAAAGAGAGAGATGCCCAATATGTACTTTTACATACTTTTTCTCATTTGTTAATTAAAGAGATGTCATTATTATCTGGTTATTCATCGGCCGCTATCAAAGAAAGAATATATAGTAGCGATACGATGTACGGAATACTTCTTTATACCGGCAGTTCAGATAAGGATGGTTCTTTAGGTGGATTAGTAGAATTAGGAAGTGAAGAGAATTTTAAGAAGATACTGAAGGCGGCACTTGAAAATTCATTATTATGTACAACAGATCCCCAGTGTTCTAATCATGAGATTGATGTAGATACGTTAAATGGTTCGGCTTGTCATTCTTGTTGTATGGTTTCTGAAACTGCTTGTGAAAATGGAAATCGCCTTTTAGATAGAAGTTTAATTGTTCCATTAGATGAAAAAGAAGAAAACAGTTTCTTCAAAGAATTGGTAGAAGAATTATGCGAAATAAAAGTCTAAAGATTGATATCTTAGCTGATGAGTTAAGGGGTCTTTTCTCTTCACTTGAAAAAGATGGAAGTTTAGCTATTCAAATGATTAAAAAGGAATTTCCTAATCTCTGTATTGAGGATTTAGAAAAAGTAGCTATGCTTATTGATTCCTTAGTCAATACCCAAAATATTGATAAAGTAGAGATAGTATCTACAATGCCAACATCATTTAAGACCAGTAATAGAAAGACGTATCCAGTGATTGAAGAAATGATTTCAAATGCTCAAAACCACATAGTACTTACTGGTTATTCCATTTCGGATCATTTTGAAGAAATGCTGTATTTGATTAATACAAAAAGCAAGCAAGGTGTTTTGGTTGAACTTTTCGTAAATGATTATGAACAAATTAAGGTGCATTTGCAAAAAATAGAGCATTCAAATAGAAACTTTTTTCGGGTATATAGATATTCAGGTATTGATGATGATAAAATGGCGACTCTTCATGCAAAAACAATAATTGTTGATGGACAAAAAATGCTTGTTTCATCTGCTAATCTATCATACCATGGAATGGTAAGCAATATTGAAATTGGGATATTAGTTACTTCAGACAAAAAAAGCCAACAAGTTTTGAATATTTTTTCTGAACTAAAGCGAATAAAAAAGTTCAGACGAGTATAAAAATATGAAGACATCGACACTATCAAAAAAACTATACCAAGCATCAAGTAATTACCTTGATGCTGCAAGGTTGCTATGCGATAATTTAGATTATAAAAAGACACACAATATAGTATATCCAGCAATGTTTTTATTAAGGCATTCTGCTGAATTAATGTTAAAAAGTTTGATATGCGATTTTTTAAAAGATCAAACTGTGTTGATTAATAACAAGGGGATATGGTATGAATTTAATGGAGAGAAACGTAAGATAGACAAAGATCATTCTTTGTTAAAACTATATGCTGAATTACTAGATATTGGATCGGGATATCTAGTGCCTCTTTTAAGCAATGACCAAAATCTAAGAAAAGATTTAGAGTTATTTAGTAAATACGATGCCACTGGAGAGTACTACAGATATCCAATATCAAAGTCTGGAAAAAGTTCCAAAACAAAAATGTATTCAATCGGTGAATCAAGTTTAGCACCTTCGATAGCTAAAGGATCACGAATAAATATATTGCCAAGCGAAGACTCAGTTATAATAAAGAACCTTGATGAAAAAGTTTTTACTAATATCAGTAGATTGATTAGAATTATCAATATGCTTTGTGAATTATCAAGTCATAATGCAAATTAATTTTATTAATACCGTTATAGGTATGCCGCAAAGAAAACAAAAAACGGTAAGAAGATTTCAGAGAGTCTTTCGAAAACAGGAGTAAATATGATTAATATGGAAGAAGTGGAATTTACAACCGAAGAAGATATGCCTGAAGATTTTCCTGCAAATAATAGGGAAGCTCGAATTGCAAACATTTATGGATTGCTTTCCAAACTTCCTAAGCAACCAGACTATAAGATTAAGGAAGTTTTGGCTTCCATTTGCATTGAAACGGATTTGAATGAGAAAGATTCAAGAGGATTATTAAGGATAACAGAGTATGAAATTTCACTGATAAACTCAATCTATATTTTGGCATCACAATTACACGCAGAATTCATAAAGATTTATTTGTATAGAGAGATTATCACATTAGAAATGCAACTTCGTATGGGTAATAATATGAAAAAACAATTTGGTCTTCCGGTTGATGATGAAATGAATACAATTGGAGGATTAATACCTATGTTAAAGCTTTTCTATGTTTTTTACTCTAACTACAAAGCTAATAGGTCAAGAAGTTTCATAGACGAAGTTATTAATAGTTACAATTTGTTTATTTCGTTAACTGATGATGAAGATTTAATTTTCGAAAGGACAAAAAATACAGTATCTATGCTTCTCGATTTATCCTATGTTGATTCTTATAAAACGTTTCCCACGTTAAAGTTTGATAAACATGAATTGATGAAAATGTTTGAATTCGTAGCTACTATTCTCAAAAGAACCTGCCAAAATCCATCTGAAAGACCTCTTTTTGGTGTTCTATGTATAATGATTAGTAACTATATACTCAAATCTAGAAACAATTATAATCAGGAGCATCTTTATAAATGTTTATCAGATACAGTATTAGGGCAGGCATTAGATAACTTTCAAGTATGGATGAATAAAACATCGAATTTAAACGATAAGCGAGAAGGAAAAGTATTAATTGATTTGTTTGCAAATAAGAATTGGATCAATGTTGAGTGGGCAAAGAAAACTAATTTACGGGATAGAAGCAGTTATGTTGCATCATTTGTCAAAGGAATGCCGATTGATCGAGTTAAGAAGAGATATGGCGGAAATTTGCTTGGATATAAAAATGATAAGATTGCTGCGTCATTGTCGCCATTTAGTGTTCAAAAAAAATATGGTTTAATGTTGGGTCATGTTGTTACATATGATATTCTTTATTCAAGAAAAGAAGCAAAGGAAGAACTTAATTATTTATTTTCAGTAATAGACCTTTTTAACTGTACTGAAAAAGAAAAAATTAGGATGTTAGAAGAGATATTGCCATATTGGAAATATTCATTTAAAGATTCTAGGTGGAAAGAAGAGAAAGAGCGTAGATATGAGATATTATATTTTGATTCATGCGACTATATTGAATCTGAACTTCAGAATGATTTTTTCAAGTTAAAGACTGCTTTATTTAATTTCCCAGATATTGCTTTAGTCAAAAACAATAAGCAGTTATTACTTAGTAGACGAATGGAAAAACTGAATTATTCTACAGTAAAAGAGTATCAGTTTTGTAATGATTGTCTAAGTAGTGATTTTGACAATGTCAGCTCTAATTCTTGTCTTGTTTGTGGCTCAACATCTGTAAAAATCTTGAACAAAAAAGTGGAAAACAATTGAATTCAATAACGCAAGTGTATGGTGTCTCAAATAGGAAAGTAATATGCTTTGGCGGTTACTAGACATGCTTTCATGGGTAAAATCGAGTAAATAAGAAAAGGACTGTTTTTGAGTTGAAAATCCAATTCACCAAGGAGAAAAATTAAGATGAAGGAAAAACGATTTAAACGTTCATGGTTGCTTATAATAGCATCTTTATGTTTAGGAATTGCTTCTGCGATATTTATAATTAATGGAGAATATCCTACTGAAGGATTTTTACGGTATTTATCTCTAGTATTATATTCGATTTCATTAATGGGATATTTGATTTATTTGGCTTTATATGCAATTAACAAAAGCAGAAAAGGCAAATAAATTTGGCGCTGTTAAATAATTAGTGGTTTTATATAATTACGCTGTTAAAAGTTTAGTGGTTTTTACCGCTGTTAAATATTTAGTGGTCAAAAATGAGGCATTTCATTTTGAGTTTGAAATGCCTTTTTTAACGTCTAAAAATCACACAGTTTACTTTTTATTTGGTGTTCCCTTAATTGGTACATTTTTGTTGATTGAAAATATAATTCTATTCCTTAACCTATTAAAATTGTTATATCCATTAGCGTTTTTAATTATAGTTTTTATTCTTGAATTAACTCCTTCTATAGCGCTATTTGATAACCGTCTACCATCAATTCTAATAAATGAATTGATTATTTCAACTTTCCAATTATTTAATAGTCTACCAAAACTTCTTAATTCTTCAAGATGCGAATTATTAAATTCATATATTAATTTATTAAATTCTTCCTCACAAGTGTCATAATCTGCAGTTAAATTAAATTCTCGATACTTTTCTTTTAAATGATATGCGTATTTAAGATCTTCATCAATACTTAGTAAGTATCTTAAGATCTCTCCTTTTCTCCATTTAGCATGTATCTTATGAATTCTTATGTCTCCTGAATAGATATCTTCAAAGTTCTTTACAAAAAAATAATGAAATTTCTTTAACATATAATAATACATATCGTTAGATACTAGTTTATTTGTGCGATTATTGAACTTATTCATTACTTTTATTCTAATCCTGATTATAGCCTCATTTAAGTACTTTATAACATGAAATGAATCGACTGCAACGATAGCTTTCTTAAAATACCTTTTTGCTAGGTCTTTATATGTATCCCACATGTCGATTACAACATATTTAACATTATTTCTTTCTGATTCAGGAATTGAAGTAAATCTGTTAGCTAGAAAATCCATTCTTCTAGAGCTATATATTTCTACTATTTGTTTACTTTTGAAGTCAAGTATAGTACAAGCATACTTATGCCGGGATAATTTTGAAGTATAGAACTCATCTATACTGATAACTTCGGGGAATGGTTTTCTACTTACCTCTACATAAGAATCAAAGATTAACATAACTTGTCGTTTTGTTAGATTGAACTGAGCAGCAACAGAAGTGAAAGTAGCTGTATGACTTCGTAGTGCATCTAATACTGCAAGAATAGTATAAGTGCTTGTTTGATCATTACCTGTAGAAAAAGGATTATTTTCATAAAAAACCTTACTACAAAACTTACATTTATACCTTCTAGCCTTGTAAATTATAAAACAAGGGGAACTATTAGAAATACTATGAGTAATTTTTTTAACATAATAACCATGAACAGTAGATGTGTTTGAATTACAAGCTGGACATGGTTCGTTTCTTTTTTTTAATGTCAGATTACAAGATAAAACATTACCATCTTTTATTAAATCAATAGATTCAATAATATCAACAAAATCTTCTAAATTTAAAAATTTTATGGTATCATAAATCATAGAGCCTCCTCTCTGTGTGTGATTTTTCTGTCAAAAAAATTATAACACATTTGTGGCTCTTTTTATCAATCAATTTATACCTGTAAAAAATTTAGTGGTGACCACTAAAGATTTAACTGCTATATATAAACCACTAAATTTTTAACATATCCTATATAAGGTGCATACCTAGAAAGGTATGCATTTTAATTTAACACAACAAATCACTTGCAGAAAACAGCACAAATCGCTTGCAGAAAACACAACAAATCACTTGCAAAATTAAAACAAAATGGTATAATAATATTGAGGTAGTGATTATGAATGAAAAAAAATATATCAATAGAATAATAGATAAAGAAATTAAAGTATATTTAGAAACCTTTGGAGCGATTTTAATTAGAGGACCTAAATGGTGTGGAAAAACAACGACAGCTGAACAATTTGCTAAAAGTGTAATCAAAATGCAAGACTCTTTAAAATCAAAAGAATATATTGCAGCTGCTGATACGGATATTTCATTAATCTTAAGAGGTGACAATCCAAGACTTATTGATGAATGGCAAGTATATCCTAATATATGGAATGCTGTTAGAAATGATGTAGATGTAAAAAATAAAGAAGGCTTATATATTCTAACCGGCTCTAGAGTTCCTAAGGATGATGAATATAGACACAGTGGAGCAGGGCGTATTGGAACACTTTTCATGTATCCGATGTCACTAGCTGAATCAGGTGATTCTAATAGTTCAATATCTTTAGAAAAACTATTCAAAAAAGAAGAAAACATAAATGGAAAGAAATCTAAATTAACAGTAGATGATTTAGCATATTGTTTATGTAGAGGTGGGTGGCCTGCTAACTTTGGTTTGGACTATCAAAAGTGTGCACTAAGAATTAAGAGTTATTTAGATTTAATATATGAGAGTGATGATTTAGAACTTAAAAAATATGCAAAAGATGTAGAAGTAGCTAAAAATATAATAAAATCATATTCAAGAAATATTTCAACGCTAACAGATTTAAAAACTATATATAAAGACACAACAAAAAATGATATTAGTATATCTGAATCTCAATTCTATGATTACATAAATGCTTTAAAGAATAATTATTTAATTGAAGATGTTGCTGCTTGGAGTCCTAATATAAGATCAAAAACTGCTATAAGAACAACTCCAAAGAAAGAATTAATCGATCCTTCAATAGCTGCTTTGTATTTAGGGATAACTCCAGATAATTATGTTGAAAATTATAAAACCTTCGGTTTTTTATTTGAGAGTTTATGCATAAGAGATTTGAGAGTTTATGCATCATCATTAGGTGGTAAAGTATATTATTATCATGATAGAAATGGTCTAGAAGTTGATGCTGTAATAGTTCTTGATGATGGAAGATATGGACTAGTTGAAATTAAATTAGCCTCTAAAGAAATTGAAGAAGCGAGTATTCGCTTTGAAGAATTCGAACGAGTTTTAGATAGTGTAAATTATAAGAAACCAAGTTTTAAAATGGTCTTAACTGCTGGTGAACTTGCTTATACAAAAGAAAATGGAACTTTAATCATACCTATAGGTTGTTTAACTAAATAAATTTACGTAATATAAAGGTGAAACATGAATAAAAAATTAGGAATCATTGGAGGGATGGGACCTCTAGCTAGTGCTTACTTATATAAAAGAATTATTGAATTAACTAATGCTTCAAAAGATCAAGATCATATCCCGATGATCATAGATAATCAAACTAAAATTTTAGATAGAACATCATACTTGAAAGGTAAAGGTGAAGATCCATACCCTTCAATCAAAGAGTCTGCAATATTTTTAGAAAAATCAAAAGTTGATGCGATTATCATCGCTTGTAATACTGCTCACTTTTGTTATGATAAGTTGATAAAAGATGTTTCTATTCCAATTTATCATATGATAGATGAAGTTGTAGAAGAGATAAAAAATAGTAATAGTCTAAAGCAAGGTATTGCAATTCTTGCAACCGAAGGTTTAAGGCTTTTCCCTAGTTATAAAGCCAAACTAATGCAAGCAGGAATTGAAAGCTATGAAGTAAATGAAGAAGAACAGATAATTGTTAGTGAAGTAATATATTTAATTAAAGAAACAGGTATTACAAAAGAAGTCTTAAATAAGTTTGATAAACTTATTAAAGACTTAGAGGCTAAAGGCTTAAAACATTTTATTCTAGGTTGTACAGAACTAGCTGCTTTAGAAGAACATTTAATTGAAAAAGAAAAATATATCAATTCAATTGATATATTAGCTAAACATACAATAAAAAAATTAGGATATCCTTTAAAAGGAGAAAAGCATGACTGAAAGAATTATAAAGGTAGGAGAGTTAAACACTGGTAAATTAAATCATATTTGTGATGTTGAAGGAGTATTAGTAGGACATAAAACTATAATATATGACGACATTAGAACTGGTGTAACTGCTATATTACCTCATAAGAATAATGTTTTTTTAAATAAAGTTATTGCAAGTTCATTTGTAATGAATGGCTTTGGTAAATCCATTGGTTTAATGCAAATTGATGAGTTAGGTACAATTGAAACTCCAATTTTATTAACTAACACTTTAGCTGTTGGAAAGGTAAGCGATTCTTTAGTAAAAATACTAATTGAAGAAAATCCTAAACTAGGAACTAGTTTAGGAACTGTTAATCCAATAGTATTAGAATGTAATGATGGTAGACTTAATAATATTAGGAAAATTGCTATTACTTTTGATGATGTGAAAGAAGCCTTAGATACTGCTAATACTAATAACTTCCAAGGTAGTATTGGAGCGGGAACCGGAATGGTTTGCCACGGATTAAAAGGTGGGATTGGTTCTAGTTCAAGGGAAGTTGAACTTGATGGAAAAGTATATACTTTAGGAGTATTAGTAAATACTAATTTTGGTCATTCTAGTAGTAAAGATTTAATAGTTAATGGAAAGCCAATAGGTAAACAAATCCAAAAAGAACAAGCAAATGGTGAAGAAGATAAAGGCTCTATTATTGTAGTAGTAGCTACTAATATAGGCCTTGATAATAATAGCTTAAGGCGAGTTGTTAAAAGAGCAAGTATTGCTATTGGAAAAACTGGTTCTTATGTAGGACATGGCAGTGGTGATGTCTTTGTAGGTTTCTCAACTGCTAATAGCATTAGCGCTACAGAAAAAAGTGCATTTTTAAATCAAACTGTTTTATCACAAAAATACATAAATCTTTTATTCCAAGCAGTAGTTGAAGCAACAGAAGAAGCAATTTATAATTCAATGCTATATAGTCTTGAAACAAAAGGTTATCTAGCAAGTGTAAAAACATTAAAAAACTGGATTAAAGATATAAGATAAAGTGCAAATTAAATCAAGAAAAGCCAATTTAATTTGCAAAAATGAATAGAAAGTGCAAATCAAATTAAGAAAATCCTTGATTAATTTGCATTTTTTTATTATAATATTAGTATAAAAGAGGAAAAGAATATGAAAGCTGGAATCTATAAAACTAATTTATCAGGGAAACTTGAATATAAATCATTTTATCCAACTTCACTTTTTGATGTTAAATTTGAATCTTTTGATGAGTATACAACTGATCTTTTAGTTAAAGCTAATTATCAATTAGGTAAATTAAATGGCGTTGCTTCTAGGATTATAGATTTTAAACAGTTCATAGCTTCATATGTTAGAAAAGAAGCTTTATATAGTAGTCAAATTGAAGGAACACAAGCAACACTTGAAGATATCTTAGATGCTGAAAACACTAAAAATATTAACCTTGATGTAGAAGAAGTCGTAAACTATATAAAAGCAATTAATTATGCAGTTGAAAAAACTAGCGAATTACCTCTTTGTAATAGACTAATAAAAGAAGCTCATTATGAATTAATGCAAGGTGCAAGAGGTTGTGAAAAAAATCCAGGAGAGTTTAGAAAAACTCAGAATTGGTTAGGACATAGCGGATCTACTTTAAAGAATGCTAGGTATATTCCTCCAACTGCTGCTGATATGCTTGAATGTATGAGTGATTTAGAGAAATATATTAATAGTAGTTCTAATTTAGATGAATTAATTAAAGTTGTTTTAATTCATTATCAATTTGAAACAATTCATCCATTTTTAGATGGAAATGGAAGAATTGGAAGAATCTTAATAATTCTATATTTATTAGATAAAAAGAAATTAGATTATCCTTGTTTATATTTATCATATTTCTTAAAGAAAAACCAAATTGAATATTATGAAAGAATGTCTAATGTAAGAATTAAAGATGATTATATTCAATGGATTAATTTTTTCTTGATGGGAATAATTGAGATATGTACTGAAGCTATAGAATGCATAGAAAAATTAGTATTATTAAGAGAAGAAAATAAAAAATTAATCAAGGAAAATAATTATTGGCTTTTAGAATTTTTAGAATTTAATCCAATCATAACGGCTATTAAAACAAGTGAAAAAACAAATATAGATTATTACAAAGTAAATAGAACGATTTTAAAATTTGTAAGAGTAGGTATTTTAAAAGTAACAGATGAATCAAAGAAAAAAAGAACATACATATATGAAAAATATGTAAACATATTAAAGGAATAAACGCTATGGAAGATAAAAGAGTTGCTAAAGGGTTAAGATTTATGGGATTTTCATCTCGTCCTTTAACAAAACTTATTTCTATGAAAACTAAAAAGCTAAAGTTAGATACAAACTTTAAAAAGGATACTAAGAAATATAAGTATTTAAAAAGAGAAGATAATACTAATTTAAAAGTATTAATAATAAAACCAAAAAATCAAAAAAACAAAGTTGGAATTTTATGGATCCATGGTGGAGGCTATGTTACAGGAAGTCCTGCAACAACTAAACTCTCAATGGCTAAACATCTATCAAAAGATTATTTAATTGTATCTCCAAAATATACTCTAGCTGTATATGCTCCTTATCCTAAAGCATTAGAAGATTGTTACCAAACATTATGCTTTATGCATGAAAATGCTAAAGAATTAGAAATCTCAAAAGATTCTTTAGTAGTAGGAGGAGAAAGTGCAGGAGGAGGATTGGCTATTGCAGTTTGTTTATATGCTAGAGATCAAGGGAAAATAAAAGTAAAATGTCAGATTCCTTTATATCCAATGATTGATGATAGAATGAATACTTCATCAATGATTAATAATAATGCTCCTGTTTGGAATCATAAAATTAATAAAAAAGCTTGGGCAACATATTTAAGAGGTCTTCCAAAGGAAGACATACCAAAATACGCAGCCCCAGCAAGAGAAACTGATTATTCTAACTTACCACCTGCAATCACTTTTGTTGGTAGTATTGAAGCTTTTAAAGATGAAACAACTAATTATATAGAAAGACTAAAAAAAGAAAACATAAAAGTTGCTTTTAAGATATACCCAGGATGCTATCATGCTTTTGACATGATAGTGCCTTGGTCAAAACAAGCGCATGATGCTAAAAGATTTGTTCTAGATAATTTTAAGGATTTTTTAATTAGATATTAAAAAATTAAAAAAAGTGAAAGATAAAATATGAAAGATAGTGAATTTAAAAATATATATAAGTTATACAATCCTAGGCTTATAAAAAAAGATGATTATGAATTAATTGAAAGACTTCATTTTAGTTTTGAATCATTTAATAAAATAAGGCATAGTCAAGCCAAAAAAAAGGTTCTTACAAAAGAAGAAGCTTTAAAAGATGTTGAGAGTTTTTTAAAATTATTAGAATATTGTTATAGTGGATATGATTATTATAAAACAATGATTAATTTTGAATCAATTATCAATAATATAATAGATTACATAAACAAATCAAAAAAAATAACTAATTATAAATTAGCCAAAGTAATATTTGAAAAATTATCTATAGATTTACTTGATGGACACTTTCAAATATATGCTTGTAAGCATAGTTTTTGTTTCTATAAACCTTATTATGCTTATGTTACTTCAATTATAGTAGAAGAGTTTGACCAAAAAAATTTCATAGTTGTAAAGGGTAATAGAAAAATTAATAAAGGTAGTATAATTTCTAAAGATGAAATTCTAGATAAAGTATTACCAACATTTCCGAACAATGATAAAAAGAGATATTTTGTAGGAATTATCTCTAATCAAAAAATATCAAATATTGTTATAAATAATCTTAGGTTTAAAACCCATATAATAAAATCTAATTTTTCTAATTCTAAAAGAAAAAAATATAATTGTAGATTAGAAGAATATGATAGTTATAATCTATATTATAATAATACATATTTGTGTAAAGAAGATAATATAAATATAATCCAACATTTCAAAAATATTGGTTTGAAGTGTAGAAATAAAAGTATTAACATTTGGGATATTAGGGGGAATATGGGTGGGAATTCTATATATCCAAAAAACTATATCTTAGGATTAAATTCGTACGCTAATTGGCGATGCCATTTTGCTAGCATTAATGGAATTGTTTTTGGTAATAAACAAAATAAAAAAACATATGAAATTATTGAAGCAAAAGAATATGAATATGATAATGCAACTTATGATGGAACTTTATATGTTCTAATTAACAAGAATGTTGCTTCAAGTGGAGAAAGTGCAGTAGCTTATGCAAGGTCTTGTAAAAACGCTATTTTAGTAGGTTCTGCTACAGCTGGTGTTGGAATGTTTGGCGATGTAAGATTATATCAATTAGAAAACTCAAAAATAATTATCCAACTTCCTTATAAAGTATTTTATGATGAAGACTTTAAAGAAGGAAAAGGATATATTCCAGATTACTGGATTGATTCAAAGAAACCAATTAAAGAATTAATGAGATATCTAAATATGAAAAAGATAAAAATGGAGGAAAGTAATGAATAAAAAATATTATGAAGAATTGCCAGAGGGGTATGAACTTGCTGAGATAGTCGAATTTGATGAAGCTAAAAATAAAAAAGTAAGTTTTAAACAAATTATATTAATGTCTTTAAGTACTATTATTATATACTTAATAAGGGTTATTTGGATACCTATTGAGTCATCAGAACCAGTTGGTATTTTGAATTCTATGTTGTATGGTATGTTAATTGGTATAATGATAGCTTTAGTATTTTTAATTTTATATTATTTAATGAGTTATTTATTTTTTAAATTAATAATCAATCCTAAAATTAAAATCAAAATTATAAAAAAGATAGTAGTATTTTCTTTTCCCAATGCATATATGAAAAAAAGGCCTTATTTAATTAGTAAAATTACACCTAGTATACTGTTTACTTTATTAACACTAATACTTGTTTTTATAATAAATGGACAATTTTTTGTACTTTCGCTTTTAGTAATAAATGCAATAAATATTTTTGTTATTGACATAACTATGTATAATAATAAACCTTTCCTTAAATATGGGCAAGATACTTTAGTGTTAGATGAAGGATTAAGCCAAAAAATTTACATAAAGAAAAACTCATAAAATAATTTGATATAAAAATGTAAAAAAATATTTTTTTGAAAATAAAAATATGTTATAATTTATACATGGAGTTGCTAGATTTATTAAAATATTATTTTAATGATTACTAGCAATTTTTTGGTTAAAATTGCTTTATAAGTGGGAAACTATGCAAGCAGTTAAAGAATTCTTTAAAAAGTTATTTTCAAGTGTTAGTTTATTTCTAAAGAAGTTTTTTAGTAAAAAGATGAATGTTTATATTACAATCGGAGTTAGTGTTTTACTGGTTGGTTTAATTGTTGGTTTAGCACTTGCTAAACCTAATAATCCAAATCCGACTGATAATGATGATGATCAAAGTGGTATAATTGATGATGAAGATGATGAAGTTATTGAAACTAATTATAATGTTACTGTAAGTGGAAGTGGAAGTGGTGATGTTAATTATGGTGGATTAACTCAAGTTGTTGAAAATGGGAGTCTAAGTTTAGAGTTTATACCAACTGATGATTTTTATTTAAGTGCTTTAAATATTAACGGGCAAGAATTTAGTAATGATGAAATATTAAATGCTGTAACAGAAGGTTATACTATTAGTAATATTACAGCTGATGTTGTAGTTAACTATACTTTTACTTTAAAACCAATTGTAACTTCTTATACTGGAGAAAAAATTATACCGGTTGCTAATGTTTTTACAATTGATACTTTTGATAAATATATATGGTTTATGCAAGTTGCTAGTAATTTAGGTAATCCTGATATAACTGAAACGGGAATCGCATCTTTACCATATAGTTTTATGAGTAAAACAATAAACCTTGAAATTGATTTAGATTTATATGGATTTATTGTAGCTCCGATAGGATTAGGGTATCCTAATAGATTCGAAGGTACATTTGATGGTAAAGATCATACTATTAAAAATCTAAAAATTAATGGTAGTTATGTTAATTGTGCTTTGTTTGGTGATACAAACTTCGCTACAATTAAAAATATAGTTTTAGAAAATGTTGATTCAAATAGTTCTGATAAAGCTGCTGGAATAGTTGCTGTTTCAAATAACTCTACAGTCACTAATTGTACTGTAAGTGGAAATATTTATGCTGATGATTATGCAGGTGGAATAATAGCTTTTGGAAGTGGAGCAAAGGACTCTATAAATTACGCAACAGTTTCTTCCAAATTAGAAGCAGGGCTTATCTATGCTGCAGGTATCACAGCCTATGGCAGTGATATTCAAAACTGTATTAATTATGGTGATATCACAGGCTATAGGAATGTTGGAGGAATAGGAGGATCGGTCAATAATATTCTCAATTGTGCTAACTATGGAGAAATAACTGCTTCTGGATTAGTGGCAGGTGGAATTGTTGGTGCTACTAGTTCTGGAGTAATTAGCAGTTGTTATAATTTAGGAAATGTTACAGTTACTGGGGCCTATGGTGGTGGAATAATTGGAAATTATTCTGATAATGTAACTATTGTTAATTGTTATAACCGTGGTAATATAACTACAGGTAGTTATGCTGGTGGAATAATTGGTTATTTTTCATATAGTAGTGCTACACAAGATTTATTAACTAATTGTTATAATGCAGGTCTTATTACAACTGAAGCTAACTCAAAAGGTGGAATAATCGGTGGATACTCAAGTACTTTTATAGCAGGCGTAATTAATAATTGTTATTTTGATTTAGGAATTAATCCAGGTTTAACTGCAGGTTATGAGTTAACTGAATCAGATACTTTGAAAGGCTTATCAACATTAGAAATGGTTTCAAGTGGATTAGAGTCAAAAGGCTTTGTTAATGATAACTGGGTTTTCTTAGATCCTTCAGTAATTGAATCAAAAACATATTATTATTACCCTCAAATAAAAATAAAAGTTGATAGTGATAATCCGCTAATAGTTAGTGAGTCACTTGATTCTGTTAAAATTGAATTTGTTGATCCTAACTTTATTTATTAAATAAAAAACACTGTTTTACAGATTTACTTGTAAAGCAGTGTTTTTGTTTAGAACAAATTAATCTTATTTAGGTTTTTTTTGAATGACTACTTTATCAAATATAAGTAGAGCTTGAGGTAATACAAATAAAACAAGAATAACAGAAGCTATGGCTCCTCTACCAATTAAAGAACCAAAGACAGCAATTGATGGAATAGATGATAATATGCCTAAGGCATATCCTGCACCTATTAATATTAATCCTGAAGTTAATACTGTATGTTTTGATTCATTAAAGGCTTGTTCCATTGATTCTATTTTATTATAGATAAGCCTTTTTTCCCTATATTTGTGAGTATATAGAATTGCATAATCGATAGTTGCTCCAAGCATAATACAACTTACAATAATATATCCTAAATATAAAAGATTAGTATTAAGCAATACAGGGATAGACATATTAATCCAAGCTGCTCCTAATATTAATAGAATAAGAACAAATGGAATTATTATGTTTTTAAATGAAAATAATATAATAATGAAGATTAAAACGGCGGTAATAATAGTTACTTTCCAATAATCAGCATCGATGATAGTTTTAATATCTCTAATACCAACACTATCTCCTAATAAATAGTATTCTTCGAAATTATTTGAAACAATAATTTCAACTTCATCTATGAAGGTGAAAGCAGCATCGCTTTCTGCTTCTAAGTTAGTAGTGATAATAAAGCGGTTATATAGAGAGCCTTCTAATTCGCTTCTTGCTTGATTCATTTGAAATATGAAAGGTTCTAAAGCAGTTTTAACCTCAGGAGATAAAAGATTTGTTTCTTGAATGAAATCAACCATTTCAACAATTGAAAATGTTGATTTCATTTCTACTGATTGCATCAAATCAAAAATATTAGATAAGGAATTGATAGAATCTTGGTCTAAACCAAAACCAGATAAAAGGGTTGTAAACTCTAACTTTGTATAAGGAGTATGAAAGATAAGTGGAGTAACTACGCTTTTAGTTTCTACAGTTTCTAGTAGAAAAGTTAGTTCTGCCATCATCAAACTTTCTTTTTCAAAGTCCTTAGGTACTAAAATTACAAGATTATTATTAAGTCCAAATTCTTCTTTCATTGCTTTATAGTCAACTCCTAAAGTAGGGCTTTCATGAACAATCTTGGTTTCACTATAATCAAATGTATTTTTTTGTTGGACAAAGAAAGAAAAGGCGATTAATATAATAGCAAGAATTGGCATTATAAAGCGAGTTTTATAAAGGAATGTGTATGTTCTTTTCATTGGTCTAAATATCGAGCGATGTTTAGTTTTCTCAATAAGTTTAGCAAACATAACAATTAATCCAGGCATTAATAAGAACGTAGCTATGAAACTTATCAAAGTACCTTTGATTAATACAATACCAACATCAAAGCCAATTGTATATTGCATAAATAGTAAGGCTACAAACCCTGCAACTGTTGTAAGCACACTAGAAAGAATAGGAATAAAACTTTTTCTAGTTGCAAGTTTTATGGCATCTTTTGAATTTTCAGTAACTAATTTTGCTTCTTTATAACTATGAAGCATCATAACTGCATAATCCATACACAAGGCGAGTTGTAAGATTCCACAAGTAGCATGAGTCATATATGAAACACTTGGGAAAAAAGCATTAGTCCCCATATTAATAATAACAGCAAACAACACAACAATAATAAATAAGAAAGGTTCAATCCAAGAAGTAGTAGCGAGAAATAAAATAATAAGGATAATTGGTAAAAGAATTAAAATTATTTTGATGATTTCATCTTGAAGAACATTGTTGTATTCAATAGCATTGATGACTTCGCCTCTCATATAGACATTATGTTCAACCAATAACAATTTAATAGCATCTAAAGTTTCTTCGGTTGTTAGATCATAAGTTTCACCTTCAAAGACTATTTTGAATAATGCTTTACTATCATGGTAATAGTCATATTGATTTGGATAAAACTCAACTTGTCTAATACCTTGAGTTTGAATTAGATTTTGATAGATTTCTAAAGCTTCAATTTGTGAAATGTCATCTACCATAATCTCACACGCCCCATAGTTTCCAAACTCATCATTCATAACTACAAGGGCTTGTTTAGTATTACTATCACTTGGTAAATAACTAGATCCATCATAATTAATCTTTACTTGAGTGATTAGTAATATTCCCACAATAAATAAAACTATGAATATACTAAGAATAATGTGGCGAAAACGAATAATAAACTTCATAAATACCTCCTATATTTGATGTTGAATAATGAACATCATTTTTCAACGTTGTGTTGACTATTTCTTACAATTCTATTATAATATAGTTAAGAAATAATACAATAATCAAAACATTGATAAGTGTTTGTTATTAAACAAAAATCAATAAACTGTTGAGGAGGAATATATGGATAGAAGAATTTCTAAAACCACACAATCGTTAAAAGATGCTTTAGTTACTTTGATGGAAGAAAAAGAGTTACGCAAAATTACTGTTAGCGATATAACAAAACTTGCTAATATTAATAGAGGAACGTTTTATCTTCACTATTTAGATATATATGATATGGTTGAAAAATTAGAAGATGAAATAATTGATAAAATCAAACAGATAATTGATACTGGAAATAGTGTCGTGACTAACTATTTGTATTTACCTATTTTAGTTAAGATTATTGAATATTTCTATCAAGATAAACGTTTTATTCAAACTCTTATTTCTCCAAATGGCGATCCTTTCTTTTTAAATAGAGTTCAAGATATAATGGTTGATCATTCAATGAAAATATATCGAGGAAGTTTAAAGAAATATGATGCAAGTTATATAAAGGTAATAATGACCTTTATTGTATCTGGTGGAATCGGTGTATTTACAGAATGGTTTAAAGGTGGGTGTAAAACACCAGTTCATGAAGTAATCATTCCTTGTGAAACTATAATTTCAAAAGGGCTTAATAATTTGTAAAGAAAATAAATAAAAAAGGCAATAAAAAAATTGCCTTTTTTTATTTACTAAAAATAACTAAAATTTTTCCAAGAAAATTAGATATTCTTACGTATATATAGTGTAAAGACTTTTAGTTATGAAAGGAAAGAATATGAAAAAGATTTTGCTGGTTGGCATGTTGTTGCTTAGTGTATTTTTATTTGTAGGTTGTAGTAGTCAAGACCTAGAGAATATTAGAAAATTAGGTTTAATAGGAAATGTAAGTGAAGAAGCAACACCTGAAACAAATTCTACTTTTAAAAGTAAAATGTATCATGAGGTTAGAGTTAATAATTCATATGGATTTGAAAGGGTGAAATACTATTCATTAGAAGAAGGTGAGTTTCTTGATGATGAAGATTTTTTTAAAATACCTAATGATATAGAACCAATTGAAATGATTGAAAAAATTTCTAGAATATTTTCAGCCAAAGGTTCTTTATATACTGCTGAAATTTTAAAAATTATTAATGAAGATGGTATCCAAATTAAATATATTTATAAAATAGATGAAGCTAATTATTTAGAGATTATTTATTCTGATTTAGAAGAATTTAAGTTGATTATAAAAGCTACAATCAATAATGTTGTAATTTATGAAACCAAATATGATTTAAATGAAATATTAGGGGTTTGTATAATCTATGATAATTCAAATGAATTTGCATCATTTAGGGGTAAAGCAAGCTATGCTGATGATGCATTGTATATTTTAATAGATTTAACAGTAGGAGATATAAATGAAGTATTTGAATTAGATATAATATTTGATCCTTGTTACTATGGAGAGGAAAGTGAGTATATTGAAGAAGAATTTGATGTAGAAGAAGATTATTCTTTTTTAGATACCTATTTTAATGATTTTAATGATATTAGTAAATATTGGACATTTTTAGAAGACTATTTATTTAATGGATATTTTGATACAGCAACTCCTGATATTGATTATTATTACTATGATGAATATTTGTGTACTGATGAAGATGTATTATATATTGATGATGTCGTACTTTCAATAGCAATAGATGAATATCCAACATGTGAAGATTTGTATAATGTTTGCCCTGTTTATGGCTGGAATGATGAAGAAACACTGCAAGATAACTATTTCTTTGATGAATATTGTAGTACTCATGAAGGTGTATGCTTTTATGGTGATTGATATGCTTTTAGATAAATCTAGATAAAACTTAATAAACTTAAAGATGGTAAAACTGTAATTTACAAAAATGCTTCCTTGTGCTATTATTAATGCATATAATGGGGAATAAATATGAACATTGATTTAGCAATCGAGAGATTAAAAGACAGGGATGAGGAAGCATTTGAATACATCTACAATGAAACTAAAGACGCAGTTTACTCAATGATTTTGTCAATCATTAGAGACCGTTCTTTAGCAGAAGATGTAATGCAAGATACTTATATGAAAGCCTTACAATCAATCTATCAATTTGAAAAAGGTAAGAGTTTTAAAAATTGGATATTATCAATTGCTAAAAATCAAGCAATTGATTACTATAGAAAAAGAAAAAATCTTGATCTTGTTGATATTACAGAAAATGAGTTCATCTTTCCTCACCAAAATCCAAGGACTTCCCTACAACTTGAAATGGATGAATTATTAGATATTTTAACTATTGAAGAGCGTCAAATTGTAACGCTAAAAATAGTTGATAATATGAAACATAAAGATATTGCTAAATTGTTAAACAAAAAAGCTGGGACTGTAATGTGGATATATAATCAAGCAATCAAGAAAATGCAAAAGAAAGGAGGAGTAAAATAATGAAAAAACAAGATATCAAAAAAATCATAAGCGAAGGCATGAAAACTTCAATGCCTAATATTGTTGATAAAATTGATCTTAATTCTATCGTCTTTGAGGCACCTATAGAAGAAAAAACTATCTCAAGACTAAGAATCTTTTCAAAATTACTTCCAAAACTTTCTTTAGTATTTATTGCAATACTTGCATTAGTTGTATTTATATCAATTGATTATAGTCTTCAAGAAAATGCAACTACAGGTACAGTTGCTTATCCTTTAGCATCAAAAGAAGAATTATATAGTTTTACAAGTGTTTCATCAAGTTCACTTTTAAAACTTTCGCTTGATGAAAGTATTACAGGGCCACTTACTGCGGATTCTACTAGTGCTGCTACGTTAAACCAAAATGACCTTAAGTTCTTAAATAGTTATTTAAATGCCTTTGAAATCATTATTGGAAATAAAGAAACTATGTCTTACCAAGTAATGGATTCAGATAAACCAAATTATGAAGAAAAAATAGTTTTTTCAACTGTTGACCTTTTAGGTAAAACAGTTAGTTATACTATTTATTATACAAACGATTATAGTTTAGAAAACAAGGTTTTAATGAATGGTTCTCTTATAATTGGAAATATTGAATTTGTTATTAATGCTTTTCAAAATATTGAGACACTACAATTCCAAATGTTAGTTTTTGCAGCAAATTCTAATGACCAAAACTATGTTAAACTGATGAGTTATGTTGAAAATGATATTCAAAAAATGAGTTATGAACTTTATAAAAATTCATATTTAATTCATAAAAGTGTTTTAGATGTAAAAGATACTAACAATAGTTTAGAATTAGTTTTAAAAGTTTCACAAGAGTCTTCACTAAAAAAATTCAATATTAGTAAAGTAGAAGTTAATGGACTTCAAAAGTTTAGGGTTGGTTATGAAGTTTCTGAACTTTCTAATCAAACAGAGGCTCCTTGTAATGATGCAGTAGTTGAAGACTCATCTCCAACAATTCCACCATCAACAGAAGATTCAGGGACTACACCAAATGATAATCTAGAAGACCCAACTTCTGTAGATATTTATGGTGATGATGGTGAATTCTTTGTTGATCCATATTATGATGGTACTGAAATGACTTATTTGTATAAATATTCTTATAATATTCAAGATTCTTTATATGAGTTTTTCTGGAATAGATTCTTTGGAGAGTATGAGGAAGAATATTATTGGGAAGATGAAGAGTACTCTGATGATGATTATTGGTATGAAGATTATTATTATGAAGAAGATAGTGATTATTGGTATGATGAAGAAGGTTGGCGTGCTTGGTAAAAGATAAAAAAAGACTAGAGTTGATAATCTAAAATATCAACTCTTTTTTAAATATTAAATGCATTTTTTAAGAAATGACTTAAAATATGATATAATATAATATAGATAGCTTAAGGAGGGCATATGAATAATCAGCTTTATGAAAGTTTATATAAGAATATCAAAACTCCCTATATTTTATTAGAAAAACGAGAAGATGAACTTATAATTTTAGATGTTAATGATGCTTTTGAAGATTATTTTTTATTAAAAAGAAAAGATATTGTTAATCAAAATTATAATTCTATTTTTAATTATAGAGTAGTAGATGATGGAAAATATTATGCTTTTTGTAATAAATTCTTTTCTATTAATATTATTAAAGTTAATCAAGAATTAGTGTTTTTCGAATATATTGATAAAACCGATGAAGTTAAGTTCACGCAAGAAAATGATGAACTATTAAGTTCATTAAATGATATTGTTTTAGAGTTTAGTGATGACTATGTTTTGGTAAAAGTAGTTGCTAAAGATGAGAATAAATTATATAAAAATATAAAAAGTTTAATCGGTAAAAAAATATCTGAAATTTATGCAACTGAGCAGGCAATATATTTTACTAATGCTTTAGAAAAAGCTAAAAATAGTTTAAAGCCAGTTACGATAGAATATCAGTTAGAAGTGTCTTCGATATCAAAATGGTATCAAGCTGATATAAAATATATCTCTAAATTTGAGGATAAAAAATATACAATAATTATTAAAGATATTAATGATTTAAAAGAAGAAAAACTAAGAGCTGATTATTATGAAAATGAGCTTAAAAGCCAGATCGCTTTAAGAGATTTTTTGTTTGATTTATCAACTGAGTTAGTTTTATCTAATACTAAAGATATAAATGAAGTTGTTAATAATTGTCTGAGAAAACTAGGTGATTATATAAAAGCTGATAGAGTTTATGTTGTTGAATATTTATATGATCAAAATATTGCTCGTAATACTTATGAGTGGGTAGCTGATAATATAAGTTCTGCGATTGAAAATCTTCAAAACATTAGTTTTGAATTGATTAAACCTTGGCTTAAACTTCATCAAAAAGGTGAAAATTTATATATTAAAGATGTTTCTTTGCTTGATGATAGTGAAATTAAAGAAGTTTTAGTTTCACAAGATATAAAAAGTTTAATAACACTTCCTATGATGTATAAAAATACATGCTATGGTTTTTTAGGATTTGATTATGTTAGAGATTATAAAGTATATAATCAAGATGAAAAAGATATTTTTACTGAGTTTGGTAATTTGTTAATGGGGGTATTGATTACTACATATTATGAAAAAGCCTTAAGAGAAAGTGAACAAAAATTCAGACAAATAACAGAAAACATGGCTGATGTTGTCTGGACTACAGATCTAGATTTAAACATTACATATATAACACCATCTATTTATGATTTAACAGGTTTTACTGTTAGTGAATTTGAAAAAATAAAATTTGAAGAAAGATTTACTGGTGAATCTATTGAAAATCTTGATTTTAGAATAAATGCTAGAATTGAAGAATATTATAAAACTAAAAAAAATGAAGCTTTTACAGTTGAAGCAGAATTACTTACTAAAAATGGAGGTTCTGTTTGGGTTGAATTAAAAATGATATTTTTAATTGAAAATGAAAAAATTTTTGGACTTCAAGGATCTGCTAGAAACATTAACATAAGAAAAAAAGCTTTAGAAGACTTATCTATTGAAAAAGAGTTGCTTAAAACAACTTTACTTGCAGTAGCTGATGGAGTTATCACAACTGATAAATTAGGGAATATTACTTTGATGAATCAAGTTGCTTCTAATTTAACAGGGTATAAAATAGAAGAAGTGATTGGGAAAAGTTGTAAGGATATATTTAATACTTATGATTCAAAAACTAATAAACCTTGTGAACATAGTTTTAAAGAAGTCTTTGAGAAGAAAGTGCCTATTGGTCCTTTTGATGATACAATGCTTAGAAGTAAAAATAATTTAAGTTTTCCAATAGAAGCAATTGCTTCGCCTATTTTAGATAAAAAAGAAGAAGTAATAGGGATTGTATTAGTATTTAGAGATATTACTGATAAGAAAAAGAAAGAAGAAAAAATTTTATATTTAAGTTATAATGATTTTCTAACAACTCTAAATAATAGAAGATATTTTGAAGAAAAAATCGCTGATTTTGATTGTGAAGCTAATTTACCTCTTAGTATAGTTATGATTGATGTGAATGGATTAAAACTAATTAATGATGCTTTTGGACATCTAGTAGGAGATGTAATGCTTCAAAAAATTGCTAGACAGTTAAAAGAAAATACTCGTAGTAGGGATTTGATTGCTAGGGTTGGTGGAGATGAATTTATTTTAGTTTTACCTAATACAAGTTCTAGTCAAGTAAAAGAAATTGTTAATAGAATTTCTAAAAAAGTAAATCAAGAAAAAATATCTGATATTAATTTATCTATTGCGTGTGGGTTTGAAACCAAAACACTTTTGACTGAAAACATTATGGATGTTTTCAAAAAAGCTGAAGGTAGAATGTATAAACATAAACTTTCAGAAAGCCAAAGTATGAGATATAATACTTTAGATGTAATTATGAAAACATTATATGAAAAAAGCAAAAGAGAAGAAATCCACTCAAAAAGAGTTTCTAGTTTGTGTGAAAAGCTAGGGATTGCGATGGGTTTAGAAAGTACTGAAATCCACGAACTTAAGATGGGTGGTTTAATGCATGATATAGGTAAAATAATAATTCCAGATGAAATATTAAACAAGCCTTCAAAGTTGACTGAAGAAGAATGGGTTATAGTTAAAAAACATCCTGAAACTGGATATAAAATTCTAGGGTCAATTAATGAATTTGCGAGTCTTGCATCATCTGTTTTAGAACATCATGAAAGATGGGATGGTAAGGGATATCCTCAAAAATTAAAAAGAAATGAGATTTCTCTTAATGCTAGAATTATCACAGTAGCTGATGCATATGACTCTATGACTAATAGTAGACCTTATAATGTGAAACGTTCAAACGAAGAAGCTATTGTAGAACTTCAAAAAAATTCTGGTACTCAATTTGACCCAAAAATAGTTGAAATTTTTATTGATAAGGTTTTAAAAAATAGTGTAAATCACTAGACAACTAATAATTAGTTTGATACAATTATATTAGAAATTAAATATAAATGACAAAGCCAAAACTAAAGTGATTTAGTGACGGAAAACTATAGGGTCTTAATGTATTTCTAAGATAGCCAGCTGCCATAAGTAAATATTATGGCGGCTTTTTTTATTAGGAGGTAAAATATGATTAAGGAAAACCATAAAGTAATAATTAAAAAACTTTTTTTAAATAATCATACTGAATTTTTACATAGTTTAAGAGTTGCGAGTATTAGTTATAAAATAGGAAAAGCAATAGGCTTAACCAAAGAAAGGTTAGAGAAATTAGAACTAGCAGCCTTATTACATGATGTTGGGAAAACTTTAGTTCCACTTGAAATTTTAAATAAAGAAACTAAATTAGAATTAGAAGAATATGAAATTATAAAAAGTCATACTCAAAAGGGTTATGACATATTAAATAAATATTCTACTGATGAAGAATTTCTTCTAAGTGTTTTAGAACATCATGAAAGATGGGATGGGAAAGGCTATCCTAAAAACAAAACAGGAGAAGAAATTAGTTTATTTGCGAGAATTATTGCGATAGCAGATACCTACGATGCAATCATAAGTGATAGACCATATAGAAAAAGAAGGAGTAAGAAAGAGGCAATCCTTGAGATTGAAGAGAATGTTGGAAAACAGTTTGATCCTGAAATCTCAAGGATTACCTTAGAGAAAGTTCTACTGGTTACATAAAAATAAAATTTTATGTAACCTTTTTTGTTTGTTGATTATAAAATAAAATTATGTTATAATGTTGATTGTTGGGGGTTTTATGGGAAAAATATGTTATATTGTTGGGGCTGGTGAATTTTATAACCATAGAATTGAACCATACCCAGATGATTATGTTATTGCGGTTGATAATGGTTTTAATTATCTAATGAGTATGGGTGTAAGAATTGATTTAGTGGTTGGTGATTTTGATTCTTATGGAGGTGGTATTCCACCTCATCCAAACGTAATTGTGTTAAAACAAGAAAAAGATGACACGGATATGTTAGCGGCTATTAATATTGGAAAATCAAAAGGGTATAAAAACTTTTGTTTGTATGGGGGGATTGGTGGAAGGATTTCACATACTATGGCTAATATTCAATGCTTACATATGCTTTCAAAAGAAGGCATGCAAGGCTTTATGTATGGAGATGCTGAAATTATAACGGTAATCACTGATAGTCAAATTGATTTTGGTGATAATTATAGAGGTTATATTTCTATTTTCTCTTTATCAGGTAAAGCTGAAAAAGTAAATATTAAGAATTTGAAATATGAAATAGAAGATCAAAACATGACTAATAAATATCCACTAGGTATTAGTAATGAGTTTATTGGAAAGAAAAGTTCAGTTTCGGTTGAAAGAGGAACTCTTCTAATAATCTATGAATTTGATGATAGAGGAAGAGCATTTAGATTTTAAAAAACAAAATAAAAGAAAGAGGAAAAACAATGAAACAATTTTATTTAAAACAAGCAATTTTCGGACTTAAAGACAGATATAAAGTGTATGATGAAAACAAAGAAGTAGTTTACAATATGATGAGTAAGTTATTCTCATTATCAGGAAAAACGAAATTCATTGAGACTGCTACAAAACGTCATATTTATACATTAAACAGAAAACTAATTAGAATTCTACCGGTTTATTATTTAAGTGATCCAAATGGTAAAAGAATAGCTAAGATTAAAAAAAGACTTACAATTATGAATCAAAAGATGACTATTGAATCAGTTGATGGTGATTTTGAAATTAGAGGAAATATATTTGCTTATAGTTTTGAAATATTCAAAGGTGAAGAACAAGTTGTTGCAGTGAGAAAAAAGATTATCTCAATTGGTGACTCTTATGAAATAGTTATTTTTGATGAAGAAAAATCTGAATTTTATTTAGCGTTAGTTTTAATGTTAGATAAAATGTTTCATGATAATAGAAGCCAAAATAGAAGAAGATAATATTAACCAAAAAAGAAATCAGATGATTTCTTTTTTTTGTTAGAGTATGATATAATTATAAATAGTCGAGGTGAAGAAAATGAAAGTTTATAATAAATTAGTTAGAGATAATATTCCAAGTATTATTGAAAAAGATGGAAAAAAAGCGATTGTTAGAGTATTGGATGAAAAAGAATTTATCGAAGAGTTAAATAAGAAACTTTTAGAAGAAGTTAATGAATATTTAGAAAGTGGTGACTTTGAAGAGTTAGTTGATATGGGTGAAGTAATTCATGCAATTTTAGAATATAAAAAAATTCCAGTTACGGAATATCAAGCAAGACGAGTTAGTAAAATGAATGAAAGAGGCGCTTTTAAAAATAAGTACTTTTTAGAAAAAGTATTATAATCAAAAGGGTAAATATTACCCTTTGATTTTTAAAATATGATAAAATAAATAAAAGGGGGATTAAATTATGAAAATATATGATATAAATGTAAAAGCAATAAGTGGGGAAGACATATTGTTAGAAAAATATAAAGGTAAAGTTTTATTAATTGTTAATACAGCTACAGGTTGCGGGTTTACCCCTCAATATGAGGGCTTACAAGCTTTATACTTGAAGTATAAAGATAAAGGATTTGAAGTACTAGATTTTCCATGCAATCAGTTTTTAGGTCAAGCACCAGGGACTGATCAAGACATTAAAAATTTTTGTACATTAAAATATAATACTACTTTTGAAACATTTTCAAAAATTAAGGTTAATGGAAAAGAAGCGAGTCCTTTATTTAAGTATTTGAAAGAAGTAGCGCCTTGCGATGGAATCAATAAAATTGATTGCAGTAAAAGCAGTAAAGTTAAAAAATGCCCTTTTAAATCAAATAAGATAAAATGGAATTTTACTAAATTCTTAGTTGATAAAGAAGGGAATGTAATGGCTAGATATGCTCCGAATGTAAAACCACTTGCTATTGAAGATGATATTAAATGTTTACTTAAATAGGAGGGATTATGGAAGAAATTAATTATGCTTTAGTATTTAAGGCTTTAGGTGATGATGTTAGAGTTAAGATTTTTAATATGCTTAAAGAAAAGAGTTTGTGTGCTTGTAAGATTTTAGAAGCTTTTAAAATTACTCAACCAACTTTAAGTTATCATATGAAGATAATGTGTGAAAGTGGCTTAGTAGATGTTGTAAAGAATGGTATATGGAATCATTATTCAATAAAAAAAGAAACGGTTGATAAAATCAACTTATTTTTTAAAAATATTAAATAGATATATTTAAATGTATTTATATATTCATGAGGTGATTTATGCAAAAAAATACAATTATAGCACTAGTAATCTTTGGCTTATTTGCATTAGCAGTAATACTAGGCATTGTTTTAGGTAAAAATAGCGAAACAGAAGTAGATGCTTCTTTACCAACATTGATGGAAATAGGTTCTGTTAGTTGTGAGCCCTGCCAAATGCTTAAACCAATTATTGATGGTTTGAAAGATGAATATCAAGGTAGAGTTAATGTAGTAGTATATGATTCATGGAATACTCAAGTAGGTGCTCAAAAAGCATCTGAGTATGATGTTACATCAATTCCTACTTTAATTTATTTAGATAAAGATGGAAATGAATTATATAGAATGGTAGGCTATCAAGAATATAGTACTATAAAAAGCAGATTTAATGCTTTAGGTTGGAATTAATTTATGGATGCTATACTACAAAATTTAAGTGAAATTATAGCTTCTAATATATGGCTTGGATTTTTACTAGCGTTTGTGGCTGGAGGGCTTACTTTTTTTACTCCTTGTTCACTTAGTTCAATTCCATTAATTATTGCTTATGTTGGTGGTGCTAGCACCACTAGAAAAAAAGCTTTATTATATTCAATCTTTTTAGCTTTAGGTCAAACGATTGTTTTTGTTGTTCTAGGAGTTTTAGCTGCCTTAATTGGAATAGGTATGACAATTGGTGGCTTTGGTCAAGTATGGTATACAATTTTAGCTTTTCTAATGCTTTTTATGGCTTTTGAAACAATAGGTTTAACAAATTTCTTAAGTAGAATTCAAAGAGGTGCGCCTCAAGTTAGTAAAAAAGGCGTTGTAGGTGCTTTGTTTATTGGAATGTTAGGAGCTTTGTTTTCAACTCCTTGTGCAACTCCGGTGTTAACTGCTATGCTTGCTTATGTTACTGCAATAGAGGCAGGAGTATTAGTAGGTGGATTATTATTACTTTTTTATTCTTTAGGCTATAGTGTATTTATAATTATAGCAGGTTTGAGTGTACAGACTATCAGAAACATTGCAATGTCTAATAAGTTCCAAAAAGTATCATTAGCTTTTAAGATTATATTAGCGGGATTAATGTTTATTCTTGCAATCTATTTTATTTACCAAGCTTTTTTCATAAATTTATTTTAAACAAGTTTTATTTAAACTCTAGAGTTAAACTCTAGGTTTTTTTAAGAGTTAAAGACTGATTGAAAAAATAAATATAAATGTGTTATAATATATTTAATCTTTTTATATTATAAGGGTGGAAAAAAGTGGAGAAGTTAATTCATATCGGACTTGATTTAGGTTCAACAACCGCTAAGATTGTTATTATTGATAATTTAGATAATATTCTTTATAGTGCTTATCAAAGACATTTTTCTGACTTTAAAAAGACTATTAAGGAGATGCTTGCTAAAGCATTAGAAAATTATTTAGATTACGAAGTTACTATTAATATTACTGGTTCTGGTGGCTTTGGAATTACGCATTCTTTAGGCTTGAAGTTTATCCAAGAAGTTATTGCTTGTAATAAAGCGGTTGAGGCTTTTTTAGGTGAAGTTGATGTTATTATTGAACTAGGCGGAGAAGATGCTAAAATCACCTTTTTTTCTAATGGCATCGAACAGAGAATGAATGGGACTTGTGCTGGTGGGACTGGAGCTTTTATTGATCAAATGGCATCTTTATTAAATACAGATGCATTAGGTTTAAATGAATATGCTAAAAAGATGAAAAACATTCATCCGATTGCAGCAAGGTGTGGAGTGTTTGCTAAGTCTGATGTTCAACCCTTATTAAACGAAGGTGCGAGTAAGGCTGATATTAGTGCCTCTATTTTTCAAGCTGTTGTTAATCAAACAATAAGTGGTTTAGCTTGTGGTAGAAAAATAAAGGGTAAGGTTGTATTTTTAGGAGGACCATTAAGTTTTTTAAGTGAATTAAGAAAAAGGTTTGTATTAACTTTAGGCTTAACAGAAGAAAAAGCGATTTTTCCGAAAAACGCTGAATTGTTTGTAGCGCTTGGTGCGAGTATTGCTTCAAAAGAAACTGAAAAGATTTCAGTTATAGAATTATTAAATAAAATAAGTAGTTTAGAATATAGTGATGCATTAAACAATACCTCACTGCCTCCAATATTTAATAATATAGAAGAATATAAGAGTTTTAAAACTCGCCATAATATAAATGTTTGTAATAAGGCTGATTTATATTCTTATGAAGGTGAAGCCTTTTTAGGAATTGATTGTGGTTCTACTACGACTAAAATGGCTTTAATTGATAAAGAAGGAAATTTGCTTTATCAATTCTATCAAAGTAATCAAGGCAATCCTTTAAGAATAATCAAAAATGCTTTACTTGACTTATATGGAAGATTACCTGAAAAAGTAAAAATAGTTGCTTCAGCTGTAACAGGCTATGGTGAAAAATTAATTAAAGCAGCATTTTCTGTTGATATTGGTGAAATTGAAACAGTAGCTCATTACAAAGCCGCTGAATATTTTATTCCTGAAGTTGATTTTATTTTAGATATTGGTGGGCAAGATATGAAGTGTATCACTATAAAAAATAAAGTCATTTCATCAGTAGTTTTAAACGAAGCTTGTTCTGCTGGGTGTGGTTCTTTCTTAGAAAGTTTTGCTCATACTCTAAATATATCACTTGATGATTTTGTTAAAGAAGCTTTGTTTGCTAAAAATCCAGTTGACTTAGGCTCAAGATGTACAGTCTTTATGAATTCAAAAGTTAAACAAGCTCAAAAAGAAGGAGCTTTACTAGGTGATATTGCAAGTGGTTTATCTTATTCAATAATTAAAAATGCTTTATATAAAGTAATTAAAATTAAGTCTGCTACTGACCTTGGTAATCATATAATTGTTCAAGGCGGAACGTTTTATAATGATGCTGTATTAAGAGCCTTTGAAAAGATTACAAAAAAAGAAGTAACAAGACTAGATATTGCAGGTTTAATGGGAGCGTTTGGCTGCGCATTGATTGCAAAAAGCCAATACAAAGAATCGTTTAACACAAAATTGTTGAATAAAGAAGCTTTGCTTAATTTTACTCATGCAACTGAGGTTTCAAGATGTATTCAGTGTAGTAATAATTGTGTTTTAAATATTAATACTTTTTCTAATGGAGAAAGGCTAATTACAGGCAATAGATGTGAAAGAGGTGCTGGAGTTAATATTACTGAAAATAAAATTCCAAATTTATATGAATATAAATATAAAAGATTGTTTTCATATAAACCTCTAGATAAAGACAGTGCTTTAAGAGGAAGTGTTGGACTTCCTCGAGTTTTAAACTTCTATGAAAATTATCCTTTTTGGTTTACATTCTTTACTACTTTAAAATATAGAGTTGAGTTATCACCAAGAAGCTCTAAAAAGATTTATGAGTCAGGAATGGATACTATCGCATCAGAATCGCTTTGTTATCCGGCTAAATTAGTTCATGGTCATATTATAAGTTTAATTGAAAAACAAGTAGATTTTATTTTTTATCCAGCTATAGTATATGAAGGTAAAGAAGATATTAATGCAATTAATCAATATAATTGTCCGATTGTAACTTCATATTCAGAAGCTATTAAGAATAATGTTGATGAATTAAAAGAAAATAATGTTAAATTTATTAATCCGTTTATTTCTTTTAAAGATAAAAAAGAAGTAGAATTAAAACTAATTGAAGTTTTTTCTGAAATTGATAAAAAAGAAATCAAAAATGCTATAAGATTAGCATATAAAGAACTAACTAATTATAAATTAGATATTAGAAGAAAAGGTGAAGAAGCCTTAAAAGAAATAAAGGAAAGAAATTTAAAAGCAATTGTTTTAGCAGGAAGGCCTTATCATATTGATCCTGAGATTAATCCTGGAATTGATAAATTGATTACATCTTACCAAATGGCAGTTTTAAGTGAGGATTCAATTGCTCATTTAGGTCTTGTTAAAAGACCTATTAGAGTGGTAGATCAATGGGTATATCATAGTAGACTCTATAGAGCTAGTGAATTTGTTTCTAAAATGAAAAATATTGAGTTAATTCAACTTAATTCTTTTGGTTGTGGACTTGATGCTGTAACAAGTGATCAAGTAAAAGATATTTTAGAAAAAAATAATAAAATATATACTTGTTTAAAAATAGATGAGGTTAGTAATTTAGGAGCTGCAAGAATTAGAATTAGATCTTTAAAAGCAGCAATGGCTGAAAGAGAAAAACATGATATTGAAATTGGGGTTAAAGATACAAGTTATATAAGAAGTTTGTTTACGAAATCTATGAAAACAAAACACACAATACTTGCTCCTCAAATGTCTCCTATTCATTTTAGACTTATGGATAAAGCTTTTCAAACTGAAGGTTATAATTTAGTAGTTTTAGAAAAAGTTACCAAAGAAGATATTGAAGAAGGTTTGAAATATGTTAATAATGATGCGTGTTTCCCTTCAATTATGATTGTTGGTCAAATCGTTAATGCTTTAAAAAGTGGTAAATATGATTTAAATAAAACTTCAGTCACGATTACTCAAACAGGTGGTGGATGCCGAGCAACTAACTACATTGGCTTTTTAAGAAAAGCCTTTGAAGATTTAGGCTTTTCTCATGTGCCTGTAATCTCTCTTTCTTTAGGAGTTGAAAAGAATCCTGGTTTTAAATTTACATTTAAAATGGCTAAAAAAGTAATGTATAGTTTATTCTTAGGTGACTTACTAATGAGAGTATTATATAGGATAAGACCATATGAAGCAGAAAGCGGATCTAGTAATAAACTATATGAAGAACTATCAAAAAAAGCTGCTAAAGTAGTAGCGAGTGCTAACTTTAAAGAATATGTTAGTCTTTCAAAAGAAATTATTTATAAGTTCGATAATTTGCCTTTAAGGGATGTTATTTTGCCGAGGGTTGGTTTAGTTGGTGAAATCTTGGTAAAGTTTCACCCTGATGCTAACAATCATTTAGTGGAATATTTAGAGTCAGAAGGGGCTGAAGTTGTGATGCCTGACTTAGCTGATTTCTTCTTTTATGTGGCTAAGAATATCGAAATTCAAGCAGAAGAATTATATGTATATAGAAAAAGAAAAAAATATGCAAGAATGGCGATAAACATATTCAATAAAAATAGAGAGTATATTTCTACTTTATTAAAAGAAAGTAAAAGATTTACTCCTCCTATTCATATAGATAAAATTGCAGAAGGAGCTAAGAAAATTTTATCTTTATGCAATCAAACAGGAGAAGGCTGGTTTTTAACTGGAGAGATGATAGAACTTCTAGAGTCTGGGGTTTCAAATATTATTTGTATGCAACCTTTTGCTTGTCTACCAAATCATATAGTTGGTAAGTCAATGATAAAAGAGTTGCGTAATAAATACCCTAAATCAAATATTGTAGCGGTTGACTATGATCCAGGTGCTAGTGAAGTTAATCAAATTAATAGAATTAAATTAATGCTTTCAGTAGCACTAAGTAATATGAAAAAATAACTCATATTAATTGCTTTTGTTTGACATGCAATTTTTATTATGATAGAATAATCTAAAGTTTTAAAAAAGGAGATACTGTTAAAACAGTTTGTGAGAATTATGGGAAAATTAATATTAGCAACTGATTCTTGTTGTGATCTAAGTGGAAAAGCTGTAAAAGATATGGATATACAAATAATACCTCTTTCAGTAGAACTTGATGGGACATCTTACCATCACTATCCTGATGAAAGAGAGTTATCTGCTACTAAACTTTATTCTTTAATGAGAGAAAAGAAAGTAGCTACTACTTCACAAGTTAATCCAGATGAATTTATTGAATTTTTTGAAAAGTTTGTAAAAGAAGACAATCAAGTATTATATATTGGTTTTTCTTCTCAATTAAGTGGAACTTTTAATTCTTCTAGAATTGCAGTTGAAGAATTGAAAACAAAGTATCCTGCTTGTGATATTGTAACTATTGATTCATTATGTGCATCTTCTGGTCAAGGTATGCTTTTATGGTATGCTTGGAAATTAAAAGAAGAAGGTAAAAACATTCACGAAATAGCAATATCAATTGAAAGTATGAAATTAAAAATTACACATTTATTTACAGTTGATGATTTAGGAACATTAAAAAGAGGTGGAAGATTAAGTGCTTCTAAAGCATGGCTTGGTTCACTTCTTGGAGTTAAACCAATTTTACATGTAAATGAAGAAGGAAAATTATTAGCTTTAAAGAAAGCAAGAGGAAGAAGTGCTTCTTTAAGTATGTTAGTTGGGTTAGTTGAAGAAAAAATTGAAAATCCAACTGGTCAAACTATCTTTATTTCACACAGTGATTGTTTAGAAGATGCTACTTTTGTTGGCGAAAAAATAAAGGAAAAATGTAAAATAAAAGAAATTGTATATAACCAAATAGGCCCAATCATTGGGGCTCATACAGGTCCTGGTACAATTGCGATATTTTTCTTAGGTAAAGAAAGATAAAAGAAATAGGATTTGGCTAAAGCCAAGTCCTGTTATTTATAAGGAGGGGAAAATGAAAGAAATTATTTTAGCTGGAGGCTGTTTTTGGGGAGTGGAAGAATACTATAAAAGGTTAATTGGAGTTGTTCAAACAAAAGTAGGGTATGTAAATGGAAATATTGAAAATCCTAGATATGAAGACTTAATAAATCAAAAAGCTACGCATGCTGAGGCGGTAAAAGTCGCTTACGATGAAGAAGTTATTTCTTTAGAAAGAATTCTAGAAAATCTTTTTAAGATAATAGATCCTACTAGTATTAATAAACAAGGAAACGATGCTGGTATTCAATATCGTAGTGGGATATATTATTATGATTCAAAAGATTTAGAAATAATTAATTTATTTATAAATCAAAAAACTAAAAAATATAAACAACCTATTGTAGTAGAAATTCAAGAAGTAAAAAACTTTTATGATGCTGAAGGATATCATCAAGATTACTTAGAAAAAAATCCATATGGATATTGCCATGTAAATTTTAATGTTATGGATAAGGATGAAAGAAAGTGAAAAATATAGTTGAAGTAGTAGCGGCTGTTATTAAAAAAGATGATTTAATTTTATGTACACAAAGACCTAATTCTAAACAGTTTTCAGGTTATTGGGAATTTCCTGGTGGTAAGGTTGAAAAAGATGAAACTAAAGAAGACGCTTTAATTAGAGAAATAAAAGAAGAACTTAATGTAAAAATAAAAGTTAATCATTTGATTAGCATAATAGATTATGAATATGTAGACTTTACTTTAAAAATGTATGTTTATGATTGCGTTTTGCTTGAAGAAAATATTATACTGCTAGAACATCAAGCAATGAAGTGGCTTAGAAAAGAAAATTTAGATACTCTAAATTGGTTGCCTTCTGATTTTGCATTAATTGAAATTTTAAAAAAATAAATAAGTAGTATCATTTGACAACTATCTATATATATTATAATATATAGATAGTTTTCTATTTAAGAAAAACTATTTTAAATCTTAGGAGGATTAAAATATGAAAATCAAAGCAATTGGTGGATGTTGTAGAAAAGCTAAACTTAATTATGAAAATGCAATTGAAGCTGCAAAAATTTGTGGGATTGAAGAAGAAGTTGAGTTAGTGAGCGAATATGCAGAAATTGCTGCACTTGGCGTTATGGCAACTCCAGCTTTAATTATCAATGATAAGATTGTTGCAACTGGTAAAATGCTTAAAACAAAAGAGATAGTTGAATTAATTAAAAAAGAGAGTAAATAATATGAAAAAGGTAGCATTTGTTTGTACTCATAATTCATGTCGCTCTCAAATGGCTGAAGCTTTTTTGAAAGCTTTAGGGCCTGATGTGGCAATTTCTTTTTCAGCAGGAACAAAAAAATATAAAGCAGTTAAAAAAAGACCTATTAAGGTTATGAAAGAACTTAATATAAATATGGATGGATTTTACCCTAAGTTAGTTGATACATTACCAAAAGACTTAGATATTTTAGTAACTATGGGGTGTGGAGTAGATTGTCCATATGTGTTAAGTAAACACAGAGAAGACTGGGGTTTAACTGATCCTTCAGGAAAAAGTTTAGAAGAACATAGAAAAACTAGAAACATTATTAATGATAAAGTTTTAGAACTAATTAAAAAAATTAAAGAAGGCTATTATAACTAAAAAAATAATGGATTAATAATTATTTATGTTATAATAATATCTAGAAGAATTTTAAAAGGAGATAAATATGCCTTTTTTACCTATTACAAAAAAAGAAATGATAGCTAGTGGTATAACAAAACCAGATTTTGTTTTTGTAACTGGCGATGCTTATATTGATCACCCTAGTTTTGGGTGTGCGATTATCACTAGAGTACTTGAAAATTTTGGTTATAAATGTTGTATTATTTCACAACCTAATATTAATAATTTAGAGGAATTTAAAGAATTTGGAGAACCTCGTTTAGGTTTTTTAGTAAGCAGTGGTAATATTGATTCAATGGTAAATCATTATACAGTCGCAAGAAGAAGACGAACTAAAGATTATTATACTCCAAATGGTGAAATGGGAAAAAGACCAGACAGAGCCACAACTCTATATTCTAAAATAATTAGAGAATTATATCCAAACACTCCAATTATTCTTGGAGGTATTGAAGCATCGCTTAGAAGATTATCACATTATGATTATTGGGATAATAAAGTTTTAAAGTCTATATTAATTGATTCAAAAGCAGATATGGTAGTTTATGGGATGGGTGAAAAGCCAATCGTTGAAATAGCTGATGCTTTAGCAAGTGGCTTAAACATAAAAGATATAATTTATATAAGAAACACAGTTTATAAAACTAATAACTTAGATATTTTAGCGTTTAAAGCTATTACGCTTCCTACATATAAAAACTCTAGCCTTAATAAAGAGGAATATTTAAAAAGTTTTACTTTACAATATAATAATACAGATGCGTTTAACGGAAAAGCTTTGGTTGAAGAATATGAACAAACTTTTGTAGTTCAAAACCCGCCTGAATTTGCTTTAACAACCGAAGAGATGGATGCAATATATGCATTACCTTATATGAGAGAAACTCACCCATTGATTGAAAAAAAAGGTCATGTACCAGCAATTGATGAAGTCAAGTTTTCAATTATTGCTAATAGAGGTTGTTTTGGTGGTTGTCATTTTTGTGCTCTAACAATGCATCAAGGAAGAATAATTCAATCAAGAAGTAAAGACTCGATCGTAAATGAAGCACTTTTAATTACATCTATGGAAGACTTTAAAGGATATATTCATGATGTTGGTGGACCTACAGCTAATTTTTATAATAAAGCTTGTAGTAAACAAGAAGAATTTGGAGCTTGCGTTAACAAGCCATGTATTGGTTTTACACCTTGTGAAAAACTAGAAGTAAGTCATAAAGAATATTTAGATATTCTAAGAACTCTAAGAAATATGAAAAACGTAAAAAAAGTATTTATTAGAAGTGGCTTAAGATATGATTATATAATGTATGATAAAAATAAAGAATTTTTTGAAGAATTAGTTGAGCATCATATATCAGGACAATTAAAAGTTGCACCAGAACATATTGATGATGAAGTATTAGTTAGAATGGGTAAACCTTCAAGAAAACTATATGATGCTTTTGTAAAAGAATATCATGAATTAAATGAGAAGTTTAATAAAAAACAATTCTTAGTTCCTTATTTAATTTCAAGTCACCCAGGGTCAACTCTTGAATCAGCGATTAAACTAGCACTGTATTTAAAAAATACTAATTATCGTCCTGAACAAGTTCAAGATTTTTATCCAACACCAGGAACTGCATCTACTTGTATGTATTATACAGAGATGGATCCATTTTTAAAAGACAAAGTATATGTTACAAAATCAAATCATGAAAAGGCAATGCAAAGGGCCTTATTACAATATTATTTACCTCAAAACTATGAGTTAGTAAAAGAAGCTTTAATTAAATCTAATCGTAGTGATTTGATAGGTGATAAGCCTAATTGCTTAATTAAATATAGAAAAGATAATAATAACAACAAAAAATACTATAGAAAGAGTGTTTAAAAAAAATAGTTGTTTAAACAATAAAATAAAAGATAAAAATAATTGACACCCCCCTTTTCTTATGTTAAACTATCGTTGTTATAAGGTGAAGTATTCACTAACTTCATCGGTGGTAATGTGGCATATGTCAACGAGCCCATGTTAAATAAGTTCTGGTGAGATTCCGGAGCCGTCGGTAAAATCCGCAATTTAATAGGTTATTGATATATGTTAGTATTATCTAAAGTTTCTAACTATAATTATCTTTTAAAAACCTATTAAACCTAATTTACGTTAGGTTTTTTATATTCTAAAATAATTTTTTAAGGAGAAAAAGGGACATGGAGTTATACGGTTTTAACAATCTTACAAAAACATTAAGTTTTAATATTTTCGATATTTGTTATGCGAAAACAAAAAGAGAGCACCTAGATTATATTGCTTATATTGATGAGCAATATAATAGCGAAAGACTAACAGCAATTCTTTGTAAGGTTTCAGAATTAATAGGAGCAAAGATTTTAAATATATCTAAACAAGATTATGAGCCTCAAGGAGCGAGTGTTAATTTATTGCTAGTTGAAGAACCAATTGATGAAAAATTGGTTGACAAGTCATGCAATATGGGCAAAGATTTTGATAAATACTTAATGGGACATTTAGATAAAAGCCATATAACTGTTCATACTTATCCTGAATATAATCCAGCAAATAATATTTCAACTTTTAGAGTTGATATTGATGTATCTACATGTGGGACTATTTCACCACTTAGTACGCTAGATTTTTTAATTGGTAGTTTTGATTCAGATATTATTACAATTGATTATAGAGTTAGAGGTTTTACAAGAGATAATGAAGGTAAGAAACATTTCTTAGATCATTCAATTACTTCAATTCAAGACTACATTAGTAATGATACTTTGAAAATTTATGATGCGATTGATGTTAATGTTTATCAATCTAACATTTTTCATACAAAAATGTTAATTAAAGATATTAATTTGCAACATTATTTATTTAATACAGACGTTTATGAATTAGATCCAAAAGTAAGATTAGAAATCACTAATAGTTTAAGAAAAGAAATGATAGAGATTTTTAGTGGTAGGAATATATATTAGAGGGAAAAAATGATAGATCAAACAAAAGCGCCTATATATGAGGCATTAAAAGCACACCAACAAAATCGTGTGGTACCATTTGATGTACCTAGTCATAAAGGTGGAAGAGGAAATCAAGAACTAACAGATTTTTTAGGAATTAACTGCATGAAAGCTGATGTTAATTCGATGAAAAATGTAGATAGTTTATGTCACCCTACTTCAGTTATTAAAGAAGCTGAGGAATTAGCAGCTGATGCTTTTAAAGCTCATCATGCATTTTTTATGGTCAATGGAACAACATCAGCCGTTCAAGCGATGATTATGAGTACTTGTAAACAAGGCGAAAAAATAATTTTACCGAGGAATGTTCACAGAAGTGCAATAAATGCTTTGGTTGTTTGTGGGGCGGTGCCTGTATATATTAATCCCGGTGTTAGTAAAGAGTTAGGAATTTCACTAGGAATGAATATGGATGATGTAGAAAAAACAATTTTAGAAAATCCTGATGCTAAAGCAATATTTGTTAATAATCCAACATATTATGGAATATGTTCTGATTTAAAATCAATCGTTGAATTAGCTCACAAACATAATATAAAAGTTTTAGTCGATGAAGCTCATGGAACTCACTTTTATTTTGGTGATAACTTGCCTATCTCAGCTATGGCAGCAAAAGCTGATATGGCTGCGGTAAGTATGCATAAAACTGGTAACTCTCTAACTCAAAGTTCTTTTTTATTGTGTGGAGAAAATATTGATTATACTTATGTTAGACAAATCATTAATCTAACTCAAACTACGAGTGGTTCTTATTTATTATTATCATCACTTGATCTAGCAAGAAAACATATGGTAGCAAGTGGTAAAGCAATGCTTAAAAAGACTTTAGATAATGTTAATTATGCAAGAGAAGAAGTTAATAAAATTGGTGGTTTTTGGGCATTTGGAATGGATATAGTAGACAAGAAAAATGTATTTGATTTTGATATGACTAAATTATCAGTTCATACAAGAGCCATGGGACTTGCAGGAATTGAAGTTTATGACATTTTAAGGGATGAATATGGAATCCAAATTGAATTTGGAGATATTGGTAACATCCTTGCAATTATCTCATCAGGAGATAGAACTTTAGAAATTGAAAGATTAATTGCTGCTTTATCAGAAATCAAAAGACGTTATGGGAAAGATCCTATTGGACTTTTTGATCATGAATATATTAATCCATTACCAGTAATGAGCCCACAAAAAGCTTTTTATGGTAAAAAGAAAAAAGTTAGTATTAAAGAAAGTTATGGAAAAATTGCAGGAGAATTCTTAATGAGTTATCCTCCAGGTATTCCTATCTTAGCCCCAGGTGAAGTAATTACAGCTGAAATCATTAATTATATAATGTATGCGAAAGATAAGGGTTGTTTAATTATAGGACCGCAAGATATGGAAATAGAAAAAATAAATATAGTAGAGGAATAAAAATGGAACTTTGGTTTTCAGAACAACATAGTGATACTGCTAAATTCAGTATGAAGATAAAAGAACACTTATGCAGCAAAAAATCAGAATATCAAAAAATTGATGTTTTAGATACTTATGATTTTGGAAGAATTTTAGTGCTTGATGGTGTTTTAATGATTACAGAAAAAGATGAATTTGTTTACCATGAAATGGTAACGCATATTCCTATGGCTGTTAATCCTAAAATTGAAAAAGTATTATTAATAGGTGCAGGTGATGGTGGGACTGTTAGTCAACTTATAAAATATAAATCAATCAAAGAAATAACAATGATTGAAATAGATGAAGAAGTAGTTAATAAATGCATTGAATATTTCCCTAATCTTACACAAGGGTTTAAAGATGAAAGAGTTACTATTAAATTTGAGGATGGTTTAAAAGCTGTTAGGAAAATAAACAATTACTATGATTTGATTATAGTTGATTCAACTGATCCGTTTGGACCAGGAGAAGGGCTTTTTGCAAAAGAGTTTTATGGAAATTGTTATAATGCTTTAAATGAAAATGGGATTTTAATTAATCAACATGAAAGTCCGTTTTATAATCAATACAAAGATATGGTTACTAAAATGCACCAAAGAATTTCTAATTTTTTTGAAATTAGTCAAGTATATCAAGCTCATATTCCGACTTATCCATCAGGGCATTGGTTGTTTGGATTTGCTTCTAAAAAATTTAAAGGCGATGTAATTGATGATTCATGGAAAAATTTTAAAATAGAATGTAAATACTATAATGAAGACTTACACAAAGGAGCCTTTGCTCTACCAAATTATGTAAAGGAGTTGATAAAGTGATTATAAAAGAAAAACGTTATGCGTTTATCGGTTGTGATAATTCGTATAAAGAAAGTAATATAGTTTTATTTGGTGCTCCATTTGATAGCACTTCGTCTTTTAGACCAGGTTCTAGATTTGCGCCAAGTAGTATAAGAACAGACAGTATTGGAATGGAATTATATAGTCCATATTTAGATAAATCATTATCAGAAATTAATGTTTTTGATGGTGGAGATTTAGTATTACCGTTTGGTGATGCTAAAAAAAGTTTAGATAGAATTGAAAAATATACAACTCAAGTTGTTAAAGATAATAAGATACCTGTAATGCTTGGCGGAGAACATTTAGTAACTCTAGGAGCTGTTAAAGGAGTATTGAAAAAATATCCAGATTTGCACGTTATTCACTTTGATGCGCATACGGATTTAAGAGATGAATTTTTTGATGAAAAGTTATCACATGCTACAGTTATAAGACGAGTTCATGATTTAATTGGTGATAATAAAATATTCCAATTTGGAATTAGAAGTGGAGAAAAAGAAGAGTTTGAATGGGCTAAGACTCATTCATGCTTAACCAAATTCAACTTTGATGGTTTAGAAAGCGCAATTGAAAAAGTAAAAGCAAAGCCTGTATACTTTACAATTGATTTAGATGTTTTAGATCCTTCATATTTTTGGGGGACAGGAACTCCAGAACCAGGTGGAGTAACATTCCTACAATTACTTGAAGCGATGGGCAAAGTTGCTAAAGGCTGTAAAATTGTTGGCTGTGATATTAATGAATTATCACCACCATATGATACAAGTGGAGCATCAACTGCAGTTGCCTGTAAGTTATTAAGAGAGTTATTGTTACAACTTTAAAAAATTTAAGAAAAAAGGAGACGTTTACTATGAGTAAAGCTTTAATTATTGGGGCTGGTGGGGTGGCAAACGTTGTAGTGCATAAGTGTTGCCAAAACAATGAGATTTTCACTGAAATTTGCATTGCCAGTAGAACACTATCAAAATGTGATGCGATTAAAGAAAGCGTAAAAAATTATAAAACTAAGGTTACTACTGCTCAACTTGATGCAGATAATACTAGCGAAGTAGTTGCTTTGATTAATAAGTTTAAACCCGACATTGTTATAAATGTGGCATTGCCATATCAAGATTTAAGCATCATGGATGCTTGCTTAGAAACAAAGGTTGATTATTTAGACACTGCTAATTATGAACCAAGAGACGAAGCAAAATTTGAATATAAATGGCAATGGGCCTACAAAGAAAAATTTGAAAAAGCAGGAATCACTGCAATTTTAGGATGTGGATTCGATCCAGGTGTTACTGGAGTTTTTACATCATATGCTCAAAAACATTATTTTGATGAAATAGAATCGCTAGATATTTTAGATGCAAATGCTGGAGATCATGGATATCATTTCGCTACTAATTTTAATCCAGAAATTAATATCAGAGAAATAACTGCTAATGGTAGATATTTTGAAAATGGAAAGTTTGTAGAAACTTTGCCGCTTGAGGTGAAAAAAGTTTATGATTTTCCTCAAATTGGAAATAAAGAAATGTATCTTCTATATCATGAGGAATTAGAATCTCTTTCAAAAAATATTAAAGGTATTAAAAAGATTAGATTCTTTATGACATTTTCTGAAAAATATATTACACATTTAAGAGTTTTAGAAAATATTGGAATGACTTCAATTGAACCAATTAATTTTAAAGGATGTGAAATCATTCCGCTACAATTCTTAAAAGCAATATTGCCTGATCCATCATCTTTAGGACCAAGAACAAAAGGTAAAACTAATATTGGCTGTATAATAAGAGGCAAAAAAGATAATATTGATAAATCATATTATGTTTATAATGTTTGTGATCATGAAGAAGCTTATAAAGAGGTTGGTTCTCAAGCAATTTCATATACAACAGGTGTTCCTGCAATGATAGGAGCGATGCTTGTATTGAATAATAAATGGAAAAAACCAGGGGTTTATAATGTTGAAGAATTAGATCCAGACCCATTCATGGATGCATTAAACAAACATGGATTACCTTGGCATGAAGACTTCAATCCAAAGTTAGTAGATTAAAATTATGAATAACTTTGATTGGAATAAAATTTCAACACCTGCTTATGTAGTGTTTGAAGAGTTGTTAATAAAAAATTTAGAAAAGTTAAAACTAGTTCAAGATAAAACAAAAGCTAAAATACTTTTAGCTCAAAAAGGTTTTTCAATGTTTTATACTTATCCTTTATTATCAAAGTATTTATATGGAGCTACTGCTTCATCTTTAAACGAAGCGCTTTTAGGAAAGATAATGAAAAAAGAAAATCATATTTTTTCACCAGCCTATAAAGAAGAAGAAATGCCTTTGATAATAGATACAGTAGATCATATTGTATTTAATTCATTTAATCAATGGAATAAATATAGAGATTTAATAAAACAAACAAACAAACATATTAGTTGTGGTATTAGAATAAATCCGGAATATTCAGAAATAACTCATGAGATTTATAACCCTTGTGCTGCATCTTCGAGACTTGGCGTAAAGTTAGAAGATTTTGAAAGCATTGAAGGACTTGAAGGCTTACATTTTCATACAATGTGTGAACAAAATTCAGATACATTGTATAGAACTTGGAAAGAAGTAGAAAGAAAATTTTCAAAATATTTTTCTAAAATTAAATGGCTAAATTTAGGTGGAGGCCATCATATCACGAAAGATGATTATGATGTAGACTTACTTATTAAGACAATTAATGAAATTAAGGATAGATATAATTTAGAAGTCTACCTAGAACCAGGTGAAGCTATAGCCTTAAATACTGGGTTTTTAGTATCAGAGGTTTTAGAAGTTGTTCATAATAATATCGATATAGCCATTCTTGATACTTCGGCTGCTTGCCATATGCCTGATGTTTTAGAAATGCCTTATAGACCAAATGTTATTAACAGTGGAAAGTTTGATGAAAAAAAATACAATTACCGTTTCGCAGGACCTACTTGTTTAGCTGGTGATATAATAGGAGACTATTCTTTTGATAAACCATTAGAATATAAACAAAAAATTGTTTTTACTGATATGGCACATTACAGTATGGTTAAAAATAACACTTTTAATGGAGTTAATTTACCGAGTATTGTTTATGTAGATAAAAATAGAAAAATAAAAATTGTTAAAGAATTTAGTTATCAGGATTTTAAATCAAGATTATCGTAATAAACATAAAGGGGGCTAATTATGGCCCTGTAAATTAGTTGGTGGTTTATGAAAATTACGCTGTAAAGATGATGGTGGTTTTTGTAGCTGTAAAGATGATGGTGGTCAAAAAAAGGCATTTCGCAAAAAATTGCGAAGTGCCTTTTATCT
>Ga0334884_1000686_pt1 | contig 59235 bp, 41 predicted proteins | sample GraSluR1_MG_7_FD_207215 | JGI IMG/M metagenome (GOLD analysis project Ga0334884, IMG submission 207215) | Sludge microbial communities from methane-producing bioreactor in Wageningen University, Netherlands - Granular Sludge_12_05 R1 | ecosystem: Engineered > Bioreactor > Anaerobic >... | reverse complement strand
GCCTCTTCACGAGTGCCGCCAGTGTGTCGTTCGCGGATCGCGCTATCGACGCAACTGCGCGCGGTGGCGACAGCATCGGTCTGGTGTCCCTCTCATCTGGCGAGAAGAACATCCTGCGCCTCCTTGTTGAGGCCATTCTGACGCACCGGGACACCCTCCTCATCGACGAGCCGGAACTCTCGCTGCATGTGGATTGGCAGCGCAGGCTCATCGCTACCATGCAGGCCCTCAACCCTGACGCGCAGTACATCCTCGCCACCCACTCGCCGGAGATCATGGCCGACGTTCCCGACGAGTGCATCTTCCGCATGTGAGGGGGTCACATGGACGGAACAGATCGGCTCACCCCTACCGGGCCCGAATCCGCCCTGCGAAGGCTGCAGATGTCCGAAGCCGAGCTCTTCGTCTTCGTTGAGGGCGTTGAAGCGGACCGGTTCGTCGTTGGGAGCATTTGCGAGAAGGCGCTCGTCGACGCGCCGCTGACGTACGCGACCAGGGCGGCCGCGGACGCAGGCCCAGGGGGCGGGAAGGGCGCGCTGCTGACCTTCTTCGCGTATCTGGCGGAGCACGGCCGCCTATGCCATACGTTCGAGGGCAAGACCACCGCGGCCGTGTTCTGCCTCGACAAGGACATTGACGACATACGCGGCGTTCGACAGTACTCACCGCACGCGGTCTATACCGAGCACTACGACATACAGAGCTACATCTACCGCCACGGTGACCTCGTGATGGGAGCTGCGGCTGCCGGGTCGCTGGATCCACAGCAACTCCGTGGCGAACTGACCGAGAGTCTCGCGTGGTGCCGCGCAGTCGCCGGCAGGTGGCAGGAGTGGGTTGCCATCTGCGTGTTCGCGAGGCGTACCGGCCTGGACTACAGAGGCTATGGAAGGCCCTCGCCGCTGAACGAGCCCCCGGACGCTGCTGCAGACCTCCTATCCCACGATTCTGAGATGGTACAGCTCAGGGAGGCCTCGGGCCTGAGCGGAGACGAGTTCACTCAAGCCTTCGGGCGGACTGCCGCCCTGGTGAAGCGGTACTACGGCCACGACAAGCAGGATCGCGTCTTCAAGGGGAAGTGGTACACCCGGATCCTCGCCGCCGCCGTGGCCCGCCTGGTCAGGGACACGAAGTACCAGAAGGCCGGCTTCGAGAAGCGCGTCGCATCCGCCGTCGCGGCAACACTCGACTTCACCGCCCCCTGGACCCAGTACCTGGCAGGGCCGCTCCGCACTGTGGCCGGGATGCTGCGGGACGAGAGGGATGGGTAGCTGACGCCGGAAAGTCCCCTCTTGCCGGGGCGAGGCATGCCCAGGATCGTCGGAGGCACGGGAGGCGCTCGGGGGTTCGCGACGCCAGTATGTGGACCTGACAACCGGCCTCGAGGCAGCACTGGTGGGACGCGAAGGCGCAAGGATCGCTCTGGCTGCGGGAGAACCCGGGGAGGGCGGTTGCCGAGACGGTTCCACCCCAGGAGCCTGGCGAACTCCTCCACCGTCAGTCCTGCATCGCGGATGATGAAGCGTATCGTTCTAGCCCGCAGATCGGTTGAGCCATGCACGGGGACACTCACTGTGGCCCCCGACTGGGGTGGCGGAGAATGTGGTGACTGCCTCTTCGACGGCGCAGGACAGCCCCCCCGCGGAGAAGGGCCTGCACAACCTCCTTGCCGCTGGCCACCGGTAGCTCAGGCAACTGGGGCCTCCTGCTCAACGGTCACCTTGTAGATCGCGATCTCCGTAGCTTCCGTGACATCAACCGAGACCTCGTCGACACCACCCGGGATCGGGTCTCCGTCTTCCTCGAGAACAGACAGATAGCCCCCCATGGAGTCGCGTATCATGAGGAGGGCCTCTGGGAGGCCGTCGCCCTCGCTGTGGCAGCCCTTGAGCGCAGGGACCGAGGCGAAGGTGCCGCCATCGGCCTGCCTGCTGAGCAAGGCGGTGTAGGTGTGGGTCATCGCGCGCCTCCAAGACCAAGACTGTTCGCCGGTTACGTACCGGCCAGGCACTCCGTCTGGACGCTACACGCGTGCGCCGACCGTGTCAAGAGCCCCGCACCGGCCTGTCCGCGCGCTCAGGCCGGCGGTCACCGCCCCCAGAAGGTCCCCTCCTGCCTCCTCCCGAACGTTCCCTCGTATCCTGACTCCTCGGAGGGCTTCTCATGCCGCGCTCTGATGATCCCGGTTCCCGACTGCTGGCCGACCCCGGCGGCTCGCCGCTGTTTTCCGTCTCGCCCTTCTCCTCGGCGGGGGCCGAGCCGGCCCTCTCCGCGGCCAAAGCCGACCCGTTCTGCTGCGCATCACTGCGCGCCGATGCCTCATCCGGGGGCACGGCGGGCCTGCGCCTGACGCCCACCGGCGGCGGGGCCGAGCTGCTGGGACCCGATACCCGCGTCATCGCCGCCGGTGGCGTCGGAGTGCCCGGGCAGGCGGCCACGCGGCTCTCCCGGCTCATGCAGGACGGTGTCGCACGCGGCAGCTCCTTCTATGTGCTTCTGCACAGCGAGGCCTTGGGCAAGTCGGTGCTTGTGGGCATCGGCGCCCCGCCCGATGACTTCCCGTACTTCTCCATCGACGCCGAGAGCCTGGAGTTTGGGTTCGAGATCGACTGTGGCCTGGTGGGGGAGCGGGAGTATTCCGTGCTGCTGGGCGTGTCGGACTGCCCCCATGCACTCCTGGAGGCCTACGGAGATCGACTGGGGCAATTCGCCCGGCCCATCGCGCCGCGACCGGTGGGCTGGAATAGCTGGGACTACTACTCGGGTTGTGTCTCGATGGAGGACCTGCGCGGCGAGATGGCCGCCCTGGCGCAGGCTCCCTATGCCGGGCGGGTGCAGTACGTCTGCATCGACATGGGCTGGGAGAACATGTGGGGCGACTGGCGGCCGAACCGCAAGTTCCCCGAGACGTACAAGGAGATCGCCGACGAGATCCGGGCCGCGGGCTTCGTCGCGGGCATCTGGGTCTCCCCGCTTCAGGCCAACGTCTACCTGCCCATCGCCCGGCACCGCCGCGACCTGTTCTGCCGCGACGAAGCCGGAGAGCCGGTGATCCGCTCCGGCAACGGGGAGTGCCTGCTTTGGGACCCCACCGTGCCCGCCGTGGAGGAGCTGTTCCGGGAGACCTTCTCGGCGATGAGAGAGGCCGGATTTGAGCTGTTCAAGATCGACTACATCTACCGGCAGTACGTGGACGCGGCCAAGCGCTTCTCCGACGACAGCCTGGGGAAGGCGGCGGTGATCCGCAGGCTGCTGCGGGTCATCCGTGAGGCCATCGGGCATGAGGCCCATCTGGTCTCCTGCGGGGCGCCGACGGAGGCGGCACTGGGCATCGCCGACAGTGCCCGGGTATCGGGGGACATCCACAACTTCTGGGGGCATGTGAAGGCCTGCACGGCGCAGGCGGCCTCGTGCTACTGGATGCACGACCGGCTGTGGGTCAACGACCCGGACTTTGCCATCATCCGCTGCGAGCAGACCACGGACGACCCGTACCTGAACCGACCGTACACCAAGCGGGCCCTGGTGGACGACGCCAACTATTGGCTGGCCGGGCCGGAGGCCTCATATGAGGAGCTGAGGACGTGGCTGACGGTGGTGTACCTCACGGGTGGGTCGATCTTCCTGAGCGACAGCATCCACCGCCTCAGCGGGCTGGGTCACGAGACGCTGGAGAAGCTGCTCTCAGCCCCGCCGGTGGCGGCAAGGCCGGTGGACCTGCTGTCCGACGGACCGCCCGGGGTGTGGGTGGGCGACAGCGAGGGGCGCAGGATCGTGGGCGTCATCAACTGGTCTGACGAGGAGCGGGATGTGGCCCTCCCCGAGGGAGTTGCGCTGCCTGACGGTGGCAGGGACATGTGGAGCGGGGAGTGCGTGGCGGCGGGCGGCGAGGTTCGCCTGGCGGCGCATTCGGCGGTGGTGGTTGAGGGGTGAAGAGAAGCGAGGAATCAGAGGGGCCGGGCTCAGGAGAGCCCGGCCCCTGTGGTGTCCGGGTGAGACGGATGACTAGAACTCCCCGTCCGCGTCGCTGGCGGGCTTGCGGATGCCGACGCACAGGCTGCTGAACTCGCTCACGCGCCACTGGCCGCGGGTGTCCCTCTTCAGCCGGATCGGCCGGTCGCTGTCCGCGCCGGAGCTGTGGACGAAGATCCGGACGCCGGTGCTCTCCGGGGTCGGCTGGTCGATGTCCTGGATCCGGGTCTGAATCTCGAAGTTGGCGGGATCGGCCACCTCGTACTGGTTCTCCGGCGAGGTGCCCTTCACATAGGAGCGCCAGATGTGGGAGTTCTCGGCATTGACGGTCCTCTTGAAGGTCTTGAACTCCGGATCGGGCGTCACCATCAGAGAGCTGGTGAGATCGGAGCCGGTGGCGTCGCCGCTGAGGTGAAGCAGGATGCCCTTGAGCCACTCGTGGATGACCCACACCGGATCGGCGCTCTCAGGGATGTCGGTCTGCCAGACCAGCGCCTCATAGGGCTTCCGGGTATCCACGTACAGGGAGCTGAACTCGTAGAACTTCCACTCCCCGCGCTTGTTGGCGATGAGGGTGATAGGGCGTGGGTTGTCGGCGCCGCTGGACTTGATGAACAGCTTGCAGTATTCGCCTTCGGCCTTGTCGACAAAGGGCTTCATGTCAATGTTGTCGCCGATGACGATCTCGTAGTTGTCCGGGTCAAAGGCGTACTGGTTGTCCGGTGTCGCCGCCTTGGCGTAGCTGAACAGGATGTACGGTTTCTCGTCCATCCGGCTGCGGAAGGTGCGGAAGGAGCGCGAGTCCCACTCCTTGTACCGGTCCATCTCCAGTATGAGTTGCTTGCCTAGTTCCTTGTCCCTGAGCAGGTAGACGTAGACGGCGTCGAGCCACAGCTTCACCGCGGCCTTGGGGTCGGTGCCCTTCTCCGCGATTCGTGCCTGGAAATCCTCCAGGGTCTCGGGCAGTCCGGGGTTCTCCGTCGGCTCGGCCTCGTCGGCGTACGCCAGACCGCAGACAAAGATTGCCAGCACGAAGACAGCAAGCAGCTTGTTCATGCTTTCACCTCGACCGTATGGTAGACACTTCAGCCCGACATCGCCCGACGCCTGGCGCCTCCCCCGGGGGCCGGGACCAGCGATGCAGTGTGGACTGTACGCTCGGCACTTGTTGGTAGGTTTCGCCGCGGCGGGTTTTCTTCCCTCCCAAATCGGGTTTTTGCAGGATCCTTCGGGGTGGGAGCCGGTATGCGCCCGTCGTGTCGTCGCGGCGTGGAGAGCGGAACCCCCGGGACCGGTGCCGCGTCAGACTCACCGACTGTTGAGACACCCCGCCGCCCCCGGGTGTTCAATTGACGCCCGAAAGAGCGCTGTGATACACTCGCCCCACCGGCTCGGATCGCCGTGGGACCCGGACCGACGGCCCCTCGCAGGTCGGGCTTGCTTGCCGGCCGAGGGGGCCCACGGCCGGCCGGGTAGTTCACAGCCGGCGGTCCTGAAGGGGGAAGACACCATGCGGAACCTGCTGTCGATCGCGCTTGTGTGCATCTGTGTCTGTGCCATCGGTCAGCCTGTGCCCCCTCCGGCGCCCGGCGCCGGCGCCCAGGGCGGACAGGAGGTGCTGCCGCCGCCTCCGGGCGGGGCCCAGCCCGAAGGCCAGGTCGTGCCCGCAGTCGGCCCCCAGGGCGCCGCCGCCGGGGCCGACCCCAAGACGGTCTGGGAGGATGTGAAGACGCTGTCGCTGGCCGCTGAGCTGGGACTGACCGCGCCGCAGGCCGCCCAGATCAGGCCGCTGCTGGAGCAGCTCCAGGCCACGCGGCAGGAGGCTGAGACGGCGCGGCTGCAGCTTTGGCAGCAGGGCAAGGAGGCCGTCGAGCAGGTTGTGGCGCTGTGGATCGCGGCCCGCGAGGCCCCCGCCGATCTGCAGGCGGCGGCCGATGCCGTCGCGGCGCAGGCCGCCCGGCACGACGAGGCCGTGGCCGCCGCCCTGGAGCGAGCCGAGGCCGGCGTCCTGGCCGCCCTTTCCCCACAGCAGCAGTACCTCATCGAGACCTACGAGGCCTACGAGGCCCGCCTCCTCGCCCAGCGGCTGTACGAGGGCGCGCCCAGTCTGGCCGACTACATCGTGCGGCAACTGGCGGCCATGCGCCACCTCATGCCTGATGAGTACGACATGGTAAGGACATTGTACGCCGGCCGCATCGCCAGAAGGATCACGCCCGTGGATGGCCCGCGCTATCTGGCCACGGAGGAGGCCGTCGTGCAGTTGCTCGATCAGGTCGCCTCCTGGGACGACCAGCGGTTCGACGACCAGCTCCCCACCCTGGCCCAGCAGGTGCGCAACTTCCTGGCCCTGCCTGAGACGGCGGCAGGCCAACCGGTGAGGTTCGACGACTTTGAGACCTGGCTCTCGAACCCCCGCACAGGCAAGTACATGGCCGTCTGGGGCACGGCGACGGCGCCACTACCTGCCGACCCGCCGCAGGCACCGGACCAGATGAAGGCCGCGCTACAGCGGGCGCGCCTTGTCACCCTGCTCAACCGGCTCGGCCTCGGGGCCCGCCAGGCCGCTGACCTGCAGCCCATCGCGGCTCAGGGCGCGGCGGCCGTGGCCGCCGCGGAGGCCAACAAGAGTGCTCTGGCGACCCTCAACCTCCCCCAGCTCTCCCAGGCCCTGCCGCTCCTGCTCTCGGGCCGCCCGCCGGGCCCGCAATGGAGCGGCTTTGTGGCCAAGCTGCGGGCCATGATGGCACAGCACGATAGCGATGTGCAAAGGTCGCTAATCCCCGGTATCCAGACGATGCGCGAGATTCTCGACCGCCGCCAGGCCGCGCTGGTGGACTGGAGAGTCCCACCGGAGGTGGCCCAGGAGACGGACGTGGAAGGGGAGAGACTCCTGCAAAGGGAGATGCTCGCCGACATCAGTGATGCCGTGCGGTTCATGAGCTCTCTACGCACCCTGCAAAACACCATGTACCGGCGGGTGCGGATGGCGCGCACCGAGGAGTGGCTCTCCCGCTACATCTCCCCCGAGGACCCGGATTTCCTGCCGGTCCGCGATCGGGTCGCCGACGAGATCTCTCGCACCCGTCCGATCCCGCGGGAGGAGTGGGAGGCGGGAGCGGACATCGCCACCGCCGTCACGATTCTGGGCATGGCGGGGCGAGAGTATGAGGCCGGCTGGGAGCCCAGCGACCGGCCCCTGAGTTGGTACGACATGGCCGATCTGCTCAAGGATCCCCAGACCGCCGAGATACTCCAGCAGATGGCGGCCACGAGGGGCGAATAGCGAGGTCGCCCCGCCGGCTCCGCCGTTGCGCACCACACCGCCACCGCATCGAAGGGAAGACTTTGCATGGCCGACTTGGCAGCCGCCGGACCGGAGGAGCTCAGGCAGGCACTGGCAGCCATCATCACGAAGCGCGCCCTGAAGACGGGCGAGTTCACCCTGGCATCCGGGCAAAAGAGCCACTACTTCATCGACGGCAAGCAGGCCACGCTGGATAGTGTCGGAGTCTACTGTCTCGCCCGGCTCATTCTCGAGGACATCGGCGAGCTGGAGGTCACCGCGGTGGGCGGCATGACCCTGGGCGCCGATCCCATCGTAGGCGCCACCATCGCGGTGGCCGGGGCGCTGGGCAGGGAGCTGCGCGGCTTCATCGTCCGCAAGGAGCGCAAGGAGCGCGGCATGGGCGACCAGGTCGCCGGCCCGCTACGCAAGGGCGACCGCGTGGTGATGCTGGAGGATGTCGTCACCACCGGCGGCATGACGCTCAAGGCCATCGAGGCCGTGGAGCGCGAGTTCGATGTGACGATCGTCAAGATCATCGCCATGGTCGATCGGCTCCAGGGAGCCCGGCAGGCCATCGAGGCCGAGGGCTTCGATTTCTCGGCCATCTTCACCATCAGAGACCTGGGCATCGAGCCGTAGCAAAGCCACCACATGCCCGCAGCCTCTGTATTCGCGGGCGCTGGAGACCCAACAGGCCGGACGTCGCGCGCGCCGCGCTTCGTCCGGCCGTTTGTCGTGTGCCGCCGAAGACATGCAGGGCCCGGCGGCGGCCTGGCGCGATGGGTGCGTGGGCGCCGTACCGGGCTGCAAAGGCCACCCGGCGCCTTCCGTCAACGATCTGCCGGCCCCGCCTGCAGGTGCCTTCTTGCCGCCGCCGCGATCTTCCTCAGGTTTCCCGCCAGGTCCAGCTCGACATCGCGGGCCTCGTGGAGAAGACACCCACTGTAGCCGATGGCGTCCAGGCCCGCCACAAAGCCCGGCCAGTCCACGATCCCCCTGCCCGGAATCCAGTGGCGCTCATCCACCCCGTCGTGGTCGGAGATGTGCAGAGTCTCGATGCGGCCTTTCAGCGCGCTCAGCGATTCCTCGACGCCCTCGTACAGCGTGATGTGGTTCACGTCGTAGCAGACCCGCAGGTCGCCGTCGACGATCTCCAGGAGCCGCTTCATCTCGGCCGTGCGGTTCCCCAGACAGGTGCGGGGCAGGAGCTCCAGGGCCAGCACCAGGCCCCTTTGCGAGGCGCGCTTGCACAGCTCATTGAGGCTGCGGATGCACTGGATCAGGCGGCGCTCGCGATCCTCCTCCGCGATGGGCTCGCGGCTGCCGTGAACCACCACTCTCCCCGCGCCCAGCTCCACCGCCGCGTCCAAGGCCTCGATGACGTTCTGCACGGATTGGCGCCTGACCGCTTCGTCCTCGGCGGAGATGTCGGTGCTGCCGAAGGGTGCGTGGCAGCTCCAGACGGTGACCCCGCCGGCGGCGGCGGCCCACTTCACGGCGGCCATGTGCTGAGGGCTCGTGTGGTTGCGGGTGTCGTCGTCACAGAAGTACTCGATGTGGGTGATGCCCGTGCCGCGCATGGCGTCGATGCCCTGCGGCTCGCCGTCGGGGCCGAGGGTGCCGCGGAACAGCGAGGTGCTTACTCCCAGCGGACGATTGCCGTGCATGTGCGATGAACCCACTTCCCTGGATTGTGGTGCGAAGGCCCGGTCGGAGCCGGTCTCTGAGCGCTTCGCCGGCTCCGTGCGCCGGACCTGCCCGCAGCGGTGCCATCGGGGGGAGGTTCCGCCCGCTTCTTGCAGGAACCCTAGCGGCGTTTGCAGCGACGCTCTGAGAGGAGACCTGAGGTGGAGCCCAGACCCGAACGCGCCAAGTACGGTGCCGCCGCGGTGGCCGACCTGACGGGCAAGCTGCCCAATCCGTTTCCCCGCACCATGGGTCCCAATGCCGCCCGATACGTGCAGGAGGTGATCGACAGCGGCCTGACCGTGGACATGATCGGTCGCTTCGAGAGGGCCTTCGCCGCGGAGTTGGGGGTGGCCCACTGTATCGCCACTCCCGGCTGTACGCCTGCTCTGGCGATCCTGGCGGCGGCGTTTGACTTCGAGCCCGGAGACGAGATCATCGTCAGCCCGATCACGGACTACGGCACGATACAGGGCCTGGTGAGCGAGGACTACATCCCGGTCTTCGCCGACACCGAGGCGGGCACCGTCAACCTCAGCGCCGAGACGATCGAGCCGTGCCTCTCCGACCGCACACGGGCGGTGCTGGTGGTGCACAAGACGGGCCTGATCCCGGACATGGACGCCATCAACAGCCTGGCCGACCGCCACGGGCTGATCGTGTACGAGGACGCCTGCCAGGCGGTGTTCGGGCAGTACAGGGGGCGGCCGGCGGGCACTCTGAGCAAGGCCTCCGGGTTCTCCTTCGATGCGGAGAAGACGATGGGCTCGGACATCGGGGGCTGTGTGTGCACCGATGACGACGCGCTGGCCGAGAGGCTGCGGTTCATGGGCCACAGCCGCGGGGCACAGAACGACTCGGGCTTCGGCCGCAGACATGTGGCGGCGGGCTATGCGTACCGTATGCCCCAGTGTACGGCGGCCGTGAGCCTGGCGCAGCTCGAGATCGTCCGGGAGCAGGTGGCGCACCGAGACAAGATGGCGAGATTGCTCTCGGAGCTGCTGGCGCAGGTTGAGGGGATTACCCCTCTTCCGATTCCGCCGCATGTCACTTTGTACTCGTGCTGGATGTTTGGCCTCAGCATCGACGCGGGGGCCTTCACCTGCTCGACGGAGGAGTTCGCCCGGCAGTTGGCGGCCGAGGGGATTCCGGGCGCGGGGACGGGGAAGTACTATCTGATGCCCGAGGCGTGTACGTTCCTGCAGGAGTGGGCCGCGGCCGGCAGGTACCCCTACAGCCGTCCTCCGGCCTCGCGGTCGTACCGCTACGGCGCCGTGGCCTGCCCGACGGCGTGGGAGTTCCTGCAGACCTTCATCCGCTGGTCCACGTTCTGCGAGAAGTACGAGCCGGAGCACTGTGAGATCGCGGCCGAGATCGTCAGGAGAGTGGCGGAACGCAACCGGAGATAGGCCGGGAGCGTGGGCCGCGGCGGGTCACAGGACGCCCCGGAGCTGCGCGTTCTGCGGCCGCTGCACGAGGGTGACGGTGGCCCGGTACTGCTTGCTCTCGCGTACGATGATCACCGTCGTCTCGGAACCGATCTCCGTGGCCTGCACGTGGTTGACCAGGTCCGCGCGTCCCTGCACGGCTTTCTCACCCCACTGGATGAGGACATCTCCGGGCCGCAGACCGGCCCGGTGGGCCGGGCCCTGGCGGATCATGTTCTGGACCAGGACGCCGCGGGGTTCGGCAAGCCTCAGGCGCTGGGCAAGCCTCCGGTCCACCGTCTTGGGCGTGACGCCCAGGAAGGGCCTGACGATCTTGCCCTCCCGGATCAGCAGGTCCGCCACCGGGAAGACCACCGCCGCCGGCACGGCAAAGCAGACCCCGTCATACCCGCCGCCCTCACTGGCGATGGCGGTGTTGATCCCCACCAGCTCACCGTCGAGGTTCACCAGCGCTCCGCCGCTGTTGCCGGGGTTGATGGCCGCGTCTGTCTGGATGAAGTCCTCGTAGCCTGCGAGCCCGATGTCCTTGCGTCCGGTGGCGCTGACTATCCCCGCCGTCACCGTCTGGGCCAGCCCCAGTGGGGAGCCCACGGCGATCACCCACTCCCCCACCTGCAGCGTATCGGAGTTGGCGAAGGGCACGACCGGGAGATTGCCGGTATCGATGCGGATGACGGCCACGTCGGTGAAGGGGTCCTCGCCCACCAGGTGCCCCTCGTGTTCCGTGTCATCGGCGAGAGTGACGGTAATCTGCTGGGCGCCCTCGATGACGTGGCTGTTGGTGACGATGTAGCCGTCGGGGCGGATGATGACGCCTGAGCCCAGGCCGACCACCTCGCGGCGGGGCTGGACGAACATCTCGTCCAGCTCGGGGAGAAGCCCGCGGAACAGCGGCGAGACCGGGGGCCTCCGGCCCTGCTCGACGCGGGAGGAGGAAATGTTGACCACGGCCGGGGTGACCCTTGCGGCGACGGCGGCGAAGGCGGCGCTGAGCTGCTTGGCCGTCGCGATCGCGGCCTCATCGCCCCTGGCTTCGGGGGACGGCGAGGTCAGCAGGAGCATCAGCAGGGCGGCGAGCACCGCGGCCCGGGGGCGGCGCAGACCGGCCGAGAGGTCGGCAACGCCCATCAGCCCTGCACCCCCTTGAAGTGGTCCCACCCACCGCGCTCCAATTCCATCTCGCTGCCGTCCGGTCTGATGAGCGCCACTCCCTCGCCGTGCACGACGTCTCCGATCACCGTGAGTGGGTTCAGCCCGGCTTTCTTCAGATGCCGATTGGCGTCCGGCACGCTGTCGCGGTCCACGGCCAGCAGGAGCTCGTACTCCTCGCCGCTGGCCGCGGCCCACCAGGGCGCCTTGTCCCGCATGTAGTCGGCGGCCAGGCGCGTGGCGACGGTCTCGGGAAGGCAGCGGACCTCGATCTCCAGCCGTACGCCACTGGCCCTGGCCACATGGGACGCGTCCTGGTAAAGGCCGTCGCTGACGTCGATGGCGGCCCGGACGTGGTCGGTCGCAGCCAGAACCGCCGCCTCCCTCAGGCGCGGGGTGGGGTCCACCATGCGCTTGCGCAGAGGGGCATACTGTGGCTCGCGGAGCAGGTCGGGATTGGTGAGCATGATTTGCAGCGCGGCCTGAGCCTCGCCCACCGGGCCCGTCAGGACGAGCCTGTCGCCGGGCCGCGCGCCCGACCGCAGCCAGGGCCTCTTGGCGAATCCGATGACCACGACGTCCAGCATGATGTGCTCGGCGGCGGCCACCGTATCGCCGCCGATCAGCGGCGCGCCGTAGCGCGTGCCCGTGCCGGCCACACCGCTCATCAGGTTCAGGGCCGCATCGGAGGGCGTGGTTCGGGGTATCGCCGCCGTACACAGCAGCGCCAGCGGATGCCCGCCCATGGCGGCGATGTCGCTAAGGGCCCCGGCCACCGTACGCTGCGCCGCCTCGAAGGTCGTCATCCATTCCAGATCGAAATGCCGGCTCTCCAGGGCCGCATCCGTCGCGATGAGCAGCTTCTCGGGCCCTCCGACGTCGATCACCGCGCAGTCGTCCCCGATCCCGCACTCCACTCCCTCGGGTGTGCCACCCACCATCGCCGCGACGCGCTGGATGAACCCGAACTCGCCCAGCTCCATCAAACTTGACATGACTCTCATTCCCGTGCGGTCAGCTCGAAGGTAGTGGGGTAGGCGCTGTCCACCACAACACCGGGCAGGTTGACATAGTGCGGCCGCCAGCGGTTGGGCTCGTAGCCCACAGGCGTCAGGCCTTCGGGGTCCCAGAACTCCACGTCAGCGGTTAGCTGTGGGCGCTGCAGGATCGGCCGGTTGAAGTCGCGCTGCTTGAGCCAGGTGTAGACCGGGCGCGGCGTGTTGCCGTCTCGCCGCAGAATCCCGAAGCCGTAGTCGTCCACCGTGTGCCCCACCGGCAGACGCAGCGTCGCGGCCAGGTCGCCGTTGTCGTCTCTCTCGTTTCCGGCATGGAGCTGGTAGGGCAGTATCTTCTGGTACAGTTCGTACTTCTCCGCCGCATCGAGGCAGGCCTCCCACTGCTGCAGCATGAGCTCGTCCAGACGCGGGCCGTCCTCCTCGCCGCCGTCGTGCGGATAGCCCCAGGCACCCACGAGATTGCCGGCATCGATGCCGAACTCCGTGTTCCACAGGGGCTTTGGGCCATCACCGTTGCGCGCCATGGTCTGACGAACCTGCATGCCACGGTCCACGAAGGCCCACACCACCGGGACACCGTAGGTGTGTATGTTCATGATGTCGAAGTATTCCCGCCCCCCGCCTTCGTAGATCCCACGCGGGAAATCGCCGGTGTCCGTCATCCCTCCGGTGAGCACGAAGGCCCGGGGATTGGCGGCCTTGATCGCCGGGTAGGCGAGCTTGAGCATCTCGGCGTACATGCGGCCTCGCTGCACCATCGGCACCGCGTCCTGAGCGCCGAACAGGTCCGTGAACGCCACGTCCATCTCGTTGAACAGCTCCCAGTAGCGCACCGAGGCGAAGCGCGACGCCATGTCGCCCATGAAGCGGGCGAAGCGCTCATAGCTCTCCACACGGTTGGCAAAGCCGCAGCCCGGGGCGTTCCCGTGCACGACCACCTCGAGGATGATCCCCTCTCGGTCGCAGCGGTCTACCAGCTCGTCCCACCGGCCCAGAGCGGCTTCATCGTAGGCCCCGGCCTGCGTCCCGGTCTCGATCTGGTACCAGTACATCGTGTGGCGGACCAGACGGATTCCCAGGTCGCGGACGAGGCCGATCTGCTGCGCGGACATGTCGTGCATGCCGATGCCCAGCTCGACCCGGGGGTCGTGAACCATCAGCCTGTTGCCTACCCTGCAGGCTCGGTAGGTGTCGGCGGGGGCCGCGAGAGCCGCCGCCGCGATCAGGGTACAGGTGGCGATGAAGCGCAGCACGCAGTCTACCTCCAGGGGGTGCCGACGCGGAACTGAGTTCCTACGAAAACGCGCGGACATCGGCAGCGATATCCGCGCGTCGGGGTCGGCGCAGTGATCTGGCGGGCGCGTTGCCCCATGGCCACGCCATCGACCAGGGCCCGGCGGCACCGGGCCGGTTTGGCCGGAAGACTACCCCGCGGCGCACAGCGGCAGCAGGGCCCGCAGTCTCTGGGCCCACTCGGCGCCGAGGGCTTCGGCCGAGGCTGCGCCCTCGGCGGCGGCGTCGCCGGGGGTGGCGACCACGACGACCCTGCCGTCATAGAGCACCGCGGTTCCCGCCTCCACCGGCCGGATGGCGACCAGAGCCGGGTCGAAGTCGACCATCAGGTCCGGCAGGACCTGGTTGACGGCCGCCGCACGATCGCGCAGCGAGTCGTAGCCCGCGGCGGTGCGGAGACGCAGGATCACCACAGGCCCCACCCCGACATTGAACACGGGCTCGGGCTCCACGATCCAGGTGGGGGCGGTGCGCTCAAGACCGCGGCGGAGGCCGGCGGCCCACTGGTATGCCAGGGCCTCCGCACTGGGGGCCGCCGCGGCGACAACGTCCTGGGGGTACACCGTGACGATGCGGTACCTGTCGATATACACGGTGGGGGCCCCGCGGACCTCATCCACATACACCGGAGCGATCTTGCCCGCCCCGACGGCCTCGACGATCCTTTGCAGCACGATGCTCTCGCGCTCGGCCACGGAATAGCCCACCGCACCGGTGCGGATGCGGAAGAATATCTCAGCGTCGAACTGGATGGCAACTTCCGTGGGAGCGTAGTTGGCGGCGTTGGTTGGAGGCCTGACCGCCTCGTCCCCGTAGAAGACGATCTCGCCCGGAACGGCGCCGAGGGCTGCGGTGCACAGGACGGCGGTGAGTGCGACAATAGACGAGTACCCAAGCAGTCTCATTGCCAAGCCTCCAAGACTCCGGTCCCCCCGTGCCGGCTGCACACGGCGGGGCACAATTGCCGGCGACACTTCAGCGCCTATCGTAACTCCGCGGCCGGTTCTCGTCAACCCACCCCGCCTCCTCCGCCGGACCGCGCAACCTCGGCCGCCCGCGCTCCACCATAGCCTTCCCGCGGACGCTCAACTCCAAACACCCTCTGCCTGCGGCTGCGCAGACGGTCCCGGTGCACGTCACCCACGGCCTGAGCGGGCCCCGAGACCCTGGCCCCCGTTCATCAGTCCGCCCCAGAAGCTGCGCCTGCCCCGGAAATGCCATCGAGTGGGGAAACGCCGCGCAGCGAGATAGCGAAGGATCTCATTGAGTGCCCGGAGATTCCTCGAGCTGCTCTTGCCGGGAGCGGACGGTCTCGGAACGACATCCCCGGCGAGGGCGGGCTCTTCGGCCGCGGTTTTACAGGGTTACTCCGGCCCGTCCAGGGTGTCGCTGAGCCCTCCGAACCGCCGGTTCCTGTGGTTGAACTCCGCGATCGCCTCCACCAGATGGTCTTCCGTGAAGTCCGGCCACAGCACCGGCATCACGATGATCTCGCTGTAGGCAATCTCCCACAGCAGGAAGTTGCTGATACGGAGCTCGCCCCCGGGGCGCAGCAGCAGATCGGGGTCGGGGAGCTCCGGTGCGTAGAGATGCTCGCGGAAAACCTCTTCATCGATGGTGTCGGGATCCAGCTCGCCTTGGCCCGCGCGCCGCGCCATCCGCCTGGCCGCGTCCACGAGCTCGGCGCGGCCGCCGTAGTTGATGAGGATGTTGAGCACCATGCCGGTGTTCCGACTGGTGCCCTCCCGACCCTCGGCCAGCGCCCGTTGGAGCGTGGCGGGCAGCTCGCTCAGACGCCCGGAGGCCATCAGGCGGATGTTGTTCTCATGCAGCCGGCGGATCTCATCCCGGGTCGCGGTCTCGATGAGAGCCATGAGCCCCTCGACTTCCTCGAAGGGACGCCGCCAGTTCTCCACGCTGAAGGCGTAGACGGACAGCGCCTTGACACCGATGTCGTTGCAGGCCTCCACACAGCGCGCCGTGGCCTGTCGCCCCATGAGGTGGCCCTGGATGCGGGGCAGGCCACGCTGCCGGGCCCAGCGTCCATTGCCGTCCATGATGACGGCGATGTGCTCGGGGATCTTGAGGCCTTCGAGGCGCGCCTGCCAGTCTGTGCTCGAACTCAAGCTTCGTCACCCTTGCAGGGCGGTGCGCCGCCCGTTGTCGACAGCACGACTTCCAGACTCCGCGCCGGCCGCCGGAGGCGGCCCTCCCGCCACGGCGGCGGCCGCGGTGTGTCCTCGCCCCGGGCCGGCGGTCGGCCGGCGACCGGTTTGAGGCGAGACGATGCTACTGCTCGACACTCCAGGTGGACAGCGGCGCCAGGCCGTCCAGGGCCCGCCGGCCGTCTCCCGCCTCGTCCCAAAACAGGTGGCCTTCGCAGGCACAGTCTGAGGCGCCAAATCCGGGGACGACCCGGGCGTGCCGAGTCAGGACCTCGGCCAGGCCACACTCGGTGGCCTGCTCCGGAGCCCACGCCCAGACGAAACAGACACTCGCCACAGAGGTGAGGTAGTCGATATGCCAGCGCAGGACCTTCTCGGGCGCGCAATGGCGGCGTACCCGGGCGACAAGACGGCGTCGGGCACTGCCGACGTACAGGTATGTCCCGCGGGCGAAGTCTCTGTGTCCCAGGGCGCCCACGCGGATACACAGATGCTTCTCGACCTGCACGGCGATGGCATAGACGCCTGCCTCAGGCAATGGACTCATACATAGCGCACGTGGGCGACGACGAGCTCGACCCGAGCGTCCCCCACGACCCTCTGGCGGATCACACGCCGATCACCATCGCCGCGCTTATCTCCCGCGGGACTTGTGGTGACCACCACCACCGACCACCCCGCCGCGGCCATCCGCTGTTGTGCCGCAGACAACTCGAAAGCGGTCGTGTCGGGCGGCGGCTGAGTCAAACCTCCATGACCTCCTCGACCTTGGCCTCGGCCGCCTTGTCCACCTGCTTGACGAAGTCGTCGGTCAGGTCCTGGACATCCTTCTTGCCCGTCGCGGCCTGATCCTCGGAGATATCGCTGCGCTTCTCCATCTTCTCGATCCCCGCATTGGCATCGCGACGCACATTCCGTACCGCGACCCTGGCCTCCTCGGCCTTCTGGCCCACGAGCTTGGCCAGCTCTTTCCTGCGCTCCTCGGTCAGCGCGGGGATCTCCAGACGGATGATGTTACCGTCGCTGCTGGGGGTCAGGCTGAGGTCGGAGGTCATGATCGCCTTCTCGATCGCCCGCAGGGAGCCTTTGTCCCATGGGGTGATCACCAGTTGGCGGGCCTCGGGCACCGACACGGTGGCCAGTTGGTTGATGGGCATCTCACTACCGTAGTAGGAGACCCGCACCTTGTCGAGGATCGCCGGGGAGGCACGGCCTGTGCGGATCATGGCGAAGTCGTGCTCGAGCTTCTCCAGTACGCGCTTCATCCGATGCTTGGTGTCGGCGATGAGTTTGTCCACGGTCGTTCCTCCGTGCCTGATGGGGGTGCGGCTCCCCTGGTCGCTGTGAGCCCGGCCAGATAGCAGGGCCCGGCACCGGCCACCGGTGTCTGGATCGCGGCGGCGCGCACGGGCACAGCAACCCTTCTGCGAGAGCCGTGCAAGTCGCGGCTGGTCGCGGTTGCGAGCTTAGGAGGACACAGTTCGACGGCCCTGGGCTCTATCCCTGCTCGGGATTGTGCACATGAGTGCCCACCGGCTCGCCTCTGGCGGCGCGGCCGATATTGGCCGGGTCTCCGACGTCGAAGACGACGATGGGCAGGCTATTGTCCATGGCCAGGGCGAGGGCGGTGGAGTCCATGACTCCGAGGCCGGAGGTGAGGGCCTGGTGGTGGGTGATGGCCTCATAGAAGGTGGCATCAGGGTTCTTGCGGGGGTCCTTGTCATACACGCCCCGGACATTGGTGGCCTTGAGGATCACGTCGGCACCGATCTCGATGGCGCGCAGAACGGCGGCGGTGTCGGTGGTGAAGAACGGATTGCCGCTGCCGGCACCGAACAGGACGATGCGGCCCTTCTCCAGGTGGCGGATGGCGCGGCGGCGGATGAAGGGCTCGGCGACCTCACGCATCTCGATGGCCGTCTGTAGCCGGGTCTCCAGGCCGAGGCGTTCCAGAGCGTCCTGCAGGGCAATGCCGTTGATAACCGTGGCCACCATGCCGGCATAGTCGGCGGTGGCCCGGTCCATGCCGTCGGCGGCGGCGTCCTTCCCCCGCCACATGTTGCCGCCGCCGACAATGATACCGAACCGCGTCTCCCCGTCCGCCGCCTGCGCGATGGCGTCGGCGATGCTCCGCACGGTCGGCCTGTGAATCCCCACCGAATCGGGACCCGCCAGGGCCTCGCCGCTGAGTTTGAGCAACACCAACTTCCACGGTCCGCGAGCAGGGGGCGTCGGGGGCATCTACAACTCCTCTCCAACCTGGAAGCGCACGAAGCGCCGCACGATGACCTTCTCTCCGGTCTTGGCCAGCAGGTCGTTCAGGAGGTCCTCGATGGTCTTGGAGTCATCGCGGATGTAGGGCTGGTTGAGGAGGCAGTAGGTCTCGTAGAACTTGTTCATGCGCCCCTCGACCATCTTCTCGACGATATTAGCGGGCTTGCCCTCGTTGAGCGCCTGCTCCTTGAGGATCTGGCGCTCCTTGTCCAGGGCGTCGGCAGGGACCTCGTCCTTGCTCACCCAGCGCGGCTGCTGCGCCGCCACCTGCATGGCGATCTCGCGGGCGAAGCCCTGGAAGTCCTCGGTCTTGGCCACGAAGTCCGTCTCGCAGTTGACCTCGACGAGCACGCCGATCTGGCCGCCCGCGTGGATGTAAGAGGTGACTACGCCCTGGCTGGCCGTCTTGCCCTCGCGCTTGGCCGCCACCGAGATGCCCTTCTTGCGGAGGGTCGCGACGGCTTCCTCGAAGTCGCCGTTGGCCTCGGTCAGGGCGTTCTTGCAGTCCAGCATACCAGCGCCCGTTTGTTCGCGAAGCTTCTTGACGTCGGCTGCCGATATGGCCATCTTCCCAACCTCCTGTGAGAACGCGCGGCCACCGACCGCGCGGTGTGGTCCGCCGGACCGGGCCGCTCGCGGGCCGGGCGAGTTGCCACCCGGCGCCGCGGGTGCGGCCCGCCGTCTACTCGCCCTCGTCGTCCACGAAGGCGTCCTCGAACTGGTCCTCGATGAACTGGTCCTCCACGGCGGCGGCGGCCGCCTTGGCCTCGCGCTCCGCCTCGATCTTGGCCAACTTCGCCGCCTGCGCCTCGGCCACGCGCGCCTGGTACTCCTGCTGGCCCTCGATGGCCGCATCGGCGATCTTGCCGGTGATCAGGCGGATGGCGCGGATCGCGTCATCGTTGCCGGGGATCACGTAGTCCACCAGATCCGGGTCGCAGTTGGTGTCGAGGATCGCGATCACCGGGATGCCGAGCTTGTTGGCCTCGGCGGCGGCGAGATGCTCCCGCTTGAGGTCGACGATATACACCGCGCCCGGGTCACCCTTGAGGTTGCGGATGCCGCCCAGGTTGTTCTCCAGCTTCTCGTGCTCGCGCTTGAGGCCCAACACTTCCTTCTTGGTGAGGCGGGTCCACTCGCCCGAGGCCTCGGCGGCCTCCAGCTCTTCCAGGTGCTTGATGCGCTGGCTGATGGTGCGGAAGTTGGTCATCATCCCGCCCAGCCAGCGCTTGTTGACGAAGGGCATGCCGCAGCGCTCGGCGGCCTGGCGCACGGACTCCTCGGCCTGCCGCTTGGTGCCGACAAACAGGATCTGCTTGCCGCCGGCCACGGTCTCGCGAGCGAAGTTGTAGGCGTCCTCCATCAGGCGCAGCGTCTGGTGCAGGTCGATAATATAGATTCCGTTGCGCTCATGGTAAATGAAGCGCTTCATCTTCGGGTTCCAGCGCCGGGTCTGGTGCCCGAAATGTACGCCGGCTTCCAGCAGTTCCTTCATGCTGACTAGGGCCAAGGTGGCCACCTCCGCTTCACGGTCCTCCAGGGCGAGGGCATGGACTAGGGAGGACCGCACATCGCCGCGGCCGGCCGATAGCTCAGCCGATGGCGCTGGCGACGTTGCATCGTGAATTCGCCGTCCCTGCGCCGGGCGGTACGTCTGCCCGGACACAGCAAAAAACACTCCCCAACGGCCGCTCCTCTTGTGCCCTCGCCGGGCGCGGCTACGGGGAATGGTTCTGTGGAGGACGGCTTGCTCTGTGCAGGGCCGCGGTGCGGCCCTTCTCACGTGGGACAAAATAGCATACGTGGCCCGGCGGCGTCAACAACGCTGAGGCCGCGGGCACGGCCGAAGGCGCCGCAAGGCGCTACTTCTCTTGCCGTGGCTGAGCCAGCCAGGCGCTCTCTGTGTCCAGCGCGGCCCGGGCCGCCGCCTGTTGCGCCGACTGCTTGCTCTGGCCCTCGCCGCGGCCGATCGCCGTACCGTTGTGGACCACCTCGACCACGAACGTCCGCGCATGGGGTGGGCCCAGCGCTTCCACCGTCCTGTAGGACGGCGTCTTCTTGGTCTTCTCCTGCAAAAGCTCCTGCAGGGCCGTCTTGTAGTCAAAGACCGCCGTCTTCGCCTCGATCTCCTGCAGAAGCTGGGTGAAGATGTCCAGCACAAAGCGGCGGGTGGTCTCCAGACCCGTGGACAGGTAGACGGCGCCGACCAGCGCTTCACAGCAGTCGGCCAAGAGGGAGGGCTTCTGCCGGCCGCCGGTCTCCTCTTCCCCACGACCCAGCAGCATGTGCGCACCCAGGTTGAGCTGCCGGGCCAGCCGTGACAGGGACTGCGACCTCACCGCGGTGGCCTTCATCTTGGTGAGCTGGCCTTCGGGCACGTCCGCATGGGCGCGGTAGAAGTGCTCCACGACGATCAGGTCGAGGACCGCGTCGCCCAGGAACTCCAGACGCTGGTTGGATGCCGAGGCCGGTAGGCCCTGCTCGCGGGAGAAGGAAGCGTGGCAGAAGGCCTGCCTCAGCAGATCGAGGCCGACCGTTGCGGGCAGGCCGAGGTCGTCGCGCACCCCGGACCAGTAGGCCTCGCCGTCGCCGGCTCCAGTCATGCTCTGCGTCGTGCGGTCTTCGGTGATGTGGCTCACGTGCTTCCCTGTCTCGCAGTCCGTGACTCCGGGCCCCGGGGCGGCGGGCCCGGCGCGGCGCTACTGTTCGTACCGCCTGGCGATGATGACCCCATTGTGGCCGCCGAAGCCGAAGGAGTTGTTCATCAGTGTATCCACGCGCTTTTCGCGCACCTGGCCCCGGACGATATCGATCGTCATCCAGTCTTCCGGGTCGTTGCAGTTGAGCGTCCGGGGTATCACCCCGTGCTCGATACTCAGCAGGCCCAGAGCCAGCTCGGTGGCACCGGTGGCGCCCAGTTGGTGGCCGTGAACGGGCTTGGTGGAGTATACCGGCGGCGACCCGTCATCTCCGAAGACGTCCTGGAGGGCCCGGGCCTCCATGTCGTCACCGTCGGGCGTGCCGGGGGCGTGGGCATTGACCAGATCGATGTCCTGCGGGGCCAGCCCGGCCTCTTCCAGCGCCAGCCGCATCGCCCGCGCCGCCCCGGTACCGTCGGGCAGAGGGGCCACGGGATTGTAGGCGTCGCCGCTGGCCCCATAGCCCAGTATTTCGCCGTAGATCTTGGCTCCCCGCGCCAGGGCGAACTGCAGCTCCTCGAGGATGATAACCGTGGAGCCCTCGGCCATCACGAAGCCGTCGCGGGTCTTGTCAAAGGGTCTGCACGCCGTCTCCGGCGTCTCGTTGCGGGTGGCCAGTGCTTTGACCGAGCAAAAGCCCGCCAGTGATAGCGGAGTGATGGCACCCTCGGCGCCGCCGCTGATCATGGCCCGGGCCGCGCCGCGCTTGATGATCTCGAAGGACGCCCCCAGGGCGTGGGTGGAGCTGGCACAGGCCGAAACGGCGGCATAGTTGGGACCCCGGGCACCGGTCTGGATCGACACCATGCCCGATGCCATGTCGACGATCATCATCGGGACGAGGAAGGGGGAAACACGGCTCGGACCCCGCTTGAGCAGGATCTCGTGCTGCGTCTCCCAGGTCCACATGCCACCGATCCCCGAGCCGATGAGCACACCGACGTCCTCGGCGTTGTCCTGGGTGATCCGCAGTTGGGCGTCGGCCACCGCCTGGTCGGCCGCCGCGACGGCGAACTGGGTGAAGCGGTCGCAGCGCTTGGCGATCTTGCCATCCATGTACTGGGACCCGTCCCAGTCAGGGATGTCCCCGGCTATCTGCACGTGGTGCTGGCCGGCATCGAAGAGCGAGATGGTCTTGATCCCCGTTCTGCCCTCGATCGCGGCGGTCCACAGCGCCTGCAGCGAATGCCCTACCGCCGATACGCACCCGATGCCCGTGACGACTACTCGATGTGCCATGGTATGGATCCTCTTTGTCGAGTCGGTGCTTGCCGCCGCGCGCCCGTCGCTGGACACGTCCAAAAGGCGCGGAGCCCCGGCACCGGCCACGGGGCCCGGCTCGCCTGAGGGGCGAGGTTTCACGGTGTATCCGATCCTGTCGCCGCCAACGACGGCACAGGGCCGAGCTCGTGCGGGCGGCCCAGGCACCCCCGAAGCGGGCGCGGTGGGCTGTAGACCGGCGGAAGCCTTCGCGACCCGCGTGCGGTGGCCCGGCCCGCAGGGGGCCGAGCATGAAGCGGCGCGCTCCGACCCGACTGCCCGGGGTCTGGCGCTGTACGCTCAAGGCGGCCGCCGGCCACCGCCCTGACTAAGTGTCGCGATCACCGGCGACGGCCCTGCCACTGCGGGGGAGGAAGGGCGCGAAGTGGGGCACTGCGACGCCCCGACCCGGGTGCTTCGCTCTCCCGCAGTGGCGGGACCACCGCGTCTGTTGTATCCCTGCCGAGCGACCTGGTCGCGCTAGTCCGAGGCGCCCTTCTCCTGCAGATAGCGCACCACATCGCCAACGCTGCGGATGCTCTCGGCGTCCTCCTCGGGGATCTCCACATCGAACTCGTCCTCGAGGGCCATGACCAGTTCCACGATGTCCAGAGAGTCCGCGCTCAGATCGCCGTCGAAGGTGGCGCTCTCGGTTACCTTGCTCTCGGGGACCGACAACTCGCGGACGATGACTTCCTTGACTTTCTCGAACAGAGCCATTCTTATATGCTTCCTTTCGTACGGTCCTGCAGCCGAGGCGCACTGCTTGTCCTCGGTCCGGTGCAGAATGGGCCGATCATAGCTCGGCCACTGACGGCGTGTGCTCGCGGGCCTGTAGGTACGGCCGGTCCGGCTCCTGTCATCCTGAGCATCCATCTCGCGCCGCGAGAGAGCGAACAATCTCGCTGAATGCCGGGGGATTCCTCGAGCTGCTCTTGCCGGGAGCGGGCGCTGTCGGCATGACATTGCCGGCAAATGCGGGGTTCTCGGCCACACCTCTAGCTGCCCCGCTGGTCACGGTGTGTCTTGCTGCCTGCGACCGACGGCGAATGAAGGTCTCCGCGTGGCACGGCTACATGACCATGCCACCACAGATGCTGATCACCTGCCCCGTCACGTATGACGACCTGGGTCCGGCGAGGAAGGCCACGACGTTGGCCACATCCTCCGGCGTACCCGGACGCCCCAGAGGGATGTTTGTGAGCCAGGCATCTCGAGCTTCCTCGCTGAGCTCCTCGGTCATCGGGGTCTCGATGAAGCCCGGTGCCACGGCGTTGCAGTTGATGTTGCGCCCCGCCAGCTCCTTGGCGGTGGTCTTGGTCAGGGCGATGAGACCGCCCTTGGAGGCGGAGTAGTTGGCCTGGCCGGTGTTGCCGATCAGACCGACCACCGAGGCGATGTTGATGATCCGCCCGCTCTTCTGCTTCATCATGGGGCGGGTGACCGCGCGGGTGCACAGGAACGCGCTCTTGAGGTTGACGTTCAAGACCAGGTCCCACTGCTCTTCCTTCATGCGGACCAGCAGGCCGTCCCGGGTGATGCCGGCATTGTTGACCATGATGTCCACCTGGCCGAAGTGGTCCATGGCCGCGTCCACCATGGCGTTGACGTCATCTTCCTTGGCCACGCTGCCCAGGGTCACCAGGGCCCTGCGCCCCAGGGACTCGATGTGGGCCGCGGTCTGTGCCGCGGTCTCCTCCACCAGGTCATTGACCACGATGTCCGCGCCGTCCCTGGCCAGTGTGTCGGCGATGGCGCGGCCGATCAATCCGCCGCCGCCGGTGACGATGGCGATCTTGCCCTCAAGACACATTAGGTTTCCTCCGAGTGATCCGGCACCCGCCCTGGCCGACAGACCGGACCGGACAAATGCGCAGGCCTCAGCCGAGCACGTCCAGGACCGCCTGCAGCCTATCGAGATCATCGACTGAGTACGTCGTCACGCCGTCGTCGATGCGCGGGATCATCTTGCTCAGCACCGTGCCGGGTCCCAGCTCCACGAAGGTATCCACGCCCTCGGCGATCATCCGACGCACGCTGTCCTCCCAAAGGACGCTGCCGGTGATCTGTGCCACCAGGGCGCAGGAGATGCCTTCAGCATCCGTGCGCGGTGTGGCGTCGACATTCGACACCAGCGGCACCGTGGCATCGACGATCCTAGCCCCGGCGATGTGGGGCTTGAGTTGCTCCACTACCGGCGCCATCAAAGGCGAGTGGAAAGCGCCGCTGACCTTCAGCGGCACGATGCGCGCGCCCCGCTCTCTGCCGATCCTGCGCGCCGCCGCCACGGCCTCCGCGGTGCCCGAGATGACGATCTGCCCCGGGCAGTTGTAGTTCGCGACGACAATCTCGCCCTCTGCCGAGGCGTCCTGCACCAGCCGGGCCACCTGGTCGCGCTCCATGCCGATGGCCGCCGCCATGGCGCCGCCCACCTGCTCGCCCGCTCGGGCCATCATCTCTCCCCGGGTCCTCACGAGCCGGGCCGCGGTTGCCAGGTCGATGCACCCGGCCGCCAGGAGTGCTGAATACTCTCCCAGGCTGTGCCCCGCCACCATGGCCGGGCCGCTCTCGTGTCTCTTGCGGAGCGCGGCAAAGGCCGCCACGCTGTGGGCGAAGATGGCCGGCTGCTGGATCTCCGTGGGCGTTAGCGCGGCCGCATCATCGCCGAACATGATGTCGGTCAGCGAGAACCCCAGGGCTTCGTCCACCACCCCGAATACGTCGCGGGCGATGGCCGACCGTTCATGGAGGGCCCTGCCCATTCCCGCGCCTTGCGAGCCCTGTCCGGGGAAGATGTAGGCGATCATGGTTGTGATCCTGTGAGAGTGTCGGTGGCGAGACGGCCGCCGGCGGCGCTGCGGCGCGGCCGCGGAGCCGTTCTGGAGCGGCCGAACAGGGGCGGGCCGGATGGGTCTCGTCGCCGCTTGTCGGCGTCACCCATTTGGGCCGCTCCGGGTGCCCGCTCAGGCATCCGACGTCGCAGTGCTATAAGTGCGGCCGGGTATCCCGCATTCGCCCGGAATGTCCTTCTGAGGGCGTCCGCTCCCAGAGGGAGCAGCTCGAGGAATCTCCCGGCATTCGGCGAGATTCTTCGCCCAAGCGTCGCAAGCTCGAGCTTGCGACGCCGACGCTCCAGAATGACAGGAACCGGGCCGGCCGGACTTCTCGGCCGGGCTTCTAGTTCCCGAACTCGGCCTTCAGGGCCTTGATGAGCTCGGGGATGACCTCGAACAGGTCGCCGACGATCCCGTACGTCGCCACATCGAAGATGGGGGCGGAGGGATCGCTGTTGATGGCGACGATCACGTCGGACGACGACATCCCGGCCAGGTGCTGCACCGCACCGGAGATGCCGCACGCCACGTAGAGTTTGGGCTGCACGGTCTTGCCCGTCTGGCCCACTTGATGGTACGCCGGGATCCAGCCGGCGTCCACGGTGGCCCTGGAGGCGCCCACCGCTCCGCCCAGGGTGTCGGCGAGCTCGCGGATGAGGGCGAAGTTCTCGGGCTTCTTGATGCCCCGTCCGCCGGAGACGATGATCTCGGCGTCCTGCAGGTTGACCTTCTCGCCGCCCTCTTCGCGGATGATCTCGGCGATCTTGGTGGCCACCGACTTCTCGTTGAGGTCCACCGTGGTACGGATGATCTCGGCGCAGGCGCCTTCTCTGGGCTCGGCGCGCTTCATCACCCGGGGCCTGACGGTGGCCATCTGCGGCCGGGCCTGGCGGCAGAGGATGGTGGCCATGATGTTGCCGCCGAACGCCGGACGGGTCTGGCGCAGAAGCTTCTCCTCGGGGTCGATGTCCAGGCCGGTGCAGTCGGCCGTGAGGCCGGCCCCGATGCGGGCGGCGATGCGGCTGGCCAGATCCCGGCCCATCGGGGTGGCGCCGATGAGCACGATCTCCGGCTTGTGGGTGTTGATCAGGCCGGTCATCACATCGGTAAACGGTCCGGTCCGGTACTGGGCGAGGACCTCGTGCTCGACGAGGTAGACCTTCTCGGCCCCATACCTGGCGGCCGTGGGGACGAGGCTCTCCACCTCATTGCCCGCCAGTGCCAGGGAGACGGTCTCGCCCAGGTCCGCGGCCAGCTTGCACGCCTCGCCCAGCAACTCGAGGGTCACATCCGCCAACCGGCCGTCGTGTGTCTCGGCAATCACCCAGATGCCGCTGTAAAGGCCGGTGTCCACGTCTTCCTTCTTCGGCAGGTCGACGATGATGGCGTCGAACTTGCACGCCGAGGCGCAGGCGCCGCAGCCGGTGCAGTCCTCGGTGAAGCGCGCCTTGCCCTCTTCCACCACGACGGCACCATAGGGGCAGGCGCTGATGCACAGCTTGCAGCCGGTGCACTTGTCCAGATCGATGCGGATAGACATGGCAATGGCCTCGGAGTTGGCGGCGTGTGGCGCGCAGGGATTGGCGAAGCTCCGCCTCAGACCGACGAGCACGGCACGGAGGCTCGCGTCGGGTCGGTGCATGGCGGGACCCGCTCTAGAAGTCCGGCCGGAGACCCCACCCTCGCCGGGAATGTCATTCTGAGAGCGTCCGCTCCCGGAGGGAGCAGCTCGAAGAATCTCCCGGCATTCAGCGAGATTCCTCGCTATCTCGCTGCGCGAGATAGACGCTCAGAATGACATCATGACGGCAGAACCGGCTTCTCGGCCGCAGCTCTAGTTCTCGGTCGGAAAGCCCATCTTCGCCGGGAATGTCGTTGCCAGAGCGTCCGCTCGCGGCAAGAGCGGCTCGAGGAATCTCCCGGCGTTCAGCGAGCTTCTTCGCTATCTCGCTGCGCGAGATAGACGCTCAGAATGACATCAAACGGACCGGCCGGACTTCTCGGCCGCACCTCCAGTTCCCGGCCGAAGGCTGGGCTGCGGCCCCGGAGTTTGCTTCAGACGTCAGGAAGCGCGCCCATATGGCAGTCTAGATGACCTTCTCGGCTCGGAGCTTCTGAACCAGGGCGTGTGCGGCCTGGGGCGGCTCGCCCTCGATACGCTCGGCCTTGCGGCCGCGCGTGGGCGTGAACACGCGCACCACATTCGTGGGCGATCCCGCCAGACCGCAGCGGGCGGGGTCGGCCCCGATATCCTCCGCCGTCAGAGTGGGAATCTCTGCCTTGCGGGCCTTCATGACTCCCTTAAGGCCCGCGTGGCGCGGCTCGTTGATCTGCTTGACGACGGTGAGCAGGCAGGGCAGCGGCGCGTCGACGATCTCGAAGCGGTCGTCCAAGAGCCGCTTGACTTTGGCCCTCTTGCCCTCGACCTCGATGCCGATGGCGTAGGTGACCTGGGGGATACCGAGGTGCTCGGCCAGTCCCGGGCCGACCTGGGCGGTATCGCCGTCGAAGGCCTGCTTGCCGCAGACGATCATGTCGTAGGCGTCCAGGTGCTTGACGGCCCTGGCCAGGGTGTAGCTGGTGGCCAGCGTATCGCTGCCGGCGAAGGCCCGATCGCTGAGCAAGAAGACCTTGTCCGCGCCCATCGCCAGGGCCTGACGCAGCGCCTCGGCGGCCTGCGGCGGCCCCATGGTGATGACGGTGACCTCGCCACCATGGGCCTCCCGGAGCTGCAAAGCGGCCTCGATGGCGTTCTCATCAAAGGGGTTGATGATACTGGGCACACCCTCGCGAACCAGGGTGTTGGTCTCCGGATCGATGCGGACCTCGGTGGTGTCGGGCACCTGCTTGATTGGGACGATGATATTCATGGTGATGGCCCCGGCGAGGCCCGCTTTAGGGCCGCGGGCGATGGGTGGTTGGTGCGACCGGGTCTGGGGGCCGGCTCTCGGGCCGGCCCCGCCACGCGGCTTCTACCTGCCGGAAATGGCTTCCCTCAGCAGGTTGATGGCGATGACGTTGCGCTGAATCTCCGAGGTGCCCTCGACGATCTCAAACAGCTTGGCCTCGCGCATGTAGCGCTCGACGTCGTATTCCTTGGTATAGCCGTGGCCACCGTGGATCTGCACCGCGAGGGATGCCACCCGCGAGCAGGCCTCGGAGCCGTAGAGCTTGGCCATGGCGGCGATCTTGGAGAACTCCAGCCCGTTGTCCTTCATCCACGCTGCCTTGTGGGCCAAGAGTCGCGCGCACTCGATGTCGGTGGCCATGTTGGCCAGGTGGTGCTGGATGGCCTGGAACTCGCTGATCTTCTGGCCGAACTGCTCGCGCACCAGGGCATACTGGACGGCGGCCTCGTACGCGGCCTGGGCCAGGCCCACGGCTCCGACGGCCATGCCGATGCGGCCCACGTCGAGAAGGTCCATGGCCACGCGGAAGCCCCGGCCCTCCTTGTACAGCAGGTTCTCCACGGGCACCTCGGCGTCCTCGAAGATCAGCTCGGTGTTCGACAGCGAGTTGTAGGCCATCTTCTTCTCGTTCTTGCCGATCGAGAAGCCCGGGAAGCCTTTTTCGAGGATGAAGGCGGAAAGGCCGCGGGTGCCGCGGTCGGGGCGGGTGCTGGCCACGACCACGTAGATCTCCGCATCGCCACCATTGGTGATGAAGATCTTGGAGCCGTTGAGGATGTACTTGTCGCCCCGGAGTTCGGCCCGGGCCTGCACCGAACCGGCGTCGGAGCCGACATTGGGCTCGGTCAGGCCCATGGCGCCGATGCTTTCGCCCGAGGCGAGGCGGGCGAGGTACCTGTCCTTTTGCTCGTCATTGCCGAAGGCCAAGATGGGGTACAAGGCCAGCATGTGGGCGCCGTAGATGGCTCCGGTGGTGGTGCAGGCGCAACTGAGCATCTCGCCGATGACACCCCACTCCAGAAAGCCCATGCCCATGCCGCCGTACTGCTCGGGCACCGGGATGCCGAACAGGTCGCAGTCGCGCATGACCTGCACGTTGTCCCACGGGTACTCGCCGGCCTCGTCGGTCTCACGGGCCTTCTCCCTGAAGTCCTTGCAGATCTCGGCTACGGCATCAAAGATGTCTTGCTGCTCTTCGGTGAACGCAAAATGCATGCAGGCCGCCTCCGTCGCGTCATAGCGCAGGGATATGGGTGCAGCAGAGCCTGTCGGTGAAGTCCTTTGGCACTCTCGGATACGCGCAGGCGGGAGCCGTCCCGTGGGTAAGCGCGTCTTGACAGCGGCGGTAACACATTCACAAGACTATGACGACACCGGTCCTACGCATTCCGAGCCATGGCAACGAGGCACTCAGGCGGCCCAGCTTGCTCAGCCGACAGGCTCAGCTCAGCACCATCGGAACACCGCGGAGGCCAGACTGAAGCCCGCACCGAAGCCGACCATCAGCACGATGTCTCCGGGGTTGAGGCCGGTGTTCCGCTTGTACTCGTCCAGGGCGAGGCCGATGGTGGCGGCGGACGTGTTGCCGTACCTGTCGAGGTTGATGACCATGTGCTCGTAGGGGATGTCCAGGCGCTTGGCGGCGGCGTCGATGATGCGGATATTGGCCTGGTGCATGACCATGACGTCCACGTCTTCGGGAGCGACACCGGCCTTGCTCAGGGCCTGTGAGGCGATCTCGGGGCAGCCGCGGACGGCCAGTTTGAACACCTCGTGGCCGACCATGCGGATGCAGTCGTCGTGGGCGGCGAGCAGTTCGGGAGTGAGCCGTTGGCGCGAGCCGCCCGCAGGGATCATCAAGAGCCGACCGGCATCGCCCTGAGTATCGGCGGCGAAGGACAGCAGGCCATCGCCGGGGGCGCAGGGGCTCAAGACCGCCGCCCCGGCACCATCGCCGAACAGGACGCAGGTGGCGCGGTCGGTCCAGTCGGTGATGCTCGTCAGGGTCTCCGCGCCGATGACCAGGGCATGGTTGATGCACCCCGTCTGTATGAACTGCGCCCCGGTGGCGAGGGCCTGAATCCAGCCGGTGCAGCCGCTGACGAGGTCGAAGGTGTTGACACCGCGCACTCCAAGCTTGTCCTGGACGATCGAAGCGGTCGCCGGAAAGATGGTATCGGGGGTGACGGTCGCGACGATGATCAAGCCGATGTCCTCGGCGTTGACATTGGCGTCATCCAGGGCCCTGCGGGCCGCCTCGTAGGCCAGGTCTGAGGTGACCTGGTCCTCGGCCACCACACGGCGCTCGCGGATGCCGGTATGCTCCACAATCCACTCATCGTTGGTGTCAACGATGTTGCAGAGGTCCTCGTTGGTCAGCACTTTCTCGGGGACATAGGCACCCAGCCCGGCGATCCGGGCTCCACGGATTTCCATGAGCGCAACGTTCCTCGTTCATCTCCGAAGAGTGGCGGATTGGTCTGGTGGTGGGGAGCGGCCGGGCTCTACAACAGAGGCGCGGCCGCAAACCCCGCCTTCGCCGGAAATGTCATCCTGAGCGCGTCCGCTCCCGAAGGGAGTAGCTCGAGGAATCTCCTGAGATTCAGCGAGATCCTTCGCTGTCTCGCTGCGCGAGATGGACGCTCAGGATGACATGAGCCGGGGCAGCCGGACTTCTCGGCTGAGCTTCCAGGCCGGGCGCCCCGTGGCCGTCGACGGCCGGACCGTCTTGAGCGATGCGGTCCCCAGAGCCGGGTGGCGGCTCCCCACCCACATCGTCGAGCGGCCCGTGCCGGGTTACCCGCAAACCCAGACCGCGGGTCCCCGGACAGGCCGGACACCCGCGGTCGAATTAGCGCCGGGACTCACGTCTCCACGACCTCCGGCTTCAGCAGACCGGCACAGGCCTGGCGGACATGCTCCACCACATTGGCCGCCGCGGACCGCTCGGCCAGCAGGAGGGCACTCTTGATGGCGTTGGCGTCGGACTTGCCGTGGCTGACGATGCAGATTCCGTTGACCCCCAGCAGCAGGGCCCCACCATAGCGACCGTAGTCGAGCTGGTCTTTGACGTCACGGATCGCCCCGTGCATGCACAGGGCACCGAACTTGGCCGGGAGGCTGCGGGCGATACCCCGCTTGAGCATGCTCACCAGCATGACGGCGACGCCCTCCATCACCTTCAAGGCCACGTTGCCCGCGAAGCCGTCGCAGACGACGACATCCACCTCTGTCCGGGGCTCGCCACTCTCGTCGATGTAGCCGAAGAGCTGATCGCCCTCGACATTGCCGATGAAGTTGATAGGGGCCTCGGAGAGCAGGGGCATTGCCGCCTGCGTCAGCTCGTTGCCCTTGTGCGCCTCGGTGCCGATGCTCAGAATCCCGACCCGGGGACTCTCGATCCCCAGGACATGCTGCGCGTACAGACTGCCCATGATGCCGAACTGCTGCAGGTAGACCGGCTTGCAGTCGGCATTGGCGCCGGCGTCCAGCAGGACGCGGGGGCCGGCGATGGTGGGCAGAGCCATGGCGATGGCAGGGCGATGGATGCCGGGGATGGTCTTGAGGCGGTTGGCGCACAGGGCCATGAACGCGCCGCTGTTGCCGGCCGAGACGCATGCCTGTGCCTCGCCGCTGAGCACCATCTCCACGGTGCGCGCCACGGAGGAGTCGGGCTTGCCGCGCAGAGCGGTGCGCGGGCTGTCCTCCATGCCGACGACCTCGGAGGCATGACGGATGACGCAGCCGTCACTGCCTCCGGCCGCGTCGAGAATGGACTGTATCTGGGTCTCGGCACCCACCAGCGCGACTCGGGACTCGAGGGTTCCGGCGGCGAGCACGGCTCCCCTGACCGCCTGTTCGGGCGCGAAATCTCCGCCCATCGCGTCTAGAGCGATGATCATGGACTGCTCCTGGGATGGGCCTCCTGTTTGATCCTCGAGCGCCTGAGGCGCCGTGGATCCAGGGGCCCGGCAGAAAGCATGATGAGACTACTCGCGCTCCCGCTTTTCCTTCTCAAGTTCCACTGTGTGATCCACCTTGCGCCCCTGGTAATACCCGCACTTGAAGCAGGCATTGTGCGCGGGGATCATCGCGTGGCAGTTGCTGCATTCGGTGAGTGTAGGCAGGCTCAGCCCGTGGTGGGTGCGCCGCTTGCGCTGACGGGCCTTGGAATGTCGTCTTTTCGGTAGTGCCATTGGAACCTTCTCCTGTCCGTACGGACAGCAGCAAAGCTGTGCAGGTGACCGCCACAGCGGCATGCAGCGCCCAAGGGCCCCCCATACTGCGCGCCGGGTCACAATCGCCCGCTGCCCCGTCAACTATGGCGCCACATGCGCCGGGATGAAGCGTAACGTCCACGACCACGTCAAAACGCACGCCGCAGCCGTTGGTCACTCGGCCCTCCGGGGTCGCCGGCGGCCGGGCCACAGCAACTGCGGCCTGCGCTACCTGCCATCGCTTTGCTGCTCGTCGCCGCGCAGAGCTTCCAGTCCGCTGAAGCGCGGGTCCGCCGGTCCACCGCACCCGCAGGGCCCGTCGTTGAGGTTGGCCCCGCAGTGGGTGCAGATACCGGCGCAGTCCGGCCGGCAAAGAGACCTGGGCGGCACATGGACCACCAGCACCTGGCGCACCAGCTCGGTGAGGTCCACCGTGTCGGCATCCAGAAGCGGGATCAACTGGTTTTCCTCGTCCTCCACGGAGGGTCGCTCGATCTGGCTGAGGCTGCACTCCTCGTTCAGCTCGATGTCGAGGGCGACCTCGTGGGGGGCCAGGCAACGGCCGCAGTCGCACAGCGCCACGGCATGCAGACGCCCACGGGCACTGACCACGGATCCCGTGTTGGTCAGCACCACACAACCGGTCACCGGGCCCCGGAACTGTGTTCCGACGCCGTCGGGTACCGTTGCGTCGATGGGGCAGGTCACCCGCCCCTGGGGCTGGGTGAGTTGGCTCAGGACTCCGTATCGCATAACGCAGAACGCGGCTTTCGCCGCGCTAGGGGCCAACTAGACAACATCGCGAGTATATTCGACTCCCATGGGCGTGTCAAGAGCGCGCCCCTGCCGGGGCGGCTTCGTTACCACGACCCGACGCGACCCGCCCCCCCACGCTCCCGGACCGCCGGCGGGCCCTTACTCCAGGATCGGCAGCAGGCTGTGGTAGTCGTCGGTCCACAGTCGCACCCGGCGCGCGCTGTCCATCTCCGAAGTGGCGTCGGCAATCTCCGAGTCCGCCAGGGGCCTGGGCGAGCGGCAGAGGAGCACCCAGTCCGAGGTCAGGTAATGGTTCTCATCCGGATCGTCCTGCACTCTGGCCACCTGCAATCCCAGATGCTCGGCCAGGCCCCGCACCACCGGCACCAGGTCCAGGACCTTATTGGAGATGTGCACCGCCAGGATGCTCTGCTCGTCCCGCAGGTGGCCAAGATACAGCTCCATGGCCTCCAGGGTCAGCAGGTGCGCCGGAATGGCGTCGCTGCTGAAGGCGTCCAGGGCCAGCACATCGTAGCGCTGTGAGCCGCCCTGCTGCAGCTCACGGCTCATCGACACCCGGGCGTCGCCCATGACCACCTCCACCGTGGCCGGCGTGTCTGTGAGGTAGGTGAAGTACCCGTCGGGGTCGGAGAGCCGGCGGATCTGGGGGTTGATCTCATAGAAGCGCACCACATCGCCGCGGCGGCCGAAAGCGGCGGCCGTCCCTGTCCCCAGGCCGACGACGCCGATGCGCAGTGCGCGCGGCCTCGCGTCGCTGTAGAGCCGCCGCGGGTGACGATGGACGGCAAGACCGATCCCCGTCCCGGGGCCGTAGTACGAGACGGGCGTGTATCGCAGGTGCTCGGCGGTGTACTGAAAGCCGTGGATGGTGCGACCGTGCACCAGGGTGAAGCGGCACCGCGCCGGGTCGTCGCTGAGCGTCTCGGTCACCCGCAGCACGCCGTAGAAGTTCCTGGCCTGATGCACCGTAGGTCTGTCGGAGTGCGCGCGCCGGTCGCCCTGGTAGGCGATGATGACCGCGGCGACCCCGATGGCCATGGGCAACAGACTCAGAGCCTGCACCGCCCTGGGCCACACCTCGACGTGCCGGAGCATGACCCACACGCACACCAGCCAGCACGCCGCCAGGCCCACGTAGATCTCGTAGTAGCCCCGGAACAGCACCGGGGCCAGCACCCCCACGAGCACGCCGCCCAGTGCGCCCCCGGCGGACACGGCCAGGTAGAAGGCCGTCAGATGACGGGTGCCGGGCTTGAGCGCCACCAGCTCGCCATGGCAGACCATGCACAGGACGAACAGGGCCGCCGCATACGCCACCACCTGCCAGGCCACACTCACCTCGTCCTCGTTGGCCAGCAAGACGAGAATGGCCGGCACCACCAGCACCGCCGCCGAGACATACCAGTGCCGGGCGTACCAGCGACTGTTGTCGAAGCAGATGATGAAGGTCAGAAGGTATAGGCTAAGCGGAAGGATCCACAGGAAGGGGACGACCGCCACTTCCTGGCAGGTCTGGTTGGTCATGGCCAGCAGCAGGACGGAAGCCAGCGCCGCCAGGCCGGTCCACTGCAGCCACAGCCCGGCGGTGGGCCGGGCATCATCCCCGGCCCCGGCGGGCGCCGGCAGCGGTGGGGCATGCCACGTCCGCGCCGCCGCATAAGCGCAGGCCGCGCAGAAGACGACGTATGCCGCCGACCACGCCCACGCCTGTGTCCGCAAAGGCAGCAGGGGCTCGAAAACGAAGGGGTAACTCAGCAGGGCCAGCAGGGAGCCCACGTTGGAGAGCGAGTATAGCCGGTAGGGCGACAGGCCACGGTGTGTGCGCGAGAAGAAGGCCTGCAGAAGCGGACTTGTCGCCGACAGGGCGAAGTACGGCAGGCCCACCGTGGCCGCCAGCAGGAGCAGGATGCGTAGGACCGGCTGCTCGCTGCCGGTGGGTCTGAGGCTCTCACCCGGGATCAGGGGGACCTTCCAGGTCGCGGTCAGCAGCAGCAACAGACCCAGCGAGCCGCTCAGGAGCGCCACGTGGGCCAGCACCTGGGCCCGCGGGCGAAGCCGGTTCACGATCAGGTGGCTGTAGCCGTAGCCCAACAGCAGCAGGACCTGGAAGAACAGCATGCACGTGGTCCACACCGAGGGTGTCCCGCCAAACCAGGGCAGTACGTAGCGGGCGATGAGCGGCTGGACCTGGAACAGCAGGAAGGCGCCCAGGAAGACTGGGAGAAGATAGCGCCACATGGCCGGCCCCCCGGAGAAGCGGTGTGTGTGGCCTCGAATGTTGCTTCAGCGCCGGATGTGTGCGGTTTTGGGCTTCCGGTGAGGTCCCGCATCCGGAGCCGCCACGCCGACGGGGCCCTGCACGCTCGGGAGCGTGGCCGAGAAGTCCGGATTGACATGGAAGTGTCATTGCCAGAGCGTCCGCTCCCGGCAAGAGCAGCTCGAGGAATCTCCCGGCATTCCGCGAGATTCTTCGCTATCTCGCCGCGCGAGATGGACGCTCAGAATGGCATCTTGGCGGCAGAACCGGCTTCTCGGCCGCACCGCTAGCGCGCTGCTCGGTAGCGCAGGAGGAGCGCGGTCATCTCATCGGTCTGTGCGATGGCCAGAGGAGTGCGGCCCTCATTGTCGCGGGCATTGACGTCGGCCCGTCTGCGCAGCAGCAGGCCGGCGGTCGTCACCTGCTCGTAGAGCACGGCCCAGTGCAGCGGGGTGGCGCCATCCTTGTCCCTGGCGTTGATGTCCGGTCGGCCGAACAGCACGGCCTCGGCGACCTTGTCGCCCCCCTCGAAGCTACAGGCCCAGTGCAGCGGGGTGGCGCCCCGGGCCGTCCTGGTGTTGACATCCGCGCCGTGCTGGATGAGCACCTTGGCCACATTGCGCCCCCTGGCCTCATGCAGGGGCGTGTGGCCCGCCCTGTCGGCGGCGTCCACCGCGGCTCCGGCCTGGATGAGCTTGACCGCCATGCGGTGGCTGTCCTGCTGAGCCGCCACGTGCAGCGCGGTCCGCAGTTGCTTGTCCCCGGCGCGCACATCGGCGCGCCGCCTGAGTAGCTCCTCCACGCATTGGGTGGCCATCACTCCCCCTTCGACCGCTCTCATCAATGGCGTGGCCCCGCCGGCGTCGGCGGCGTTCAGGGGAGCGCCGCGATCCAGCAATAGCCGCAGGACGCCGAGGTTTTGGTCCTCCCGGGCCACCAGATGCAGCGGGGTGGCTCCCGTACCGTCGCCGGCGTCAATGCGGGCGCCGCGGTCCAGAAGCAGGGCCGCAGTCGGGCCGCGGTTCTCGCCGACTGCCGCCAGGTGCAGCGGTGTCGAGCCCATGCGGTTGGTGGCGTTCACATCGGCGCCGCCGTCCAGCAGGGCCTCACAGGTGTCGATGCTGCCGACCTGCGCCGCCAGATGCAGCGGCGTGCTGTCGGTATAGTCCTTGAGATTCGGGTCGACGCCGTCGGCCAGCAGCAGCTTCACACCTGCGGCGTTGCCGCACAGCGCCAGTTCATGTATCTGGGCGGCATGGGTACCCGCCACCACGACGGTCGCCAGTACCGTGACCACGGACAGCCGGCAAAGCCTTCTCATGGCACACTCTCCTCCGGTGCGTCGCGACAGACCGATGGCCGCGGGATGCTCGGAAGCCGCGGGCCACAGGCAACAGACGCAGCTTCGGGCATGTCGGTTCGGCCCGGCCTGCGCCGCCTGCGCGGCCGACAACACCTTCCTCCCGGCACTTCAGTCTACCCGAACGGCCCCGAGACCTCCAGTACCAGGGGGTTCCAGTATGTCACCATGTGGTACCAGGCCAGGAAACTCAATGCCAACAGAAACGCCAGGAGCGCCGCGGCGCTCGCGGCCCTCAGCCGGGCCGGCACCAGTTGCTTGAGCCCCAGACCCAGAGGGATCGTGAGGCCCGGCAGGAACGGCAGCAGGTAGCGGCCGCCCTGGTGGACGCCGAAATGCACGAACACGGCCACCCAGACCGTGGCCAGATAGATGGCGCCGAACCCGGCGGCGGAGAGCACCAGGGCCGTCGCCTGTCCGGGCGCGAAGACGGCTCTTGCCGTGCACGCGCGCCACAGGCCGATGGAGACACCAATGACGCCCGCGGCGGTGAGCGCCCGCAGGGGCCAGTAGACCGCCGGATGGGTCCATTCGGGGAACCACACCGCTCCGGCGAAGACGCTCACCCACAGACCGTTGATGGCGCGCAGGAGCACAGGCCCCACCAGGCCCCCCATCAGGGCCTCCAGCTTGGTGAGGTGCGCCGGGATCAGGCTGTAGCCCTGCGGAATGGGGACCAGGGCGCCGTGCAGCTCCAGGTTCCGCAGGTACCACCAGCCGCAGACGGCGATGCAGGTTGCGGCGGCCATAAGCCCGCGCAGCCAGAAGTACCCGTCGCGGTAGAACCGGCGTCCGTGCTGCCGGGCCACGGCGACGGCCAGCACCGGCACACAGACGGTGAGCACCGATGATTTCATCAGGGCCCCCAGACCGATGACGGCGCCGGCGATAGCCGCCGAGCCCAAAGGCGAGGTCCATAGCCCCCGCACACCCTCGACCCTTGCTCCCGGCCCCCCGAGATCGCTCACCACCACCAGATACAGCAGGACCGCGGAGCAAAGCATGGCGCCGACGTCGTTGTTGAACGAGCCCGCGGCCACGAACAGGTTCGGCCACCAGGCGGTCAGGGCCAGGCAGAACAGACCGGTGTACCGCCGGTTGGCGCAGGCCCGGCGGATCACGGCGAGCCACAAGAGCAGGGCGGCGAAGATCAGGAAGGGGGACGTCCAGCGCAGAGTGCGCAGAGCGACGCGGTCGCCGTATCTGTGGGCCACCGCGTAGACCGGGACCAGGCTCAGATAGTACAAAGGCGGATGCAGCTCGAGGGCGCCGCAGTCCACGGTGGGATCGGCGGGGGGCAGGGTGCGCTCCTGTGTGAGCCACTGCACGTACGGGTAATGGCGATCGGACTCGTCCGGACCATGGCCCAGCTCCATCACATAGCTATAGGTGATGGCCAGGGCGAAGTACACCCCGAAGACCGCCCACACCAGGGGGTCCCTGCGCGGCTGCCAGTTGCCGTGCTCCTGCCGATCCGGTGCCTCGTCGGGCTTGTCCATCGCTCGAACTCCGTTACGGGCTTCTTTGGTGCTCGGTGCGCCGATTCGGGCGGCTCGCGGGAGGGTGAAGGTCTCACCGGGTCCGCGGCGAACGGTTGGGCGCAGCATGTGGGCCAGGAAGGAGACCGCGCATGACCGATAGCAGCAGCGGCGTGACGGCCGTCATCTGCACCCTCAATGAAGAGGCGACCCTGCCTGAAGTCATCGACTCGGTGCGGCCGTTCGTGGACGTCGTGATGGTGATGGACGGGCATTCCACCGACCGCACACCGGAGATTGCCCGGGAAAAGGGCGTCCGCTACGAGCTGGACAACCGCAGGGGCAAGGGCGCCGCGATCCGGCAGGCCATCGACACGGTGGAGACCGCCGTCGTGGTGTTCATCGATGCCGACGGCTCTCACGTGGCCGAGGACATCCCGAAGCTGGTGGCGCCGCTGCTCGCCGACGAGGCGGACCTGGTCATCGGCTGCCGGATGCGGGGTGGGAGCGACGAGCTCGCCGGCGACTGGAGCGGCTTTGTCCGCCTGACCGGGCAGAACCTGCTGATGCTCCTGGTCAACTGGCGCTTCGGCACCCACCTGACGGACATGCAAAACGGCTTCCGGGCCGGCCGGGTCGAGGCCCTGCGCGCTCTTGGCCTCAAGGAGAACATCACCACCATCGAGCAGGAGATGACCATCAAGGCCCTCAAACACCGTCTCCGGGTGGTGAATGTTCCCAGCCATGAGTACCGGCGGGCCGCGGGGCGCTCCAAGATCCCGGTGCTGCGCTGGTCGTTTTGGTACGTGTGGGTGGTCATCCGCGAGATGTGCGGCCGGCGCCGGAGGGCCTGACGCCGCCGCCTCGGTCCGGCCTGGCCGGCAGGCGCCCGGCTGCGTCCTCAGAGCCCCAACTCGACGGACACCTCGCGCATCGCGGCAATCACATTCCCGATGTGCTCGTCCAGCGGCACCCCCAGCTCCTCGGCCCCCTGCACGATCTCGTCCCGGTTTACCGCCGCGGCGAAGGACTTGTCCTTCATCTTCTTCTTCACCGACTTGGCCTCCAGGTCGCCCAGGCTCCTGGAAGGCCGGACCAGCGCCACGGCAATGATGAACCCCGCCAGCTCGTCAACGGCGAAGATGGCGCGGCGCACCGGAGTGTCCCGGGGAACGCCGGTGAAGGGGGCATGGGCCAGGATGTCCTGGATCAGTCCCTCGTCGATCCCCCGCTGCCGCAGGATGGCGGCCCCCTTCGTCGGGTGATCGGGGATGTCCGGGTGGATCTCCCAGTCGAAGTCGTGCAGCAGGCCCACGAGACCCCAGTATTCCCGATCCTCCCCGAGGATCGAGGCATATCCCCGCATCGCGGCTTCCACGGCATAGGCGTGCTTGAGCAGGCTCTCTGACTTGGTGTACTCATGCAGTATGTCCAGTGCCTCATCGCGAGTCATCGTGATGCCTCCGGGGTGATGGAACAGTGCAGAGGCCGGATGGGGCCGCCGCCCGCCAAGGAGGCTTTGCATCCGGCCCCACCAACGGCGGGCGGCATGTGGGCGGGACCGGGGCGCTTCCCGGAACGACCGGCGGCAACGCGGCCTACGGCGTGCGCATGATATCCTCGATGGCCTTCGTCCAGCGCTCCTGTTGGCCGCGCTCGCAGACCACCAGCAGACAGGTCTGCAGATCGTCATCCACCGTCAGGTCCGCCACGCCTTGCCTGACTTCGAACACCCGGAAGGTGCTGTCGATGATGTCGCCGACGATGGTGACCGGGTCGGTCCACTGCCTCCGACTGTGGAAGGCGAGTTGGCCTGTGGAGAAGGGGCACAGCACGACGGCCTGCGACCGCCACAGGTCCTCACCATCCAGCGCCAGGCCGATGACCTGGGTGTCGCCGCTGAAGACGAGACTCCCCTCCACCTGTGCCTCGCCGGAGGCCCCCAGGGAGACCAGGTTCGCCCGCTCGTTGGTGGCCAGCATCGCCGGGTAGCGCGCGGCCGCCCTGGCCTTGACGTCCAGGCCCTTGCCGTTGGGCAGCGGCACCTCTTTGGCTCCCGGCGGCATGTTGGTATTGAAGGCGGTGACGAACTCCCCGGCTTCCCGCAGCGGCTGGCGGCAGAGATGCACGTCCGGGCCGCCCTGGTACTCCTCGACGGGGCCGCCGGGATACAGCAGCTTCAGGAGCGGGAGTACCTCGTCGGCCTTGCCCATCTCCAGCGGATCGGTGCAGTAAAGCACCGTGCCCTTCCCGATGCCCTTGCGGACGAGAACCGGCATTCCGTTCTCGGTAGCGGCCACCACCTCGGCGTCCTCGGCCCGCACCTCGATGCAGGGCTGCAGCGCCATCCTCGTGCCGCGGACGTCCACGATCTGAGGGGCGTCCTCGGGCCGCACCGGCGGCCGGTAGACCTCCTCCACGAACCGGACGCCGCACAGCTCCTCCAGGCGCTGCGTCCGGGCGCGGCGCCGATCCTCATCGAAGGAGATATCCCCCGTGACCAGCAGCCTCCCGCCGTCTCTGACCCACTGCAACACCTTGGCATAGGCCGCGTCATCAGGACAGAAGGCGGAGGGCCAGATGAGATCGGCGGTGTCGCCGCTGAGGGCCTCGATGTGCCGCTCGTTGATGACGGAGAAGTCCGCGTGTTTGGCAAACAGCGCCCGGAAGCAGTTTGCGGCGATGTCCAGGCCCGTCTGCGAGTGGGCCCCCAGGCGCATGCCGTCGGGCAGGAGCACCGCGAGTTTCGGCGCCCGGTACACCGGGGTGAAGTGGCGCCAGATCAGGCTCAGGTTCCGGTGCCAGTAGGCGATGTCCTTGGGCACCCGGCCGTTGGGGTAGAACACCCCCCAGGGGAATACGTTCTCGCTGGCGTCGCGCAGACACCAGTTCTGGACCTTGCAGGCGCCCATGCCCAGGCCGTAGTGGGCCACGGCCATGAACAGGCGCCTGGCCTCCTCCTCGGTGCGCACGATGTGATAGCCCCGGGCCCCGTTCTCCACCGTCCAGGCCGGATGGGTCTTGACGCCGTACTCGCCCAGCCCCAGCGACTTGCCTCTCATCCGCAGGTCGATGAGCCGAAGCGCCAGCGGCAGGTTGTCCACATCGCGGTACGGCTCGTCGAAATAGCCGATGTTCGAGGCGTCCTGCTCGCCGATGGTCAGAATCAGGTCCAGTGCGCCGTAGGGCTGGCGATAGTACTCCGAGGTGATGGCGTGCTCCTCGTCGGCCTCGCGCACCGCGGCCACGTGGCGGTTGACCCAGCGCAGGGTCACCCAGATTCCGAACCGCGCCCGGTCGCACTGGCGCACGCTGTCCCACGAGCTCCCTGCCGGCGGCGGGAACTGTAGCTCGCCCCAGTTCCCGTACACCTCGTCACCCCAGCTCTGCCTCCAGGCGGCTTCGGTTTCGTACCTGTCCGCCAGCCACCCGTTCCACAGCGCGGTGAGTGCCGCCTTGTCCTCGACCTCCCAGCGGAAATCGCCGTTGAGGTAGTAAAGCAGCCCCGGATAGCGGTTGAGATGCTCGGCGTAATCGCGACACTGGGCCGCCTCTCTCTCCAACTGCTCCGGGCCGATGGCAACGTTGTGCCCCACCAGTTGGCAGGGCATGAACACCAGCCCATTGCGCTGGCAAAGCTGAGCCATGCCCTCGAACTTGCGCCAGTCCTTGTCCGTGAACCGGTAGTCCGCATTGCTATACTGCAGGTTCTCGTAGACATTGAAGCCGTAATCGCGGGCGGCGATGTGATCCAGGTTCCAGGTCCAGGGGTTCTCGGTGGCGGAGTTGTACACATTGCTGTAGGTGTCGCTGCCGAACAGGAACGTGGGTCGGCCGTCCAGGGTGAAGTAGTTGTCCGCAAAGCGCAGCTCGCGGCCGGACTGCACTACCCCCTCGTCCTGGACCACGAAGCCCGTGGACATGCGGTCCACCGGCCGGCCCTCGAGGCGGAGGTCTGCCACCAACTCGTACACGTCGGAGTCGAACTGCCCCGGCTGCCAGGGGCTCTCGGCCGCCAGCCAGGACCCGGGCTCGACGGTCAGGTCCACCTGCTCTTGCCCTGTCGGGCGGCTGCGGTCGCCGTCCGGGTAGGCGCTGAAGTCGACGGTGCAGTTCAGAGGAGCGGTGCCGAGGTTCTCCACCACCACGGATCTTCGCACCGTCTCACCAGGCTTGTAGGCGGCAAGGTCGGTGGTGAGATTGCGCAGGAAGCCGCCGCGGCAGATGAAGCGGGCGATATCCACCAGGGCCCGATCCAGCCAGGGGGCGGAGCCGTCGAAGAGGTCCTTGCTCTCCACGCCGAAGTACGCCCAGGCCGAGCCGGAGAAGTAGCCGCCGTAGTTGAGCATCAGCGAGGCCGCCGAGCCGCGATGGCGGCCGAAGCGGTCTCTCCCGCCGACCAGCTCGATCCAGCGGGCGTTGTCATAGCCCTGCACCCCGGAGGCGGCCCACCCTGAGAAATCCCCCGCCAGCGGCTCGCCCGGTGGCACGATGAACTGGTCGTCTGCCGGCCGCAGGCTCGCCACGCGCCGCAGGGGATAGTCGGCATCGAACACCCCGATCTGCGAGGGCGCCGTTTTGAGGCCATCCGCCGGCCCGCCGGTGCTGGTGTTCATCGGCTGCATCTCCACATCAGCCACGTCCGACAGGCGGATGTCGTCGAACCATGCGGTGCCCGTGGCCTGGAACAGACCCATCTTGATATGCAGCCGCGTGGTCCTCTCCGAGGGGGTGAAGGTGTACTCGTACCGAGTCCACTCCTGCGTCCCCGTGGTGTGGGCGAAGTCCTTCCATTCCCCCAGCTTGCCCTCGCCGTCGTACTCGTACAGGGCCATGTAGGCGTAGCCCTGTCCGTGGGCCCTGACGTCCTCGGACTTCATCCAGCCGCTCACGCAGTAGCTGGCTCCGCGCCGGGGGGCGATGTCCAGGTACCAGCGGTCCTCCCGGGGCTTCTCGGCATCGACGGTGACCCGGGCACAGACGTCGCCGTCTCTGGCGACGGTGGGATCGAGCGTGCAAATGTCCCCGTCGCGGCGCCACTTTCCATCCAGCTCCTGCCCCCCGATGGGGGCTTCCCCGGCGGCCTCGAAGCTGCCGTCGGGCAGGACTGAGCGTTCCAGAGCCGCGGCCAGCTTCTGCTTCACCACGGTGGCCTCATCGAGCCATTGGCCCTCACCGAGCCTCACGAGGTGCTCGAAGGTGTACCCGCCGGTGGAGATGAAGCTGCCGCCGCCGTGGAGGTAGGCGGTGAAGTTACGCCTGGCCTCGGCCGGGAAGCTCTGCCCATAGGGCAAGACCACCAGGCTCAGCAGCCCCGAGTTCACCTTCTGCGGGTCCGCCAGGTCGTCGGCGGTGAGATAGCGCACGTCAAACCCGGCGTCCCGCAACAGGCCCCCGAGACGGTCCGGGGACGAGCCCGCACCCTTGACCGGGAAGCCCTGCTGGCGGAACACGCCGGCCGTCGGCGTGCCCGGTCCGTGCGCCGGTCCCGGTGAGATGACCTCGTCGTAGCCCATGGCCCTGTCCCCTTCCACCAGCGTCCAGTTGTCGAACCAGGCCTTGCCCGAGGCGTTGTAGATGCCGCAGTGCAGGGAGATGGTCTCCACGCGCGGCGCCAGCTCGAAAGTGAAGTCGGCCCTCTGCCAGTCCGTGGTACCTGTGATCTGGGCGAAGTCCTTGAAGGCCACCAGCTCATTGCGGCCGTCGCGCTGGTAGACGGCGGCGAAGGCGAAGCCGCCGTTGGGCCCGGCCACGACGTCTTCGGTCTTGATCTCAACGCTGCAACTGTACGTGGCGACGCCCTTGCGCGGTGGTACTCCCTGGGTGACGGTGCCTTCGCCCTCGATGTGCAGGCAGCGGCCGGTGCGGCCCGAGTCCACCGTGCTCGCGCTGGGCGAACGGCTCCAGCCGCCGCTGCGCTCGAACCCGCCGTTGACCACCATGGAGACCGGCCGCTCTTGAGCGCAGGCGGGGGTGAGGATGACGGCCAGCAAGAGAAGGCATCTGGTCATGTGAGGTCCCTCCATGGTCGTGAGCGCCCCGACTCGGCGCGTTTCGGGTCGGGAGCGTGGTCCTCCGTTCGCCCTGCCCCGGGGGAGGGCGGGCGCTCTTTCGGCGTCGCCGCTTCCCGGTGCCGGCGGCCAAGGGAGTCGCCCGAAGGCCGTGTACCGCCATGCACCGTCGCCGCTTCGGTTGTCGTCAGGTCCGAGGGACCACGCGGCGGCGCCTCCCAGGCCCGGACTTCAGGCCGGGCAGGCAGGAGGCCCGATGTCGTCGCGCCCCTGAGGGCGCTCGCGGGCGGCGCGCCCAACACTCCCGAGGGGAGACGTGAACGGCCACAGCCTCCGCCCCATGCGGAGCACCAGATAGACACCTGTAGTTTCGCAGCGCCATGCCCCAAGACCTTCGGAGCCAAGAGGTGCTTGCCCGAGGAGGTGGAAAGGGCACGGTAGCCCGGGGCGCACACGCCGGTGCCGAGCCGGTCGTCACGGCACGCGGCGCGGCCGCCGACACCCAGCTCAACGAACAGGAGAGCCAGACCCTATGCCGCAAGCACCCCTTACCGCCATCATCCTCGCCACACTGCTATCTGGAGGTTTGGCCGCCATGGCTGTCGCCGACATTTCTTACAGCGTGCCCGACGTTCCCTGGGACGAGGCCTTCGGCAAGCATCGCGCCCGGGTGGCCGTCGAGGCCGAAGCCGACGCCGTCCGGCTGCATCTGCAGTGGCGCAGGCGAGACCACGATGCCCATGAAAGACAGATCATCATCGTTCATGGTCAGAGCGGCAGGCGTGTCGAGAACCTGGCGCGGGCGGATATCAACCGCGAGTTTGCCGACCTCGTGTTTGAGCCTGTGGGCGGGCCCGGAGAGTACCACGTGTACTATCTGCCCTATCAGGTGCAGTATCAGGGCGGCTGGTACGGGGGCAACTACCTGCCGGTGGAGGTCAACGCCGACCCGGCCTGGCTGACGGCCAACGGTCTTGATGATCCGGCGGACGGCAAGTGGAAGAGCCTGCCGCAGGCGCGAGTACTGGAGATTGAGGCCCGCAATGAGTTCAGCCGCTTCGACCCGATGGAGGTGGTCGCCACGGCTGAGGAGACGGCGGCCCTGGTGGCGCGCGCAGGCAATCCTCCTTACATTGTCTTCCCCGAGGATCGGCGCTTCGCGATCCGGATGACCGAAGACATCCCCCTACGCTGGGCGCAGTCCGGCCCGGCGCAGGTGCTGTCCGGGGAGCCGTGTCGCAATGAGTATTACTGCTTCCAGCTCGGTGTGTTCGCCTGCACGGCTCCTGTGGAGGACGTCCGGTTGACCTTCTCCGACCTGCGGCCGGAGCCGGCGGGACGGCCCATTGCGGCCTCAGAGTTCACCTGCTTCAACCTCGGCGGCACCGACTGGGACGGGAGCCCGCTCTCCAAGACCGTTTCGGTGCCGCAGGGCAAGGTGCAGGCCCTGTGGTGTGGGGTCCAGATCCCCCGCGAGGCGGCTCCGGGGCGCTACCGTGGCAGCGTCACGGTGAGTGGGAAGGGTGCGCCGCCCACAGAGGTGGCGCTTGACTTCACCGTCTCCGATGAGGTTCTGGAGGACCGCGGCGATGGCGAGCTGTGGCGCTACTCCCGCCTGCGCTGGCTGAACTCCACCCTCGCCATGGATGACGACATCGTCGCGCCCTACACTCCCATGACGTTGGAGGGCAGCAGGGTCGGCTGTCTGGGGCGCGCGCTGGAGGTCTCCGCCGACGGCCTGCCCGCCGCCATTCGCAGTGGGGACAAGGAGATTCTGGCTGCCCCGATGCGCCTGGTGCTGGAAGGCGAAGGCCTCGGCACACCGCTGCAGCAGGCACCGGCGGAGTGCAGCCGGCACGGCGAGGGTGCGGTGTCCTGGGCGGCCCGCGGCCGCCAGGGCGCCGTGGACACATACTGCCGCGGGCGCATGGAGTTCGACGGGCACGTGCAGCTCACCGTCACGCTGCGACCGGACAAGGACACGCCGGTCAAGGACATCCGGCTCCAGATGCCCTTCCGCAAGGAGATCGCCACCTACTTGATGGGCATGGATCACGCCGGCGGGCTCCGCAAACCCGACTTCCGGTGGAAGTGGGGGGGCAAGGTCTACTACGACAGCTTCTGGTTGGGCGACTATGACGCAGGGCTGCAGTGCGAGCTGCGCGGCGCCACCTATTGTGGGCCGATGGTGAACCTCTACTGGGCCCTGGGCCAGCTCCAGCCGCCGGCCACCTGGAGCAATGAGGGCAAGGGCGGCGTAACGATCCAGGAGGAGGGCGACGTGGTCACCGCCACCGCCTACTGCGGCGACCGGGTCCTGCCCGCCGGGGAGGACTTCACCCTCGAGTTCGCCTTTCTCATCACCCCCGTCAAGCCGCTGGACAGCGCCTCACACTTCAAGACCCGCTACTACCACGCCTACGAGCCGGTGGAGAAGATCGCGCAAACCGGTGCCAATGTGGTGAACATCCACCACGCCAATGAGCTCAACCCATACATCAACTACCCCTTCCTCACCACGGACAAGATGAAGGCCTACGTGGACGCGGCCCACGAGCGGGACATGAAGGTGAAGATCTACTACACCCTGCGCGAGCTGACCAACCACGTGGCCGAGATGTGGGCCCTGCGTAGCCTGGGGCACGAGGTGCTGGCTCCCGGCAGCGGCGGGGGCTATCCGTGGCTGCGCGAGCATCTCGGCAGGGACTATCAGTGCTCCTGGTACGAGCAGCAGCCGGACGGCGAGGCCTGTGCCTCCATCGTCAACAGCGGGCTGTCGCGCTGGTACAACTACTACCTCGAGGGGTTGCAGTGGCTGGTGCAGAATGTTGGCATCGACGGGCTGTACAACGATGATGTCTCCTACGATCGGCAGATCATGAAGCGGGTGCGCAAGATTCTCCAGCGCAACCGGCCGGGGAGCATGATCGACCTGCACTCCAACACCAGCTTCTCCCACGGCCCGGCCAACCAGTACATGGAGTTCTTCCCGTACATCGACCGCCTGTGGTTCGGCGAGTTCTTCGACTACGATTCCCCGCCGGATTACTGGCTCACGGAGATCTCCGGTATCCCCTACGGGTTGATGGGCGAGATGCTCCAAAACGGGGGCAACAAGTGGCGGGGGATGGTGTACGGGATGACGGCGCGCATGCCCTGGTGCGGCGATCCCCGGTCGGTCTGGGGCGTCTGGGACGACTTCGGCATCGACGAGGCCGAGATGCTGGGCTACTGGGAGCCGGAGTGCCCCGTTGACACCGGGCGCGAGGACATCCTCGCCACGGCCTACGTGCGCGAGGGCAGGACGCTCATCGCCGTGGCCAGTTGGGCGCCGCGAACGGCGCAGGTGAAACTGCAGATTGACTGGGAAGCCCTGGGTCTCGATCCCCGGAGGGCCCATCTGTATGCCCCGCAGATCGATGATTACCAGTTCGAGGCGCTGTTCTCGGTGGAGGACGAAATCCCGATCCCGGCGCGGCGCGGCTGGCTGCTGTGGGTGGACGAGCAGCCCCGAGAGGCGCCGCCCGTCATGCTGGAAGCCACAAGGGCCTACGAGCGCAGGCAGGTGCTCTTGCAGGACGATTTCCCCGGGCAGGCGCCGGCCGACGCCTGGCGCGCCACGCTGTCCCCGCGTCCCGGCACGAAGCTCAGCGTCGCTGAGGGCAAGGTCACCTTCGAGTCCCTGGCGCACTCGATTGCCTACGCCACCCGGGACTTGCCGCCGGGGGTGACGATGGTCGAGTGTGTCGTCAACACCGGCAGCGATGGGGGGATGACCTGGGGGCCCGGCCTGGCGCTGTGGTGGGGCGAACGCTTCCTGCGCCTCAACCTGCGCACCGTGGAGGGTCGCGCCGGGGTCGACGATGGTACCAACCAGTGGCTGGTCCCGGCGGGGATCGCCGCGAACACCGACTACCACCTCCGCCTGCGGCTGGAGGCCGAGAAGATCGTAGCCGAGCTGTCCGACGACGGGGAGTGGTGGACGACAGTTCACGAGGTGCCCCGGTCGCAGTACGCCGGGGAGCCATCGGCGGTGAGTATCGGCAAGATGAGCGGAGACGGCGCCGACACAGACGCGGATGCGGAGCCCAATTTGCAGGGCTCGTGCAGCGTCGAGCGGCTGAGGGTGTACGGCGACCGGGGAGAGTAGATGCCTACATGGGCGCACTTCCTGACGTCTGAGGCGAGTTGTGCGGCCTCAGCCCTGCCGCCTGCTACCCCGTAGGTCGGGCTTTCCACTCAGATTGTGCAGGTTCCGGGCGGGCGCCGACTCACGTCGCCTCACCCCCCCAGCCCCGCCTCTCGGCGTCTCTTCGAGCCGCTTGTACTCCGCCAAACGGCCGGCGAAGACGGGAGGAGGGGGGAGAACGGCCGTACTTCGACCGTTCCGGACGCGCGAATGGCGAAATGTGGCCCCAGTGCGTTCATGCATAGTGTGGGTTTCCAGCCCGACTCGGCGATCCCGCCCTGCGGGATCGCCGCCTGGCCCTGGCAACGACCCGGGGCGAACCTCCGTGCCGTGCTCGTGCTTCTTGGGCGGAGCTTCGATGGACGTTTGGAGCAAGGTCTGGGGGCGCGCTTCCGCGCTCCGACGGCAGCCCGAAGAGTCTCCCGGCATGTGGCGAGAGGGTTCGCCCGGGCGGCGCTTGTGACGCCCGGGCTCGCGATGTCGGCGACCCGGGATGACAGGGGGCGGGCTGGCCGGGCTTGTCGGCCGGCCCAAGAGGAGGGGGTCTACTTCGCGGCCGGCTTGCGCTTCGCGCCGGCCTTCTTCGTCTTGGCCTGAGGGTCAAAGGCGGGCGGCGGATCCACGAAGCAGCGGCGCAGCACCTTGCGCGTGTGCTCCCAGGAGGTCTCCATGTGCTCTTCCTTCTGCTGCACCCACCCGCCCAGGTGCCCCGGCCCGCCCGGCTTGTCGAGTTCCGTCTCCGGCTCAACCGGGATCCTTTGCTCTCCCGGCCTGAGCTGGTCGTAGAGGAGTTTCTGGGCGTAGTCGCGGCCCTCATCGGTCTGGAAGAAGGCCGCGGCGGCCTTGTACTCCGCCGTCTCGCGCTGTACCCGCTCGACCTGCTCCTCCTTCTCCACCAGGACCTCCGCCGCGCGCCAGCCCACGACAAACGGCACCGTGATCTTGTCGCGCGTGAAGAACGCCGCACTGCCCACCACCAGGAGAGCCAGCCACAGACGCATGTGTGGATGGGGGAAGTAGCGTCGAAACCACAGATTGAGGCGAGTGAGTGTCGACAGTCTCGTGGGTGGCTTTGCCATGGCCCGGCTACCTTCACGCGCGGCGGTCGCGGTGGTGTCTGCAAGGATGCGGCATCGCTGAGACCGGCATCAGTATAGCCCACAGCAGAGGCCAAGTAAACAGGGGGCAGGAAGGCCCCTGCGATCCGGCGCCGGCCACGCTCAGACGGTGAGCCCCCGGTGCCCGGCGGCAGGTACACCGGCCCTTGCGGTCCCGGAGGCGCTCGCAAGGCCCCGACGCGGGCGGCGCGAAGGGCACCCGCGGCTCCGCGCGCGGGCCGCGAGCTACCGCGGCACTCCTGCGCCCAGATCCCCCAGCTCGCGCTCCAGCTCGGCCTCGAGGCCCGCCATCTCCTTGTCCAACGCGCCCACCAGCCCCTTGGAGTGATCCAGCAGCCAGCCGTCGGGATCGACCACCACGGCCGTGGGTCTTGCGGGTACGTCGATCCGCAGCTCCTGACTGGAGCGGGTGAGCCAAAGCCGACGGCGCACTTGCTGTCCCTCGCACTGGAGCGCGATCTCCACCGGGAGGAAGAACCCGCCGGGTTGTGTCTGCCAGGAGACAGACTGCGCGTCATTCCCCTGCCGCTCCTGGCCGATGACCAGCTCCTGGCTCAGCGCGATGGTGGCCGCCTTCCCGTCGTAGCCGGTGATCCTCGCCTTGACCCACGGCACCCCCGTGCCGTACAGCCACTGGCGGAAGAACCACTCCAGCGAGTCGCCGTAGGCCTGCTCGCAGGCCTGCTGGAACTGGGCGCAGGTGACGTCCCGGCCCTGGTTGCCGGCGACGAAGGCTTTCACCGTCGAGAACCACTTCTCATCCCCCAGCAGTTGCCGCAGCATGTGCAGAATCCACGCGCCCTTTTCGTACAGCAGCGGGCCGGAGTCGGACTCGTAACACGAGGTCTCCTCCGCCGGGTTCCACGAGGCCATCAGGACGCTCTCGGCCTGTCTGTTCATGCTCTCGGTGAAGGCCTGCCGGCCCTGGAAACGCTCGCGCCACAGAGCCTGCGAGTATGTGGGGAAGGCCTCGATGAGGAATTCGGACTCGGTGCAGGTCAGGATCCCGCCCCACCAGTTGTGGGCCATCTCGTGGGCGACGAACTCGGCGTCGAAGGGCTGCGTGAAGGTGAGCTCCTGGAGCATGATAAAGGACTGGTCGCCGTGGCCGCCGCCGTAAAGGTCGGGGATCTCGGCGATGGCGAACTTCTCGAAGGGATACGGAGAGTAGATCTCGCCGTAGAAGGCCAGTATCTCGGCGCAGCGGCTCATGAACTCCTCCGCCCGGTCCGCGTGGGCACCGAACAGATAGCACTGCAAGGGCAGGTCGCCCACGAGCCTCTCGCTCACCGAGTACTGTGCCGCCGCGAAGGAGATCCCGGAGGTCGGGTGGCCGATCCGCCAGTGGAACGTTCGCCCCTCCTGGCTTACGAGCTTGCCGGAGGTCACCGCCGACCAGCCCTGCGGGACCGTGAGCCGCACATCGGCGGTGGCTCGGTCGCCCCAGATCATCGGGTACCACTCGGCCTCGAAACGCACATAGGTGCCGTCGCTGCCGATGTGGTCCCAGACGCGCCGGCCCGAGCGCCCGCCCAGCGGGCCGTGTATCTCGCCCTCGTACTCGAGGATCAGACTGAACCGCGCACCTGCCGCCATCGCCGCGGGCAGCGGGAGAGTCACTGTGCCATCGGCGTCGCGGTTGTACTCCAGTGCCGCGCCCTCCGGTCCGCGCAGGCCGGTGATCTTCAGGCTCGGACGCAGGGAGAACCGGAGCCTGTCCGCGGCGACATCGGTCTCCCAGTCGGTGCGCACCGCGGCCCTCAGCCACCGGCTCTCCGGCTCGATGGTGGCCGAGATGTCGTAGTTGGCGATGCGGGGAGCGGCGCAGGCCGTGACGACCGGTAGCAGCAGGGCTCCGAGTACAAGCAGACGGCGCCGGCGATGGGCCAATCCAACCGCCTCCTTCGATGGCGACGCCCATATGGCGTCCGCGACGGGTATGTACTTCGCTACCCGCGCCGACGCTCCCTGCCCGGCGGAGGGTGTCGTCTGTCCACCCGCCACGTAGACACCTCTGCCGGGCCGTGCTATGCTTTGGGCACCGTCCGCCGTCGCCGCCTGCGGTCCGCGACGAGGGACGGCCGAAGCGTCGCGCACCTACGCCCCGCGGAGGCCCCCATGCCACAGGCCCTGGCCCTTTTCGTGCTCATCGCGCTTGCCGTCCCTTCCCTGGCCGACTACTGCCCGCCCGGCTCCCAGCAATCCTCGGGCATGCGCCATATCATGCTTGTCTACCTGGGCGGTGACCGCTGGACGGAGGAGGACTTCCTGCCCTACGTGGCCCACCTGGACAAGGCCAAGGGCGGTGCCCCCGACGACTGGTTCTACGATTCTTGGTTGTTCTTGCAGTTCACCGCCGAACCCTCTGGGGGTTCCTTGGCCTTCGGCACCGCCAACAAGGCGGACTGGGAGACCTACTTCGCGGCCCTGTTTCGGGAAGACCGCTCCCTGGCGGCCCTGGACGCCTGTATCGACCGCGTTGGTGAGCAACTGGGGCAGCCCGATCAGACCTGCCCGATCATCCTCATGATCCCACACCTGAGCCACAGTATGCAGGATTTTGGCAGCCTCGACGGCGTACCGGTGGACTGCTCCAAGGACGAGGACCGTCTGCGCGCCTTCTGTTGGGCCGCCGATCAGCTCCTGGAGCGATGGAATGCCCGGACGTACAAGCACCTGAAGCTGTGGGGCTTTTACTGGATGGACGAGGGCATCAGCGAGCGCAATGCCGGGGTGGCGCGTGGCACCGGGGACTACGTGCGCAAGTTGGGCTACGGTCTGCACTGGATCCCGTGGTTCCGGGCGCCCGGTCATACGGCCCCGCGGGACCTGGGCATCGACTTGCCCATCATGCAGCCCAACTTCGCTTTCATGCCCACCCCGGCGGGCGCCGTGGTCCCAGACCAGGACCGCCTGAGCCACAACGCATACCTCTGTCGGAAGTACGGGCTGGGTTTTGAGATGGAGACGGCCCAGGGTCCCGCCGCGCATCCGGGGCGTCGCCTCAACCTGCAGCTTTACATGAACCACGGCGTCGACGAGCTGGACGGCTATATGAACGGCGCCGTCTGCGCCTACTACCAGGGCAGTGACTGCATCGCGGGCCTGTATCACAGCGACAACCCCGTGGCCAATCGGGTCTATGACGACCTGTATCGCTTCGCCAGGGGGACCTATGAGCGCCGCGTGCTATCTCTGTGCGAGGGCCTCCCGGCGCACCTGAACAAGCTGCGCTGCCCGCTGCTGACGGACGGGGTATGGTTGACGCAGGGCGAGCGGCCCGAGCGGGTGGCGACGGCGACGTCGCCGGCCACCCTGGACATCGACCTGTGCGGCCCTCAGATCGTCGGGGACGTGCGGGTGCACGTGGTGGCCGCGGCCAAGGGAGAGCCGTCGGTGCCGCTGCAGGCCACGCTGCTCACCAGCCGCGACGGGGACAGCTACGATGTGGTCGCCGAGGTGCAGGTGGAGAACCTGCGCGAGATGGGCAGATGGCAGGGAGGCTTCGTGCTGCTCACCTGCAGGCCGCACGTGGCCAACCGCCTGCGGATCGTGGTTACCGGCGGGGGTCGGACTGTGGGCGTTGACGAGGTCATCGCCTATCCGGCCCCGCACCTGCTGTGGGAGCGGCCGTACGAGATCACCGGCCAGGTGACGGCGGGGCTCAGACAGGAGACGGGCGTGGAGCTCACCGACGGCCGCATCTACCCGGGCAGCTCGGGCGTGAGCTTCTGGCGGGGCGAGGGAACGGTCTCGTTCGCTCTGGACGACGAGTGGTACCTGGGCAGCGCCATCGCCCACGCGCGCTACGACGAGGGCGATGCCCCCCCGCAATGCAGAGTTCGGCTCAAAGGCCCTCAGACCGTGGAGACCGACTGGTTCTCCCCGGAGCCGGCCGCCGATGGCTGGATCGAGATTCCCCTCCCGCGACAGGTGGCGAGCCAGATGGAGTTCGAGCTCAGGGGCGCGCCGAACGTCTTGTGGGACGAGTTGCAGGTGCGCCGGGCCGACAACCTGGCCTCCGGCAAGCCCTACACCATCGAGCCGCCCTTCACCTCCCAGTACCCCGATGATGGTGGCGAGCTGACCGACGGCTTGCTCAGTGAGGTGGGCTTCTCGGACGGCAAGACCGTGGGCTGGCACGGCCAGGCTCCCTCGGTCGTGCTCGACCTCGGGGAGCAACGGGCCTTCGAGGCCCTGCGCATCCACGCCCAGGGCGGCGGCCATGCGGGGGTCTACTACCCCGACGTCATCCGCGCCTGGGTCTCGGAGGACGGACGGCAGTGGCAGGTTGTCATGGTTGGCGAGCCGGAGAGAGAAGTCACGTATAGCCGGGACACCGCCAACGGCCTCAACGAGCTGGCCTGGCTCAGCGTGCCCGTGGAGAGCGGGCGCGGACGATTCCTCAAGCTCCTGTTCAGGGGCACCGGCTGGCTGATGCTCAGCGAGCTGGAGGTGATCTCCGCCGGGCGTAACGTGGCACAGGGCCGCCGCTATCACCTGCAACCGGCCCCCAAGTCGGAGGAGAAGTACGCCGATGACGGCTCGCGCCTGACGGATGGTGACTACAGCGCCCGGGGCGAGGGCTGGAAGAAGGCCGTGGGGTGGATCGAGGAGGATCGCACGGTGACGCTGGACCTGCTGCAGCCGGAGGAGGTCGCAACGGTCCGGCTGCACTGCCTGGGCGGCGGCCAGGCGGGGATCGGGTATCCGCGGACCGTGGCGGTCGCCACTTCGCTGGATGGGGAGACGTGGACAGAGGAGACCGTCGTCGCCCCGCAGTTTGAGCAGCCCGGCAACGTCCTGATCCCGGCCTTCATCACCGTTGAGCTGGAGCCCAGGCAGGCGCGCTATGTGCGGTGCAGGCCGACCAGGGCCGGCTGGTGCATGGTGGATGAGGTGGAGGTGTACGGGAGGTAGATGGGAGGCGTCGTCGCGCGGGAGATCCACGGGGGAGGCCAGTCCACGCCCGGCAGCGGCTACGGAACAACGCCCGCCAGGGGCTTTCGCCCCCGTCCAGAAGCCCGGCCGAGAAGCCGGTTCTGCCGTCACGATGTCATTCTGAGCGTCCATCTCGCGCAGCGAGATAGCGAGGAATCTCACTGAATGCCAGGAGGTTCTTCTAGCTGCTCCCTGCGGGAGTGGACGCTCTGGCAATGACATGCCCTGCGAAGGCGGGGTTCTCGGCCGTAGCTCCAGGTGACCCCGCTGCGCGGGGCCCGACGGTCCTGCGGACCTGACGGCCGGCGAACGGTGGGCGCGGACATGACAATGGTCGCCGGGCGAGGCCGGGCGCCGTTGAGCCCGAAGGGCGACCGGCCCCGCGCCGCCGGGCCATCTAGCGATGGGCGAAAGCCCATCGAACCGCCACCCCCGGCATACGCCACGCCGAGGAGGGCCGCCAGATCCATCGCGCGCCCTAGTTCGCCTTCCGCAACCTCACCTCATCGATCCACATCCTCCCCACTGCGCCGTTGAGGCCCGCCTCCACGCTCACCGCCTTGACGCCCTCCGGGATCGTCAACTCCGCCTCCACCTGCCTCCAGTCGAAGGTCCCGATCAGCTCCGGGCACGAGGCGTAGGTCGTCTTGTCCGTTACCACCGCGAAGCGGAGGCAGCCCACCTTCCATGCCGGCTCACCGCGCACGATGTCCTGCCCCTTCACCCACGCCGAGAGCCGCCACTTCGACCCCTCCCGCAGCTCCCCCAGCGGTAGCGACTGACGCCACAGCAGGTAGTCACCCGAGGTGTTGACCACCTCCGCGGCCGCGGCGCCTTCGTGGACGGGCTCTGTCGCCGCTTGGCCCCCGGCCGGTACCTGCCAGCCCCCGGCAGGGCTTGCCAATGGCAACACATCGCCCTTGACCACCGACACCAGCCGCCGACTCAGGGATTGCTCGAAGCCGCCGTCGTGCAGGAGGCCCTCCTGCGCCGGCTCGGAGCGCAGGTACGGTGGCCCGCCCACCGGCTGCGGCTCGGCCTCGCCCGGCGTACAGACGGCCGAGAGCCAGCTCCATGCGCCCGCGCTGTGCGAGGGCTCGCCGTCCTCCCAGGCGAGGAACAGGTTCTGCCCGTGGACGAAGACGTTTCGGGGTATCCGCTGCCCCCCGTACTCGATCTGCGTCAGGTTCAGCAGCCTCCCGCTCTCGCCCTCGACCGTGACCTTGTCCGGCAGGGCAGGTACCTGCAGTAGCGCCGTCTGCCCCACCCGCGCCGAGCCGTCGCCGATCTCGCCCTCGACCAGCACCTGCTCTCCGGCTGCGAAGCGGGAACTCGTCATCTGCGGCAATGGGAGCATGGTGCTGAGGAAGGCGAAGTCGCCGTGGGGGGCGGCCTGCGGCTTGACCGCGCAGCTCATGCGGAAGCTGGGGCCGTTTCCGAACTCATAGCCCATCACATAGTCGATGGGAGGCTTGAGCAGGTCGAACCGTCCGAAGCCCCGGAGTTGGCCCTCGAACCGCATGTGGATGTTCTCGCCCTCCTGCCACATGCGACAGTAGGCCTCGACATCGTCCCCGGCGGAGAAGCGCGTTCTGTCTGCGGCGAAGCCTCCGTCGGTGTACACGTCCCCGCCGCGCACGATGACCTGCGCCCGCCTGCCCTTGGTGCGCAGCTCGGTGAGTGCGCCGCTGCGGCCCAGGCGCAGGCAGTACGAGGCGTTCTCGAGCTCCCAGCCGCCGCCGACGGGCTTAACGACGGCCCAGTCCCGCTCCCAGAGCGTGCCATGGGGCCTAATGCGAAAGCTGAAGGCATCACCCGGGGGCCCGTAGGGAGCGTCGGGGTCGCGCCAGGCCAGGATCGCTGTGGGCTCCCGACGGTCGCCCATTCCCTGCAGCCATTGCACTCTCGCCGGGGGTGCGGTGGGTTCCATCTCCAGCGCGACCAGGGCAGATCCCACACCGCCCGGGTACCTCCCCAGACCGAAGGGATGCTGGGCCGAGTCCCAGATGAAACCGCCGCCCTGGGGGAGGCGGTAGATGCCGCCCGCGACTGCGTCCATGGCCCGGCGACGCATAGGGGTGGTGCCACTGGCCAGGCCTTCCGCCGATCCGGCCGACCAGATGCCAGAGCGCACCACCGGCACGCACAGGGCGGCGTGGTCCGGGAGGCTCTCCCCGCTCCAACGCGTCTCTACCACGAGTTCCTGGCCATCCGGTCGATAGGTCATCTCCAGCGTGGCGCCGGGGTACGCGCGGATGCAGTGGACCGCGCCCGCCTCGTCCTGCGTCACGGTGACCTCGGCCGGCTGCCTGGCGAGTTGCGCGGGGAGAAGGACGTCCAGCGGCCCGAGGACATCGATCGGCTCGACGTTCTGCCAGGCCTTGGCCTCCATCTTCCGGAGCAACCCGGAGGATCGATCGACCCACGCGTGGTAGCCAGCGCCGCCAATACCAACAGCGCCCTCCAGCGGCGGGGCCGGGGTCTTCTCTGTGCCTGGAAGGGGCCAGAAGAAGTCGCCGATGTACGGCGGCAGGTCGCCGAAGTCGCCCCGCCGGCGTAGCGCGTAGACGGTGAACTCGAATGGATCCAGGTCAAGAGGCATGCGAAGCTCCGTGTCGCTGCCCTCGGCGGGTCGCTCGTCGTCTGACCAGTACCCCTCCAGGATCCGTGGATCCGCCGCGACCGCCGCAGGCAGGCTCGCCTTCGGCACCACCACCTCGCCCTTCACCCGGTCGCCCGAGAAGTTGATCAGGACCACGGAGGTTCGGTCACCGGCGCTACGCAGGCAGGCGAACACCTCGGGCGGCGCCTGCACGCACAGGTAGTCCGCCGCCCCGCCGTTCAGCTCCGGGAGCGAGGTCCTCAGCTCGAGCATCCGCGGCAACCAGAAGGCGCTGCTTGCCGCCTCCATCTCGTGGTAGATCAGCGGGATGCCGTGGATCCACGCCGTCAGCGCCATCAGGGCGCGCTGGGGCTTCAGGCCGTACCACAGCTCCGAGCGCAGGCTGTCGTGGCTCTCGATGTGGCGCAGTCTCAGGAGGTCGGGGACCTCGGAGAACTGCTGCTCGTGCAGCCAGCGCCGCAGGCGGGCGACGAACTCACCCGGCGGGAGCTTCCGCAGGTCGTGGTACACGGTGTAGCAGCCGGTGAAGTCATACACCGCATCCGAGACGGTCCCATAGGCGCTGCCCTCCACCTCAGCAAGCAGGCCCCCGACCTCGGGCTTCTCTTCCTTCACCGCCTCCCGCAGGGAGCGCAGCATGTTCAGCCCGCCCTGGAGCTGGGCTAAGCTGGCCCTCGCGTACGGGATGTCCGGGTTCCAGTTGGGGATGCGGCTGCCGCCGACGGCGTCCACCCGGAAGCCGTCCACGCCGAACTGCGTCACATAGTGTCGCGCTACTTGAGCCATGTACTGCCGCCACGTGGGCCAGTTGAAGTCATAGCACCAGTAGTCCAGCGTGCTGCCGTCCTCGTTGTAGGCCAGCCACTCGGGATGCTCCTTAGCCCGCGGGTAGTCATTGCGGCCGCCGTGGGGGACGCAGTCCTGCAGCACATGCATCCCAAGCTCGTGGGCGCGTGCCACCAGGGCGCGGTACTGCTCCTCCGTGCCGAGGCCCTCCTGGAACTTGTAGTAGTCGCGGGGATGGTAGACGCCGGCATCCTCGATGGGCATGATCCAGATCGCATTGGCGCCCAGCTCCTGGATGTCGTCGAGCAGGTCCGTGGCCGGCTCAAAGCCGCCGAGGTCCTTGAAGTTGCTGCCGATGGTGCCGCCGGGGTGGAAGCTGTACAAGATCGCGTCGCGCAGCCATTCGGGCCGGTCTGCCGGGGGTACGTGGCCCCTTTGGCGCATCCAGTCGTGGATCCTCAGGAGCGCGCCCTCGCCATCGGTGGGCAGCACCCACATACAGGCCTCGCCGATGCGCTGGGTATCTCCCGGCCTGACGATGGCCTGCGAGTCGAAGGCCTGCGAGACGGTGACACCGCCCACATGCTCCTTGACCGTGGCGCTGCCGCGATCGGCGTCGGGGCTGAGGGCGTCGGTGATCCAGAGCACCGATCTGCGGGGCGTGAGCTGGGCGATCACCGGAGCGAGGCTCTTGCCGGTGGCGCGCTGCCGGCCTTCGGTGAACGACGACGCCTCCCAGCGCGCCGGAGGGTAGTTGCCGGGGAGGTAGTAGTAGCTCTCGGCCGCGGCCATGCAGCGCGGGGTGGCCATCCAGAAGCCCTTGAGCCTGGTGGGCTCATCGCCATACCACGTGAGCGCCACGGACCGCGACAGCAGCGTGCCCTCCGCCGGCAGCGTGTAGGTGAAGTCGAGCCGCCACCGGCCCAGCTCGACGGCGACCACAAGGCCACCCTCGCCCTCCTGTATGACCGACAGCAGCCGCGGCGTGGCGGTGCCCGGACCTGTGAGCCAGTCGTCGCCCTGCTTGAGGTCGAAGGACTGCCGGTCGGACGGGGAGAATGCAATGGCCTGCCCTTCCACCGACAGCCCCGTCCAGGCTCCGGTGGCCTCGTCCAGGGTGAGGCTGAGCTGCCCATTGGAGAAGACGTAGCTTGTCTCGCTCTGTGTGAGCTGGCTCGCGTTGGCACCTACGCTGGCACAGAGGGTGAAGGCCGTCAGCAACAGAGTCCCGCACATGGCGCCATCCCTCCTCGCAGTCTGACCGTGCTGTAGCAACGGGCGGACATTTGCGCTGACTTCCGCACAAAAGGGAATCAGCCCTTCCAGGGAGGCGTCATGGTCTGCAGAAGAGTAGACTGTTCGGGAAGGAGTGACGAGATGGCTACCGAAATCAACAGACAGTCGGAGGGATCTTCCTCCGTATCGAGACGGGGCTTTCTGGCGGTGTTTTGTGTGGCCGGAGCCGTGGTGGCGCTGCCGCTGGC
>Ga0334884_1000683_pt1 | contig 59462 bp, 43 predicted proteins | sample GraSluR1_MG_7_FD_207215 | JGI IMG/M metagenome (GOLD analysis project Ga0334884, IMG submission 207215) | Sludge microbial communities from methane-producing bioreactor in Wageningen University, Netherlands - Granular Sludge_12_05 R1 | ecosystem: Engineered > Bioreactor > Anaerobic >... | reverse complement strand
TGGCTTCGGCCACTGCCTCCGGCAAGACCGAGGCCTATGCGGCGCCCCTGGTGGAGCGCTGGCTGGAGGACCTGCGCGCCGGGGCGATCCGCATCCTGGTCGTCAGCCCCACCCGGGCATTGGTCAACGACCTGGCCCGTCGCCTGGAGACCCCGTTGCGCCGCTGTGGGGTTCGCGTCCAACGTCGCACCGGCGACCATCCCCAACCCCTGGAAGGCTCGCGGGCCGGGATCCTGCTGACCACGCCCGAGTCCCTGGATTCGCTCCTCTCGCGCCATGCCCGGCACCTGGGAGCGGTTCGCGCCGTGGTCCTCGACGAGCTCCACGTGCTGGAGGGAAACGCCCGAGGAGACCAGCTCCGGGTCCTGCTGGAGCGATTGGAACGAGTCGTCCAGGCGTTGGGCGGTCCCGCCCCTCAGCGCCTGGCGGCGACGGCCACCTTGGGCCGGGTCTCGGAGGTGGCGCATCAATTCCTGGGACCCGGCGCCGTGCTGGCCCAGGTCGAGTCCCCCCGGGACCTCCAGATGCACATCCAGACCGTGGAAGCCCCCGGCCTCCTCCAGGCCAGCCTGCTGCAGGCGTGCACGGACCTGTCGGCCCGCAAGGTCCTGGCCTTCGTCCCCTCCAGGGCGGATGCCGAGGACCTGGCCGCGGCCCTCGCCGGTCGCCCCCCCTTCCATTCGGCCGTGAGGGTGCATCACGGCAGCCTCTCCCGCCAGGAACGCGAGCGCGTCGAGCAGACGCTGCTTCGCGCGGAGGCGGCTTTGTGCCTGACGACTCCGACGCTGGAAGTGGGCATCGACGTGGGGGATGTGGACCTGGTGGTCCTGCTGGGACCCCCTCCGGACGTGACCTCCTTCCTGCAGAGGATCGGACGGGGAAATCGCCGTTCGGGAGCCTGCCAGGTCCTGGCCCTGGCGCGTTCGGTGGGGGAGGCGGCCCGCTTCGCCCACCTGGCGGAGTGCGCTCGGGCGGGGCGCCTGTTGGCTCCGGTTCGCCCTTTCCGGAGTTCGGTGCTGGCGCAACAAGCCTTCTCCTTGCTCTTCCAGAACCCTCATCGCCTCGTCTCCGGGTCCGCCCTGAGCGGGCGGCTCCCCTCCGATCTGGCCCGTCGCTTCGGACCCGAGCGCTGCGACGAGCTGTTGGCCCACCTGTGCGATGAGGAGTGGCTGGCTCCCGTCGGCACCAGCCGCTTCGGTCCCAGTCCCCGGTTGTTGCAGTTCTTCGAAAAGGGGAAGATCCACCACAACCTGGATGCCGAGGGCTCGGAGGAGGATCGGGTGGAGGTGGTCGACGAGCAGACCGGACGCCTGCTGGGCCACGTGCACCGGGATGCCCAGGGCAACCTGCCGGAGGAGATCAGCCTGGGAGGGCGTCGACGTCGCATCGTGGCAGACCACGGCCGCCAGATCCGCTCGCGGGCGACCGGGGAGGGCCGGGCGGAGTTCCGCTCGCGGGGCTCCGCCGAGGTCACGGCCGAGCTGGCGGCAGACCTGGCCCGGTTCCTGGGCGTCGACCCGCGGCACCTTCCCACCGCCAGGAAGGGTGGGAGCCTGCTGGTCGGTCACTTCCTGGGCTCGGCTCGGGCTCGCCTGCTGCGCGAGGCCCTGCGGGACTCGGTCGGGGCCGGTGCCGGGGCGGGGCCTTTCCTGGCCTGGCTTCCGATCACGGCCGACTGGCCCGGGAATCTCGACGCGGCGAGCCTGCGGCGACTGTTGGCGCGCCGTCGCCGCAGGCTGGGGCGTTCCCTGGGAGCGGGCCCCTGGGCCGGCGCCGTGCCCGGCGACTGGTTGATGGAGGATCTGGAGGCTCTGGCGGACCCCCAGGGGACGGCGCAGGCCCTGGCCGGCCGGGTCCTGGCCCCGGCGGATCCGCACCTGGCCGAAATCCTGGCGGGCCTGCTGCCCTCGTGGACGCGCAATTCCGCTCTGCAGACGTAAACACTGCCTCGAGCGCGTCCTTCCTTCGCTGTCGGCCGTTTCGAGGCCAGGTGGACGCACTGAAGCGGATCGATTGTTAGCGTTCAAATTGCATGGCCGCGTCGTGCCCAGGCTCCGTGCTCCACGCAGTGGATCTTTGACGAGGGCAGCGATCTCGGCAAACGGCCACCGATTCTGGTCAGGATCGGCTCAGGATTGGCCTTCAAGGGTGGGCGTCAACATCCGGGAGGCTGGCTATGATGGCCCCGGTCACCAGGTGAAGGCCAACGCCCCCCGTCCCCCCCCACAACAAACATTCTTCTCACAAGAAGGAATCTCGGCAGGCGGCGTGCAACGTCCACTCAGTACACAGTGTGCGCAGGTCGCCTGTCCTTTGTCAGCGCTGCTATGGGAAGGGAGCCGCGTGATGCCTACCACCTTCATTCCCGTCGTCGCGGGAGAGGTCATCGAACCGGAGCACGTCAACAGAGACATCGCTCCGATCAACAACCTCGAGAAGTGGCGCGAAGGCTCTCTCGGGTGCCTGGGTGACCAGAACCTCGATGGGCACCGCTTGGGGTGCCTGGGGCTCGGGTCGGCTTCGGCCCCAGCGCTCTCCTTTACCGCCGACGCCGACACGGGATTGTTTTCGCCCGGAGCCAACGCGGTAGCCCTGGCGACCGGAGGTGTCGAAAGGGGGCGCTTCGACGCCGGAGGGCTTGCCATCGGCGGCTTCAAGATGGCCACCGGCGCATCCTCGGGATACGTCCTGACCTCGGACTCCAATGGAGTGGGCACCTGGCAGCCGGCCACTGGGGGCAGGACCTTTCGGGCGAGCCCTTCGTCCTGGGTTCGTCCTCGTCGCTTCTCTCCAACGGTCTGGTGTTGACGGGGACTGCGAACCGGGTCACGGTCACGCCTGGTACGGGAACATTGGTCCTGTCCACACCCCAGGACCTCCACACGGCCGCAGCGCCACGCTTCGCACGTCTTGGCCTGGGCACGGCAGCCCACGCCTCGGATCCGATCACCACGGACGTCGGCTTCAAGCTTGATGCCGCCGGCCTCGTGACCGTGGCTCCAACCCAGACGGCACTGTATTCCAACGCTCTCACCATCAGCCCCACCTGGAACTCTTCCGGCCGGCAACTGTGCGCACTGAGGGTTCTGGTTACGGATACATCCTCGGCCGCCTCGTCAACCTTGCTGGACCTGACGTACGGAATCACCCAGCGCCTGTATGTCACCAAACAAGGGCAGACGAAAATCATCCCGGTGTTGGATTCGGGCTACGCCGTTGGTCTGTTGGTAGCTCCAACCTGGAACCTGGCCAACGGCACCCTCTATGGCTTGGTGGTGAACGTCACGGACACTGCCTCTTCGGCGGGTTCCAAGTTATTGGACCTCAAGGTGGGCAACGCCTCACGCTTCGGGGTCACCAAGTCGGGCTTTGTGAACGTGACGGCAGGGCCCCAGGATGTGGCCTATTCCACACTGTTCAACGTGACGGGGACCTGGAACCAGTCGGGCGGCCTTCTCAAGGGTATTGTCCTGAACATCACCGACACTGCCTCGGGGAGTACGTCGACCCTGCTGCAGCTTCAGGTCGGGGGGAACAGCAGGTTCTCGGTCCGCAAGGACGGGACGGTCTTCGCAGCAGGCGACCTTGAGGTCGACGGTGCCCTGGACCACGATGGCAGCACGCTCGGCTTCTTCGGCGTCACCCCAGCGGCCAGGGCGGCAGCCTACACGACGGCCAACGTCACCGCAAGCCGTGCCTTTGACGCGGATACTGCAACGGTTGGAGAGTTGGCGGATGTGCTGGGGACATTGATCGCGGACCTGAAGACCTACGGCCTGCTGCAATGAGGGAGGAACCTGGATTGACCCGTCTGATTCAGCTCAAGGCCACCGCCTATGACATCCTGGCTGAGATCGAACGGCTGCAACACCAGCTCCGCGAGGTGAACCAGGCTATCTTGGAGGAATCGCAGAGGCAGGCCCGGACCTCGGGGAAGAACGCCTCGGCCGCCTCTGCCGGGAATGTTCGGACTCCAGACCCGGTGTGAATGGACCGGGGACGGGAGGGCCCTACTCGGATACGGTCATGGAGAACTTCCTGGCGCCCCGAAATATCGGCACCTTCACGGAACCCTCCGGGGAAGGATGGGCTGGCTCCTTTGAGTCGGGGCGTTTCTTACGTATGCAGGTTATCCTGAGGGGTGATGTGGTTCAGCAGGCGCGCTACCAGACCTACGGCTGCGCCCCCGTGATCGCCGCAGGCAGCTTCCTTACCGAGTGGGTCCGCGGGCGCACGGTCGAGGAGGCTCTGCAGTTCGGCCCATCGGAGTTGGAGGCCGGGCTGGGTGGGCTACCCTCATCCAGCAGGTTCTGCGCCGCCTTGGCAGTGGACGCCTTGCACCGGGCCTTGAAGCAGGGCTGCGGAGACCCGCCCCCGTGTTGACTCCAGCCGCCAGGCAAGGCCGGGAAACCATGCAGGTCCACGCCCCCGTGCAGAACCTGGTGCTTTACCTGACCGACGACTGCAACCTGCGGTGTTCATACTGCTTCGTCCCTGAGGGGACGCGACGGATGTCTGCTGACATCGCCCGAAAGGCGGTGGACTTCTTTTTGACGCGGCACGTTTCTGGGACTTGCCAACGCCTGGAGATCACCTTCTTTGGAGGCGAACCTTTCCTGGAACCGGAGCGCATGCGGGAGGTCATGGAGTATGCGCGGGCAGCCAGGCCGAACGTGCACAAGTGGGTGACCTTTTCGGCGACGACGAATGGGACGTTCGCAACCCCCGAGGTCGAGCGGCTGGTCAAGGAATTCCGCATGAATCTGTTGGTCAGCCTGGACGGTTCGGAGGCGGCGTCGGTGTGCCGGCGCTTCGCTTCGGGGGCGCCCTCCTGGCCTGTTGTGGCCGGGAACCTGCCGAAGCTGGCCCGGTGGTCCCGGGAAGCCCTGGTGCGAATGACCTTTCACCCTGGAGCCTTGAAGCTGAGGGAGAATGTGCAGGTGGCCCTGGACCTGGGCGCTCACGGGGTGGCCCTCTGTCCGGTCGCAGAGGCGCCGTGGCAGGACCACCTCGGGGACCTGGGCGACGCCTTCGACGAGCTGGGCAGCCGCTTCATCGACGAGGCCAGGGCCGGGCGATTGTACCCCCTGGAGATCACCTGCCTGCTGCTTCGGGAGCTCCACGAGGCCAGGATGCGCGGAGGACGCCCGAGACGCCCCTGCGCCGTGGGCAGCCTGCTTCTGGCCGTCGATCCAGAAGGGAACGTGATGCCCTGCCACCGCTTCATTGGCAGGCCTGGGGAATGGCTGGGGTCGGTCGGAGAAGCCCGTCTGTCTGCCGACAGGATGGAGTATGTCACCCTGAGCCCTGAGGACTTCCAGGTCTGTCGTGACTGCGAGGCCGCACCTGTTTGTGGCGGTGGGTGCCGGGTCGTGGCATTGAACGCCGGGAAGGGGTTGAGGGGCGCCCACCCTGGCCACTGCGCGGTCACGCGCGCCCACGCCCGTGCGGTCCGCCGCATCTACCAGACTCTTGAGCCGGAGAGGAACCCTGTCCTGGCCGGCATTCTGGGTGGCCAGCGTCCCCGGGTGCTGAGTCCTTCCGAGTTCTTGTGTTGAAGGAGGCTGACATGTCCTGGATTTGCGTCCTTGCCAAGGGACCTCTCAAGACTCCCGGGATGGTTGGAACCGAGGCGGCTCGTGCCGAGAACGTGGCCAATGCCGGGCTTTGCAGTGCACTCGGCCACCAACCCTCGTTCGGAGCCAGCGAATCCGGCCTGGACCCCGGTGGCGGCGCACCGGTAGGAGGCTTCGCTCCCAGCCCTTCGACGGATCGGAGCGGCCTTGCTGGCAGGGGGAGAAACCAGGCGCTTAGTTGCATGAGCTCGGCAGAGCTGAATGCCTGTTACGCTCCCGGCCCCCAGAGCCCCGCCCCCGGTGATCCGAGGGGTTTCTGTTGGCACTGCCCCCCGATGTGAGGGGCGCACAGAAGTCTTGCTCTGACAACTCATGCCATCCCAGGTAAGCACAAGGACAGAGGAAACCATGCCGAACGACCTTCGAGCCCAGAACCCTTTCCCTGGAACCGCCACCCTGGATGGCTACCAGCAGATTTCGGGGACGTGCTCAGAAGGGGACATGGTCCGTCTGCGGACCGGGAACCTGATCCGGCTCGTCTCCATCGCCGACATCCCCACCGTCAGCTTTCCCCTTCAATTCTTCCTGGTCTACAACGCGCAGAGCATGGTTTATGGCGCCGTCGGGCACCGCTGGCAGCACAACCTGATGATGCGCCTGGACCTTTCAACGCCGGGGCTGGTCAGCTTCCTCTCCTCTCAGGGGCGCCAATTCGACTTTGTCTACGGGGCCAGCGGCTGGGAGTTGGATGCAGGCTCCTACTACTTCGCGGGCAGACTTGCACAGGTTGGGGCGACCTGGCGTATGACTTTCCCCAGCGGCAATTTCTACGAGTTCGACTCGACCGGCCTGTTGCAGCGGCTGGTGGACCGCCATGGGAAGGCGACCACCCTGAACGACTCGGCCACGGGCCTGGTCGTGACGGAACCCGAGGGGCGGAGCCTGGTCCTCCAATACATCACCGGTTCCAATCTCCTGGGCTCCGTGACCGACCCGTTGGGCAGGGTCACGCAACTGACCTACGATGGGTCTGACAACCTGTCCAATGTCATCACCTATGGCCCGGACCCCGACGAACCGGGTGGTTGCCTGGTCTCCTTCGGCTACGCGACCCCCTCCAACCACCTGATCACGTCGCGGACCGACGGCAAGGGGCACACTCACAGCTACACCTATATCGACGAGACGGGAGCAACCTACAACGACCCGACCGGGGCCACGCCAGCATTGCTTTCAGGAGTCACCTCACCGGAGTCGGACACGATCCATTACTCCTACGGTTCTGCGACGGAGCGGACCGGCGACGCGGAACAGAGGAGTTTCGCGCAGACGACCCTGACGGACGCACGGTCGCTGGTCTGGAGATACCGGTTCGACACTGCAGGCAACCTGTGGCGCATCATCGACCCCATTGGTCACCAGCGCCGATTCTACTGGAGTCCCGAGCAGGCCCTGTTGTCTGCCAGCGGCGGTTTTGCGAACGTGGCCCCTGAGCCCCTGGGACCTCGCGACAACCACAACAACTCCTACTGGCGCACGGTCCGCGACGAGTTTGGGAACATCCTGCTGTCTGCCGAGGCCACGGGTCTGGTGACCCAGTACGAGTATGATGAGCACAATCGGCCCCTGCGCGTCCACCCCGGTCGGGCCCACCTGGCTGTCCAGGGCAACTGGCGGGACCACTTCGGCGACGAGGGTTTCCTCTTGTGCTCCTTCCTCTCTGACAACCAGGACGTGACCTCACTTCCCGATGACGTCCAGTCGGTCTCGTTGGTAGGGGACCGCAAGCACCTGGAGCCCTCGGTAGGCGTCAACAACAATTGGCGCAAGCTGATGGATCCCAGGATTCCCGATGACGGCTCGTCGAGCCGCAGGGAGGGCGGTTTCTGGCACAAGGTCGGCCAGCCCGGCCAGGTGGCCGAGGTCCAGGTGAGCATCTCGCTGAAGGGGCCCGCCAGCTTCAACCTCTCGGTCTACAGCAACAGCGCTGACATCGGCCAGATGATGGGCACCACCAAAGCCTTCAGGCCCCTGGCCTACCAGGAGCAGTTTGGAAGGGATCTGGAGTTCTCGGTCGAGGACCTCGGGGGTGAGAGCGAAAGGCAGACGGTCCGCATCCCGAACAACGCGCCGGGTGTCTGGGTCACCTTCCCTGTCCGAGGAGACGCCGAAAATCCCATCGTGCTGAAGGTAACGGCGCACCAGCCCCCCGGTGCCTCGTCGAGCAACGTCGTGGAAGCCATCATGTCGGCGCTGGCCTTCGACTCCTACGAGAACCGGTCGTTCCGGTTCGAGTACAATTCGGCTGGTGACCTGACGCAGATGACCGACCCGCTCGGTTCTGCAACCGTCATGACCTATGATGGTGACGGGCGCCTTTCGACCGTGACCACCACCGTAGACTCCCAAGCGCGCACCACCTCTTTCTGCTACGAGGACCTGGACCTGGACGGTTTCAAGGAGACCACACGGATAGTGGATGCCCTGAACGGCGAGACGGTCCTGACCAGGGATCTGGTCGGAAACATGGTCGCCTGGCGGGACGCCAACCTCCACACGACAACCTTCTCCTACGACCTGAAGAACCGGCTTACGAAGGTCACGGACGCCCTGGCCCAGGTAACGCAGTTGGAACACGACCCGGCGGGGAACCTCTGGAAGGTGACGGACGCGAAGGGGCGCGTCACGGAGTTGCTGTATACCGGTTCCAATCGCCTGAGGAAGGTCCGCCGTCCCTTGGGGGACCCGCTTCAAGGAGAGACGGTCCTGGCCTATGACGCCTCCGGCAACCTGGTCAGCTTCCAGGGCCCGAAGGGGCACCTTACCCGGTTTGAATTTGACGGGGCCAATCGCCCGGTGGCGGGCGTTCACGCCGACGAGGCCAGGGACGAGTATGCCTACGACGCACTGGACCGCCTGGTGGCGTTCACCCCACCGAACGGCAACCAGGCGCCTTCCCTGATGAACTCGCTGGGAGCCGTGAACCTGCTGCAAAACCCAAGCGCGGAAGAGGGCGACCCCAACAACCCTGCATTGGCGCGTTACTGGTCAACCACGAGCCCAGCGGGGTCTCGCGATTCCAGCACGGTACCGCCTCCGGGAGGCACCTACAGCCTGCGAATGAGCAAGACTGCGAACTTCCAAGACTGGAACCAGGAACTGGCTGACCTGCATCCAGGGTTGCCTTTGCTGGTAAGGTTCTGGGGGCTCACGAACAACGCCCAGGCTGCGGGCATGGCCGAGGGTGGGGCAATCTTCCCCCCGGCCAACAACAGCCCAGACTTCCAGGTATCTCCTACGGACGCAGACCCCGCAGCCTACTATCAGACCTCCTGGGCGCAGCTTCCCAAGATGCGCTCGCCTGGGGTGCCCGGGGATGCGCAGGTCACGCAAGCCCATGGAGGACGGGCACACTTCGGTTACAAGCCGGGCATCGGAGGCAACCAGATCCTGCACATCGACCTGGGCGAGGTCCATGGCCTGGGCACCGCATTGCGGTATGACAGGCAGGGTCGCCTGAGCCTGGTCTGGAGACCCGACAACTCGACGGTGCAGTATCAGCGGGACCGGTTCGGACGCCTGCGTCGCCTGGTGGACCCCAAGGGAGGGCTGACCCTGCTGAACTACGACGCCCTGGACCGCCTGGTCGAAGTCCTGGACCCGGAGGGCAACCGGACGGGCTTGATCTATGACGAGGTGGGCCGCCTGACCTCGGTGACCGACGGGCGGGGCAGCCAGACCCTCTACACCTACGACGCCCTGGACCGCCTGCTCGGACTGGTCTACCCGGACAGCACCTCGGAGGCCTTGACCTATGACGCGATGGGGAACCTGAAGACCTACAAGGACAACGCTACCGCCACGCCAGGCGTGCTGTGCGAGTTCTTCTACGACGAAGTGAACCGGCTCACCCGGATCCACTACCCTGCCGACTCCACGGACGTGCAGTTCACCTACGACGAGGTGGGCAACGTCACCTCACGGACCGAGCGCAACGGGGACCGGGAGTTCTTCCGGCGGGACGCCTTGGACCGCGTGACGGGGACCTCCAGGATTCCCGGGACGGGTTTCGCCACACCGGGTTGGGGATACGTCTCCACCTACGACGCGAACGACAACCGCCTGTCCCTGAACCGCAAGGATTACGGGGCCCGCTACGGCGGGAGCCGCTTCCAGCCCTCGGCCCCTCCGGACCCGACCGCCGCCTACTCCTCTCCCCAGGCCGTCTGGAGCATCCCCGAGGTCGGCGGGCTGGACTCCAGGAACCGTATGTGCCGGTTCCAGGACCAGGACGGCCACGAGACCCGTTTCGAGTATGACGTGGACGGCCGCCGGACCCGTATCGTCTACCCGTTCCCGGAGGGCAGCCCGCTCGAGACGGTGGCCACCTATGACGCCCTCGGAAGGCTGACGCGACTGCAGACGGTGCAGGGCGCCACCACGCGGCTGGACCTGCAGTACGGCTACGACCCTTCGTCCAACCGGGTGTCGCAGGCGACCCTGACGGACACTTTCGAGTATGGGTTGGACCGCTCCGACCGGTTGGTGGAGGAGTGCATCAACCGGGCCACTTTGAGGCGCCCGGAGGCCTTCGCCCGGGGTGAGGTGGAGGCTGCCGAGGTGGAGGCCGGGGAAGCGGCCGTCAAGATGCTGGCCCTGGACGACGACTTCTCGGGCGACCAGATCCATGTGGACCGCTGGCGGCTGGCCTTTTCGGGTGGCGACCTGCGGGGCATGGAAGTCCGGCAATCCGGGGCCCTGGAGATGACCTTCCCCCGGGGTTGCTCCAACTACCTCTACGGAGGCAACCCGACCTGGGTCGACACCCTGAGCCTGAGCGACTTCGAGGCCTGGGCGGGGGCCGAGCACCGGGTCCGCCTGTCCGGGGACTTCTCGGTGCAGGTGGACTTCCAGTCCTACCAGGCCTGGTCAGCGGTGTCGGTGCGGTTGGGCCTGCGGGTCCAGGACCAGCCGCTGGAGACGCCGTCGGAGAACGTCCTGCTGATGGCCCTGGAGCACACGCCCGGGCAGGGACACGTCTATCGGGGCCAGGTGACCTCCGGGGGAACCCTGGTACAGGACGGGTCTGCCACCAACCCGGACGCGTCCGGAAAGTTACGGATCCGGCGTGCCGGGAGCACCGTGCACCTGGAGCGCTGGGACCCGGTGGGGCAGGCATTCGTGACCGTGGTCAACGACACCGCCTTCACCACGGGCGACCTCTACGTCTCGCTCGTCCACTCCAACGAGCGCGGGGTGGCCACGGTCCGTTTCCAGAACTTCCACCGCAGCGACGGCCCCTACCCGCTGTCGGCGACCTACACCTCGCCGGTCTTCGACGCCGGGCGCACCCCTGCGGCCTGGAACACGATTTCCTGGACGCCGACCGTGCCCGCGGGGACCAGCCTGCAGTTCAATGTGGCCGTGAAGGACTCACCGGACGGGCCCTGGGAGGATTCCGACTTCGAGGGCCCCTTCACGACGCCGTCCGGGAGCGCGCTTCCCGGCAGCCTGTCCGGACGCTACATGCGCTTGCGCGCGTGCTTCAGCGGTATGGGTGCGTCCACCCCTGAGTTTTCGCGAGTGGACGTGACCTTCGCGGGGGCCCTGGCGCCGAGCCTGCGGGTCTATGACTTCGACGCCTCGGGGAACATGACGCGTAAGACCGTAGAGACCGAGACGCCGACAGGGGTGGCGACGGTGACGGAGGTCCGCGACGACTCTTCGTGGCCGGCTGCAGACCGACTGAACGACCTGAACCAGTTCCGCCGGATCGACGTCACCGACGCTTCGGGCACCATGACCTGGCGCTACGACTGGGACGCCAACGGGAACCTGGTCAAGAAGTACGTCGTCGACGGCACACCGGTGTCCCCCGAGGCCTGGGACTACGCCTGGTCCGACGACAACCGGCTGGTTCAAGTCACCCAGACCCTCTCCGGGGGCCCTGATCCGGAGCTGCAGATCGCCTATGGATACGACAGCGTAGGCCGCATGCTCACTCGAACGGTGCTGTGGGAGAATGGCTCCGAGGTGTCGAGCCCGGTCCCGGCGACGTTCGAGTGGGACGGCTGGGACCTGGTGCGGGAGGTGGACCCGGAGGGCGTGGAGACCGTCTACTACGCGCCAGAGGGGGAGATCCTGGGGTTCAGACGCGGCACCGAGACCTACCAGGTGCATGCAGATGCGTTGGGGAGCGTGCGTAGGGTTACGGATTCTTCTGGGAGCAGCGTCGCCAACCTGATCTTTGAAGCTTGGGGAGTTCCACTTTCCGGGAGCGGAGCATTGGTTGGAGAACTAGGAAGTCGCTTTGTCGGTGCGCTCGGGACCAGAGCAGACATGGACACTGGATTCACGTACATGCGGAACCGGTGGTATGATCCGCAACTCGCCCAGTTCGTAAGCAGAGACCCCGCCAAGTCGCGGAGTTCGTATCTCTACACGGATGGAAATCCCGTATCAAGGATCGACCCGATGGGTCTCCAGTGGGGAACCGTAGGGAACGATAGTGAAGGCAATACTTGGGCCATTTACGCGGACGGGACCCGCACCCTCATTCGAACTGCGGCCGAGAATGGGCCTCAAGGTCCACCAAGGCTTGGGCAGGATCCGAAGAAGAACCTGATCGCATGGTACAAGTGGTGCTATACGAGGATTCTCTCAAAATGGGGACTTCCGCAGACCAACACGCACCCAAGCGTCCCCTATAGGCCCATGTCAGGTTGGCTCGAGGACCTTACGTACCTGCTGCATCCCGGAGCAGGAGGGTGCGGCGACTGGCAAGACGACCTGAGTCAATGCATGGCGCAGATGCCCGCCTCCGCCCAGGCCGGATGGGCCGTCACGAACGTCGATGTTGACACAGGCTGGTCCTTCGCTCCATGGATGCAACATCATGCAGTCATGATTGTGCCTAAGGCCGACCCGTCTCCCGGTAGTTCTGTAGTGCTGGATCCATGGATCACGGGCAAACCGGATGTCTACAGTTTCAATCTGTGGTGGATTCGGGCTGGAGCTACCGGATATTGGTCAAAGCCTTTTGTGCCTTGGCCGGGAACCCAATGGAACGATTTCCATCAATGAAGGCCAGTGATGGACATGGGCGCACAGCGCTTATTGCGGTTGGAGTCTTGACCGCGCTTCTGGCTATGGGCCCTGTGGTGGCTGGACTAATGGGCTCGAGAAAGTCTCAAAATTGGTACCGGTTTAACCTTTGTCGAAGGAACCTGGCGTGCATTTCTTATGCGGTATCCAATTATTCGGTTGCTCATGATGGCCATCTTCCTGTTGGGCTCGAACAGGTGTTTCCCCTCTATGTATCGGAGATTCCAACGTGTCCTGCCGCAGGTATTGACACCTACACAGGAGGTTATGCTGCTGCCGGGAAGCGCTACACCATTTATTGTTCGGGGCACAACCACGCACCACTTGCGCCAGCAAATTTCCCGCAATTTGGAGCTGAAGTTGGGTCGTCTACCGTGCACGAAGTGCTTTGGCCGGAAGACCAATGGAAATATTGAGGTAGCCGTTTGGATGTCCTGTTCCCCCTCCAGGTTGACAGAAGCCCTTCAGGAAATCCCCTGGCTTGGTCTTGTTTTGAGCTCCGTCAGCAGGGCATCTTGGCATCCGTGGCGAGCCCGGGCGCTTCATGCCTTTCTTCATCTGGATCTGTCTCCTCGAGGTCCCTTGAGTCTATCCCAGGTACCCGGAAAAGTGGAGCCAGTCCACACAAGCGCCTGTTCATGTTCGTTCCTCCCGGTCGTTCGCCGGGGGGGCCTACAGGGAATCTGTCAACCTTTTCGAGGGGTACGCCATACTTCACCAATGTCACGAAGAGCACGGGCCCGGCCCCCTTCCGCCGCGCGAACCCGCTCCGTAGGCTGGCGGTTGGACGGACCCGTCCGGGGGGAATCCGGTTCCGAGGGCGAACCAGCGGGTTGGTCCGGCCTTGCCGGTTGACCTCCCTGGTCGCTTCGAAAAGTCTGCTCAGAGGGGGGCAGGGATGCCGCCGGGCATCGGACCGAGTTCCGTATGAAGGAGGCCAGACTGGCCGATGAAGGTCCTCTTCCTGGTTTCAGAGGCGGTTCCCTACGTGAAGGTTGGAGGGCTCGGCGACGTGGCCGGAGCCCTGCCCGAGGCCTTGCGCCGGGCCGGGGTCGAGGTGCGGGTGGTGATGCCCCGCTATGGCCTCCTGGATCCGCAGGCCCTGGGCCTGCGGCAGCTCCAAGACAACTTTCCCGTGGCGATGGACTGGCGACGTGAGGCATGCCAGTTGTGGGAGGACCCCCGCACCGGGGTGTGGTTCATCGAGAACCAGTACTTCTTCGGCTCGCGCCACATGGTCTACGGAAACGGCGACGAGGTCGAACAGTTCGTCCTCTTCTGCCGGGCGGCCCTGGAGGCCTGTCGGCTGGAGGGTTGGATTCCGGACGTCGTGCACGGTCACGACTGGCCGACCGCAGCGGCCATCCGACTGCATTGGGCGGCTCCAGGGCGCGCGGGACTGGTCTTCACCGTCCACAACCTGGCCCACCAGGGGGCGCAGAGGCCAAACGGCTGGCCCCTTCTGGGCGTCTATGACGGCCGCGGCCCCCTGAACCTGATGCAGCAGGCCCTGTTCTGTGCCGACGCGATCACGACCGTCAGCCCCACCTACGCCCGGGAGATCCAGACCCCTGATTTCGGGTTCGGCCTGGATGGCCAGTTGCGAGAGCGCAGTGACCGCCTGGTGGGCATCCTCAACGGTCTGGACCTGGCGGCCTGGGATCCCGCCACCGACCCGGCTCTTCCCCAGAATTACGGACCCGATGATCCGGCAGGGAAGCAGGCATGCAGGCAGGCCCTGCAGCGGGAGATGGGGCTGCCGGTCCAGGACGTCCCCCTGATCGGGGTGGTCAGCCGTCTGGACTTCCAGAAGGGTGTCGATCTGCTGGTTCAGGGACTGGACGAGATCCTGGCCACAACCTCAGCCCAGTTGGTGATTCTGGGCAGCGGAGACCCGGGGCTGGAGGATGCCCTGCGTCGGGCCTCGGCGGCCCACCCGACCCGGATTGCGGCCTGGCTGGGCTTCAGCGCGCCGCTCTCCCGACGGATCTATGCCGGCTCCGACCTCTTCCTCATGCCCAGCCTCTTTGAGCCCTGCGGCCTGAGCCAGATGATCGCCATGCGCTATGGAAGCCTCCCCGTGGCCCGGGCGACCGGCGGTCTGGTGGACACCATCGTCGACTGCGACCAGCCGGAAGGGTTCGGCTACCTCTTCGGCCCCTATCGGTGGGAGGCGATGGTGCAGACCCTGGCCCGGGCGCTGGCCGACCACGCCGACCCGGGTTCCTGGGGTGCGGCCCGGCATCGGGCCATGACCCAGGACTTCTCGTGGGACCGGGCGGCTCGCAGCTACCTCGAGGTCTACCGTCGGTCCATGGTCTTCGCGGGGCACCCCGCCGCGGACTGAGGGATCGCCGGGGCGTCAGCGGCCCGGGTGACCGGCGTGGTTGAGCAGGTTGGCCAGCAGATGGCCCTGCTCCACGGCGTCTTGCAGGGCGTGGTGGGGCCTCGGGTTGGTCGGGGGGGCCAGCCCGGCCTGGGTCAGGGTTCGACGCAGGTCGACCCGGGTGCAGCGCAGCAGGCCCATGGCGTAGCTGGCGATGTCGAAGGCGCTGTGCCCCAGAGGGTTCCGGCCCAGGAAGTGCTGCAGGTACCACCCCACGTAGGGCGAATCGAAGCTGGAGGGCCAGGCGGCGGCCACGAAGCGTCGATCCAGCTCCTTCAGCCAGGCCTCCATGCGCTGCATGGCCTCCAAGGGCGGCAGGCCGTTCGTCCGCAGGTACTCCGGAGTCAGGCCGTGGATCGCCATGGCGTCGGGGTCCTGGCCGGCTCCCTCCAGGGGCTGGAGTTCCATGTAGAGAGAGCGCTCGGGGTCCAGGGCCCAAGTCCCCTCCCGGCGGGCCACCGGAACGGCCCCCACGCTGAGCAGGCTGAACAGACCCGGGAACGGGCCCGAGGCCTCGACGTCGATGCTGAGGAAGATCATCGTCCCTGGGATTCCGGAGCCCGGCAGCCATCCCTGCCGGACTTTCAATGTCGCGGCAACATCTCGGGGTGGACGGCAGGCCGATGCGCCGTGATGCGGCCTCATGGCCTCCTTGGAAGTCCGCCCGCCCGCGTCGCCCCTGCCGTCTCCTCCGGAGAGGCCCGCCCCCCTGGCGGCGTCGACGGCAGGGGCCTCGGCTCCCGTGGACTGCTGTTCCCAACCGGCCCTGGTCGGATCGGGCTTCCACGACAGCGCCGCCTTGCGCGCCCTGGCGGTCTCCGGTGGTGCCCTGGGATCGCTGGGGGCCGGAGCACTGGCGCTCTCCGGCCCGGGGGCCGGGATTCCCCTGGACAAGGTCAAGCACGCGGGGGTCTGCTTCACCGGAACCCTGGCCCTGGCGGGCATGGGCCTCTCGCCGGCCCTCTCGGCGGGTCTGGTCTTCGCCTCGGCGACGCTGGGCAAGGAACTGCTCTGGGACGGGCTTCTTGGGCTGGGCCACTGCGATCCTCTGGACGTCGCGGCGAACCTCTCGGGAAGCCTGGCCGCCTATTCCCTGCTGAGCGCCTTGAAACCCGCGGACGATTCCCGGTAGGGGGGCACCAGGAGCAGGTCGAAGCCTCCTGGGACGGTCTGCCGGACTGCAGGCCGCGAAGCCCCGCCTGGAGGGACCGTGCCATCCATCCTGGTTGCAGTTGAACCGGCCTTCGTTTCGGTCGGGACCCTCACCGCCTCCGCAGCCCTGGCTCAGGCCCTGGGCCTCTCCCTGGTCCTGGCCCGCCTGCCTTCGGAGGGGCGTTCAGATCGACCGGATGTCCCCGACGACCTGGAATCGGCCCTCCGGGCGGTCCAGGAGCTGGGGGTCCAGATCCAGTGGTGCCCGGTTCAGGGAGACGCCGAGACGGGACTCACGGACTGCGTGCAGGAGCATCAGGCCCGCCTGGTCGTCTTTGCGGAAGATCCGCAATCGACCCGGCTTGAAGGCCTGACCGGGGCCATCATCCGAAACCTGTCGACGGCCCTCCTCCTGGTCCGCGACCCTGACCCGTTGAGGCGTTGGGCGCAAGGAGAAGCCACATTGAAGACCATGCTGGCCATGGACTTCTCGGCCTGTTCTCAAGCCGCCCTCTCGTGGGTCCAGGGCCTGAACGCCCGGCTTCCCGTCGACCTGGAGCTGCTCCACGTCAGTTGGCTGCCGGGACAGCGACGACGCCTGGGCATGCTCAACCCCCGGGAACCCCACTCGGAGGAGGCCGAAGAAGCCGAGATTCGGCAGGTCCTTCTGCGCGAGATGGGCGAGTTCTCGGGAATGCCGCCCGGGGTTCGCTGCTCGGTGGGCCTGAGCCTGGGGCGGACCGCCGACGCCATCGCCTTTGCTGCGGCCGAGCGGGAGTCGGACCTGGTCGTGGTGGGAACCCGGCAGCGTCAAGGTCTGAGCCGTCTGTGGCACGGCTCGGTGGCCGGTGGGGTGCTGGCCGAGGTCCGATCCAACGTCGCCGTGATGCCCCTGGCCAGCGAGTCGGTCCCTCAGGTCGGGCCCCTGCGCCTGGTCCGCTCGATCCTGGCGGCCACGGATTTCTCGGAGAACGGAGACCGGACGGTCCAGGCAGCGTGCGCGCTCCTGCCGGACGGAGGCACGGTCCACCTGGTCCACGTGGTGGACCCCCACCTGCCCGAGACGGCCCAGGCCCAGATCCGCAGCCGGCTGGCTGCCCTGGAGATCCCGACGGCCCGGGCGGCGGGAGTCCGCCTGGAGGTGGAGGTCCTCTCCTCCCGCACCCCGGCCGAAGCCATCTGTGGCCTCGCCGAACGCCTGGGGGTCGACGTGGTCTGCGTGGGCTATCGGGGTCGGACGGCCTTGGGGTGGGGCTCGGTCTCCGACGCCGTCCTCAAGCGCTCGGAGCGCCCCGTGCTGGTCGTCAAGAACCCCTCACGGCCCGGGTCTTCCCGGTGAGGGCCCCGGAGACATCGGCAGGGGATGAATCGCGCCGGGAGGTCGGGATGGCTTCAACGATGACGCGCCAGCAGGCCTGGGAGATCCTCTGTCGCTTCACGCAGGGCGAATCGCTGCGCCGTCACGCTCTGGCGGTCGAGGCTGCGATGGCCTTCTACGCCCGGCGCTTCGGCGAGGACGAGGAGCTCTGGCGGGTGGTGGGGCTGCTGCATGATTTCGACTATGAGCAGAACCCCTCCCCTCCGGACCACACCCGGGAAGGTGCCAGGATCCTGCGTGGGATGGGCGTGGAAGAGACCATCGTGGGGGCCGTCCTCTCGCACGCCGAGTGGAATCTCGATGAGTACCCTCGGGACACCGGGATGCGCCGGACACTCTTCGCCGTCGACGAGATGTGTGGCTTCCTGATGGCCTGCGCGTGGGTTCGCCCCACCCGCCTGGAGGGCCTGGAGCCCAAGAGCGTCCGCAAGAAGATCAAGACCCCGGCGTTTGCTGCCGCGGTCTCGCGGTCAGACCTGCACACCGGGGCCGAAATCCTGGACCTGTCGCTGGATGAGCACATCGCCAACTGCCTGGAGGCCCTGCGGGCAGTGGCCCCCGACCTGGGGTTGACCCCCCCCGGTCAGGGATAGAGGACTTCGTCGGCATCCTCCGCCAGCGCCGGAATCACGCGCACGGCCACCACCTGACCGATCCGTCGGGCGGCTTCGGCGCCGGCGTCGGTGGCTGCGTACACGGCGCCCACGTTCCCTCGGAGATGCACCGAGATCAGTCCACCTTCGGCGTTCTCATATTTGACCAGGGTGACGGCGGCTGCCTTGACCGCCGCATCCGCGGCTTCGATCGCCGCGACGAGTCCCATGGTCTCGATCATTCCCAAGGCCTGGACGTTTGCCATGTTCTGCCTCCGAAAGCGTTTGCCTGGCCCTATTCCGGTCGGGCAGAAGGAATCCTCTCGGGAATCCCGCGGATTCCGGTCCGGGTACCCCGGCGGGGGAGGGGCCAGGAAAGGCCGCCATGAGCGCGAATTCGCCTCCACGTTGAGGTCCGGGCCGGGTCCAGGAAGAGGCCCGCCGATATCCCAGGGGGCTGGATGCCGGCCGGTGGTCGAGCCGCAGATGGAGGCGCGTTGAGGTCCCTTTCCCTGCCCTTCGAGGAAGTTCCCGAAGCCGAATTCCCGGTCCTCGTGGAGGAGACCGGGCGTCCGGCCCTGCCGCGGTTCTCCTATGACGAGCTGACCGGCCTGCCCAATCGCAGGTCCTACACGCGTGCCCTGGGGGAGGAGACGGAGCGGGCCCGACGTTACGGCACCGACCTGGCGCTGATCTGGCTGGACGTCCAGGGGTTGCGCGAGTTCAACCACGAGCACGGGACCCTGCAAGGGGACCACATCCTGGCCCAGGTGGCGGCCCTCCTGCACGCGATGGTGGGGACTCAAGGGCGACTCTTCCGTTTTGCCGGGCCCGAGTTCGTCGTCCTCTTCCCCGGGGCCAACCAGCCCACGGCCTGCCGACTGGCCGGAGCGCTGCTGGAAGGGGTGCGCAAGTGCACCGTGCGCCTCTTGGAATCCTCTCGGACGGTGCGCCCCACCATGTCTGCCGGAGTCGCGGTCTTTCCCCAGGGGCTGGCCGACCCCGACAACCTGCAGGAAGCCGCCCGCCGAGCCGTCCAACGGGCTCGCCTGGAGGGTCGCAACCGCCTGGCCGTGCACGGTTCGGAGCGGGATGCCGCCAGGGCCGAGGCGCATCTCGCGGGCACCTTTCCCTGCCCTCTGCTGGTGGGGCGGATGGCAGTCCTCGAGGAGATCCTGGCCGACCTGTCGCGGGTCGGGTCCTCGGGAACTGCGCCCTGGACTCCGCCGGTGGTCCTGGTCAAGGGACCGCTGGGAGTCGGCAGCACCCGCATGCTGGCGGAAGTCGCGGAGCGCTGCCGGCAGAAGGGGTTCCGCATCCTTCGTTCGGAGGCTCGGGCGGCCACCGTCGGCCAGCCCTTCGCCACCCTGATCCGCGGGTTGGAGGATCTCCTGGATCGCGAGCCCGGGCTGCGCAGTCGGCTGCGCGCCGGCTTGACCGAGCTCGAGCTCATGGCCCTGGGGCGCCTCAGTCCGATGCTCTGCTCGGGCACCCCGGCCTCCGAGCCCGTCGAGGTACCGCTGCGTCCGGCCTTCGTGCGGATGCTGGAGGTCCTCTGCCGCGAAGGGCCGCTGCTCGTCCTGCTGGACGACGCCCACCGCGTGGAGCGCACCTCCTGGCAGGTCCTGCATCACCTGTGGTCTGGCAAGCAACCGGGCCTGTCGATCTGCGCGGCCGCCGACCCGACCGACCCGGAGGCTCCCCCGGAGGCGGAGGGCCATCCGCTGCGCGAGTTCCTGGAAGAGATCCGCGCGCTCCAGGGGGTTCGCGAGTTCCACCTCGAGCCCCTGACCCCGGTCCACGTCCGGGCCATGCTGGAAGCCATCCTGCCGATTCCGCCGCGAGACGTCCTGGTGGCAGAGGTCTATCGTCGCTCGCGAGGTCTCCCGCTCCTGGTCCAGGAAACCCTCAAGGACCTGCTGCATGCGCGCCAGACCGCTCCGGTGGCCGGCCTGCAACCCCGCATCGAGGGCCTGGACGAGGTGTCGCGCAACCTCCTGGCGCGCGCGGCGGTCCTGGGAACTCGGTTCCACCTCGAGACCCTGCTGGCCGTCGAGGATCTCGACGAGGGATTCCTCCGTGGCCTCCTGGACCGGGCCTGTGGCCTTGAACTGCTGGAGGAGCGTGACCTGGGGGAGAGCTTCCGCTTCACCTCCGAACACCTGCGCCGCGACCTGGAACAGAGCCTGCCCGAGCAGGAACGTCGGGCCATCCACCTCGAGATCGTCCGGGTCCACCGGGAAGCCTGCTCGCTTCGCCCGGACGGCGCCCTCTCCGAGCTGGCCTACCATCTGCGGCGGGCCCATGACCTGGCCGGTGCGCGTCGGGTCGAGCTGCAACTGGCCGAGCTGCACCGCCGGGTCTCAGGAACAGGCGAGATCGTCCGCGGCAGACCCGCCGAGCCGTCGCAGGCCCCCGGGCCTGATCACCCGCTCTCACCTGCCGAATGGGCCCTGGTCATGGAGATCGTCCGTCTCTTGCGCATGCTGGTCAAGGGAGTCCGGTTCTACGGCGTCGGGCACCCCCAGGTGGGGGGCACCCAGACCGAACTGCTGCGCGTCCTGGCTCAGTTCCATCGCACCCGGTCCCGACTGGACTTCAGCGAGGCTCGCGGAGTCCTGATCATCAACGGCCATCCTCCGGACGCCGCCGCTCGTCGCATCGGAAGGCTGGATCTGGGCCCCTCCTGGAACCTTCAATCCCTGTCCTTCGTCCCGGGCGTGAACCTCTCGGAGCTGCGCGCCTTGACCGAAGCCCTGGCTCTCTCGCCGGACGAACTCAAGGCGCAGGCCGGGATGGCGGCCATGCTGAGCGAGCGCGGCGTCAGCCACGTGATCCCCAACGATCGGCTCTTCGTTGAAGTGGGAGAGCGGGATGTCCTGATGCGGCGCGTCACCGATGACGGCCTGGTTCTCGTGCGCCCTTCCCAGGCCTTGGAGGAGGGGTACCCCTCGACCGACCCGGCCCCTGGAAGCGCGGACGGTCAGACGGCCGAAGTCCCGGTGGCAGAGCTGGCCAGTCTCATGGCCGCCCGAGAGGAGGTGGCCGCCTGGTATGAGGAGATGTCCAGATATCTGGACCTCTCGTTCGTCGAGGAGCTCTCTGAAGACTGGGACGTGCTGGTCGCCGACCTGGAGTCGGGCAACCGGATCAAGGTCACGGCGGCCGCCAAGGCCTTCCTCGAGAGAGGAGAGGACTCGATCCAACCCCTCACGCACCTGCTGGCCCGAAGCCCCGACGCCCGAGCGCGCAAGGTCGCCCTGCACCTTCTGCAGCGTCTGGACGACGAGGTGGTTCCCCACCTCCTTTCGGCCGTGCACCGCAGCTCCTCGGAAGAGGAGCGTCCCCGTCTCCTGGCCTGCCTGGAGAGCTTCGAGGCTCCTGCCGTGGGAGAGACCCTGGTGGCCTTCCTCTCCCACCCTTCTCGTCAGGTCCGTCAGGCGGCCATGCGGACCTTGGAGAAGCGCGACCCTCAAGCCCTGCAGACGGAGCTGGCCCGGCTTCTGGCCCAGAAGAACGCGCCGGTCGAGGTCCTGCTGGACTGCCTGTCCGCCGTGGGCGAGAACCAGTTCCGGGAACTCCTGCCCAGGGTCCTGCAGTTCTGTCGCTCGGCGGCTCCGTTGTTCACGGATCCCGACCCGCGCCTCCAGGCCCGGGCCTGCACCACTCTGGGCCAGTTGCAGGAACGCGATGGACTTCAGGCCCTGCTGCGTTGCCTGTCGCGACGCTTCAGCCTGTATCGCGCCCGCAGCCTCGAGGCCCGTTGCGCGGCGGCCCTGGCCCTGGCGCATTTCCCCGTCCTGGGCAACGACGCCCCGCGGGTGGAGCGTGCCCTGACTCGAGCCGCGCAGGATTCCGAGGCGGCAGTCCGGGCCGCGGCCCGTCTGGCCCTGGCCCGGATGCAGGCGCGCCAGGGTTCGCTCTCCAGCGACATGATCGAAACCCGCGCACCCGGGACCCTGGAGGACACCCTGCTCGAACCCCTGCTCCCCACGGATCCAGCCGGTCCGTCTTCTCCAGACCTCGAGCAGGAGCTGGAGACCCTGGATTGGGAGGCTTCAGGAACCTCGACCCCGGTCTCCACGGAACCCGGCGATCTGCCTGGGGACCTGGACTTCCAGACCCTGCTGGGCTGGGGGGGCGCGGCTCCGCTGCCGCCGGGACCGACCGGCGAAGCCGTGGCCTGGGCGGACGGCACGTGGCCGGGATTGGTCCCCGACCCTGAACCCTCCACTCCCCGGGAGGTCCAGCCATGACGTCCGCCTCCTGGCCAGATGGCCACCTGACCATGCTCTACCTGGAACCCGCTCCCGAGGCACCGGAGCTGTCCCCCCATCGCCAGCAGGTGCTGATCCGGGCTTTGGAAGGCGCCTGCGCCGAGCACGGTGGAAGGGTCGTCCGGGAAGGACCTTCCGGACTCCTGGCCGTGTTCCCCTCGGCCCGGAAGGCTTTGGACTGCAGCCTGGAAATCCAGAAGGCCACCGCGCGCTCGCCCCTCGGACAGAGCCTGCGGAGCGTGGCGCACACCGTCCAGGCGCCCCAGCGTGGATTCCCGCTGGGGGACTACTCCGGACCCGACCTGGACAAGACGCTCCAGGTCGCGACCCTGGCCAACCCGGGGCAGATCCTGGTCACCAACGCGGCTCACCGCTCCTGTGCCCAGGCCCGGGAACTGGGCTGGAAGGCCTGGCGAAACCGCGCCCTGGGTGACGATGGCCTGTTGGAGACCCTCTGGGAGCTGCTGTCGGAGGGAGGATCGCGCGGCGAACCCGGGGGGGGCGGGCGCGAACTCCTGGGGCTGGCCTGGCAGGCGGTCGTGCGAGGGGAGTGGGAGGAGGCCCACCAGGGATTCCGGTCGGCCCTGGAGAGGCTGCGCCGGGCGGCCGATCGCCAGGGTCAGGCGCTGGCCCTGAATTCCCTGGGAGCCGTTCTTCTTCGCCTGGAGCGGGCCCAGGAGGCCGAGCAGGCCTTCCAGGAGGCCCGGATCTACGCACGGGAGGTCGGCGACCTGGACACCGAGGCCCGGGTCCTCCAGAACCTGGGGATTCTGCACGCTCGACCCGGTCGACTGCAGGAAGCCGAGAGCTTCCTGACCTCGAGCCAGCACCTTCGCGAGCGGGTGCTGGCTCGGCGCGGTCTGGCTCGCTGTCTTCGCCTGAAGGCCATGGTCCGCCGTCGGGCTGGAGACCTCTCCGGCGCCGCGGAGAGCCTGGACGCCTCCCTGGAGGCCTCCGAAGAGGTCCAGGAAGCCAGGGATCTGGCCTGCGGATGGTGGGCTCGGGGACTCCTGGATCAGGACCTGGGAGACCTGGAGGCGGCCGAGACGCACCTGCGCAAGGCCCTGGAGTCCGCCGTGGCGGCCGAGGACCGGCCCGTCGAGGCCAGGGTCCTGTCCAACCTGGGGCTGCTCAGCCACGCCCAGGAACAGCACGCCCGGGCCACCCGCATGCATCGGTCTGCTCAGGCCATCCTGCAGGAGGAAGGGGATTCGCGGGCCCTGTTGAGGGCCCGGGTGAACGCTGCCGCATCCCTGCTGGCCCGAGGCGAAACCGCCGAGGCTCGCAAGGTCCTGGAGGAGTGCTTCGATCAGGGGCGGGGCGCGGAGGACCAGGAGGTCGTCGGCGTGGCCCTGGCCAACCTGGCCTTGTTGATGGACCAGGGTGGCGACTGGGCCCCGGCGATCACCGTGGCCCGCCGAGCGGCTCAGGTCCTGGGCCTGGCCGGGCGCGAGGATCTCCAAGCCCGCGTGCAGTCCTGGCTGGACGAATGGGCGCCTGGCGCAGGGAGTCCTCCACGCGACCGGATCGACCACCTCCCCATCTGAGAGCGGCTGGGGTCGAAGGACTCAGGAAGAGGCGGAGCGGGGCCGGGGCAGGATCAGCACGGGCCTGCCGCAGTGGGAGAGGACGTACTGGCTGACGCTGCCCAGCAAGAGCCCGGAAAGCCTCCCGCGTCCCCGGCTGCCCATGACCACGACGTCGGAGTCCTCTGCAGCGGTGCAGATCACCTCGCCGGGGGCGCCTTCCAGCAACTGGCAGGTCACCTCCTCGGCCGAACCCAGCTCGGTGAAGATCTTGTCGAGGAACCCGCGGCCCTCGTTGGCCAGGCGCTCCTCCACCTCGCGGGGAAGCAGGTCCACCTCGCTCAGCGAGACCCGGTTGGAGAGCAGGTCGATCAGGTATAGCGGGACCACGTGGACCAGGCGGAGCCTGCCACCATACTTGCGGGCCAGGTCCAGGGCGACCCGGGCCGCTTCCAGGGATTCCGGCGAGCCATCGACGGGACAGAGAACGTTCTTGAACATGGTGCCTCCAGTTCACTGCCAGGGATGCGGTTCTCCCGGAACGTCTTCGCTCCGATCCGGTCGGTCCCTGGCCAGAAGTGTCATTCCGAATCCGTGGCAGGAGGGGAGGGGACCTTCTTGTTCCAGACCATGTGATACAGAACCGGGACGGCCGTTCGCGACAACAACAGCGAGGCCACCTCTCCGGCCATCAAGGAGATGGCCAGTCCGTTGAAGATGGGGTCGGTCAGGATCACCGCCGAACCCACCACCACCGCAGCCGCGGTGAGAAGCATGGGACGGAAGCGGACGGCCCCGGCGTCGATGACCGCCTGATCCAAGGGGACCCCCTGCCCGAGCCGCAACTCGATGAAGTCCACCAGGATGATCGAGTTGCGGACCACGATGCCCGCGCCTGCGATGAAGCCGATCATCGAGGTGGCCGTGAAGAAGGAGCCCAGGCCCCAGTGGGCGGGCAGGATGCCCACCAACGAGAAGGGGATGGCGGTGACGATGACCAGGGGGGTCACGAAGTTTTCGAACCAGCCCACGACCAGGGCGTAGATCAGGACCATGACCACCGCGAAGGCGATGCCCATGTCCCGGAAGACCTCCCAGGTGACCTGCCACTCGCCGTCCCACTTCACCGAGTAGCTCTCGGTCTGGAAGGGCTGGGCGATGAAGTGCGTCTGCACCTTCTGCCCGTCCGGGGCGAGAAGATCGTCGATCTCGGGCTGCAGGTTCAGGATGGCGTACAGCGGGCTCTCGACCTCACCCGCCACGTCGCCGGTGACGTAGATCACCGGCTGCAGGTTCTTGTGGTAGATCGAGACTTCGGCCGTCTCCTCCAGCGGGCGGACCAGGTTCTTGAGTGGAACCAGGCGACCGTCTCGCGACGGCATCAGGGTCGACTCCAGGGCCTGCAGGGTCCGCTCCGGCCGGGCATAGCGCAGCACCAGGGGGACATCCTCACGGGCGGCCGGGTCGTGCAACAGGCCCACCGTGCGCCCCTTCAAGGCCGTCTCGACGGCGGAGGCCACCTCGGCGGGTGAGATGCCGGACTGGGTGGCCTTCTCGCGATCCACCACGAGGTGGATGCGGGGTTGGGGATCCTCCTGATACCAGTCCACGTCCACGACGCCGGGGGAGTCCCGGTACAGTCGCTTGACCTGGGCGGCCAGTTCTTGACGGCCCTTGGCCTCAGGGCCGAAGACCTCGGTGACCAGCGTCTGCAGGACCGGCGGGCCGGGGGGGATCTCGGCGACCAGAAGCACGGCGCCGTGGCGCTCGGCCACCTCGCGAAGCCCGGGTCGCAAGGCGACGGCGATCTCGTGGCTCTGGCGCTTCCGGTGGTGCTTGGCCTCCAGGTTGACCTGGATGTCCGCCACGTTGGGGCCCGAGCGCAAGAAGTAGTGGCGCACCAGGCCGTTGAAGTTGTAGGGTGAGGCCGTGCCGATGTAGGCCTGGTAGTGGGTGACCTCGGGGACCTCGGCGATCCTCCGGCTCAACTCGCGAACCACCCCGGCGGTGTCCTCCAGGGTGCTCCCTTCGGGCATGTCCAGAAGCACCTGCAACTCGCTCTTGTTGTCGAAGGGCAGCATCTTGAACTGGACCGCCTTGACGGGGACCAGGGCCAGGGCGCCCAGCAGCAGCAGGGTCGTTCCCAGCAGGAAGAACCAGCGCCAGCCCGCATGGTGGATCAGCGGATCCATGACGCGGCGGTAGAGGCGGGTGAGGAAGTCCTCCTGCTCGTGGTGACCTGTCTGGTCCCCTTCATCGGCCAACAGGCGCAAGGCGGCCCAGGGCACGATGGTGAAGGCCACCAGCATCGAGAAGAGCATGGCCGCGGAGGCCCCCAGCGGGATGGGCAGCATGTACGGGCCCATCAGTCCGCTGACGAAGGCCATGGGCAGGATGGCGGCGACCACGGTCAAGGTGGCCAGGATGGTGGGATTGCCGACCTCGTCGACGGCCTCCAGGACCACCTCGGCGCGCGGACGGCCCTCGCTTTCGGGCAGACGCAGGTGGCGGACCACGTTCTCCACCACCACGATGGCGTCGTCCACCAGGATGCCGATCGAGAAGATCAGGGCGAAGAAGGTGACGCGGTTCAAGGTGAAGTCGTACAGGACGAAGGTGGCCAGGGTCAGGGCCAGGGTGACGGGGATGGCGATGGCTACCACCAGCGATTCGCGCTTCCCGAGGGCCCACCAGATCAAGAGGGAAACCGAGACCACGGCGATGCCCATGTGCAACAGCAGCTCGTTGGAGCGCTCGGCAGCGGTCTCGCCGTAGTCCCGCGTCACCGTGACCGTGACCTCCGAGGGGATGTAGCGCCCCCGAATGGCCTCCAGCTTCTCCAGCACCGCGTGCGAGACGGCGATGGCGTTGGCCCCCGGGCGCTTGGCGATGGCCAGGGTCACCGCCTCCTCCTCTGAGGAGGCGGCTCCAGAGGCCGGTCCGCGACCGAAGAAGACGTAGCTCGAGGGCTCTTCCGGCCCGTCGGTCAGGGTGGCCACCTCGCGCAGACGCACCGGTCTTCCCTGGTGCACGGCCACCACCACCGAACCCACCGCCTCCCGGTCGCGGAGGAAGGAGCCGGTCCGCACCAGCACGCTTCGGTTCGAGAGGTCCAGCCGGCCGCTGTGGCTGGCGACGTTCTGGGACTGCAGCGCGGCCATGACCTGGATCGGTGACAGGCCGAAAGCGCCCATCCTGGATGGCTCCAGGTCGATTCGGACCTGCCGCCTCTGGCCCCCGATCAGGGTGGTCTCCGAGACGTCGGGGACCTGCTTGATCTGCTCGTCAAGCTGGGCCGCCACGGCGCGCAGATCCTGTCCGTGCAGGCTGGCGCTGGACAAGGTCAGGGTCAGGATCGGCACGTCGTCGATCGAGCGCGACTTGATCAGCGGTTGACTGGCGCCCGGCGGGATCTTGTCGAAGTTGGCGTACATCTTGGTGTACAGCCGGATCAGGGCGTCCTCGGGGTCGGTGCCGACCAGGAAGCGCACGATGATCAGCGACTCCCCGGGCCGGGAGATGGAGTAGAGATACTCGACGCCGGGCAACTCCTGGATCAGCTTCTCGGCGGGCCAGGTGACGCGCTGCTCGACGTCTTCGGCCGAGGCGCCCGGCATGGCCACCAGCACATCGGCCATGGGGACGATGATCTGCGGTTCCTCCTCGCGGGGAAGCACCAGGGTGGCACCCAGGCCCAGAAGCAGCGAGACCAGGATCACCAGGGGGGTCAGCTTGGAGTTCAGGAACATCGCGGCCAGGCGACCGGCCAGGCCCCGCGGATGGAAAGTCGGGTTCATCGGGTGGTCTCCTCGGGGAGGATCCGGGTGCCGTCGATGAGCCCGGAGGCCTGCCGCACCACGCGCGCCCCGGCGTTCAGGCCGCTGAGGACCTCGACGCCGGCGGGGGTGACGGCTCCGGTCTTGATCAGGCGCAGGTGGGCCACGTCCTGATCGTCCAGCACGAAGACCCCTTCCAGTTGGCCTCGGCGCACCAGGGCGTCTTCGGGAACAGCCAGGACCGAACGGGTTCCTTGAGGGATCATGACGCGTCCGTACATGCCTGGGAGGATCCGGCTGTCGGGATTCGGCAAGGAGATCTTGATCATGAAGGTGCGGCTGGCCGGATCCGCCGAGGGGACGATCTGGTCGATGCGGCCCAGGACCTGGCGGTCCAGCGCATCCAGATGCACCTGCAGGTTCTGGCCCGTCTGAAGAGACTTGAGCTGCTCTTCGGGCACAGAGACTTCCAGGCGCACGGCCCGAACGTCCTCGACCTCCAGCAGCGGACCGCCGGGGACCGTCATCTCGCCTTGCCAGGTCCGCTTGCGGGTCACCACGCCGGTGAAGGGGGCACGCACCTCGCTGTAGGGGAGTTGGCTCTCGGCCACCTCCTCTCCGGCCTGGGCCTGACCCACGGCTGCCAGGGAGGAATCCACGGCGGCCCGGGTCTCGCCCAGGTTGGCCTGGGCCCGGCTCAAGGAGGCCTGGGCCTGGCGATGGGCGGCCTGCAGGCCCTGAACCCGGGCGCGGGCCACCTCCAGTTCGGTCTGGGTCTGCTCGGCGCGCTGCTTGGCGATGGCTCCTTCTTCAAAGAGATACTGGTGGCGTCGGGCCTCGGTCTCGGCCAGGGCCAGGCGCGAGCGAGCCTCGAGCTGCTCGGCCTCCAGTCCTCGGATTCGAGCGTGGGCCTCGGCCACGGCAGCGTTGGCGGTGTGCAGGGCGGCCTGGGCCTGGCGGGTGGCAGCGCTGGCCGTCTGGGTTCCGGCGCGGGCCTGGCTGAGCTGGGCGGACAGATCCCGGGCGTCGACGCGGACCAGGACCTCCCCGGCCTGGACGCGGTCGCCTTCTTCCACGCGCAGGAAGGTGATCAGTCCGCTGAGGCGGGTGGTGAGCACGGCCCGCCGCACCGTCGCGACGGTTCCCGAGAGCTGCAGGTTCTCAGCCATCTCGGCGGGTTGGGCCGTGAAGACCTTCATGGACCTGGCAGGGGCCTCGGACCCGACGGAGGGGGGGACCGGAGGGGATCCTCCTCCGGCCAGCCACCACCAGGTTCCGGCAACCAGCGCCAGGCCGGCCAGGGCATACAAGAACCACCGCATCAAGCTACCTCCAGAGATGAACCGTCCCCCATGCCGATGCCTCGGGGCGCGCAAGGATTCAATGTTCGCTTTGTCCGGGTGAAGTCTTGCCCTCCTCAGGTCCCTTCGGAGCGTCGCTCCAACAGGCACAGGGCTTCGACGTGAGGCGTCTGGGGAAAGAAGTCGAAGAGCCGGACCCGGGCCAGGCGGTAGGTCGGCTGGAGCGCCTCCAGTTCCTCGGCCAGGCGGGCGGGGTTGCACGAGATGTAGAGGATGCGTTCCGGGCCTTCCTGGGGAAGCCGGCGGATCAATCGGGGGTGGCACCCCGAGCGGGGGGGGTCCAGGATCAGCAGATCGCAGGCCAGGTCGGGCCAGTCCTCGGCGGCGCCCACCGCGAATTGCGCGGGGATTCCGGCAAACCCGGCGTTGCGCCGGGCGTCCTCGATGGCTTCCGGGACGGACTCGACGCCGACCAGGCGCCCCCCCAGCGACAGGCCGACCGTCCCGACTCCACAGAAGAGGTCCAGGACCTTCCGGTCCGGGTCCTCTCCGATCCAGCACCGAGCTTCCTCAAGCATGCGCGCGAAGGCCGGGGGGTTGGACTGGAAGAACGACCGCCAGGAGAGCTGGAATTCCAGGACCCCCAACCTCTCGACCAGGCGGTCCTCACCGCGCAGGACCCGGCTGGTCTCCACGCGGACGGCTCCGGCTGGCGAGTTGTGCTCGGCATGCACGACACCCGTCGCCCCCAACGCCGCAAGCTCCTCGGCCAGTTCCTCCAGGGGAAAGCCTGCCGGCGGGGTGGTGGTCACCAGGGTGACCAGCCATTGCGCGCTGGCATGGGAGCGCCGGATCACCAGGTAGCGCAGGAGACCCTGGTTGGCCCTCGGGTCCCAGCCCGGCAGGTCATGGCGCCGGGCCCAGGCGCGGGCGACATGGAGGATGGCGCGGTTCTCGGGAGGGCCGATGAAGCACTCCTCCACCTCGACCAGCCGGTCGAAGCGCCCGCGCCGGTTGAAACCGAGCTGCCGCCCCAGGAAGCTCAGCTCGATCTTGCCGCGGTAGTGCCACGGGCATGGAGCCGGGACGGCGGGCAGGACCTCGAAGTCGCCCGCGGCCTGACGCAGCCTTTCGAGGACCGACCGGGTCTTGCCCTCCAACTGGGCCTCCGGACCCAGGTGCTGCAGGGCGCACCCCCCGCACAGTCCGAAGTGGGGACAGCGGGGCTCGACCCGGCCCCGAGCGGGTTGGAGGACCTCTTCAATCCAGGCCTCCCGGGCTCCCTTGCGCCGACCTCCCAGCAGGCAGCGGGCCCGATCCCCGGGGGCGGCGCCAAAGGCTCGGGCCAGCCCTCCACCGGGACGGGTGGCCTGGGCCTGGCCCTTGGGGGTCCAGGAATCGAAATCGAGAATCTCGCTGGGCAGGGGACGTCGGCGCATGGCCACGCCGTTCGGGACCGGGGCTCAGCCCTCCTGGCTGGCCTCCAGTCGGCTTCGGACTTCGTCCCACAGGTCGTAGAAGCGCCCGAACCAGTCTCCGAATCGCTCTCGGGAGAGCGGCCCCAACATCGTGTACCGGTCCAGGTCGAAGTGGCGCAGATCGATGTCCAGCGCGCGCCAGTCCGTCCAGTCTTCGTGAACCAGACCTCGTCTGCGGGCCTCCGTCCAGACCTCCGTGCCGGGGAAGGCCACCAGGGGCCCGAAGGTGAAGGCGAAGAGCCTTCCCGTGCGCAGGTTCTGGCGCAGGAAGCGCCAGGTCTGCTCCAGGTCCTCCTCGTCCTCCATGGGGGCTCCGAGGATGAAGGATCCGACGGCTTGGATCCCGTGCTCTGCCAGCAGGTCCAGCGCCTCCTGGTTGCGTCGGGCCGTGGTGGTCTGACGCTTGAGGTAGGACAGCACCCGGTCCGAGCCCGACTCCAGGCCGATCTGGCAGACACCCACCCCGACCTCTCGCAGCAGTCGGCACATCCTGGGTGTGACCAGGTCGGCCCGGATGGCGGCGGTCAGTTGCAGGGGGCGGCGCAGCTCCATCCTGAAGAGCCCGGAGATCTCCTCCAACCGGCTCAGGTTGACGGCGAAGAGGTCATCCATGATCACGTGGAAGCGGATGTCGAACCGGTCGATCAGGCGGTTGAGCTCGTCGACCACGTAACGGGCCGAGTGCATCCGATAGGACTCCCAGAACTCGGCCGTCGAGCAGAAGCGGCAGGCGTAGGGGCAACCTCGGGAGGTGAACGACCATTGAGGTTGGTCGGGGATCCCTGGCCACTCGCGCTTGGGGAAGGGAATCCGGTCGAGGGGGGAGATCAGGGGGCGTCGTCCCGTGAGCCGGGGCCCTTGGGGGGCGTGGCAGACCACACCGGCCACTCCACAAAGGTCGTCGGAGGCCAGTTGACCGGAGCGCTTCACGAGCGAGACGATCTCCTGGAAGGTGACCTCGCCTTCACCCAGGACGCCGGCCGAGAAGGAGTCGGGCAGGCTCTCGGGCAGCCCCGTGATGTGCGGTCCCCCCAGGACCAGGGGCACGTCCAGGTGGCGGCGTATCTGCCGGGCCATGGCCTCGGCCTCCGGGAAGTTGGGGGTGACAGCCGAGATCCCCACCAGGTCGGGAGCCCAGTCCAGGGCCTGAGCCAGCTCCGGGAAGAGGCAGACCTCCACATCGGGCACGTGGGATTCGAGCCAGGAGGCGAGATAGGCCAGGCCCATGGGCATGAAGACCCGATCGGGACGGGCGGGGTCCCAGGCTTCCAGGAGGGCGACGCGCACCGGTTGGTCCAGGCCCGGGGTCAGGCGGAATGCAGCGCGTAGGCCAGGATCTTGCTGGCCAGACGGGCGGCGAGATAGTCGGAAGCGGGTTGTCCGGGGATGGGGGCCAGCTCGACCAGGTCGGCGGCGACGACCTTCCGTTCCTGGAAGAGGGCCCGCAGCAGGTCCAGCGTCTCCTCCCAGAACAGCCCTCCGGGCTCGGGGGTTCCGGTGGCCGGCAGGAGGCTGCAGTCCAGTCCATCGAGGTCCACCGACAGGTAGACCGGGCCTGAGACGGCCGCCAGGACCTCCCGGGCGGTCCATCTGCGGCCTCGAGCCAGGAAGTGCCGGACCCGGTCCGGGTTCTGGGCGGCGAAGCGGGCCTCAGCGGCCGACATGCTGCGGATGCCCACGCCCACCACCCGGAGCGACGGGTCGTCCAGGCATCGACGCATGGCGGAAGCGTGCGAGTCGGCGTGCCCCTGGTAGCCGTCGCGCAGGTCGGCGTGAGCGTCGATCTGCAGGACCGTCAGCCCGGGGAAACGTTGCGAGGCGGCCCGGACCGCGCCCGGAGTCAGGGAGTGCTCGCCCCCCAGGATCAGGGGGAAGGCCCCTCGATCCAGCAAAGACGCGAGGGTTCGGGTCAGTCGCTCCTGGACTTCCGGGATGGAGCCCTGGACCTCCAGGGGCTCCAAGGTGGCAATGCCCGGGGCAACCCCCAGGTCAACCCCGAGTTCCTCGTCCCAGGTTTCCACCTGGTGGGAGGCCTCCAGGATGGCCTGGGGTCCCCGAGCGGTGCCCGCGCCATAGCAGACGCTGGCCTCCAGAGGGCAGGGAACCACCACGGCCCGCGCGGATTCCAGGCCGGAGAGGTGCCGGTTCTCGTCGCCCAGGAATCCCTGCTCTGCAGGCAGGCAGTCCAGGTGGAGCATCAGGCCCCGGCAGGGGGGCGCTGGGATCTGCCGTTGCCCGCCGCGCACAGGACCGGCTCTGGCGTCTCTTCCGGTGCGCCGTCCAGGACCCGGGCCAGGTTGCGTCGGGTGCGCTGGCGCCACTCGCCGCGGTGCCAGGCGTCGCTGAAGAGCAAGGGCATCACGCTGGTGGCCTCGGCGTAGACCATCTGCTCCTTGCCGTGGTCGACCTTGCCCCAGGAGCTGGCCTCCTTGAGCGTGGAGCTGGAACAGGCTCCGTCGCGCACGTCGGCCACGGTGATCTGAACAGCGTACTTGTGGGCAGGGACCTCGACGCCCATGATCTCGGCGCACACGACGGTGTCCTGGACGAAGTTCTTGGGAACCCCGCCCCCGATCATCAGCAGACCCGTGGTGCCAGCATGGATCTTGAGCTGGGTCAGCTCGCGGAAGTCCTTGATGGAGTCCATCGTCAGGTGGCGTTCCGGGTTGCGCAACTGATGGGTGACCAGTCCGAATCCCGCGCTGGAGTCGGTGAAGGCAGGACAGAAGATGGGCACCTCGCAGCGGAAGGCCGTCTCGACCAGCGAGTTGCGGTGCCCGGGAAGGCTGGTCAGGTAACGACCCATCTCCCGGATGAACTCGCGCGAAGAGTAGGGGCGGGGCTCGAGGCCATCGGCAATCAGGCCGATGGTGTGGTCGCAGCGCTGCAGGGCCTCTTCGTCGATCAAGGTGTCGTAGATGCGGTCGATGTAGAGCGAGCGCAGGGTGGCGTCGTCGAAATCGGCGCTCCCCTGATAGTGGCGGTTGCCCAGGGCTTCGAAGAAGTCCATGTCCACGATCGAAGCGCCGGTCGCCACCACGGCGTCCACCATGCCGTAACGGACCATGTCGGAGTACAGGTGCATGCAGCCGCCCGCCGAGGTCGATCCGGCCAGGGTCAGGATGATATGGCAGTCGGGGTCGGCCAGCATCTCGTGATACAGGCTGGCTGCGCGACCCAGGTCCCGGGCGGTCATCGACATCCGGGACATGGCCTCCAGAACCGGGCGTGCATCGAAGGTGGTTCCGTCGACGTGCTCGACCGGGGTGCGGAGAAAGTCAACTTTCTCGAGGTGCTTCATGGCTTTCCCTCCACCGCAGGCAGGCTAAAGCCCCAGGTCACCATCCCACTCCAGCACCGGGGATTCAAACGTTCGGCGCTTCGGCAGGGGTTCGACCTGAGGCTTGCGAGCGCAACTGTATCGCGCCTGGAGGTGGAATGCAAGGGCTCGAGCGGAACAATTTTCTGGCCGGGGGGCGGAAGTCCACAGGCCCGGGCAGATCCTGGCTCGAAGAAGCCAGGAATGCTACAATGGGGACGAGCCCACCCGCCCCCCGACGCTGAGAGCCGGTAGGTAGCTCGCGGGACCGTCTTCCGCCGGAGGGGGTGGGCCGCCATCTTTCCCCCCCCGGCCCCGGGCTGTCTCGCCGCCGCGCCTCCAGCAGGCGAATTTGCAGGCATGTCGAATGCCGCTGGCAGGATCGAGTTTACCGGATGGCAACATCTTGAAGGTCTCCGATCCGCTATCCTGAAGGCAGTCCCAGCGACCGAAAGGAGAGGCCCGGTGAATTCCGATTTCCCGCGTCCGATTGGCCCATCCCCCTCCAGTGAACCCGTCCGGAATGCCCGGAAAGGTCGCTCGGCTTCGGCTCGCCCGGCCCGTTCCGACGAGCCCAGGGACAAGTTCCAGAAGTCCAAGACCCCGTCCGCCGAACCCAAGGCCCCGACGGTCAAGGTCTCCTACCTGCCTCAGGACCCGGGAATGCTCCCCCCCCAGACGGCAGAATACCCGGCCGATGAGCTGCAGGCCGGCCCCTCGAACTCCCGCTTCCGGATTTCGGAGTCCCCCAGCTTCCCCCCCGCGCGTCCCAACGCGGAGGGCCACCTGGTCTTCGACGTCGAGGACCCCCGCTTCGATGCGACCCAGGCCTTCGTGATCGCGGACCGCTCCCTGAAGATGGCCGAGCGCTACCTGGGGCGCGAATTGCCTTGGGGCTTCTCAGAGGCGCTGGGTCGGGACCAGTTGCTGATCCACCCCCACGTGGGAGCCGACGTGGCCAACGCCTTCTACAGCTCCCAGTCCGGTTCGCTGAACTTCTACCACTTCACGGATCCCGTCACCAACGAGGTGGTCCGGACCGGGCAGTCGGCCGACGTGGTGGCGCACGAGATGGGTCACGCCATCCTGGACGCCATGCGCAATGAATACATCAGCTCGATGTCGATTCACGGCGGCGGTTTTCACGAGGCTTCCGGCGACATCATCGCCATGCTGACCGCCCTGCAGGATGACGCCGTGGTCGAGGCCGTCCATGCCGAGACCCAGGGGGACTTGTCGCGCCCCAGCGCGATCACCCGCACCGCCGAAGGTCTGGGCGAATCCATCGGCCACATGTCGGGGGTCCAGAAGGACGCCCTGCGCAATGCCCTGAACAACTTCCGCTACGCGGATCAGCATTTCCTTCCGTATGCCCCACCGTCCCGCCGCGGGGACGACGTTCTGGCCCAGGAGTCCCACTCCTATTCGAACCTCTTCGTCGGGGCCTTCTACGACATCCTGACCGAGACCCACACCGCCATTTCCGGCAGCGAGCGGGACTTCGCCAAGACCTTGAAGATGGCCCGTGACATCACCGGTTCGCTCTTCTTCCGGGCGGTCGAACTGGGGCCTGTGGGCGAGCCTTCCTATCGGGAGATGGCCGAGTCCTTCCTGACGGCGGACGAGGTGGACTTCGGCGGCAAGTTCCGGCCGATTCTCGAGGCCGTCTTCCTGCAGAGGGGCATCCTCCGACCGGAGGACCTGGCCGAGTTCGATCAGCAGAGGGCCGGGCTGCCCGAGCTTCGCCTGACGGCCCCGGTCGAAGGCAAGAAGGCCGCCGAGTCCTTCCTGAAAGCCAACCGCAAGAAGCTGGAGCTGCCGGATCGGCCCTATCAGTTCCTGGACAAGCGGACGAACGAGTCGGGTGAGACCGTCCTGCTCTACAAGTTCGACCAGACCTTCCCGATCGACGGGGCTGAGTTCGGCTCGTTGGAGGGTTCCAAAGGACAGATCACGGGCGGCTTGACCCTGGCCTTCGACAAGGACGGGGCCCTGGTCTCCAGGTGCCTGGACGACATCACCGACCGGGAGGTCGAAGACATCCTCTTCCACCTCAAGAGGGCGGTGGGGGACGGGATGCTGGTGGCTCAGGGGACCGGGACCGGGAACGTCCAGGGAGATGACGCCCAGGCCCTGTTGCAGTCGTTGCATCTGGCCAAGGTCTCGACCCCCAACGGCTACGTCCTGCGCAGGGCTCCGGAAATCTGGGGCTGACCCTTCCGGACCCGACATGAAGAAGGCCCGGGCGCCTCGCGGCGGCCGGGCCTTCTTCATGTCTTCTTGAGAAGGGATTCAGCGGGGGGCGGGGCGAGCCTCAGTCTTCGTCCTCGTCGTCGTCGTCCCACTCGTCGCCGTCGTCGAGGTCGTCATCCCAGTCGTCCTCGTCGTCTTCGTCCTCGTCGTCGTCGTCTTCATCCCACTCTTCGTCGTCTTCTTCGTCCCACTCCTCGTCGTCCTCGTCCTCGTCGTCCCAGTCCTCTTCGTCGTCCCACTCCTCCTCGTCTTCCAACTCCTCCTCGTCGTCCTCCCAGAGGGGGCCGAGCTGGCGGTCGAGTTCCTGCATGGGTTCACGCTCCTTGATTGCAGGGCCCTGCGGGCCGATGTTGGGTCTCGCCAGACTCCACGACTGGCGAGGGCAGCCGTGGCTGCGAACCGGGGATCCGAGGACCCCACCCGGGGGCGCACGACGGACTCGGCACCACCTGGTTCTCGCGTGATACCAGATCCCCCTCGAATTCTCCTTCCCTCGGAAGAAGCCTCCGGTCAACCGGTTGGCCGGGTCTGGTCTCGAGGAGGGGCTTCGGACATCACCCGTTTTGGATCGGATCCGTTTCGGAAGGTCCGGCCATTCCATGCGCTTGGAGGGGTTCCTGCCTGGGATGCGGCTCGAAGAACCCGATTTCGGGCTGGGATCAGGGGGGGATCCCGGGTCCGGAGGGTCGAAACGCCCTGCGCCATGACGCCCGAGTTCCTGGAAAATCTGACCCCCCTGTTCCTTCAATACTATGAGTTGAAGGGGGCCCACCCGGGATGTCTGCTGCTGATGCAGTGCGGCGACTTCTATGAGGCCTACGGTGAGGACGCGGAGGTCTTTGCCCGGGAGCTGGAGATCGTCCTGACCTCCAAGGAGGCTGGTGGGGGCCGGCGGCTGGCCATGGCGGGCGTGCCCCTCCAGGCCATCGACCCCTACCTCCGGGGCCTGGTCGCGCGCGGATATCGGGTGGCCGTGGCCGACCAGACCGAAGACCCTCGTCAGGCCAAGGGGCTGGTCCGCCGCGAAGTGGTCCGGGTCGTGACGGCAGGCACGGTCCTGGACCCCCGGATGCTGGACGAGAAGTCCCACAACTTCCTGGTCTGCCTGGCGCAGGGCCGTGATGAGGTGGGACTGGCGGCTGCCGACATCAGTACGGGCGATTTCCTGGCCACGGAGGTGGTGGCCGACCTGGACCGGCTGGTCGAAGAAGGCTCGCGCTTTCAGCCCTCGGAGGTCATCCTGGCCGGATCTTCGGGAGCAGGGACCTTGTTGAAGGAGGCCGCGCGCCGCCTGGAAGGGGCCTGCGTCGAAGCCCCGGAATCTCCGACGGCCCGCGAAGCTGAAGAGATCCTGTGTCGGGAGTTCGCCCTGGGCAGCCTGCGCGGCCTGGATCTGCACGGCCGGCCCACGGCCACCGTGGCGGCGGCGGCCCTTCTGCGCTACCTCAAGACCACGGCCCTGCGGCATGAGGTCAGCCTGGAGCCTCCTCGTGGCTACACCCTGGCCAGCCACATGATCCTGGACTCCACAACCCGCCGGAACCTGGAGCTGACCGAGACCCTCCTGGGTCGCGAGCGGCGGGGAAGTCTCCTGGGGACCATCGACCGGACCTGCACCTCGATGGGGGCGCGACGCCTGCGCGACTGGATGCTTCGCCCCCTGATCGAAGAGGACGCGGTCCGCGCCCGCCACGACGTGGTCGCGGCCATGTTGCGCGATCCCGCCTGCACCTCCGAGATCCGCCGGGTCCTGACCCGGGTCCTGGACATCGAGCGTCTGGTGGCGCGCACCGTCTATGGCACGGCCCATGCCCGGGACCTGCTGGCCCTCCTCCAATCCCTCCAGGGCCTGCCCGACCTGCGCATCCTGGTCTCGCGTCTGCAATCCGCAAGCCTGCTGGAACAGATCCTGGAGCGACTGGACCCGCACGACGGCTTGTGTCAGTTGCTCTCCGGCGCCCTGGCCGACGAGCCCCCCCTGTCGCTTCGTGAGGGCGGTCTGATTCGGGACGGCTACTCTCCTGAGCTCGACGATCTGCGCCGGAGCCGGTCGGAAGGGCGCTCCTGGATCTCCTCTCTGGAGGAGCGCGAACGCGAGACCACCGGGATCCGCTCGCTGAAGGTGGGCTTCAACCAGGTCTTCGGCTACTACCTGGAGATCACCCGGGCCAACCTCAAGAGCGTCCCCGAACACTACGTCCGCAAACAGACCCTGGCCAACGCCGAGCGCTTCTTCACCCCGGAACTCAAGGAGTATGAGTCCAGGGTCCTGGGAGCCGATGACCGGATTCGCGAGCTCGAATACGACCTGTTCGTCGCCCTGCGGTCCCAGGTGGCCGAACGAGCCGCCAGCCTGCGCCTTCTGGCCCGGGCCCTGTCGGAGCTGGACGTCCTGGCCTCCTTCGCCGAGACGGCCTCGGATCAGGATTGGGTCCGCCCGCAAATCGTCGAGGAGAACGTTCTGGATCTGGAGGCCTCACGCCACCCCGTCGTGGAGGCTTCCAGGCAAGGCCAGTTCGTCCCCAACGACTGCCATCTGGACTCCGAGAAGCGGCTGATCATCCTCACCGGGCCGAACATGAGCGGCAAGTCGACCTGGTTGCGCCAGGTCGCGCTGGTCGCCATCCTGGCCCAGATGGGGTCCTACGTCCCGGCTCGACGGGCCAGGTTGGGGATCACCGACCGGGTCTTCACCCGAGTCGGAGCCTCGGACGACCTGCATCTGGGGCAGTCCACCTTCATGGTCGAGATGAGCGAGACGGCCAACATCGTCAACCATGCGACGCCACGCTCCCTGGTGGTTCTCGACGAGATCGGCCGGGGGACCAGCACCTTCGACGGCCTGGCCATCGCCCGCGCCGTGGCCGAGCACATGCACGACAAGGTGCGGGCCCGAACCCTCTTCGCCACGCATTTCCACGAGATGACCCGTCTGGAACGGAACCTCTCGGGCTGCCGGAACTTTCGGGTGGCCGTGCGCGAGAACCTGGACGAGATCGTCTTCCTGCACCGGATCGTTCCGGGAGGCGCGGACCGGAGCTACGGGATCTACGTGGCCCGTCTGGCCGGCCTGCCCCCGGAAGTCCTGCAGAGGGCCCAGGCCCTGCTGCGCCGGATGGAGGGGGAGAGCCGCCGCCGCCACCGCGAGCCGGTCCGCGCCCGGGGGCAGCAGTTGGGCCTCTTCCGGGCCGCGGACGACCTCGAGGATCTGGTGGCGGAGGGGGACCACTCCCCCGCATGGGGAGGCGAGGGATCCCCCATGTCCGGATCTGCCGATCCGGCCGATGTCTCCTGAGATCGGGACCATTCCTGAGGGTGAAGGACTCTGTTCCGTGACGCGCGAATGCGCTGCCGATTGTCTGAGCCGGAGACCGCGATGGTTGCGGCCACCGGACACAGCGGGACTGGCGGAGGAGTATTCGTGAAAGACCTTTCGACTTTGACCCTGGCCCTGGGGGGACTCGCCGTGCTGCTGATCCTCGCCCTGCTGGTCTTCAATTCCAGGGTCCGGCGCAAGTATGAAGGGCGCATCCAGGCTCTGGTCCGGGTGATCGAGGCGTCCCAGCAGTTGGGATCCTCGACCTCCCTGGAGAGCGTGATGCCCATGGTGGCTGACAGCGTGAAGACCCTCTTCCAGGTCGACAGCGTCGCGGTCTACCTTCTGGATGAAGAGAGCGTCGAAGAGTCCGTGCTCCGTGCCAAAGGAGTCGAGTCTCCTCACGGAGAGGCCTTCACCGACTTCAATCCCGACGTCACACCGTCCTACATCAGCCGGGTCATGAAGGAGCGCAAGCCGGCCCTGTTCGGAGACTTCAACGCCGAGGCCTCCGACGAGAGGGTGATCTCCAGGGAGCGGGACTTCCGCTCGGTGATGGTGTCGCCCCTGATGTTCGAGGGGCGGGCCATCGGGGCCATGTTCGCCTCCTTCCACCAGCCCGGGAAGTACAGCCAGGACCAGTTGCACTTCTACTATCTGCTCAGCACCCAGGTGGCCCTGGCGGTTCGCAACGCCCAGCTCCAGGAGGGCCTGTCGGCCCTGGCGACACGCGACTCGCTGTCGGGGCTCTTCACCCACGGCTACTTCCAGGAGCACCTGGGCAAGACCATCGTCAAGTGCAAATATGCCAACCAGCCCGTGGCCTTGATGATCCTGGACATGGACTTCTTCAAGAAGGTCAATGACAACTACGGTCACCCTCAAGGAGACGCCCTGCTCAAGCAACTCGGCTCGGTGATCAAGACGGTCGTGCGCCCGATGGACACGATCTGCCGATATGGCGGGGACGAGTTCACGGTGACCATGCCCGACACCAACCGGATCTCGGCGGTGGTCGTGGCGGAGAAGATTCGCCAGGCCGTCGAAGAGTACGAGTTCGTCCTGGGACCGAACATCGTCCACATCACCATCTCGGGTGGCGTGGCCGCCTTCCCGGAGGACGCCGAGACCAAGAAGGAGATCATCGAGAAGGCCGACCAGGCGATGTACGAGGCCAAACACAAGGGCCGGAACAAGATCTGCTTCGCCGCGTGATGGCCGCTCTTCCACCCGTGGAAGCCCCACGCCGGGGAGGGGCCCTTCTCCTCCTGCTGCTCCTGGCAGGCCTGGTGGCCTGCAGCCCCCGGACGCTGCCCGACCTGCCAGCGAACCGGCTGGATGGCGAGCCGTTCCGAACCGCGGAGTTGCGAGGCCAGCCCGCCTGGCTCGAGTTCTGGTCGCCCGGGGATCCGGCTTCCTTGCAGAGGGTCCGGGATCTTCCCGGGATCGTCGAGAAGACCGCGGGCGCACCCGGGAAGATTGCCCGGATCGCGGTCGCGGTCGGGGGAACCGCCGACGAGACCCGAAGGGTCCTGGAGGGGCTTTCGGACCTCCCCTTCACGGTCGTGCTCGATTCGGGTCCCCTGAGCGAGGGGCTGGGCATCGCGGTGGTTCCCACCACGATCTGGGTCCAGCCCGATGGCCGGTGGCAGCAGATCCGCCAGGGCTACGTGGAGCCCGAGCTGCTGGCGCGGGAGATCGCGTCCCGGATCGACGAGCTTTCGCATCCTGCGCGCCCCTGAAGGAGATGTCCCCTTGCTCGCCAAGGGACCCCGACCGCGGCCGGGGCACCATCCTCCCCAGAATCGTCGGCCCGGCGCGGGATCCTGGGGCCAGGGAGCCGGGTCTGTGGAGGGAATGGATGTATCGCCTTGGCGTGATCCCGGGGGACGGAATCGGTCCCGAAGTCCTGGAACAAGGACTCCGGGTCCTGGAAGAGTCCTCCCGACGGTACGGATTCTCCTATCGGATCCACCGCTACCCTTTTGGAGCCGACCACTACCTGGAGACGGGTGAGCTGGTCCCGGATTCCGATCTCGAAGAGATCCGCAACCTGGATGCCCTGCTGGTAGGCGCCCTGGGGGATCCGCGGCTGGAGCGAGGTCTCCTGGAGCGCGGGATCCTGGGTCGGTTGCATCGCGAGCTCGACCTTTTCGTCAACCAGCGGCCCGTGAAGCTCTATTCTGCAGGCTTGTGCCCCCTGCGGGGCTCCAACGGCCACGGGGTCGATCTGGTGATCCTGCGCGAGAATACCGGGGACGCCTATGCGGGCTTGGGCGGATTCCTGCGCAAGGGGACACCCGATGAGGTCGCCACCTCCGAGGCGGTCTTCACCCGTCGGGGCGTCGAGAGGGTCCTGCGCCACGCGTTCGAGGTGGCGCGCTCCAGGCCCCGTCATCACCTGACCCTGGTGGACAAATCCAGCCTGGTTCCCGCCCACGACCTCTGGCAACGGACCTTCGCCGAGGTGGCTCGCGAGTACCCCGACGTCAAGACGGCCACCATCGATGTGGACGCCGCGGTGGCCTGGTTGGTGCGCACGCCCGAGTGGTTCGACGTGATCGTGACCACGGCGATGTTGGGCGACATCCTGATGGCCCTGGGCTCCCAGATTCAGGGGGGCGTCGGCCTGGCCGCGTCGGCCAGCCTGAACCCCGGACAGGTCTCGCTCTTCGAACCGATTCACGGCGCGGCTCCCAAACTGGCCGGCACCGGAGCGGCCAACCCCATCGGGGCCATCCTGGCCGTTCAGATGATGCTTCAGGAACTGGGCGAAGTGGCCGCCGCCTCCAGCCTGGACTCCGCCGTGAGAACCGCCTTGAATCATCCGGCCCTGACGGCCCCCTCCCCGAGTGGGAAGGGCCGCACCCAGGAGTATGGGGATCTGGTCCTGGAGGCCATCCGATAACCGCTCCGAACCCGACAGGAGAGAAACGCCATGACCGAGCCTTGTTCCCCGACGCCTCTGGACAGCCCCTCGGATTTCCCTCCCGAGGCCCCCGTGCGCGAACTCTCCAGCGTGGGGGTGGTCGGCGCAGGGTCTCGAGGGACGGAGCTGGCCCGTCTGGCCGCCTCGGGAGGATACCGGGTCTTCTTCACCGATTCCGACCCGCAGGCCTTGAATCGCGGCGTAGTCGCCCTGCGCCAGCACCTGGATCGGGCCGTCAACGGCAGCCGGATGGTGCGTGCCGTCCGAGACGCGATCCTGGACCGTCTCGAACCCGTCCAGGACCTGGAAGCCCTGCGGGAGGTGGACCTCATCCTGGAGGCCCTGCCGGAGGTCCGGGAGGCCAAGATCCGGCTTTTCTCGGAGCTGGATGCGTTGTGCTCGGCGCCGACCCTCCTGGCCACGACCACCTCGTCCCTGCCGGTTGGTGAACTGGCCCTGGCCAGCGGCCGTCCGGACCGCTTCCTGGGTGTGCACTTCCCGGAACCGTCGACCCACGTGAAGATGGTCGAAGTCGTCCGAACCGAGCACACCGCCGAGGCCACCTTCCGAGCCTGCTGGAAGGCGCTGGAGCGCATGCAGAAGCGACCAGTCCTGGTCCGCGACGTCCCCGGCCTGCTCTTCAACCGCCTCCTCATGCCCTGTCTGAACGAGGTGGCCTGGAACCTCTTTGAGCAGGAACTGGACCTGGAAGCCATGGACCGGGCCCTGTCCGAGGGAGGGCTGCTCCACGAAGGGCCATTCGCCTTGATGGACCGGATCGGCCTGGACGTCGTCCTGGAGACCTGCCGGGCCCTCTTCAACCGGACTTCCGACCCGCGTTTTCGACCTTCTCCGTTGTTGGTCCGCATGGTGGAGGCAGGCTTCCTGGGCCGCAAGTCTCGACGCGGGTTCTACGACTACGGCGACGAGGAACCGGTCCCGGCCTGCTTGGCGGACATGCAGGCGCAGAAGCCATGACGCAGCAGCCCCCCAACATGAACCTGTCGGTGGACGAGGCCCTGGAACGGATCCTGCAGCGGGTCCCCGTCCTGGAACCCGTTTCCGTTCCGCTCTCCCAGGCGCTCGGACTCATCCTGGCCGAAGAGGTGCGCTCGCCGGCAGACCTGCCCGGCTGGGACAACTCCGCGGTGGATGGGTTCGCCGTCCGCAGCGAGGACTTCGCCACCGGGGAGGCCCTGCTGGAGGTGGTGGGCGAGGCATATGCCGGTCGAATTCCCGATCGTTCGGTCGCTTCGGGGCAGGCCCTTCGCATCACGACCGGCGCCCCGATGCCGGCAGGCGCCGATGCCGCCGTGATGGTCGAGGACACGTGCCTGGAAGGAGGCCGGATCCGGGCGCGCGGCCGGGTGTCGGCCGGGCAGAACGTGCGCCGGGCCGGCGAGGCCCTGCGCGAGGGGCAACGGGTCCTGCTCCCGGGCCGGGTCCTGGATCCGGCCGCCTTGGGCATGGCCGCCACGGTCGGGCGCTCGACCCTGCGTTGTCATCCCCGCCCCCAGGTCGCGGTGTTGAGCACGGGCGACGAGCTCGTCGAGCCGGGGCTCCCCCTGAGGCCCGGGCAGATCCATGACTCCAACTCCTACACCCTCGAGGCCCTGGTGCGCCTGGCCGGAGGCGAGCCGGTGCGGTTCGGGGTCCTGGAGGATCGTCTGGAGGTCCTGAAGCAGGCCTTGCGCCGGTCGGCAGAAGAGACCGACCTGGTGCTGACCAGCGCCGGGGTGTCGATGGGGGAGAGGGACCTGGTCCGCGCGGCCCTGGAGGCGCTGGGCGGCGAGCTCGACCTGTGGAAGGTTCGGATGCGCCCCGGCAAGCCCCTGGCTTTCGGCTCGCTGGGCGGCGTCCCGATGATCGGCCTGCCGGGCAATCCGGTCTCGTCCATGATCGGCTTCGAGGTCTTCGTGCGCCCCGCCCTGCGCAAGATGGCAGGGCACCCTGCGGAGTCGCGCCGCGTGCTGCGGGCGCGCCTGGCTGAGGCCGTGGACAAGCCCCAGGCCCTCCGGGTCTTTGCCCGCTGCCGCCTGGCGGAGTCGGCCGATGGATCGTGGAGGCTCCATCTGACCGGTCCCCAGGGATCCGGAATCCTGATGTCCATGCTCGAGGCTCAGGCCCTGGCCATCCTGCCGGAGGGCGTCGCCAGGGTGGAGGCGGAGGACGAGGTGGAGGTTCGCCTCCTGGACCATCTTGAAGGCTGGAGGCTGCAGGTGCGGCCCTGACAGGAAGGTGCACATGTTTGGATTCGGCCTCGGCGAATGGTTGCTGGTCGGCGTGATCGCCTTGATCCTCTTCGGCCCCGCCTTCTTCAAGCGGGCCTTCCACTCTTTGGGGAGAGGCTTGAAGTCCTTCAGGTCCTCCCTCGAGGAGGGGGAGAAGGCCGGGCAGGAGGACGAGGAGTCCCGTGTCCAGGACTGAGGAGGATCCGGGGACGAACCCGCCTCCACTTCAGGAGATCGAATCCGCCAATCCGGACGGCGAGCTGGATCGCGACCGGCCCATGCCGGTGGAAGAGCACCTGGCCGAGCTCCGCTGGCGGCTGGGTCTGAGCGTCGCGGTCTGGGCCCTGGTCAGCGGTCTGGCCTATGCGTTCTATTCGCGTCACTTTCTCGAGGCCATCCGGACCCTGGCGGGAGATGACTTCCGGTTCATCTACACCCAGCCCACCGAAGCCTTCTTCGCCTTTCTCAACATGTCGATGGTGGTGGGCCTCTTCGTGACCTTGCCGTTCCTGGTCTGTCAGGCGGTGCTCTTCGTCTCGCCCGGCCTGACCCGAGGTGAACGGCGCTGGGTCCTGCGCATGGTGCCTTTCTCGATGCTGCTCTTCGCGGGTGGAGGGGCCTTCGCCTGGTACGTGGCCCTCCCCGTCATGTGGCGCTTCTTCTTGGGATTCCAGGGCGAGGGCGTGGTGGCCATGTGGACCATCGGCAACGTCGTCGGTTTCGTGGTGACCATGGTGGTCCTCTGCGGTCTGGTCTTCCAGATGCCCCTGGTGCTGCTCTTCGCCTCTTTGATCGGGCTGGTGCATTCCAGCACCTTGCGCAGACACCGCCGGATGGCCATCTTCGCTGCCTTCGTGGTGGCGGCCGTGGCGACTCCCACGCCGGATGCCGTGACGGCCGCGGTGGTGGCCGTCCCGATCCTGGTGCTCTTCGAGGTCAGCCTGTTCCTGATGCGTCTGATCGGCCGCTGACATTTCCCTGACTCCCGGGCGAGGGGATGCGGGCCGACGCGGAGAAGGCCCGTTCGGAACTGGTGGGGAGCCGGGAGGTCCGGAATTGCACCGCGAAGAATTGCTGCGTCGCCTGGATCGAGCGGGACTGGTGGACTACCAGAGGGCGCTGGCCGCCCTGCAGGATCGCGCCCAGGCCGGGAAGCCGGCCGAGGAGGCCCTGGTCTCGGCGGGCCTGGTCAGCGAGGTCACCCTGACCCGACTGATCGCCGACTCCTACCGCATTCCCTTCGTCAGCCTCGCGGATCGCTTCGTGTCTTCGGAGCTCGCCCGCCTGGTGCCTCGAGACGTGGCAGAGAACTACGCCCTGTTGCCCATCGAGCGCGAGGGCGACACCCTGACCCTGGCCATGGCCGACCCGATGGACCTCATGGCCGAGGACCTGGTGCGCTTCATGACTTCGTGCCAGATCCGCCGGGTCATGGTTCCCCGCAGCGAATTGTTGCAGGCGCTGGCCGCGGCCTACGACGGCGGGGCCTGGCCCCTCGGTGCCCCCGAAGACCCCCTCTCGTCCCAGGTCGAACTCCGCGGTGAGGGCTCGCGGGAAGCGGTGCCTCCGGGGCTGGCCACCGCCCTGATCCTGGAGGCCCTGCGCGAAGAAGCCAGCGATCTTCATTTCGAGCCGCGCGAGTCGGGCCTGGCCGTCCGGTTCCGCATCGACGGGCGCCTGCAGAAATCCGTCGACCTTGGGATCGAACAGCGTTCTGCGGTGCTGGCGGAACTGCGCCGGCTGACCGACTTCGCCTCGGGAGACTGGTCCGCTCCGCGACTGGGTCGCTGCCACATCCGCACCCCGGAGTTGGAGGCCGACCTGACCGTCTCCAGCATGCCCTGTCTGCACGGGCACAAGGTGGTCCTGCGTCTGTTGGACCGCTCGCGCCAGACGCCCAACCTGGAGAGGCTGGGCTTCCTGCCCGAGACCTTTCGTCAGGTCGTCTCGCTCCTGGAGAAGCCTTCCGGCCTGGTCCTGGTCACGGGACCGGCCGGGTCGGGCCGGACCTCGACCTCCTACGGGATGCTGCATCACCTGGGGCCCCAGGGGCGGAGCATCGTGGCCCTGGAAGACTCCTGGATGCCGGAGCTGGCGGGCATCACCTGCATCCCGGTGGGCAACGAGCCGGGCACGATGGGCCTCAAGCAGGCTCTGGAGGGGGCCTTGTTGCAGGACCCCGACGTGCTTCTCCTGCGCGGCTTGCCGGATCGGGAGACGACGGACCTGGTCCTGCGCGCCGCCGGCGAGATGCTGGTGATCACGACCATGGGGGCCGAGGGGGCCCTGGCGGCCGTGCAGAGCCTGCAGCGGCTGGCCGGTTCGCCCTGGCGGGCCGTCTCGTCCCTGTTGGGTGTGGTGGCGCAGCGGCGGGTCCGCCGGCTCTGCGAAGCCTGCCGGGAGGAGGTCCCTGCCGAGGAGGGGCTGGGGTTCTCGTTGCCGTCCCACCTGAAGCTGCCCGAACGCCGTTTCGTCGGCCGGGGATGCCGGGCTTGCTCCTATTCGGGGTATCGGGATCGGGTCGGGCTTCAGGAGGTCCTGCTGATCAGCGAGCGCCTGCGTCACCTCCTGTGGTCGGGAGCCTCCGAACAGCGCCTGCAGGAATCCGCCCTCGCCGAAGGGATGGTGCCTCTGGCCGCAGACGGTCTGTCCAAGGTCGGGATGGGCCTGACCAGCCTGGACGAGGTCCTCCGGGCGCTGCCTCCGATCCCTGGAGGCGGAAGGCTCTGCGCCACCTGCCGTCGCGAGCTGTCCGAGGACTTCCAGGTCTGCCCCTACTGCGATCCGGGCCTGGAGCACCAGTGCCCGTCCTGCCAGCGTCCGGTTCAGGAGGACTGGCGAACCTGCCCGTTCTGCCGGCGCAGCCTGCCGGGCGCCTGCGATGGCATGCCGGTCGGGGAAGAGACGCCCTCCGAGGAGGTCCCGGCGCTTCCGGGTCTGCGCACGGTCCTGGTGGCGGACCACGATGCCTCGGTCCGGGCCGGGATTCTGGAAGCCCTGGAGCGTTCGGGTTACCGGGTCCTCCTGGCCGACGACGGGCAGGACGCCGTCGACCTCATCGACCAGGAGTCCCCCGACCTGGTCCTGGCCGAAGCCCGGCTTCCCCGCGTGGATGGCCTGGAGTTGTGCCGGCGGATTCGAGAGAAGGGCCATTCCACCCCGATCCTGCTTCTGCATCCGCATTCCGACGCGGAGTTTCGCCAGAAGGTCCTGGAGGCAGGAGGCGACGGCCTGCTGAGCCGGGCCGTCGGCGCCACGGGATGGGTCCGGGCCCTGGTGCGCGCCCTGGCGGAGAGACCCGTCCGAGAGGAGGCTCGGAAGGATTGATCCTCAGCGGCCCCCGTCGGCGAAGTCGTGCAGGTCTTCAGCCATCTTCTCCAGGCGCTGCTGGACCTGCCCGTTGACGGTGGTGCGGGCATAGCGGCCGTCGCCGCGCCGGCGTCCTGCCGGCATCCCCGTGAGGAGTTCGAGGCCTTCGTCGATGTGTCCGATGGCCCACAGATGGAAGCGACCGCGGGCCACCGCGTCCTGAACCTCCCGGCGCAGCATCAGATGGGGCAGGTTGGCCCGAGGGATCAGGACTCCCTGGCGGCGGTTGAGGCCCCTGCTCTTGCAGACTTCAAAGAAGCCCTCGATCTTCTCGTTGACCCCGCCGATGGCCTGGATGTTCCCAAACTGGTCCACCGATCCGGTGACGGCCAGGCCCTGACGGATCGGCACCCCCGACAGGGCCGAGAGGATGGCGTAGACCTCGGCCGAGGAAGCCGAGTCACCTTCGACCTCCTCGTAGGTCTGCTCGAAACCCACCGAGATCGAGACCGACAACGGCGCTCGCTCGGCGAAGCGTCCGCTGAGGAATCCGCCCAGGATGAGGACTCCCTTGGAGTGGATCTTCCCGGCCGTCTCGCACTCTCTCTCGATATCGACGACCCCCTCCTTGCCGAGGCTGACGCGGGCCGTGATTCTCGAAGGGCGCCCGAACTCGTAGTCTCCCAGGTCCAGGACCGCCAACCCGTTGACCTGTCCCACCGCCTCCCCGGTCACCTCGATGCGCAAGACCGACTCGTCGATCATCTCCTGGATCTTGTCTTCGACCAGGTTCGATCGGAAGCGCCGCTGTTGCAAGGTGTGGTGGATGTCGGAGGCGCCGACCTGGGGGCGCGAGGCCTTGGAGGCCCAGTAGGATGCCTCGCGCGCGACGTCCGCGATCTCCATGAACTGGGTGGAGAGCCGGTCCTGGTGCTCGGCCAGGCGGGCCCCATGTTCGATCATGGCAGCCACCGCGGCGGCCTCGAAGGGGAGCAGGCCATCCTCCCTGGCCCGACCGGCCAGGAAGCGGGCGTAGAGCAGTTCGGTCTCGGGAGTGCGGGCCATCTCGTCGTCGAAGTCGGCCTTGATCTTGAAGAACTTGCGGAAGTCTTCGTCCAGGCCGAGCAGGAGGTGGTGCAGGTGGTGTGAGCCGATCAGGACGATCTTGACCTGGACCGCCGGGGCCTGGGGTTTGAGCGTGGCCACGGGAATCAACCGGAACTGCTCGCCCAGGTTCTCGACCCGGGCTTCTCCGCTGCGGATCATCCGCTTGAGGGCATCCCAGGAGAAGGGGTTGCTCAGGACGTCCCGGGCCTGCAGCAGCAGATAGCCTCCGCTGGCGCGGTGGACGGCCCCGGCCCGGATCATGGTGAAGTCCGTGACCAGGTTGCTGTTGTGGGGGCGGTACTCGATCCCACCAAAGAGGTTGTAGTAGGTGGGATTGGTCTCGTAGACCACCGGGGCGCCCTGCGTCTCTTCGTGGTTGACGAAGACGTTCAGGCGGTAGCGCTCGATCGGTGAACCGGACCGCCCTCGCAGGGTGAGAGCCAGCAGATTCCGCTCTTCCCGGTCGTGACGGAACTCGTCGAGGTGATCCAGGATGCCTTCTTCGAGGTTGCGCAGGTGCTCGAGCAGGGCCGGGACCTCGGCAAAGCGATCGACCAGTTCGCGCAGCACTCCGCCGACGAACTCCCGGGCCATCTCCTTCTCCAGGTCCTGCACCGCGCGGCGGGTCTCCGATTCCCCTCGGCGCAGCTCGTTGACGGCGCTGAGAATCCGCGTCTGGAGGAACTCCGACCCCTGGGCCAGCTCGCGCCGGCGGTCCTCGTCCAGCCGGGAGAACTGGTCGCGCCGCAGGGGTTCGCCATCCACCAGGGGCACGGTGACCACCGCTCCCTCAGCAAACTGGACGCGGAACTGTCGGCTCTCCGCCTCGGCCTGGACGTCCTCCAGGATCCGGTTGCGCTCTGCCTCGAAGCGGCTCAGGATTCCTTGTCGGCGGGTCTCGAAGGCCTGGCTTTCGAAGAGGGTGGGCAGCTCCTGACGCAGGCGCTCCAGTTGCTCGTCCAGGGCCCGCGCCGTGGCCCGGGCGGTTCCCGAGGGCAGCTCCAGGCAGCGCGGTTCGTCGGGATTGCGGAAGTTCTCGACGTAGACCCGATCCGGAGGCACCTGTTCATCGCGCGCCCGTGCTTGCAGCAGCGAAAGCGCCGTGCTCTGTCGCCCGGTTCCCGAAGGCCCGGCGATGTAGACGTTGAACCCGCTGGCCCGGGTATCCAGCCCGAACTCCAGGGCTGCCATGGCGCGGGGCTGTCCCGCCGTGACCTCGAGCGGCTCCAGCTCGGAGGTGTCCCGGAAGGGGAGGCTCTCGACGGAACAACGCCGCGACAACTGCTCGACGCCGAGCAGGAGCCGTTCTTCGAGGGGGGCTTTCTTGGCCATGGAATGGGTCGGTCTTCCTGCAAAGATGGCTGAGGGGCACGAACCTGGGCAACTTTGTGGCCTGCCGCCGGGTTCCTGCCCTGTCTTCCTGGAGGAGCACGAGCCTTGGGTTGAGAATGAATCCCAGAGCAGCGGCGGGAGGCGCCATGGCACCCTCAAATCTTGATTATCGGGTCGAAATCCACGGAAACTGCCAGGTCGTGATCCTGGTCGGCGAGGTCGACATTGCCGGGGTCCCCTCTTTGAAGAGCTTCGTCGAGGAGAAGATCGCCGATGGGACCGTGGACCTGGTCTACGACCTGTCACGGGTCGACGCCATCGACTCCACGGGCCTGGGATTCCTGGTGTGGTCTCGCAAGCGCGTGCGCGAGCAGTCTGGCAGGCTTCGCCTGGTGACCGATCGCCCCCAGGTCCAGAGGGTCTTGAAGCTGACCGGACTGGGTCGGCTCTTCGAGACCTACCTGACCCTCCAGGAAGCCCTGGAGGCCCCCATGGTCCCGGAGACAGGCAACCCCGACACCTATCCGCCCGAGAGGCGCTGAACTCCCGGGCCGCTCAGGTTCCGGCGGCTCTTTCGGCGGCCCGGACGACGTTCTCGAGCAGGAGGATCGTCGTGACGGGTCCGATGCCTCCGGAGGGTGGGGTCCAGGCCGAAGCCACCTCCAGGATCCCTTCGGCCTCGACGTCTCCCAGCACCGTCCCCTGATCGGTGAAGCTCATCCCCACGTCCAGGACCACGGCTCCGGGCTTGACCATTCCGGCCTTCACCAGCCCGGGGTGCCCGGCGGCCACGACCAGGATGTCTGCCTGACGGGTGTGGTGGGCCAGGTCCCTGGTCCGCGAGTGACAGATCGTCACCGTCGCGTCCTGCGCCAGCAGCAACAACGCCACCGGACGCCCCACGACGGGACTGCGCCCCACCACCACGGCATGACGACCCGCGATCGGGATCCCGTAGTGGTGGAGCAGCTCACGACACGCGGCTGCCGTGGCCGGGACGAACTCGCCGGATCCCGACAGGAGGCGCCCCAGGTTGAACGGATGAAGGCCCTCCACGTCCTTGGCAGGAGGGATTCGAGTCACCGCCTCCAGGCTTCGGTAGGCCTCAGGCAGGGGGCTCTCCAGCAGGATGCCGTGAACCGCCTGGTCCTGGCTCAAGCTCGCCAGGGTCTCCAGCAGCTCGCGTTCACTCCCCGATGACGGCAGTCGGAAGGTCCGCGCCGAGAGGCCCAGCCTCTGGCACGCCCGGGTCTTGGCCCGCGCAAAGCGCACGGCGGCCTCCTGGCCGGTGGCGTCCACGATGGCCAACGTCGGGACCACGCCGTCGGCCGCGAGATCTCGCACGCGGGCCTGGATCCGGGCCTCTCGATCCTGGACCACAGGCGCGCCCCGCAGCACCCGGGCCGACATCAGGCCGATCCTGCCGTTCCCCGGCCGCGGATCAGCACCAGGGGGGTCATTTCGCCGCCGTTTCCTTGTGGATTGGGGCGCAAGGCCTCTTCGACCTCGACCCGGCGGGAGGGGTCGGAGATCGACAGGACGTCGACCTTGCCCAGGTCGTTGGCATCGACGATGGTGGCGTCGATACCCGTGCGCCGACGGATCTCCTCGACCACCTGCTGGGGGCGGGCTGGCGACAGGACGACGTGTTTGTCGAAGGGAGGGAGGGTTCCGGTGCAGTCGTCGATCACCGCGACCCGACGTCCAGCCACCCGATAGAAGTCTCCGCTGCGGCCCAGCAGTCGCCCGATCAGCGCTGCCGTCGTGGCCAGCAGGATCCGACAGGTGCCGACCTCACGAAAAGCCATCTCCAAGGCATAGACCGACGAAAGCGAAGAGTTCATCCCGAAGATCCGGTTCAACCGACGGGCCAGATAGCGGGGATGGATGTCTTCGCAGTAGGCCAGGCGCCCCTGCATGATGGCCACCGCACTCTCGGCCAGGGCCACCATGTCTCCGGGGCGGGCCACTCCTTCCAGATACCGGGCACACACCTCCACCACGTCCTCTCCGGGGCGCAGGAGATGGGTCCGCAGAGGGAGGACCAGGGAGTCCGGCGGAACCGGTCGGGGGGTGGGCTCAAGGGGCACGGCCGGCCCTTCGCCCGCGGGGACCTCCCGAAAATCTCCCGTATGCAGGACGATCTCCTCACGGCGGTACTGCATGGGGGTCCGGCAGTAGAACTTGTAGAGGAGATCCACCCGAAACTCCCCGAGCTCGGCGACCGCCTGGCGAGCCCCCTGGGGAGCGGTCAGCCAGATCTCCACCTCCACGGGCATCTCGGCGCCGGCGGGGACGATGCAGGCCTCCCAGTATCCATCCTGCCGGGGATGCGCCGGATCGATCAGGCGCACGACCGGTTGGAGGTCGCTGTAGCGGGGGCCGGAAGGCTGCAGGCGGGCCTCGGCGTCGATGACCAGGCCCTGTTGAGTTCCTGAGTTCCGGAAGGGCACCGCGAAGCGCAGGCGGGCGTGCTGCTCGTCGGGATAATCGACGCGCAGATCGTCCAGTCGCTCTTGGGACAGGCGCACACGGGCGTCTCCCAGTCGGTGGACGACGAGTTCAAACCCGACCAGGGCCAGGGCGGGTAGGGCCAGCATGGTGGTCCAGGACATTGAGGGGTCTCCTGCGAACCGGCGGGAGCCGGCGGTCTATGGGCCCGAAAGGTCGGGCGGAATCGGCAGGGAGTTTGGCGGGCCCGAGGAGAATCCTCCCCCCGCGGGGACCCTGCCCGCCCGGCGTCTTGCGGCGCTCGGAATTTTCGGACCCCGGCGGAGAGCCATGCCCCAGATCTTCGGCAGCTACAACTCCAGATTCTTCGCGGTCCTGCGCGACGGACGCATGGCCCTGTATCGGGGGGCTGCCCCCTTGTGGACCCGTCCGGTGGCCTCCGCCCGCGAACTGGTCCGGGTGGGCAACCAGGGGGACGTCTTCTTCCGGACCGACCACGGCGTGGCCCGACTGCCTTTGAGCCGCGATTCGGAGATGGAGCCCATCGAGGCACTGGATGAGGCCCTCTCGGCGGAGGAGGGAGGCCACCTCGGGGGGGTGCGCGTCAACGCCGAGGGGACCGAGATTTGCGTCGAGCGGATCACCACCTCGGCGCGCCTCTCCCGAAAGCTGCTGCGCATGCTGCGTCGCGGCGAGAGCACCGAGGTGGAACCTCAGGTGGACTGTCACGAGCTCCTGCTTTTCAACCGCAACACCGGGGCGCTGCGCAAGTTCTGCCGGACGGATGTCGATCCCGAGCGCAAGGGGCGTTTCTGGTGGACCGCTTCACCCAACCTGGCCTTCCTCCTGGTCGGAGTGCCTGGAGTGGGGCGGAAGCCCACCCTCACCTTCAAGTTGATCCACACCCGCGAGGAGTCCATCTATTCGGAGTTCGAGATGAAGGTTCCCGACATCTCGAACCTCTGGGTGACCGAGACGGGAACGGTTCTCCTGGAGGTCCGGGTCTCACCCCAGGAGGCCTATCTGGTCCTGACCACCTTGGAGGGCGAGAAGCTGGTGATGAACCCGCCCCCCGATTACCGGGTCCTGAACCTCGGACTGCGCAGCGTGACCCTCTGGACCGGGCCAGCTCCCCAGGTGCTCATCAAGGACTTCTCCGACCAGATCGTCTGCCAGGCCGACCTCGCTCCCCTGGATCGGTTGGGCCTGCGCTATGAACTGCTCTTCAACGAGCGCGGTGGACTGGATCTGGTGACCCTCAAAGGTCGCGAGTTGAGGGTCAACCATACCGACTCCGAGTCCCTGGCGGTGGACGCCCGCCGATGGGGCCTGCTGGCCCACCAGCAGGAGTCGGCCGAGCTGGAGTCCGTACAGCGGGAGGAGAAACAGAAGCGCCAGGATGAGGAGAAGACCCGGCGCCAGGAAGAACGCAGCCGTGAACTGGCCCAGGCCCTGGGCCCGGAAGCCCGAGCCCGGGACCTGGCCGAGGCCCTCCAGGCGGAGACCCCGGCTGCCGAGGTGCCGGTGGACCCCGGCCCGCCACCCGCGATGCCAGCCGTCCCCACGGGGCGCAGCTTGCCCGAGGTCGAGGCGGAGCTGGAGAAGCTCCGGATGAGCTACGTGTCCGGAGCCATCCAGCGAACCGCGTACCGCCAGCGGGCCGAGGCGCTCCAGGCCGAGATGGCCGCGATGGCCACCGCGCCGCGGGAGGAACCGGCGCCGGCGGAGAGGCCGGATGGCTCGGCTCCGCCTCCGGTTCCGGTCCTGCAGGTCGAGCCGACCTCCTACGATGCCCCCCTGCCGGCGAAGACCACTCCACCTCGTCCCATCTGGTCGGGGACCGAGGGCCCCAGATCCAGGCAGCTCGACCTGCGCGACTTCGAGCGCCGGAAGGTCGAGCGCTTGTTGGAGGCCCTGGAGGAGCGCCTGGCCCGCAGCGAGATCTCCGAGGCCACCTACCGCGAACTCAAGGCCCGCTACCTCAAGCGCCAGGCCCAGGCCTGAGGCTCTCGAGCAGCGCTGCGCTCCGCAGGACCCCCGGCCTGTCCAAGGCCTGGGCCACGCGCCAGACGGCCGGTCTTTCCAGTCCCGGACCCGGGCCCGCTGCGAAGACCACCTCCGGCGGGCCGTCGGCTGCCACCCGCCCGCCTCGGAGGACCAGCATCCTCTCACATTCTTCGGCGACGAAGTCCATGTCGTGGGTGATGACCAGGACCGTCGCCCCTCGCCGTCGCAGGCCAGCCATGACCCGCAGCAGGCGTTCCTGGTCGGCCCCGTCCAAGGACGCCGTCGGCTCATCCAGGATCAGGACGGGGGTCTGCATCGACAGGACCGAGGCCAGGGCCACTCGCCGAAGTTCGGACTGGCTCAACTCGTAGGGGTGGCAGCCGGCCCGGCTGGAGAGGTCCAGCTCTTCCAGGGCTGCCTGGACGGCCGCCTCCACCTGGGTCTCGGACCGTCCCAGGTTGCGCGGGCCGAAGGACACTTCCTCCGCCACGGTCGAGGCGAAGACCTGGCGCCGGGGATTCTGGAAGACGTAACCGACCAGTCCGGCCACCCGGCTGGCCGGCACCTGCGAGGTGTCGATTCCATCCAACACGACCCGCCCGCGGGTGGGTACCAGCAGTCCGTTGAGGAGGCGGGCCAGCGTGGTCTTGCCCGCACCGTTGGGCCCCGCCAGCGCGACCGTGGAGGAGGCGGGGATCAGCGCATCGACCTGCTGCAGGGCGCAGGTTCCGTCGGGATAGTCAAACCCGGCCCCCTCGACCCGAATCTCGATCATCGGCGCAGGCCCTCCACCGCCTGGTCTTCGCGCACCGGCCAGGGCCCACGCCACAGACCGAACCCGTCCGCCTTCCGGGCCAGCCGCGTCCAGGGGGCCTCCAGCGCTCCGTGGGAGGGTGGGATGGCCGCGGGGCCATCGTGGACGAGCGTCCCCTGGTGCAGGACCAGCCACCGGGAGAAGGAGGCCGCCTCTTCCAGGTGCGGGGTGGCCCAGAGCACCACGTGGCCTTCGCGGGCCAGGTCCAGGGCGGCCTGAAGCACCTCATGGCGACCTTGAGGGTCCAGCATGGCGACGGGCTCGTCCAGCAGAAGGACGCGCGGGGCCAGGGCCAGGACGGCCGCCAGGGCAACCCTCTGCTGCTGCCCGCCCGAGAGGGTGAAGGGCGAGCGCTCGGCCAGGGCTTCCAGGCCCAGTCGGGCCAGCACCCCGTTCACTCGCGCCTTCATCTCCTGGCGCGGCACGCCGAGGTTGCCCAGGCCCCAGGCGACCTCCTCGCGCACGCTGGGACAGATCCCCGAGAGCTGGCTGGAGGGATCCGAGAAGAGCAGGCCGGCCCGCCGGACGCGGTCCGCGGGGCGCGCCGTCCCGGGATCCATCCCGTCCAGGTGCAGTCGGCCCCGACGCTCGCCTCGAACCAGGGAGGGCACGAAGCCGGCCAGGACCCGCAACAGCGAGGACTTGCCGGCCCCGGCGGCGCCCACCAGGGCGATGGCCTCCCCGGCGTCCACCCGGAAGGAGACGTCGCGAAGCGTGGCTTCGGAGGCCCCGGGGTAGGCGAAATAGAGTTTCTCGACGGAAATCACAGGAACAGGCGCCCCCCCAGCATCAGGATGGTGAGGACGAGGAGGAGCTGGAGGGCCGGGTCCCAGCCCGTCCTGGGTGGATCACTCCACCAGGTGCGCTGGTTCTCGGCTCCAAAGCCGCGAGCCTCCAAGGCCAGGGCGCGTTCCTCGACCTCCGAGACGGCGCCCAGCAGCAGGGGACCCGACATCGGGACCAGGGCCCGGGCCCGTCCCGAGAGCCCCTGGCCCAGGGGCATTCCGCGCGAGGTCTGGGCCTCCAGGATCTCCCCGGCCCGCCTCAGCATGGTGGGCACCAGATTCAGCGAAGCCAGCAGGACGTAGGCCAGGCGATGGGGCAATCCCCGGCGTTCCAGGTCTCCCATCAGCAGGTCGGGGCGCGTGGTCAGCAGCAGCAGGACCACCGATTCCAGGATCAGGAAGACCCTCAGGCCCAGACCCAGGGCTTCCAGGGCAGCCGGAGTGGACCAGCGGAAGGGTCCCCAGGCGGTCGAAGCGGCTCCCCCGAAGAGGCCGTTGACGGCGACCATCGAGAGGACCAGGGGAAGAACCAGCGTTGCCGTGGTCCGCCCCAGTTCCAGTCCGACCCCCCCGATCAAGGCGACCCCCAACAAGGCCGTTGCCAACAGGGGAAGCGCCGGGGCTGGCAGGCGGCTGCCATCGGGCATGGCCACCACGGCGGGCAAGGTCACGGCTGCCGCCGCACAGGCCGCCACCAGGAGGATCTTGGTCAGCGGAGCGGTCCGGTGCAGGATTCCGTCGGCCGCGCGATACAGGCCCGTCGGAGAACCTGCCAGGACGACCGCGCGCCGCTCTCCGTGCTGGAGTCCCCCGCCGCGGAGGCCCGGCAGCGAGAAGGAACGCATCCGACCCAGCAGGTCCCCCTGCGGGAAGGCGGTGCGCAGTCGGTGGGGCAGGGCTGCCAGGATCGATTGGATCATCAGGAAGCTGAGCATCTTGTCCAGAGGATCGGTGACCAGCCCCTGCGCGATGCTGGCTTCCAAACGGTTCATGCCCATGGCCCGGAAGACGGCGACGACCATGTCGGTCCCTCCGCCCGTCGTCCCGCCGAAGAGCCAGGCAGAAACCGGGGCCGACAGGGTGGCGGCCACGACCCCGACCAGGAGCCCGGCCATGGCCGCGGTGAGGGGCGAACCCAGGAATCCGCGGCGGGCCAGCCATCCCGCCAGAGCTCCAACCACGGCCGCTACAGGCACGAAGGCCAGCCAGACCGGATTGCTCAAAGCGGGGATCACGGTGTTGCTGACGGCCCCGGTCAATGCCCCCGCCGCAGGTCCTGCCAGCGATGCGACCAGGATGGTCCCCAGCGAGTCCAGATACAGGGGCAGCCGGAAATAGCTGGCGATGGACCCGGCCGCCACGTTGATGGCCACGGCCAGGGGGATCAGGGCCCAGGTCCGCGTGTCCAGTCTCATGGCGGCTTGATTCTGAGGCGCAGGCCCGAAGGCCTTCCAGCCGGCGAGAGGAGGGAACCCGTGCACCGGGAAGAGGTCCCCATGCGCGCATTCCTGTTTCTGCTCCTGCTGCTCCCGCTGGGGGCCTGCGCCGCGACTCCGGAGACACCGACGCCTCCGCCTTTCCCGCAGGGGCAGGCTTCTGGCAGACCGGGCCTTGCTTCCCGAGTCACTCTCGAGAAGCCGGGGCTGCGGGTCGAGCTCGAGCAGGGTGGGCGTCTGGTGGTCCAAGCGGGGGACGCGCCGGCCGAAGAGTGGGTCCTGCCTGAAGAGGTGGCTTCCCAGGCCCTGGATTCCTTCCACGCCAGCGGCATGTTCGGGCCGGCATCTTCTCCCAGCGAAGCCGGAGGGACCTTGCGCGTGACCTTCCGGCAGGGGGACCTGACCCAGGTCCGTGCCCCCAGCCCACCTCCTCCGGAGCTTCGTGCCCTGGCCCGGGTCCTGGAGGATCTCGTCCCCGGAGAGGTGGGGGAGGGACCCGCCGCGTGCTGGCTTGTGGGGACCTTGGAGTTCGAGAATCTGGAGGGCGGACTGTGGAAGGTCCGTCTCGGACCCGACCGGGAGTACGTCCTGACCGAGGTTCCGGAGGGCTTCTCTTCCGGAGACCGGGTGCGCCTGACCGGAAGGCCGGCGCCTGCGGACCAGATGGGGATCCACATGGCGGGACCCTGCTACCAGGTCCTGACCATGCGCCGCCTCCAACCGTCGCCGCGCCAGGCGCCCGACTCCGACTGACGTCCGGATTGGCCGGGACGCCGATCGAGGGGGCCCGGCCCTGGCGCGAGGCTGGAAATCCATGTATCTTGGGGACGTGGACGGGCGCCCCGGTCCATTTCGCATGTTGGAGGCAGAGCCCAGGAGGGCAGGACGTGAAGACTTACCAGGTTCCCATCCAGGGAAAGCACTTCCTGAACGTGGTCGAGGCCGGCCAAGGACCCGCGGTTCTTCTGGTTCACGGGGGAGCCGGATCCTGGGCCAACTTCACCCACCAGGTCCGAGACCTGGCACAGCGATTTCGGGTGCTGGCTCCCGATCTCCGGGGACACGGAGCCTCACCCTGGCCTGGGCCCTCCGACGTCGACGACTTCTATCGGGACCTGGCGACTCTGGTCGCCCGCTTGGACCTGCCCCCGGAGTTCCACCTGGTGGGGCACTCCTTCGGGGGTTACCTGGCAGCCCGATTCTCCGCCGAGCGGCCCGAACGCATCCTGAGCCTGGCCTTGCTGAACACCTCGGGAGACCTTCCCCAAGGACTGGCCTACCGCTTCCTGGAGACCTTCAGCGGAGGGGCCGACCTGGTCCACCACTACTATCCGTGGATGGTCAGCACCGGGTCGGAGGTCGCCCGATGCCTGATGCGCCGAACCCTGAAGCAGTGGAACTCCTGGGACCTCTTCCCGAGGATCCAGGCGCCGACCCTGGTCGTCCTGGGAGCCCGGGACCCATTGATCCCTTTGCGCAAGGGACGCGAGATGGCCCATCGGATCCCGAGGGCGCGGTTGGAGGTTCTGCCGACGGGAGGGCACGTCTCGATGGCCGAACAACCCGAGACGGTCACCCGGTGGCTGTCCCAGCACATGGAGTCCTCCCCGGGCACCAGCTCCGACC
>Ga0334884_1000682_pt1 | contig 59495 bp, 68 predicted proteins | sample GraSluR1_MG_7_FD_207215 | JGI IMG/M metagenome (GOLD analysis project Ga0334884, IMG submission 207215) | Sludge microbial communities from methane-producing bioreactor in Wageningen University, Netherlands - Granular Sludge_12_05 R1 | ecosystem: Engineered > Bioreactor > Anaerobic >... | reverse complement strand
CGCGGGCTTTAAGAACCGTGGTAGGTTGTGCGCTGTAGGTTGTGGGTAAAAGCCGAGAGAAAGAGCATCGAGAGTTCGCTACGCTCACGAGAAGGCGAGAATTTTTTCGTCATCCCGTAGTGCTCCTATACGGGATCCACTCCTCAGAGCAAAATCGAGATTCTGAGTCAAGCTCAGAATGACGGATTAAGGTGCTCTCGTCCCGGCAGACGGTGAACGGCGAACGTTTTTTAGGCTCTTCTGCTCTCTAAGGACGGGTCCATGTTCTTGGACGAAGGACGAAGGACGGGTTTTCGTGCTCTTTCGGAGGACGGCGGACGGTGAACGGCGGACGTTTTTTAGGCTCTTCTGCTCTCCAAGGACGGGTCCATGTTCCTGGACGAAGGACGAAGGACGGCTCTTCCGCTCTCTAATGAACAAAGAAATGGAGGAAATTTATGGAGGTTTTTTTGGTAAGGCACGGAGCTACTGAGTGGAATCATTTGAATCGCTGGCAGGGCAGGACGGATATTCCGCTTTCAGAAACAGGGAGGACTCAGGCAGCGGCGACTGCCCATTATCTTTCCGGAATACTCGAAGGCCCTTCGGTGGTATATTCGAGTGATCTCTCAAGAGCGAGCGAGACGGCAGCGGCTATCGCAAGGGAGTTTTCGCTCGAACCGGTGAGGACACCGCTTCTTCGCGAGGCGAATATCGGTATATGGAATGGTCTGGAAATTAGCGAGTCTTTCGAGAGGCACGGCGATATGATAAACCGCTGGCGTAATGATCCCTGGATAGAGCTCCCAAATACTGAATCTCTAGGTCAGTTGCAGAGCCGGTCGGTCGGTTTCATGAATTATCTGAAGAGAAACTATCCGCTTCAAACGGTAATAGTGGTCTCTCATGCGCTCCTTATTAAGTCCATTATCTGTTATATTCTCGGAATGCCCCTTCAGAACAACTATAACTTTCATATAGACAACTGCTCGGTCTCCAGCGTCAGGTTTCAGGAAGATAAGTGGCGGGTCATAGAGCTAAATAACTGGCGCCATATAGTCCGACCGGAGTGATTGTGGTGAAAGGCTTGGAGCTTTATGTCAATCCGCTTCCCCTTGAGCTTGAAGAAGATGTCGATCTCGCAGTGGTTATCGATGTCCTGAGGGCGACGAGCACGATTGTTTCGGCTCTCGCTCACGGTGCAAAGAAGGTTCTTCCAGTTTCCACGATCTCTGAGGCTTTCGCCTTGAGAGAGCGTGAACCCGATCTTCTACTGGCAGGCGAGCGGGGAGGCCTGAAGATCGAGGGCTTCGATCTGGGTAATTCGCCCTTCGAGTACGATGAAGAGACGGTCTCAACGAGAGAGATCGTAATGACCACAAGTAACGGAACAACAGCCGCCCTGAAGTCTAGAAGGGCAAGGGCGATAGTGGCAGCCTCTTTTTTGAATTTTTCCAGTGTAATCTCTCTATTGAGAGAGTTCTCCGGGAAGGTGGCGATCCAGTGTGCCGGTTCGGGGGGCGAGTTTTCGATTGAGGATTTTCTTCTGGCCGGGGCGATAGTCTCAGATTTCGAGCATTGCGCTAACGATGCCTGTCGCGCTGCAAAGATAGTGTTCAGGGAGGCCGGAGGATCAATTCGCAGTTTTATCGAAGAGAACTGCGGCCATGCGAAAAAACTGTCTTCTATCGGTTTTGCAGAAGACGTGGCCTTTTGTGCTAGAATCGACATGTACAATGTTCTCCCCGTATGGAGTGAGAATGGTTTTGTACGGGGGTAGTTTATGCATCAGTTATCTAATGTTCTGTTTTTAATCGCGATGGGTGCTTTCTTTCTCGCTCTGATCTTTTTCGAGATCGGAACGAAGAAGGTACGTAAACCAAAGGGACAGGTGGAGCCTCAGGATTACAAGCCGTACGATAAGAAGGGCTGGATGTCTTTGCTGGTGGCCGGCTGTTTTTTGGGTCTTTCCCTGCTCTTTGCGGTGATTTTTTGAGGTCAAGGGGGTTGGTTAAATGGAAAGCAAGCTGGCTGTTGATGAAATCGTCTCGAAGTTGCCCGGTGTTTACAGTGCGAAAGTGGTGCACGATGAAGACGGTGAGTACAACGAGATCCACGTGCTGGCAGACGTTTCTAAGCCTGCAAAGCAACTTGTAAGAGATATCGAGACTGCAATTTTCGCTGCAACTGGTAACAAAATCGACAGAAAGATAGTTTCGATTGCGCAGATTCCTCTGGACTCTTCTGGAAAGGAGATAGCGACCGATGATCCTCTTCCGGAAGAAGTTCAGAATAATCACGGTTTTCAACTGCTCAGTATCGATACCAAAGCCACTAAGAAAAAGCTGGACATTACTATCACGATCGATCGTGAAGGGAAGGCGCTTCAGGGATCGTCAATCGTCGATCTTGCCGATGACGAGAAGTATATGGCGGTTGTCGAGGCTACTGTCGCTGCGATCAGAGACGAAGTGCCGGGTTTTAGAGTCGAGTTTATTGAGAAGCTCATGTATGGCATGTCGGAGATCGTAATGGCTGTGGGTTCTTCACTGGTGAACGGTAAGAGAAGTAAGGAAGCGAGCGCAAGACTGTGTAAGAAGGACAGCTTGAACGACTTCGCACTGGTTGTTCTAGAAGTTATAAACAAGCTATAGATATAACTTAAATATACCATAATGCTGTGGAGGTGCTCCAATGGATTTGTCACGCTTTGTATCTTCTGTAACGCCTTCAGCAACCCTTGAGTTCAATAAGAAGGTTCTCGATCTGGCGAAGGCCGGTGAAAACGTTATCAAGTTCACCGCGGGAGAACCGGATTTCCCGACGCCCCGCCCCATAATCGAAGCGGCGATAGTCGCTCTCAACGAGGGAAAGACGAAGTACACAAACGCTACGGGCATTGAAGAGCTGAGAAGCGCGATTGCGGCCAAGTTGAAGCGCGATAACAACCTGGACTACTCACCGGGCGAGATAGTAGTCGCAAATGGAGGAAAGCAGGCGATTTACAATGTCCTGAAGGCACTCCTGAATCTTGGAGACGAGGTGATCTTGATATCGCCGGCCTGGGTGAGTTACGAGGCTCAGGTGAAGCTCTGTGGAGGGATTCCAGTAATAGTCCCTTCGAGGATCGAGCACGGGTTCGTCCCGGAGATCGCGGACATTGAAAGAGCAATCACTTCCAGCACGAAGGTGATTATGCTAAATTCTCCGAACAATCCGACCGGGGCGATATATCCGGAAGAGTTCCTGAGAGAGCTCGCCAATCTCTGTATCGAAAGAGATCTCTTCGTCATTTCGGATGAAGTTTATGAGAAGCTGGTCTTCGATGCACCTCACTTTTCGATCGGTTCGATTCAGGGTATGAAGGAGAGGACGGCAGTTATAAACGCCTTCTCCAAGACCTATGCCATGACCGGATGGAGAGTCGGTTATTCGGCAACTTCCTCCACAGTCGCAAAGGCGATCGCCAAGATCCAGAGCCATCTTGTATCAAACGTGAATACCATGGCGCAATACGCCGCCGTAAAGGCCTTTGAGGTCGATACTTCCGATATGGTGAGGATTTTCAGGGAAAGAAGAGATTACGTAGTTTCGCGACTCGAAGATATGGGAGTCTCTTTCAACAGACCGGCAGGCGCCTTTTACGTCTTCATGGATATTACGCCATATATAGGAAGCAGATACGAGAATTCAAACGACTTTGCCCTGGGGCTTCTCGACAAAGAGAAGGTCGGTATGGTCCCTGGCAGCGCATTCAGTTATGAAGGCTTTATCAGGATGTCTTATTCAAGCTCGATGGAGGATCTGAAGGAGGGGCTCGACAGGCTGGCCCGTTTTCTATAAGAGTCTCAGATAGTCTTTGTCACCTGCCGGCCCAGTCGAGACCCCACCTGAACGACTCGGTTATGAACCTGACACTTTCAAACTCCGAGTCGGCGAGGTCATCCAGCATTCTGTTCAGGGCGTCGCGAAAGGCCGGCTGGGTGTTTCCCGAGCGGATCTCCATAAGGCATTCGGCCGTCGCGGCGAATTGATCGGCCGCTCTGACGAGTTCGCCCTCTTCACTTTCGAAGGGGTCGAGCATGCGGTATTTAAGCTCTTTGACAAGGCTATCGGGCATATTCTCGAGGAGCATCTTACTGACCATCTCTTCTTCGACCTGTGAGATTACCTCCTCAAATCCCGGCACTTTTTTCTTTGTCGGAGTTATTATGTCGCCGGTCATACTCTCAGGTATATCGTGCAGTAGAGCGCGCTTAACTACTTCAACCGTATTTATGTCGTGCCCACTTTCGTTTTCCATGCACGAGAGAATATAGGAGGTGATGGTTACATAAAAGGAGTGTCCGGCCACCGTGGTCGGCACGTTCCGGTTCAGTCTGTTCCATCTGACCGCTCTGAGAAGGACTATAAGGGCGTCTATGTATCTGTCAAGCCAATCGCAACCAAAGATCAGTTCGAAGGGTTTGAAGTTACGGAAGTGCTCGATTCTCTCTTCGAGGGCAGTAATGGGTTTGGAGAAGAAACCGGGGAAGTATCGCGAGTGTATCTCCGCTTCCAGTCTGGCCGAAAGGAGATCGGCGATCTGGATGATTTTGCCCTCTTGAGTATCGTCTTTGGCATCTACGATCGATGAGAAGAACTCGTCTTTTCTAGTCAGTGGTAGAAAGCGTACGACTTCTTCGACGGTCTTGGAAAAGACGGCGTTCCACTTTTCCGGAGAGAGCGATTTTATCAGGATCTTTGTATCCACCGATATGTCAGAGAGCAGACATTTGGGAAGTTCTTTCAAGACTACTCTCTGGAAGAGTCTGTCTTCGTCGAGCACAAGGCCGTTTAGCCGGGATACTTCCGACATGAGCAGACAGTAATGTGCGGAGACGAAAGCGTTCTCCGCTTCGTTGGTCCTGATGATAGTGGGTGTGTTGTTCCAGCGATACATCGTGAAGAGATTAGAGGCCAGTTCGAGAAGTTTCACATAACCTTGAAACACTTTTATTCCCCCCATCCGGTCGCCGCTTTTCTCCAGTGTGCTCCGGGTGACTCAATTATAGATTATGATGAAGTACAATTAAACAAAACCCTTTGAAGAGAGGCGAGAAAAGTGCAAATCGATAAATGGATGAACAGGACTTATCCGGTATTCAGTGAGAAAGACACGGTCGATAACGCTATCGAAAACAGGAAGAGTTTCGGCATTTCCACAGTAATCACGGTCGACAGCGAGGGTCGACTATCGGGCGTTGTCGATATCGATGACCTAACCGAATTGCCATCTGCGACTCTGCTTGGAGAGATCGTCAAGGAACCGGTCTTATACTGCACGGAGACGGACTTTATCGAAGACGCCGCCCTGATGCTTATTGAGAGTCACAGTTATCTTCTCCCAGTTGTAGATGAAGACTTCGTTGTCACGGGGATAATAGGGGTATTCGAGATTCTCGAAGGTTTAATGGAGTTCACCGCCATGGACAGGCCGGGCGCAAGGCTTTCGATAGTTCTCACCGACAAACCAGGAGCTTTGAGAGATGTCGTCGACTTTCTGGCCGAGAAAGAGATAAATATCCTCTCGATTATTACAGCGCCGGCCGAGATTGAAGGGCAGAAGAGGGTCGTCATAAGGACAGACGAGACCGACATACAGTATATCGCCGAGATCCTGGAGGAGAATGGCATTTCATTTGAGTCTATAAGCGAAGAGGAGGGCTTCGGTGTCTGATTTTTTCAACTATATACTTCTGGGCTTCATACAGGGGGCTACGGAGTTTCTTCCCGTGTCTTCATCGGGTCACCTGACTATCTTCTCCAGATTTTTGAACATTCCTCTTGGAGTAGAGTCGCGGGCGGCCTTCTTTGCCGTGCTTCATCTGGCGACATTCTTTGCCGTTCTGCTTTTCACCTACAGGGACATATGGGCTATACTTACCGGGCTCTTCAAAGAGAGAGAGAGACCGGCCTCGCTTAAGTATATATATCTGCTTCTGGTCGCGACGATACCGGCGGTACTCTTCGGGTTTCTCTTCGAAGACGAGATAAAATCGCTCTTCTCTGAACCTGTCTTCGCTTCAGTAATGCTCTTTGTAACGGCGGTAGTGCTGATACTCTCAGACAGGTTTTCGGGAAAGAGGAGGATTCTGCAGCTCTCCATTGTAGGCGCTCTCGCAATAGGGCTCTTTCAGGCGGCCGCGATTGTCCCGGGGATCTCCAGAAGCGGAATGACACTCTTTGGAGCGCTCTTGATAGGTCTGGCGAGAAGCGATGCAATAAAGTTTTCCTTTCTTCTGAGTCTGCCTGTGACATTCGGGGCGGGGATTTTGGAGCTATCGAAGGTGGATCTGCCTGTCGGTACAGTGGTTTCGGCGGCGATAGTTGCCTTTCTTACCGGTCTGTTCGGGTTATGGCTTTTGAAGTTGCTTGTTCTAAAGGGGAAACTGAGATTCTTTGGCTTTTACTGTATAATTGTTGGTGCGATAGGTTTGATTTTTCTGGGAGTGATGTGATTTGGAATTACATTTCCTCTTTCCCGGCAGTCTGCTCTACGTGCCGGGAATGATGGATGCTCCTACCAGCAGTTGTTCTCTGCTGGTGGATGAAAAGAGAAAAGTACTGGTCGATCCCGGCGGCTTTCCTTCACTTGGGGTCCTTGAAGAAAGACTGTCTGCAGTGGGCCTTTCCCCGTTTGACATAACCGATATTCTTCTAACGCATTTTCACCTTGATCATGCTTTTAACAGTATGTTTTTCTCAAACGCAACTGTCCATGTTCACGAAAGCTATACCAGTCGCAATTATGCGTCCTTTGGCCCGATCGTGGGTCAGATGTACCAAATGGTTATGAAATCATGGACGAGGGTCGAGGCTTTCGATCCCGACGAGACGATTCTAGACTGTATACAGGTCTTGAAATCTCCTTATCACTCGAGAGACCACGTTTCGTTTTTCCTGAATACCGATAACCATGGAAAGGTCTTTATATGCGGAGATGTGTGTACCAGAGAGATACACTATCACGAGATGCGCAAGGGAATGAGAAGGGATGAAGCGGCCCAGTTCGTTCTTAAATACTTTGAACTGGCCGATACAGTAATCTTCTCTCATGATTTGCCGCTCTTTAAGAGGTGATTGACTTGAAGATTCTATTTGTTTCTTACGAGGTCTATCCGTTAGCGAAGGTCGGGGGACTGGCAGATGTCGCCGGCTCTCTTCCAAAAGCTCTCAAGGGGCTTGGACTGGATATAGATGTTCTTATGCCTTTTCACGGCTCTATCTCTGAAAAGGGAGTCGAGAATACCGGAGGCATTGTCTGCACAGAGTCTATGAAGGAGCGATATGAGTTCGGGGTATACCTCACGAAGCTTCCTTCAAGTGATGTCGATGTCTATCTGCTAAAGAACGATGTGCTTATGGACTCGAGAGAAGTCTACGGGTCTTCGAATCTGGGGCTTCAGGCTATGGCCTTCTCAGATGCTGCCGCTGCCTTCGCTGCAGGAAGAGGTTACGACATAGTACATCTCAACGACTGGCATACCGGTCTGATGGCGGTCTATCTTAAGGAGAGGAAGGCATATCCCGGGACAATAATATCCATTCACAATCTCGCATACCAGGGAGTCTATCCGGAAGAGTACTTCGAGCTTTCCGGAATAGCTGAAGAAAACCGCGACGCCGTGTGTTCGGGAGAAAGTCTGAACTGCCTGAAGGCCGGTCTTGTCTTCGCCGACATGATTACTACCGTCTCTCCGACTTACGCCAAGGAGATCCAGACACAGGAGTATGGAGCCGGGCTCGATGGAGTTCTAGAGGAGAGAAGCGACGTACTGGCGGGCATACTGAACGGTATAGACTTCGGTGAGTATGATCCTGCAACCGATAAGCGTCTGAGTGTTAATTTCGATTCGAACACCATTGACAAAAAGATAGAAAACAAGAGGGCTTTACAGAGAGAGGTGGGTCTTCCCGAGAGTGAGGACGCCGTTTTGGGGCTCATTTCCAGGCTTGTCGATCAGAAGGGCCTCGATCTTCTTGCCGAAATAAAGGACGAGCTCATGAAGCTGCCCGTCCAGCTCGTGATTCTCGGTACCGGTGAGAAGAAGTACGAGGCGATGTTCAAGGCTCTTCAGCAGGAATTTCCGGATAAGATGGCCGCCATGCTCACGTTCAATCTCGATCTCGCACAGAAGATCTACGGTGGCGCCGACATGTTTTTGATGCCGTCGAGATACGAGCCCTGCGGTCTCGGGCAGATGTTCGCGATGAGATACGGAACGATTCCGATAGTAAGATATACCGGAGGACTGGCCGATACCGTTCAGGAGTTCGACCTGTCAAGTCTTGAGGGTAACGGGTTCGGTTTCAACGATTACTCTTCAGCCGGACTACTGGAGTCTTTGAAGAGGGCTCTGGAGATCTACAAAGACGGCGAGTCCTGGAGACGCCTTGTGTTGAACGCTATGAGCGGAGATTTCTCATGGGGCGCTTCCGCCAGGAACTACCTGGCCGTTTACGAGAAGACTTTGGAGGTAAAAAAGAGATGCCTGAACTGAGAAAAGATCCTATAATAAAACGCTGGGTGATAATCGCCACCGAAAGAGCTAGAAGACCTCACGACTTTATCAACTCCAAGGAAAAGGTAGAGTCGGCTTTCTGTCCTTTCGATTATGGAAACGAGCATACCACCCCTCCGGAAGTCATGGCCTTCAGACCGGCCGATACGGGTAGAGATAGCCCCGGCTGGTGGGTGAGAGTCGTGCAAAACAAGTTTCCCGCGCTGGACCCGAAGGTCGAACCGGAGAGGTTCGGTCACGGTATGTATGATGTCATTAAGGGCTTTGGCGGTCACGAGGTCATTATCGAGACTCCGGACCACAACGCTACCCTTGCGACTCTCTCTTACCAGCAGGTGAAGGAGGTCGTCTGGGCGTACAAGGAACGCCACCAGCAGCTCGAAAAAGACGAGAGAATAAAGTATATACTGATATTCAAAAATCACGGGAGAGAGGCCGGAGCATCACTTTCACACTCCCACAGTCAGCTCATAGCCACGCCTATAGTTCCAAAGAGGGTGGCCGAAGAAATAACCGGAGCGATTGAATACTACAGGTTCAGAGAGCGCTGTGTTTACTGCGATATGGTGAATCAGGAGATACTCGAAGGCACGCGACTCGTCGAGGAAAACGATGACTTTGTCGTATTTGAGCCTTTTGCGGCCCGCTTCCCCTTTGAGACGTGGATAGTCCCCAAGAGACACACGGACAATTTCGGAGAGATCGCGGCAGGGGAGATCGATAGTTTCGCAGTCTCTTTGAAGAATACACTTTTGAGGATCTACAAAGCGCTGGATAATCCGCCGTATAATTTCATGCTCCATACTGGTATACGCGGCGGGATGGATACGAAGCATTATCACTGGCATCTAGAGATAGTTCCCAGACTGACGCGTGTGGCAGGTTTTGAATGGGGTTCGGGCTTTTATATAAACCCGATGCCTCCCGAACACGCGGCGATGTACCTCAGAGAAGTCAAAATCGAGGAGGGATGAGAGTTGGAAACGAAGTTCAGCGAGCAGCTACTTAAACATCTTGAGGATCTTTCAAGGCTGAAGTTGAAGGACGAAGAGAGACTCGACCTGAAGAAGGATATTGAGGATATTCTTCAATACATGACTCTTCTTGATGAACTTGAACTGGATGTCGATGAGATGGTCTCTCCTATCGAAAAGTCCCTGGAACCTAGAGAAGACGTAGTGAAGGCCTTCGATAAGGTCGATAAGATTCGTGATCTCTTTCCGGAAAGCTCTGAGGCTTATATAGTAGTCCCGAGGATATATACGCAGGAGAAACCCGAAGGAGATGAGTAACGATCTCGGCAGGGCTTTCGAAGACAAGGCCTGTGAATACTTGAAAAAGGCCGGCTACAGGATCAAGGGAAGGAATATCTCCTACAGGTTTGGCGAACTCGATATCGTTGCCATGGAAGGCGATGTACTGGTGTTTGTAGAGGTCAAGGGCGGTAATGGAGATCAACTGCCGAGATACAGAGTAGACGAGAGAAAACTGAGGCGTCTGGAAATGGCTGTTCAGAAGTATATCATGAGTTTCAAGCCTGAGTTCAGCGAGATGAGACTCGATGTGATCGAGGTTCTAAGGAGTGGAGAGATTACCCATTTGAAGGGCGTCGGAAGGTGGTAGCGTGTTTAGAGACGATAAGGCAATAAGCAGAGAGTATTCAAGGTGGATGGAAAACACTTCCGGTAAGTTTTTTGAGGAGCTGAAGGCACTCTCTCCGGAGGAGTTGAGAGAGAGTTTCGCCATGGATCTTGAGTTCGGTACCGGTGGTCTGCGTGGAAAACTGGGAGTCGGGACAAACAGAATGAACCTGTTTACCGTTACCCGCGCGACGCTGGGCTTCGGAAAGTGGATACTGGAGACTTCCAGAAGTCCTTCGGTCGTAATAGCCCATGATACGCGGCATATGTCCGCAGAGTTTGCCGGGATTTCGGCCGATGTTCTCTCTTCTATGGGGATAAAGGTTTTTCTCTTTTCGGAGCCGACCCCGACACCGATCCTCAGTTACGCCGTCAGAGAGATGAAGGCCAGTGGCGGAATAGTCATTACGGCAAGCCACAATCCATCGCAATACAACGGATACAAGGTCTACACGAGCGACGGTACACAGGCAGTCCCTCGATACGCGCAAGCTATAATAGAAAGGGTAAAGGACTCGGATTTCTTTGAAGGCTATATTCCAAAGAAGGAGCTCATAGGGACTGTCCAGAGAAGTCTCTTCGATAAATACGTTGAAACTATAAAGAAGACCATAAGGAACCTGTGTGACGACTACGAACCGATGAAAGTCGTCTATACGCCTCTACACGGCACCGGAAACTATCCGGTCAACAGGGTTCTGAGCGATCTCGGACACAGAGTCCTCCTCGTGAAGGAGCAGGCCGTCCCCGATGGCGACTTTCCGACCGTGCGGTATCCCAATCCCGAGGACCCTGGAACTTTCGAGATGGCTCTTGAGATAGCCCGCGAGAGTGAATCGGACATTATACTGGCGACCGATCCCGATGCGGACAGGGTCGGTCTGATGGTAAGACACGACGGAGAGTATACCCTCCTGAACGGCAACCAGACGGGCGTTGTGATGACCGCTTTTGTCCTGGAGATGCTCGAGGGGAGAGTTCCGGAAAGGGCCTTCATAGTCAAGACGATAGTCACCACAGATCTCGCGAAGCGTATCGCTGCCGGATACGGTGTGGATTTGAAGGAGACTCTTACGGGATTCAAGTTCATAGGCGAGCTCATAGAGAGAGCGGAGACTACCGGAGACGGAGAGTTTGTTTTCGGGTTCGAAGAGAGTTACGGTTACCTTCTGGGAAGGCATGCCAGAGACAAGGACGCGATAGTGGCATCGGCGCTTGCATGTACAGTAGGCGGCTTCTTGAAAAAGAAAGGGCTTACTGTCGTCGATTATCTGCAGCAGATATATGAAAGGTACGGTTTCTTTGTCGAGGACCTTGTCAATAAGGAATACGAAGGAATCGAAGGAAAGAAGAAGATCGATTCGATAATGGACCGGTTGCGTAAGGAGTCGCCCGCCGAGTTCAAGGGGAGGAAGCTCTTGAGACTTATCGATTACGATGTGGACGGCGGCGATCTACCAAGGGCCGATGTGCTGTCCATGGAGTTTGAAGGCGATTGTAAACTGATAGTAAGACCTTCGGGAACCGAGCCGAAGATAAAGTTCTACCTTATGGTTAGAGGCTCCTGCGAGGATGAAGCGAGAAAGACGATAAGAGAACTGAAAGAACTGGTTGAAGGGATTGTTGCGTGATGAATCACAGATATGCACACATACTTTACAGTGAAAGCGAGTATCTGACACCAAAGAAGGCCATGTTTGATTACCGGGCAAAAACGGGTTTTATGACTATCTGGTCGTGCGGTCAGGCCTCTTTACTTCTGGAGAGAAAGTATTGGACTTGTCTCAGCGCTTTTGGACTTGAAAGTGCTACAAGAAGAAAGATAATTTTCGAGAGGAAGCACAGCGATACGAATCTTCTTTACTTCAAGTACGAGCTGGAGATACCCGAGGTTCTTGAGACTTACTTCGATTCGCAGGTAATTGGCGACGTGTCCTCCAGATTCTCTCTTCGCGAGATTAGCGAGGAAGTCTTCAAGATGTTGCGCGAGTATGCCGACGGTCTGTTGCGCTTCAACGATCAGATCTTCTCGTCGTGGCTCGCAAAGAGACTCTCTTCAGTAGATCTTGAAGGCCAGGAGAGAAGGGAACTGGAGACTTCCCTGATGAAGTACGTCGAGACTTTTGTCAGCAAGATACCCTGGACTGTCTACGGCGGAGATCTGAAGAGAATGGGAAATGATCTCTCTTCTATTGTGTATCTGTATACTGAGATGCTGGATCTGGCTAGCTGCAAGTGATACTGGCATGAAGAGATTCGCAGCTGTCATTTCTTACGATGGAACAGACTTTTTCGGTTTCCAGCAACAGCCGGGAATCCGTACAATCCAGGGCGCTTTTGAAGAAGCTATCGAGAGAATACACAAGTTCAGGATTCCAAGTCAGGGCGCCGGCCGGACCGATACCGGCGTTCACGCCTACGGTCAGGTCATCGCCTTCGATTCGACTCTGGATCATCTGGACTGTAATACTATGAGAGACGCTCTGAACGCAAATCTTCCTCAGGACGTCTATGTCAGAAGAGTCCACAGCGTAGCCGATAACTTCAGTCCGCGCTTTGCGGCAAAGAAGAGGATATATCACTACTATATATCGAAGTCGCGGGAACCGGACCTCTTCAGACGAAGATACGTCTGGTGGTTTCCCTATCAGCTAGATCTTGCGGCTATGCGAAAGGGTGCCGAGAGTCTTCTTGGAGAACACGATTTCTCCACATTCAGAACCGGCAGAGACGACAGAAACCCGATTAGAAGCATCTCGGCGATCAGAATACTAAATTATCCTTCAGGTATCCTTCTGATAAGAGTCGAAGGTGTATCCTTCTTGAAGAGAATGGTGAGAAACATCGTAGGTCTTCTTGTAAAGGTCGGTACTGGTACTATCGAAGCAGAGACCGTAAGAGAGCTTCTACAATCACAAAACAGATCTAATCTTCCGGGAACGGCTCCTCCTCAGGGTTTGTTCTTCTATAAGGTGTTGTTCGATGAGTTCGAAACTTAGGCTGGATGAACTTATTCTGGCGATGGGCCTGTCAGATAGTAGGACAAAGGCAGGTGAGCTCGTTAAGTCAGGCAGAGTCGCGGTTAACGGTATAATCGTTGACAGACCGGGCAAGAGGTTTGACAGTCAAAGCGATATCTCGATAGAAGGCGAGAGACTTCCCGTCGGTAGAGGATATTACAAACTCAAGAAGGCTATAGATCTATTTGGAATAGAGCTAGAGGGTAAGCGAGTTCTCGATCTCGGGTCATCCACGGGAGGTTTCACGCAGCTGCTTCTGGAGCGCGGTGCCTCAAAGGTGATAGCAGTAGATGTGGGGAGAGGGCAGCTCCACAGTTCTTTGAAGTCGGATTCGAGAGTGCTTTCTCTGGAAGAGTGTGATTTGAGAGCACTCACTTCGGATATAATCGAAGGAACGGTAGATTTTCTGACGTGCGATCTGTCGTTCATCTCTACCTCTTCAGTCGCAGATAGAATTAGAGGATTTCTGAGCGATAATGGGAGCTGTGTCGTTCTGGTGAAGCCCCAGTTTGAAGCGGGACCCGGAGTGGCAAGGAAGGGTGTTGTGCGTTCGAAGTCAGTCCACAGATCGGTTATAGAGAGCCTTATGGCCAGCTTTGAGAGGACCGGACTTTACTCTGCAAACATCACTTTTTCGCCGATCTGCGGAAAGAATGGTAACATAGAGTACTTGTTGTTCGCAAAGGTGGTAGATGTCGGTTTTGTGCCTGACACCACCAGGATCGTGGAAGACGCCTTTGCTTTCTTTGCTCAGGACGTAATAGACTCTCCATAGAAAGGAGGGGAAGACCCGGTTTCAAAAAAGAGGTTACCGGGTTTAAGTTGAAATTCCTTATTGTCTTTTTTTGTTTGATTTGCTTTTTTTCCGGAGTAGTGGCACAGGAGCTTTTCGATTTTGTACCCGAGTCTGTCGGGTATTTCATTGTCGTTCGAAATCTTCGATCGACTATGGAGACTCTACGGGACAAAACGAACTTCTTTGGCGCTTACCTTGGCGATTCTGGCTTTGGCGCCGAAAGGGCTTTGTACGGGATAATAGATGCGACTGGTTACAATGCGCAGGTCGATACGAGCCTTCTTAAGGAAGCATTGAATGACGATATTCTCTTTGCCGGAGAGGGAATCGAGTTGTCTCTCGACGATTTTCTTACCTTCGATCCCTTTTATCTCCTTGAGAAGCTTAAATTGACAAGAACGAGGGTTTTCATAGTCTGGAGGACCGAGAATTCCTTCTCTCTCTTGAAGGCCGTCTCTGCTTTGCTGGATATGACGATATTTGTTCAGCCCGGCGAGAGTATCAACGAGCTAAGAAGTAACAGCGGTACTCTCTTCTACCATACCGGTGCAGGTTTTATGATAATTGGAGGAAACAAGGAAGCCGTTTCGCTGGCCATCAGAACCTACGAAGGTCGAGAACCGAGGATGCTGGATTCGAATGGCAAAGGCCGAGAGGTCGCAGACATGAGCTACGATTACTCCCTGACGGGCTTCTTTGATGGAGACCGTCTGAAGGTAGATCTTGGCTTAAGGTCGCCTTTCTCTATAGACAACACGGTCGCGTTCGCCCGTCCCGAGGGTCATACTCTGACTGCGACGATTGTCCAGGAGACGATTTTTCCGAATATGCAAGATCTCCAGAACCTGCTTGCCCTTGCCGACACCAAGGAAAGCGAAGCCGCCGAGAAAACCTTTGGCGATTACACGGTCTTCTTTCCGGCTTCGTCGATCGAGACTCTCAGAAATGAACTCAGCCACTGGTTTGAACTCGATCTGGAACCCTACAGAGAACTCGCCGATTACATAGTCCTCCTGTCTCGAGAGAGTATCGGAAACACACGGATTTACGGGGAGCTGGTCTCGGAAGTCCCGAAAGTCACCGTAGTCTTCACTAATCACGAGCAGGATACGGCGATTCTTGAGAGACCCTTGAAGGAGTGGGGCGCGAAATACTCTACATATAGAGGAAACAGAGTCTATGAACTGGAAAACGATTTCGAGACGGTTTACTTTATCTTCTCCGAGCGAAATACGATTCTTACAACTCTTTCTCCAGAAGAGTATTACCGGATTCTGGATAGAGCGAACAGTCTTCAGAAGAATATAAGTTACGAGTTTGTCAGAAAACTTGGTATGGAAAAGGACATCGTTGAAGCCTTTGTAGATGTCAAAAAGATCTTCGGGGCGCTAATCGGGGTGACTGTGGATAGCGGACTCTTCTATCAGCAGGCTTTCAGCGAGGACGGAAAGATGATCCATGCCCTGAGATTTTATTGAGGTGATTTTATGTCGATTCTTGGAAAGCTTTTCGATAAAAACAAGATGCTCTTGAAAAAATACGAGAAGATAGTCGCGCAAATAAACGCTCTTGAAGAGGAAATAAGCGGCCTGAAGGAAGATCAGTTTCCCGTCAGAACGGAGGAACTGAAGAAGAGGATTGCCGAAGGCCAATCGCCGGACTCGTTAATTCCAGAAGCCTTTGCTCTGGTAAGGGAGGCGGCGAGACGTACCGTCGATATGAGACCGTTCGATGTTCAGTTGATGGGAGCCCTCTCTCTCAATGAAGGAAAGATAGCCGAGATGAAGACGGGTGAAGGTAAGACTCTGGTCGCGACGATGCCGCTGTATCTGAATGCGTTATCTGGCAAAGGGTGCCATCTTGCCACCGTAAACGATTATCTGGCAAAGAGAGACGCGGGCTGGATGGGACCGGTTTATGAGTACCTCGGCATGAAGGCGGGCTTTATACAGGCCAACATGGACCCTTCGCTCAGAAAGGAAGCCTATGATTGCGACATAACCTACGGAACGGCAAACGAGTTCGGTTTCGATTATCTGAGAGATAACCTGGTCTATGATCTGCAAAACAAGTCTCAGCGAGGGCACAATTTCGTAATCGTCGACGAAGCCGACTCTATACTCATAGACGAGGCGAGGACCCCTTTGATAATCTCCGGACCGGCAGAGGACTCCTCTAATCTCTACAGGCAGTTCGCCTTCTTCGCCAAGAGATTCCAGATCGATAAGGACTTTCTTCTCGATGAGAAAGACCGGACCATTACCCTCACCGACGAAGGCATAGCCAAGGCCGAAAAGCTGCTGCAGATAGATAACCTCTACGATCCGAACAACTATGACTATATCTTCCATCTTCTGAACGCGCTGAAGGCGAGCACTCTCTACAAGAGAGAAGTCGATTATCTCGTGACCCCTGAGGGAGAGGTCGTTATAGTCGACGAGTTTACCGGGAGGCTCCTACCGGGAAGAAGATACTCCGAAGGGCTTCATCAGGCCATAGAGGCAAAGGAGAATGTGCAGATCAGACAGGAGTCGATTACCTTTGCGACGATCACCTTCCAGAACTATTTCAAACTGTACGACAAAGTCTCGGGTATGACGGGTACTGCTGCCACGGAAGAGTCGGAGTTTATCTCGATGTACAACACTTCCGTTGCCGTGATTCCGACAAATCAGAAGGTAGTCAGGGAAGACAAGGAAGACCTCATATACAAGTCCAGGGACGAGAAATACGAGGCGATAATAAACGAGATCGCGACGAGATACGAGAAGGGGCAGCCGGTTCTTGTAGGGACCACTTCTATAGAGAAGAGTGAGTTACTGAGCAAGATGCTTCAGAAGAAGGGGGTTCCTCATGAGGTCCTGAACGCCAAGTATCACGAGCGCGAAGCGGAAATCGTAGCGAAGGCCGGAAACAAGAAGACGATAACTATCGCTACGAACATGGCCGGAAGAGGAACCGATATAAAACTGGAAGAAGGTGTTGTCGAACTCGGCGGGCTTTACGTTCTCGGAACGGAGAGACACGAGAGCAGGAGAATAGACAACCAGCTAGTAGGTAGGTCTGGAAGGCAGGGTGACCCGGGCGAATCCCGTTTCTTCCTTTCCACTGAGGACGATCTTCTCAGATTGTTCGGCGGAGAGAGGATGCAGTCTATAATGACGACTCTGAAGATAGAGAAGGGTCAGCCGATAGAACACTCTCTTCTGAGCAGGATAATCTCCTCAGCCCAGAAGAAGATCGAAGGTATACACTTTGAGATAAGAAAGAGGCTGTTCGAACTCGACTCGGTGATGGACCAGCAGCGAAGCGCTATATACGCTCACAGAGACTGGGTTTTGAAGGGCGAAGAGATCGACTCGAATATCCACGAAATAATCGACGACGTCGTTGAGAGAAGACTCGAGGATCTTCAGGAGGTCCCTTCCTTTGAGGAAATGAAGACTTCATTTGCGTTTCTTCCTCAGGAGAGACTCCCGCGCTTGAAGAGTTTGAAGACGATTCCAGAACTGAGAGATACTGTCATAGGATGGATGAGAGAGATCTACGAAGAGAAGAAGGTGGCCTTCGGCGAGGAATTTCCTCAGGTGATAAAGTTTGTGATGCTCAGGATGATTGACGAAAAATGGCGCCGACACCTGGAAGCCGTCGATCACCTCAAGGACTCTGTGGGACTGAGGGCTTACGGCCAAAAAGATCCTGTGATAGAATTCAAGAAGGAATCTTATCTTCTCTTCCAGCAACTAACTGATTCTCTTTACGATGATATAGCCAGTGCGCTCGTGAGAATCGTAAGAATAGACAGCGAGAAGGCACAAAAACGTGCCGACAAGGAGTTCAGGGATCTCCAGGCCGTCCATTCGGAGTTCAACGCTGCCGGAGACAAGAAGACCGAGGCGGGCGCCAAAAAGAAGAGCACGAAGAGGTTCAAGGTCAAAAGGTAGCTACGGAGGTGTCGTTTGCTAAGCTATGAAACAAACTCAAAGATCCAGGAACTGAAGGACAAGTTCGAATCGATAAGAGGAACACTGGATCTTGAAAGAATGCAGGAAAAACTCAAGGAAATAGAGGCCAGGATGAGCGAACCGTCTATATGGAACGATCAGAGGGAAGCTTCCAGGCTAGGTAAAGAGGCGCAGTCCTTCCGGGAGACTCTTGAAATGTTAAGGGATGTCGAAGCCGTATTCGAAAACATAGACATCGCAGTCGAACTCTCTTATGAAGACGAGAGTTATTTAAACCATGTGGAGGAACTCGTCAGGGACGCTTCGAAAAAAGTGCGAGACTTCGAGTTGACTATACTGCTCGGCGGACCGTACGATAACAGCAATTGTTTCGTGTCGATCCATCCGGGTGCCGGTGGTACTGAATCGCAGGACTGGGCAGCCATGTTGATGCGCATGTATCTGAGATGGGCCGAAGCGAACAGGTATAAGATCACGATTGTAGACGAGTTGCCCGGAGATGAGGCTGGAATAAAGAGCGTGACCCTGAATTTCGCAGGTCCGCACGCATATGGTAAGTTGAAGTATGAAGCCGGAGTGCACAGACTCGTGAGAATCTCTCCCTTCGACGCAAACCACAGGAGACATACTTCCTTCGCCTCGGTCAGCGTCTTTCCGGAGATGGAAGATCTTCCCGAACTGGAGATACGACCCGAAGAACTCAAGATAGATACTTACCGCTCCGGAGGAGCCGGAGGCCAGCATGTCAACAAGACTGATTCTGCAGTCCGTATAACTCATCTGTCGACCGGTATTGTAGTCGCCTGTCAGACGGAGAGGTCCCAGCACCAGAACAAGGCGAACGCCATGAAGATGCTGTACGCAAAACTGTACGAAATCGAACTGGAAAAGAAAAGGGACGAGAAGATGAAGTTGATGGGAGACCAGAAGGATATTTCCTGGGGCAATCAGATAAGGTCGTACGTCTTCCAACCATATACTATGGTAAAAGATCACCGGACCGAGATGGAGACCGGAAACATTCAGGCGGTCATGGATGGCGAGATAGACGAGTTTCTAGAGAAGGAACTTGTGTTCTTTTCGGCCATAGAAAAATCCCTTGAATAATTTCTTTGGAAGAGTTTGACATTGCTTGTAGAAAAATGTTATTATTCCTAATGAGCGGAGTGAATTAGTTGTCAAGGCAATATGACGAACACCACAGGAGCGTCTTTATTCACGAAGCGCTCCATTATTTGCTTTCTAAGCAAGAAAGCGGTTTGTACTTTGATTGTACCGCTGGAGAAGGTGGCCATATAAGAGCTATTCTTGAGGCCACCAATGGTCTGTCTAGAGTCGTTGGGCTCGACATAGACCCCGAGGTTCTGGAATTAGCGGAGCGGAACCTGAAGGATTTTCAGGGATGCTTCCAGCTCTTCAACAGATCTTATGTTGATTTTGAAGATGTACTCAAACAGCTCGGTATTGCAAAGGTAGATGGCTTTTTACTGGATGTCGGTGTATCTACTTTTCAGCTGAAGTCTCAGGGAAGAGGTTTTTCGTACGAAGTAGACGAGAGTCTCGATATGCGGATGGATCCTTCCAGGGGAATGACGGCTGCAGAGGTGGTAAACAGTTATCAGGAAAAGGAGCTTGCGCGGATCATTTTCGAGTATGGCGATGAGAAGCGCTTTGCCCGCAGGATAGCCAGAAGCATAGTGTCCAGGAGGCCGTTTTATTCTACTTTCGATCTAGTAAACGCAGTGAAGCGTGCGATACCAGCGGAGGAAAGGTACAGGCGTAAGAAGCATTTTGCGACCAGGACCTTTCAGGCAATAAGGATTGAAGTCAACAGTGAGCTGGACAACATCGAAAGGACTCTAAGGAGGCTTCCTGAATATCTGAATCCAGGCGGTCGTATTGTAATTATTTCTTTTCATTCCTTAGAAGACGGTATCGCAAAAAGAGTGTTTAGGGAGAAGATGGACTCAGAGCTGAAGATTCTAACGAAGAAACCGATAATGCCGTCGGAAGAGGAAATTGAACTCAATCTAAGAGCAAGAAGCGCAAGGTTGAGGGCAGCGGAGCGGATTTGAAGGGAGGAACATCTCGTGCAAGTCATCACAGCGAAGCGGAAGCCGCTAGTTCGCGAGGGCGATCGTACCCTGGCAAGTAGCGACGTAAGGGGGTTATTTGTTTTCTTGCAGATCTTTGTAATTTTTCTTTCCCTGGCAGTTTCTATCGCACTTCCATTCTATTTCGGCAATGAGACCGATAAAACTTCTGAATTGGCAAGACAAAGAGAGCAGAGCCTAACGGTTATGAAATCTCGCCTTGAAGATGTGACGCGAGAGATTTCTTATCTGCAAACTGTCGTGGGAGTAAGGGCTGAAAAGTAAAGTTATGTGAGGTGTTCTAGATTAAAAAACTCACCAGCAGAGTCTTTTTGTTGTATTTTCTTTTGATACTCTGTGTGGCAGTATTTGCTGTCAGGGCCGGTTATTTCTCGCTATTCACGGAACCCGACCTGCCGGTGATACTTGGCGTCAACCGTATTCCTTCACTGCGAGGGTCGATTTATGATTCTCAAGGAAGGTTGCTGGCAAGTGATTCGATTATTTACGAAGCATGGCTCGACCTCAGTTACTTGAGACTCTCCGCTTCAACAGAACAGCTCGACAGAATCTTGAAGAACATAGAACTTGCTTTCGGAATCTCCTATGAAAGACTTCTCGATAGCGTTCAAAGCACCAGGAATTTTCTTCTTCTCGGAACTTCTCCGACAAATGAAGAGATGCTCAGAAGGATCACTCCCCTGACCAGAAAATACATATCCCTGGAAATGCAGAGAGAGAGATTGGCCTTTATGGAGTATGGCCTCGACAGGATAATCGGTTCGCTTGACAAGAGCGGGCTGCCTTTGAATGGCATAGAACTCCAGTATGACGATATCCTCTCGGGAAAAGCAGATGGAGTTATTCGTCGAACACTTATGAGTGTAAAGAGGGAAGAACCTACTAACGGAAATGATATTTACCTTTCAATAAATGTGGATACACAGAAGATGGTCTATGAGGAACTGCACAGAACGGTCGAAAAGCATGACGCCGATGGTGGGCTCGCTCTGCTCATGGAGAGTAAGACAGGAAAGGTTGTAGCCTATGCGGGAACGTACAACTGGGACCTCGGTTTGATGGGTGTCTTCGAGCCCGGTTCTTCAATAAAACCTCTCTTCTACTCTCTAGCGTTGAGTGTGGGCGCTATAACCGAAGAGATGACGTTTGACTGTACGGGTAGAATACAGCCAGTTCCCGGGCTAAACATAATTATCAGGGACGTCGAGGGTGAAAGGCACGGGGTTCAGACTTTCAGAGAAGCGTTGGTAAACTCGTGCAACGTCGCCACTGTCCAGATAGGTGGAAAGCTGCTGAGTACTCTTGGAAAGCAAGACATGTATTCGGCAATCGTGGAGATGGGATTTGGAAGGTTGTCCGGTGTCGATCTGCCCGGCGAGACGGCGGGTCTGCTCCAGAGGGCCAACGAGTGGTCCCTGATATCGCCCTTCCAGTTCCCGATAGGCCAGGGTCTGGGTGTGAATATCTTCCAGATAGTGAAGGCCCTTAATATCTTCCCATCTGGCGGTCAGCTGATCACGCCCACTTTCGCCAGGGCAATAAGGTATGAAGACAGCTTCGTGAATATTCCCAAGAAAGTCGAAGGGACGCTGTTTTCACCACAGCTAATCGCGACAATGCTTCCCGTGCTTGAGACTGTCGTAACCGATGGAACGGGAAAGCTGGCCAGAGTAGATGGTATAAGAATCGCCGGAAAGACGGGAACGGCACAGAAGGCTGGCGTCGGCGGCTATAACGATGAGACTTACTATGCGATATTCTACGGCTTCTTTCCGGTGGAAGATCCCGTATATACATTATATATAGTTATAGACACTCCAAAGGCCGGCATTTACTACGGTGGTTTCATTGCCGCCCCGCTCTTCTCTTCGATAGTGAAAAAGCTTTACAAGATCGATGTCGAGGAAGAAAAGTACGAAGGTGTCTATGCCTGGAAGATGCCCGATCTTACAGGCTACTCGCTCAGAGACGTTAGCGAAGTAGCCGGACTCTACGGTATCGAAACCCTAGTTATAAACGGTTCAGGACAGGTCATAAAGCAGTTTCCTGATATAGGCCAGCCTCTGGAAGATTTCATTGAAGTATGGTTAGGAGTTGACGACGGCAATGCTCTATGAACTCGCAGGTGACAGTCAGGTTCTCAAGGAGTTCTTCGTTTCTGAAAGGGTCGGAAAGTACCACCGTCTGAGTCCAGACCACTCAGACAAAGAGGCCAAGCTCGCCGCCCTGATATCGGCTTCAAGTATGTTTGGAGGAGATGCGGTGCTTCTGGAAGGTTTTTCGAGCTGGAAAAAGGACGAGAAGAAGGCGACTGTAGAATTGCTATCGAATTTGCCATCTTCAGTGGACGTGTTTGTCGATGGCGAACTGGGATCCAAACACTCGGGAGAGAGAGTTGTTTTTTCGCTTCCAAAACCCTGGGAAGAGGAGAAGTGGATAGACCACGGGCTGAAAATCGCGGGTGCTATGAAGTTGAAGGCTTCAAGGGGTTCTCTCAGAACGCTGCTCCATAGAATCGGGCAAAATGAGTTCCGTCTTTTAAGGGAATTGGAGAAGCTGTGTAACCTTACCGACAGTGTAACGGAAGATCTGGTAAAGAAGTATGTTTCACAGGATCTCGAGGTTGAAGTCGAAGCTCTGGCCTTTGAGTTTCTGGAGAACGGGCGATCGTTTCTTCAAGGTCTGGACTCTTCAAGAATGGCCTTTCCTTTCTTCTCTACTGTTCTGGCCAGGATAAGTATCGAGATTGGAGTTGTAAAAGAGCACAGGAAGAGCCCTTTGCCTTTGAACTGGAAAGAGATAAAGGAGCTTTCCGAACTCACCGGAATATCTTCATCAAGAGTATCTAGAATTGTCGGCTTCACCTTCTCCGGTTCGAAAGAAAAGAGAAGCGATCTTTCCGAACACCTAAGTTTCGAAAGACTCTTCGTTCTACTCTCAAAGTTGCAGAAACTGGATGAGGATATAAAGGGGGGCAAGATAGATCAATCTATCGCCTTTTTCCTTCTCAACGACCCCTCTTACAAATAGCAGGTAAACCTTCTGTAAAATTATATCCCACTTCGTCCTTAAAAAGAGGCTTCAATTGACAGCGAAGGCTGGCCATTGTACAATTGCATTCGGCAAAATGTTTGGAAGGAGGCGAATCGCTACCAGATGCCCACAATAAATCAACTAATCAGACATGGAAGAAAGCAACTGAAGCAGAAATCAGCTTCTCCGGCTTTAGAGAATAATCCTCAAAAGCGCGGTGTTTGTGTTAGGGTCTCTACTATGACACCAAAGAAGCCAAACTCCGCTCTCAGAAAGATCGCAAGGGTACGTCTCTCTAATGGCACTGAAGTGACGGCTTACATCCCCGGTGAGGGGCATAATCTTCAGGAGCACTCCGTCGTACTCGTTAGAGGCGGAAGGGTCAAGGATCTTCCCGGTGTTCGCTACAAGATCATCAGAGGCACGCTCGACGCTGAAGGTGTAGCAAACAGGAAACAGTCCAGAAGCCTTTATGGTGCGAAGAGACCCAAGAAATGAGGAGGCAAGCCTAAATGAGAAGACGTCAGGCTGAAAAGCGAGAAGTAGTACTTGATCCAATTTACAACGACGCCGTTGTAACGAGGCTCATCAACAAAATTATGATCGGAGGAAAGAAGAGCAAGGCCGAGATGACAGTCTACGGAGCCCTTGAATCGCTTTCCGAGAAGACAAAGCAGCCCCCGATGGAAGCTTTCAAAAAGGCCATAGCCAATGTTAGACCTCTTCTTGAAGTAAGGCCTAGAAGAGTCGGAGGGGCTACTTATCAGATTCCCTTTGAAGTTCCTGAAAGAAGGGCTGTATCACTCGCTATAAGATGGATAGTTGCGTCTGCACGTTCAAAGTCAGGCAAGCCTCTCAAAGAGAAACTGGCTCTAGAATTGATAGACGCTTACAACGGTCAGGGCAATGCCGTAAAGAAGAGAGAAGACATTCATAGAATGGCGGAGGCTGGGAAGGCGTACGCTCACTTTAGATGGTAAGCTCCTTTTTGCAGGAGGATAGATAGTGAAAGAGAGAATTACAACCCTCGAAAAGACCAGGAACATAGGAATAATGGCTCACATAGATGCCGGCAAGACTACGACTACCGAGCGTATTCTCTTTTATAGCGGAGAGAACTATAAGCTTGGCAGCGTGGACGAGGGCACTGCGACCATGGACTGGATGGATCAGGAGAAGGAAAGAGGAATCACTATCACTTCTGCGGCAACGACCGCCTTCTGGAGAGACTACAGGATTAACATTATCGATACACCCGGACACGTTGACTTTACCATAGAAGTCGAAAGATCTCTGAGGGTTCTTGATGGAGCGATAGCGGTTTTCGATGCCCAGGCTGGAGTTGAACCACAGTCTGAAACCGTCTGGAGGCAGGCCGATAAGTATAAGGTCCCGCGCATAGCATTTATGAACAAGATGGACAAGATCGGGGCCGACTTCAAAGCCGCTATGGGGACGATGGTCACGAAGCTGAAGGCCAATCCCGTTGCGATTCAACTACCTATTGGTTCTGAGTCTAGTTTTGAGGGAATCATAGATCTTTTGAGCATGCAGGCCGTCCGCTGGTTTAACCAGGACGGGACGGAGTATGGTTTCGATTTGATACCTGAAAGTCTTCTGGAAGCTGCAGAGGAAGCAAGAGAAGACCTGATAATGCATGCTGCAGAATTTGATGAAGAGTTAATGGATCTTTATCTAGAAGACAAAGAGATTCCGGCCGAGAGGTTGAAGTCGGCAATAAGGAAGGGTACGCTTTCTGGAGGGTTGACACCCGTTCTCTGCGGGACTGCATTCAGGAACAGGGGAATTCAACCCCTTCTCGATGCCGTGGTCGATTACCTGCCCTCTCCCAGAGACCTTCCGCCCGTAATTGGTGAGGTTTTAGATCGCGAAGAAAGCGTCGAGATCTGGCCGGACGAGAATGGACCTCTGGTCGCGCTGGCCTTCAAGATTATGGTCGATCCTTTTGTCGGTAAATTAACCTTCCTGAGAGTCTACTCTGGTTCTCTGGAAAAGGGATCATATGTAATGAACAGCAGCAAGAATCTGAAGGAAAGGATCTCCAGGCTTCTCTTTATGCATGCCGATAAGAGAGAAGAGGTCGATTACATAAGAGCAGGAGATATAGTGGCCGTTGTTGGCTTGAGAAATACGATGACCGGTGAAACAATCATAAATGGTGATTCAAGAGTGGTTCTAGAAAATATTGAATTTCCTGAACCCGTTATCTCGATTGCCATTGAACCCCAGACTAAAGATGATTCGACGAGACTTTCAAAGGCTCTGGTCGCTCTTGCCGACGAGGATCCTTCTCTGAGGAGTTATGTCGATTCCGAAACCGGTGAGACCATTCTTTCGGGGATGGGAGAGCTTCATCTGGAAGTCATAGTAGAGAGGATCAAGAGAGAGTTCAATGTCGGTTTAAGGGTCGGAAATCCCCAGGTGGCATACCGCGAAACTATAAGGACGTCTTCAAGGGGAGAGGCCAAATACATAAGGCAGACCGGCGGCAAGGGACAGTACGGTCACGTAATCCTCAGTATTGAACCAATTAAGGACAACAGTTCAAACTTCATTTTTGAAGACAAGACCATTGGCGGAAGTATCCCAAGAGAGTTCATCAAACCTATCGAGCGCGGTGTAAGAGAGGCTCTGGGTACGGGTCATCTTGCGGGGTATCCGATGGTAAACGTTAAAGTCAGCGTCCTTGACGGTTCGTATCACGAGGTGGATTCTTCGGAAATCGCATTCAGCATCGCAGGTTCAATGGCTTTCAAAGAAGCGGTCCGAAAAGCGAGTCCGGCCTTGCTCGAACCTATAATGGCTGTCGAAATTAACACACCGGAAGAATATATGGGAGATCTAATAGCTGACCTGAATTCTCGCAGGGCAAGAATAGAGGGCTTTGAAACCCGGGGAAACCTGAAAATAATCAAGTCACACGTGCCACTGTCTGAACTCTTTGGTTATGCTACTGTCTGTCGATCTCTTTCTCAGGGAAGAGCAATACACATCATTCAGTTCTCCCGTTATGCAGAGGTCCCGGACAAGATCGCCGAAAAGATACTAGGAAAATAAAGATCCCAAAAAAGTTTTTGGAGGAGGGAAACCATGGCTAAGGAAAAATTCGAACGTTCCAAACCCCATCTTAACATCGGTACTATCGGGCACATCGACCACGGTAAGACAACACTTACCGCGGCAATAACAAAGAGTCTGGCCTACAAGGGCCTCGCCGACTTCTCACCCTTCGATGCAATCGACAAAGCACCCGAAGAGAAGGCAAGAGGAATCACGATCAACGTCGCTCACATTGAATACCAGACCGAGAAGAGACATTACGCTCATATCGACTGTCCCGGACACGCAGACTATATAAAGAACATGATCACTGGTGCCGCACAGATGGACGGAGCGATTCTCGTTGTCGCCGCTACAGATGGTGTTATGCCCCAGACAAGGGAACACGTTCTTCTCGCGAGACAGGTCAACGTCCCCGCAATGGTTGTATTTATAAACAAAGTCGATGCAGTCGACGACGAAGAACTCGTCGAACTGGTCGAAGAGGAAGTAAGAGAGCTCCTATCTTCTTACGAATTCCCAGGCGACGAGCTCCCGGTCGTTAAGGGATCTGCTCTTCTGGCTCTGGAAGCTGATAGCCCGAACAAGTGGACCGAGAATATATATGAACTCATGAAGGCCTGCGATGATTACTTCCCTGAACCCATAAGAGAGATGGACAAGCCATTCCTTATGCCCGTTGAAGATATCTTCACGATCACCGGAAGAGGAACCGTCGTTACCGGAAGGATCGAACGAGGCGCAGTCCATGTCGGAGATGAAATCGAAGTAATCGGACTTTCTTATGAGACGAGAAAGACAGTCTGTACGGGTGTAGAGATGTTCCGAAAACTCCTTGACGAAGGGCAGGCCGGCGATAATATCGGAGCTCTTCTCAGAGGCGTAGCCAAGGACGAAGTCAAGAGAGGTCAGGTTCTTGCAAAGCCCGGTTCAATAACACCTCACAAGAAATTCACGGCTAACGTCTACGTTCTCAAGAAGGAGGAAGGCGGCCGTCACTCGCCGTTCCAGAAGGGATATAGACCTCAGTTCTTCATAAAGACCGCTGACGTCACAGGCGAAATCGCCGATCTTCCAGAGGGCGTAGAGATGGTTATTCCTGGAGACAATATTGAGATGACTATTCAACTGATCTACCCCGTCGCCATCGAGAAGGGTATGAGATTCGCCGTCCGTGAGGGTGGCAGAACCGTCGGCGCCGGAGTTGTCAGCTCCATAATTGAGTGATTTTAGGCTTTTCCAGGAGAAGGGAGAACTCTCTCCCTTCCCTGTTTACAGAAGGAGGGAACATTAAGGCATGGCCAAGCAAAAAATCAGGATTCGCTTGAAGGCTTACGATCACAAGCTGCTTGACTTGTCAGCCAAGAAGATTGTTGAAGCTGTAAAGCTCACCAATGCCAAAGTATCAGGTCCGGTGCCATTGCCAACGGAGAGGACACTCTATACTGTTCTAACATCACCACACAAATTCAAAGATGCTAGAGAGCAGTTTGAGAAGCTAGTGCATAAGAGACTTATCGAGATTCTTGATCCTACACCAAAGACAATAGATTCTCTTATGAAGGTCGACCTCCCCGCAGGTGTAGACGTTGAGATAAAGCTGTAAAGAGACTTCGGAGGTGTTTTGAATGAAAGGTATATTGGGTAGAAAACTCGGTATGACAACTCTTTATAAAGATGGAAAAGCCTTCGGAGTTACCGTAGTGAAAGCCGGTCCATGCACGATTGTGCAGAAAAAGACACTGGAAGGCGGAGAGTATGACGCCATACAGGTCGGTTTTGAAGAGCTTACTCCGGAAAGAGCAAAGAAGATTATGACCAAGCCGCTTGTCAAGAAATTCGAGGCTGCCAAGGTTAAGCCACACAGAGTTCTCAAGGAGTTCAAAGTAGGTAACATCAATGATTACAATGTTGGTGATATCATAGAAGTCGGTGTCTTTTCTGAAGGTGAGAAAGTCGATGTAACCGGAATTTCTAAAGGGAAGGGCTTCTCTGGAGCTATGAAGAGATGGAATTTCAGAGGCGGAGAGGCTTCTCATGGTTCTAAGTTCCATAGAGAGCTAGGCTCTGTAGGTAATCATACCGATCCGGCAAAGATCTGGAAAGGTAAGAAGATGCCCGGGCAGTACGGTAACGAGAAGAAGACAGTAAAGAACTTAACCGTAGTCAAAGTCGATGCAGAGAACGGACTAATTGCCATTTATGGCGCAGTTCCAGGAGCGAGGGGCGGCCTCTTAATCATCAAGAGCGCAACGAGATAATCATGCCCCGAAAATGTGTTGGAAGGAGGACGCAACAATGGCTCAAGCCGACGTTGTAAACATGGCCGGGCAGAAGGTCGGTACTGTTGAACTGAGCGAAGCGATATTCGACATAGAACCAAATCTGGATGTCATGTTCAGATATGTGAATATGCAGCTGGCAGGAAGGCGTGCAGGACTTGCTTCGGCAAAGACAAGAGCAGAAGTGCGTGGCGGGGGACGAAAGCCCTGGGCCCAGAAACATACTGGTAGAGCTAGATTCGGCTCTACAAGAAATCCTCTCTGGAGGCACGGTGGAGTAATCCACGGTCCCAAACCGAAGGATTGGTCGATACGCTTAACGAAAAAGATGAAGAAGGTAGCGCTCAGATCGGCTCTCAGCTTAAGAGTCAAAGAGGGCAACTTGATAGTACTCGACGATCTTAAGTTTGACAAGCCAAAGACCAGAGAACTGAAGACAGTTATGAGCAATATCGGACTCGATAAGACTCAGAAGACCCTTTTCATTCTACCCTGGCAGAGGGATGAGTATCAGAATGTGAGACTTTCAGGAAAGAACATCTATGGAGTCAAGGTTATAATCGCCGACAACCCCGGGAATTCCGAAAATGGAAGCAAAGTCAACATCGATGGTCTGAATGTGTATGACATTGTAAACCACGAAAAACTGGTCATCACCACAGATCTTCTGCGCAAGATTGAGGAGGTGCTGGGGAAATGACCGACAGAAAATTCCATGGAGATGTTCTGATCAGACCGCTCATAACTGAGAAGACAGTCTCGGCGGGTGAGATGAATAAGTATGTATTCGAAGTCCATAGAGATGCGAATAAGTACACAGTTAAAGATGCCGTTGAGAAGCTTTTCAATGTGAAGGTTGAGCAGGTCAATCTGATGAATATGAAGGGGAAGCCAAAAAAACGCGGTGTCTTTGTTGGCAAATCGAGGTCCTGGAAAAAGGCTATCGTAACTCTGGTAACCGGTTACAGGATTAAAGAACTCGAAGGCCAGCACTAAGGTGAGGTGAGATTAAATGGCGTTGAGACAATTCAATCCCGTCACCCATAGCAGACGGTTTATGCTTCTCCCAGACTATAAAGACATAACAAAGAAAGAACCTGAGAAATCCCTTGTCGAACCGCTCAGAAGCAAGGCGGGCAGAAACCATCACGGGAGAATCACGGTCAGGCACCAGGGAGGAGTCAACAAAAGGCTCTACAGGATAATCGACTTCAAGAGAAGCAAACTCGGTGTTCCCGCGAAGGTTATCGCTATAGAGTACGATCCGAACAGGACTTCAAGAATAGCGCTTCTGCAGTATATAGACGGCGAGAAGAGCTATATACTTGCGCCCAAAGGATTGAAAGTTGGAGACAAGGTCATGAACGGTGAAACTGCCGAGATATCCGTCGGGAACTCCATGCCTCTTGAGAGTATACCCGTTGGAACAATCGTGCATAACATCGAGTTCGTTCCTGGAAAGGGCGGGCAGATAGCTCGTGCAGCAGGGACCTACGCGCAGCTCATGGCGAAAGAAGGGAGATACGCTCTCCTGAGAATGCCTTCGGGAGAACTGCGAAGAGTTGTCGTGAAGTGCACGGCGACTATCGGCATGGTCGGTAATGAAGAGCATTCGAACGAGATACATGGAAAGGCTGGAAGAAAGAGATGGTTGGGTATTAGACCCACTGTACGAGGTATGACCATGAACCCTGTCGATCATCCTATGGGTGGTGGAGAAGGTCGTTCGAAAGGTCATCTACCACAGAGCCCCTGGGGTCAACCGGCCAGAGGTTATAAGACAAGAAAGCACAAGAAGGCTTCCGATAACCTCATAGTGAAGCGCAGGAACAAGAATTAGTCAGGGGGTGTAGTTGATAATGTCAAGATCTAAGAAGAAAGGTCCGTACGTACACCCGAGCCTCTTGAAAAAAATAAGAGAACTGAACGAAAAGGGAGAAAAGAAGCCCATAAAGACTTGGAGCAGGGCTTCGATGATTCTTCCGGAAATGATCGGTCACACCATTGCTGTTTATAACGGTATGAAGCATATTCCAGTTTATATTTCCGAGAATATGATCGGCCACAGACTTGGTGAGTTCTCTCCTACTAGAAGGTTCGGTGGCCACGCGGACAAGAAGAGTAAGAAGGGTGAAGTAAGATGAGGAGGGATGACGCTATGCCGCAGACAGAAGCTAGAAAGAAGCGTTCTGTTTTTCACAAGACTAGAAAAGAGGCAGAGGCGGCCGTGCCAGTTACCAGCGCAAAGGCTGTGGCCAGGTATATAAGAATCTCTCCCAGAAAGGCAAGATCAGTGGTCAACGCAATAAGAAACAAGAACGTTGGCGAGGCGTTCCAGATACTGGAATTCTCTCCGAAAAAAGCATCCAGACTTGTATATAAGGTTCTTCGTTCCGCCGTGGCAAATGCCGAGAACAATTTCGGACTCAATGTCGACAACCTCTATGTGGAAAAAGTTGCGGTCGATGATGGTCCGAGAATGAAGAGGCTCTGGCCAAGGGGAAGAGGAAGAGCAGATATACAGCAGAAGCGTTTTAGCCATATAACAGTTGTAGTAGCAAACCGCGAAGAAACTAGCAATCCTCAGGAGTGAGGTGACATAAGTGGGTCAGAAGGTACATCCTTATGGATTCAGGCTTGGTGTCAGTAAAGATTGGAAAGCCCGTTGGATAAACGAGAAGAGCTACAAAGAATATCTTCTCGAGGATCTCAAGATACGGAACTTTCTCAAGAAAAACTACATGGCGGCCGGAGTATCGGATATATATATCGAAAGACCGGAGCCCGGTAAGGTTGTAATAACCATTAAGTGCGCCAGACCGGGAGTGATGATAGGTAAGAAGGGTAGTGAGGTCAAGCTTCTAAGACAGAAATTGGAAAAGTTGATCACAAGGCAATTCCAGCTTAACATCGAAGAAGTGAAAACACCCGAAACCGATGCGATACTTGTTGCCGAGGATATTGCATCGAGAATTGAGAAGAGAGCTTCCTATAAGAGGGCCATGAAGAGAGCTATCTTTACGGCGATGCGAAAGGGAGCCAAAGGAATCAAGATAATGGTCTCCGGTAGATTGAACGGGGCCGATATTGCCAGGACAGAGTGGTACCTGGAAGGAAGACTTCCTCTCCAGACCCTCAAAGCTGATCTGGACTACGGTTACACCACTGCCTTTACCAAGATGGGTATCATCGGAGTAAAGGTATGGATCTACAAAGGCGACGTGCAGGTGTAATTGCAAGAGGGGAGGTAGTTCATAATGTTAATGCCCAAGAGGGTGAAATATAGAAAGCAGCAAAGAGGTAAAATGAACGGTAACGCCAAAGGAGGAACTCTTGTTCATTTTGGCGAATGGGGAATCAAGGCTCTTGAACCTCACTGGATAACAGCTCAGCAGATAGAAGCGTGTCGAATCGCGATAACCAGAACTCTGAAGAGAAATGGAAATCTCTGGATTCGTGTCTTCCCGGACAAGCCGTTTACATCGAAGGGAATCGGTGTGAGAATGGGTAAAGGTAAGGGAGACGTTGAGGGTTGGGTAGCCGTTGTGAAACCGGGTAAGATCATATTCGAAATCGGAGGCGTTTCCGATCAGCTTGCAAAAGAAGCACTTGAGAAGGCTGCCTCGAAGCTACCTATAAGAACAAAGATCGTACCCAGGTATCAAATAGGAGGTGAGCTCTGATGAAGCCGGTTGAACTTCAGAAATTCACAGACGAGGAACTCACTCAGATGCTCGAAGACTCGAAGAGAAAGCTGATGGACCTAAGGTTCCAGCTGGAAATGAACAGGTTGAAGAACCATTCCCAGATAACTATGGTAAAGCGCGATATCGCAAGGATACTGACTATCCTCCGCGGTCGTGAGCTGGGGATAAGGAGGTAGGTCCGCAATGCCAAGGAAGACACTTGTAGGAACTGTAGTAAGCGATAAAATGGAAAAAACAATAGTGGTAAGCGTCACCAGGACACATATTCATCCTTTTTATGGAAAGACTATCAAGACGACGAAAAAGTATCACGCAGATGACCCGGATGCGCAGGCTGGAATTGGAGATACAGTAGAGATCGAAGAGTGCAGGCCAATCAGCAAATTGAAGAAATTCAGGCTTTTGAGGGTTCTCAAGAAGGATGTTTATGCGGAAGAGATAGCCGAGACTCCCGAGCTCGTTGAAGACGATCTTGGAGGTGACAGATAATGGTTCAGTTGGAATCCTATCTCAAGGTGGCCGACAACTCCGGCGCCAGAGTTATAAAGGTAATTCAGGTAACCGGAGGCTACAGAAAGAGATCGGGCAGTATTGGCGATATTGTTGTAGCCGCAGTAAGAGAAGCAGCACCACATACGGATTTCAAGAAGGGTGACATAGTTAGAGCCGTTCTTGTAAGGACTGCAAAGGAAGTTCGAAGACCGGACGGTACTTATATCCGTTTTGATGATAACGCTGCGGTTATTATCGATAAGCAAAACCAGCCCAGAGGGACGCGTGTCTTCGGGCCTGTCGCCAGAGAGATTAGAGACAAAGGGTTCTCTAAGATCGCCTCTCTGGCCCAGGAAGTCTGGTGAGGAGTGATCTAAATGAGTAGAGTGAAAAAAGACGATGTGGTTATGGTCATATCCGGCAAGGATCGGGGCAAGAAGGGTAAGGTCCTGAAGACGTATCCGTCTGAAAAGAAGGTAATCGTTGAGGGCGTAAACTTTACCAAAAAGCACCAGAGACCGACCAATCAATACCGAGAAGGCGGAATTATAGAAAGAGAGTCCCCGATCTACGTTTCAAAGGTACTGGTTGTCTGCCCCAATTGTGATAAGCCTACGAGAATCGCCCACAAGATGCTGGAAGACGGTTCGAAGGTCCGCGCCTGCAAAAAATGTGGCGAGATAATCGATAAGGTATGATGGGGAGGAATAGTAGATGATATACGAATACATCCCTTTGAAGGACAAGATAGAAAACGAAGTAGTTCCCGCTATGATAAAGGAGTTTGGTTATTCCAACAAACTCGAGGTTCCAAGAGTATCTAAGATAGTCGTGAATATGGGGATCGGAGAAGGCTCAAGGAACGCCGATCTTCTGGAGATCCATGGAAAGGAATTGACGAGTATTGCAGGTCAAAAGCCTGTCATAACAAGGGCAAAGAGAAGCATTGCGAACTTCAAGCTTCGTGATGGGATGCCCGTTGGACTGAAAGTCACTCTGAGAGGACCGAGAATGTACAATTTTCTGTACAAGCTTCTGAACATCGTTCTTCCAAAACTCAGAGACTTCAGGGGCGTCGACCCCGATTCCTTTGATGGAAGAGGAAATTACGCCATGGGCCTTCCTGAACAGCTCGTCTTTCCCGAGATAGTGCCTGATCAGGTAAAACGGGTACAGGGAATGGACATCATAGTGGTTACCACGGCCAGAACGGATGAAGAAGCCAGAAGACTGCTGGCGCTTCTGGGAGTTCCATTCAAAAGGGCCATGGTTTAAGGAGGTAAGTAATGGCTAAGAAATCTATCATCGAGAAGTGGAAACTCGAACCCAAGTTCAAGGTAAGAAAGTACAATAGATGCAGTATTTGTGGTAGACCCAGATCGGTTTACAGAGAGTTTGGGCTGTGCAGAGTCTGCTTTAGACAGCTGGCTTCCGAGGGTAAACTCCCCGGTGTCAAGAAGGCAAGCTGGTGAGGAGGGAAATGTAATGTGGAGTGATCCCATAGCCGACATGCTCACAAGAATAAGAAACGCAAACTCGGCCTTCAAAGAAAGCGTTGATATGCCCGCTTCAAACATGAAGAAGAAGCTTCTCGATATTTTGAAGACGGAAGGTTACATTGATGATTACAAGTATATAGAAGATGGCAAGCAGGGTATTCTCAAGGTCTTCCTGAAATACAAGGGCGACCGCAGGAATAAGGTCAATGTAATAACGGGTATAGTAAGAATCTCCAAACCTGGCAGGAGAATCTATGTCAACAAGGATTCTCTCCCGAAAGTTAAATCGGGCATGGGAATTGCCATCGTAAGTACTTCCAGTGGCGTGATGACGGATAAGCAGGCGCGAAACAATGGTGTCGGCGGAGAAGTCATCTGTTACGTCTGGTAATAGGGAGGGATTTTGAGTGTCAAGATTGTTAAAGCATTCCATAAAGCTTCCTGCAGGTGTAACTCACAGTATAAGTGAGAATGTAATTACCATAAAGGGCCCGAAGGGTGAGCTGGCACAGGAACTTATCCCCCTCGTGAAGATCGAAGGAGATGCCAAAGAGATCTGGGTGAAGACTAATGAGGACATAATCATTAGAAAGAGTGATCACAAAAGACTCGCAAAGTACGCAGGAACCTTCTGGTCTCTCATAAACAACATGGTCGTCGGTGTCACGCAGGGATACGTTAAGGAACTGGAAATAGTCGGTGTAGGATACAGGGCCCAGCTCCAAGGCAAGAAACTGGTGATGAACCTTGGTTACGCCCATCCAGTAGAGATTGACCCTCCTCAGGGAATCACTTTTGAAGTCCCGACTCCTCAGTCCATAGTGGTAAGGGGATTCGATAAGTATCTTGTCGGACAGGTAGCTGCCAACATTAAGCGCTGGAGAATACCGATTGTCTACTCTGGAAAGGGAATACGCTACAAGGGTGAAGCGATAAGAACCAAAGTCGGTAAGAAAGTCTGATCAAGGAGGCTGCTGGAATGTTCAAGCATAAAGACAAGAAAGAAAGTAGGCATAAGAGGCATCTGCGAGTCAGGGCAAAGCTTCAGGGTACTATGGAGAGACCCAGACTTGCAGTCTATAGAAGCGAGAAGCATATCTATGCCCAGCTTATCGATGATACAAAGGGAACCACTCTGGTTTCCGCCTCGACCGTTGACAGAGAGCTCAGAGATTCCGTTGAGAAGACATGGAATGTTGAAGCCGCTAATAAAGTTGGAAAACTTCTAGCCAGTAAGGCCCAGGAAAAGGGTATTACCAGAGTAGTGTTTGACCGTGGTGGATTCAAATTCCAGGGAAGAGTAAAGTCTCTTGCCGACGGGGCCCGCGAAGGCGGACTCCAGTTCTGAGGAGGTGGAGGAGTTAATGTCTGAAGAGATAAAGAACGAACGGAACGGAAGGTCTTCCCGTGATGGCAGAAGAGGCCCCAGACCTTCCAGGAACGCGCCTGTCGAAAAGCAGGTGGAAGACAACGAATTTGAAGAGAGAATAATCGAGATAAGAAGAGTTACGAAGGTCGTTGCAGGTGGTAAGAACCTTTCATTTAGAGTAGTCGCGATCGTTGGAAATCGAGAGGGAAAGGTCGGTATGGGAATAGGCAGTGCAAGAGAAGTCCCCATAGCTATCAGAAAGGCCGTTCTCGAAGCAAAGAAGAATGTCGTCGAAGTCTCGGTAAGAAATGAAACGATTCCACACGAGACGCTCGGAAGACAGGATTCTGCGAAGATTATGCTGAAACCGGCCGGTCCCGGTACTGGAATTATTGCAAACTCTCCGGTACGAGCCGTTGTTGAACTGGCTGGAGTAAAGAATATTCTTACTAAGTCCCTAGGCTCCTGCAATACTCTAAACATGGCCAGGGCAGCGTTGAATGGTCTTATGAGCTTGAGGGCTCCCCAGGAGTTTGCCAAGCTCAGAGATATATCTCTAAAGACCGTTATCCATGGAATCGATGAGGAGGATGGTCAGTAATGGCTAAGAGTCTAAGAGTCAGACTAATCAAGAGTCCCATCGGGTATAACAGAAGGCAATTGAAGACAGTCAAAGCCCTGGGGCTTGGAAAACTGGACAGCGAGATGATTCATCAGGATTCTCCCCAGATCAGGGGTATGATCAACGCTGTCCGGCATCTCCTGGCTGTCGAAGAGTTGGCAGACTGAAGGGGGTAGGATGATGGCTTTCAAAGTTGACGATCTAAGTCCAATGCCCGGGTCCAGAAAGAGAAGCAAGAGGATAGGACGCGGTACTGGTTCAGGTATGGGTAAGACCGCCACCAGAGGTCATAAAGGTCAGGGAAGAGGCACAGGAAAGGTCGCCGCCAGATTTGAAGGCGGACAGACGCCTCTTTTCAGAAGAACGCCCATAAAAGGATTCAAGAATAGAAACGCCGTTGAGTACGCTACGGTAAATCTCTCCACTCTGGAGGAAAGATTTGAAGCCGGAAGTGAAGTAACTCCGGAAATACTTCTTCAGAAGAAGATTCTGAAAAACCTTAAGGACGGAGTCAAGGTTCTTGCTAGAGGTGAGATAACTAAATCACTGAATATAAAGGCTAACGCTTTCAGCGCTGCGGCCAAAGAGAAGATTGAGTCGGCCGGTGGAAAGGCAGAGGTGGTCTGAAAATGTGGAATGCCCTGAAGAACGCGTTCAAGATACCGGAGCTCAGAGACAGGATTCTCTTCACCTTCTTTGCATTAGCGATATTCAGGCTTGGTGTCTACATACCGATACCGGGCATTAACATCCAGGCCTGGGCCACATACTTCGGTAGTCTTTCCGAAGGCGCTGCGGGTGGCTTCATAGGATTCTTCGACGTTTTCACCGGGGGCGCTGTGGAGCAGTTTTCAATATTCTTGATGAGTGTCACTCCTTATATAAACGCGCAGATTATGCTGCAGCTTCTCACGGCCGTTGTGCCGAGTCTTAAAGAGATGCTCAAAGAAGGAGAAGAGGGTAAGAAGAAATACGCTCGCTATACAAGATATCTTACTATTGGACTTGCGGGTCTTCAAGGATTCCTTATATCTTTCGGCCTTTCTTCTAACAGAATGATAATGGCTCTTCCAAGCAGATTCCTGTTCGTAATCCTCGCCACCACGACTCTTATCGGAGGCACAATGTTCCTCCTGTGGTTGGGTGAGAGAATAACCGAGAAAGGTATCGGGAACGGGATTTCAGTTCTGATATTTGGTGGAATCGTCGCAAGGTATCCAGCCTCGATAACACAGGTCGTAGTAGCTCTATCCCCACTGCAGTGGGCTTTGCTTCTTGGTATAGCTCTCTTTACCGTTGTGGCGGTCATCTATGTCCAGATGGGTGAGCGAAGGATAGAGGTGCAGTATGCCCGAAGAGTCACGGGTAGAAGGGTTTACGGCGGAGTTTCAACACACATTCCGATAAAGGTTAATCAGGGTGGAGTTATTCCGATAATCTTCAGTTCGGCGATTATGATGCTTCCGCAGTTTATAGCTACTGCCTTTCCTGCCGGGAGCGGTGGTAGGAATATAATGGAGACACTGTTTTCTCAGACTTCTCCTTTGTATATACTCCTTTACGGTAGTATGGTATTCTTCTTCACGTTCTTCTATAGCTCCCTTGTGTTCGATGTCAGAGAAGTGTCGGACAATATCAAGAACTATGGAGGTTACATTCCGGGTATCAGGCCAGGCTTTTCCACGCAGCAGTATATACAGAGAGTATTGAATAGAGTCGTATTTATGGGCGCCGTATTCCTTGTTGTTATCGCTCTCTTGCCACTGATAATGGGTGGAGTTTTCGGTATAAGAGGACTGGCTATCGGTGGTACTTCTACATTGATCGCAGTCGGTGTTGCGATAGATATTCTCCAGCAGATGGAAACACATCTGATGGTAAGGCACTACGAAGGATTTGTCAAGAAAGGCAAGCTCCGTGGAAGGAGGTAAGTATGAACATTATTTTGATGGGCCCTCCAGGCGCAGGTAAGGGAACACAGGCAAAGCGAATAGCCCAGAGTTCAAAAATCCCGCACATATCTACAGGAGATATGTTAAGAGAAGCCGTGGCTGCTGGCACTGACCTTGGGCTGAAGGTCAGAGAGATAATGGAAAAAGGGCTGCTTGTTCCCGATGATCTGATGATCGATCTCGTAAGAGAGAGAGTAGGCAGAGAGGACACAAAAGAGGGTTTCATACTGGACGGCTTTCCAAGGACTGTGCAACAGGCGAAAGCGCTGGGAAATATGCTTTGTGATCTTGGCAGAAAGATAGACATAGTTCTTCTGGTCAACGCTACGGAGGACGAGGTCGTGGAGAGAATTTCGAGCAGACGAGTGTGCCTCGAATGCGGAAAGGTCTACAATCTCCTGACGCTTAAGCCTTCAGTAGACAACAAATGTGATGAAGACGGGTCTGAGTTGATCCAAAGAGAAGACGACAGGCCAGAGACCGTGAGAGACAGGTACAGAGTGTACATGGAAAAGACGGCTCCGGTCATCGATTACTACTCGGACAATGAGACAGTACTCCTGGACATTAATGGTTCGGGTGATATCGATGACGTCACTCGAGAGATCATGGAACGTCTGGAGACGCTTTAATATGATAAGGTTGAAATCTCCAGAGGAAATAGTTAAAATTGAAGTTGCTGCCAAAATCGTTGCCGAAGTTCTTATGAGACTCTCTGAGTACGCCGTTGTAGGAGCGTCGGCATATGATATGGAAATGGCTGCAACGGAATTCATCCACAATAGAGGAGGAACACCGGCGTTCAAAGGGTACGGCGGATATCCGTATACTCTTTGTGTCTCTGTGAACGACGAGATAATACACGGGTTCCCCTCAAGAGATAAGATTTTTGCAGCTGGCGATATAGTTTCCGTTGACTGCGGTGTTTTGAAGGACGGTTACTATGGAGACGCTGCAAAGACTTTTGTTGTGGATGAGTTTCTGAACGAGAGAGATAGACTGCTCCTTGAGAAAACAGAGGAATCGCTTTACGAAGGAATAAGGGCGGCAGTTGCCGGAAACAGACTGGGAGATATCGGCCACGCCGTTCAGACCTGCGTGGAAGGCGTAGGATTTTCGGTAATCCGGGACTATGTAGGTCACGGTATAGGAAGTAGCCTCCACGAAGACCCTCATATTCCGAACTTCGGAAGGCAGGGGAGCGGTATGTTGCTTAGAGTCGGGATGACGCTTGCCATAGAACCCATGGTCGCAAGCGGACAGTATAATGTAGAGCTTTTGGAAGATGGATGGACGGCCGTTACGGCAGATGGATCGCGTGCAGCTCACTTCGAACACGATATCGCCATAATGGAAGACGGTCCAAGAATTCTTTCAAGACTGTGAGGAGGATCACTGATGTCGGATAAGAGCGATATCATTAAGATGGATGGAATAGTGCTTGAGTCCATGCCGAATGCGACCTTCAAGGTTGAACTGGAAAATGGACACAATGTTCTTGCTCACATCTCAGGAAAAATGCGCAAAAACTTCATCAGGTTGATCCCCGGCGATAGGGTTGTAGTAGAAGTGTCTATCTACGATCTGACCAAAGGAAGAATTGTTTATCGAAAAAGGATAGACAAAGGAGGAGAAACGAATTGAAAGTCCGCGCTTCGGTAAAGAAGAGATGTGAACACTGCAAAATTATAAGACGCAATGGGAGAATCAGGATTATCTGCGAAAAGAATCCCAAGCACAGCCAGCGTCAGGGTTAAGGAGGGAAATGAATGGCTCGTATTCTTGGTGTTGAGCTTCCTAACAACAAAAAGACTTTCGTTGCCCTGACCTATATCTATGGTATAGGGTACACAAGAGCAAAAGAGATCCTTTCTGGAACCGAGATCGACGGTGACAAAAGGGCAAAGGATCTTACTGACGAAGAAGTCAGTAGAATAGCGAAGTATATTAATGAGCATTTCAAAGTCGAAGGTGAACTCAGAACAGAGGTCGACCGTTCGATAAAGAGGCTCATTGAGATAGGAAGCTATAGAGGTTACAGGCACAGAAACGGTTTGCCTGTCAGGGGTCAGAAGACCCATTCCAATGGAAGAACGCGCAAGGGTTCCAGAGCGAGTAAAATTCGCAAGAAGAGTTAAGGATAAAGCGGGAGGTAAATTGAATGGCAAAGAGACCAGCAGCCAAGAAAAGAAAGAAGCTTACGACCGATAAAGGGATAGTCCATATAAAGTCCTCTTTCAATAATACGATTATCACTCTAACCGATCCCGATGGAAACACTCTGATGTGGACTTCCGGTGGTACAGCCGGATACTCCGGGTCGAAGAAATCGACTCCCTATGCCGCCCAGCTGGGTGCAGACAGGATTGCCAAAGAAGCTATGAAGATGGGAATTACGAGGGTTGGTATCGAAGTAAAGGGACCGGGATCAGGACGCGAGGCCGCTATAAGAACTATTCAGGCGGCAGGTTTGACAATCGAAACGCTGAAGGATATTACCCCGCTTCCCCACAACGGTTGCAGACCGAGAAGAAGAAGAAGAGTGTGATTGAGGAGGGAATTGAATGGCCAGATATACAGGACCGGTTTGTAAGCAGTGTCGTCGTGAAGGTTTCAAGCTGTATTTGAAGGGAGAGAGATGCTTTTCTCCCAGGTGTGGGCAGGTCAAGAGACCGGTTGCACCCGGACAGCACGGAGCCTCTACTAGAAAGCTCACGCAGTACGGGATGCAGTTGAGATCCAAACAGGTGGTCAAGAGAATCTACGGTGTCCTCGAGAGACAGTTCAGAAAATACTTTGAAATGGCGGTACGAAAGCACGAAGAAACGGGTAGCGCCCTTTTGAAAATCCTTGAGTCCAGACTGGACAACGCGATCTTCAGAATGGGTTTTGCCTCAAGTAGAAGACAGGCCCGACAGCTGGTTAACCACGGTCATGTTACGGTTAACGGTAGAAAGGTCAACAAGCCTTCTTTCAGCCTTAGAGTCGGTGATATTGTGGAAATAAAGGAAAAGAGCAGAGTTGTGCTTCCGATCAAAGATTCGGTTGAGGCGTCAAAAGAGAGAGCCGCGTATCCCTGGTTTGAAGTCGATTACGAGAACTTCAGGGCTACTTACCTGAGGTATCCGGCCAAAGAAGAAGTGGATATCCCCGTTGATCTACAGTCCATTATTGAGCTCTACTCCAAGTAAACCGATTCTAACCTTCTTGAAAGGAGGTGTGTGCCCGAACCCTGGGGCGAGATAAATGATAGCATCCGTAATGCCAAAGAACCTGAGAATTGAGGAAGAAAAGGAAGATCAGAATAGCCTTTACACCAGATTCGTGCTTTCCCCTATGGAGCGAGGTTACGCCATTACAATTGGAAACTCTTTGAGGAGAGTACTTCTCTCGTCGATTCCGAGTATGGCGATAACCAAGCTAAAGATTCCCGGAAAGTACCACGAATACGATGTAATCGAAGGTGTCAAGGAAGACATACTGGAAATCATACTGAATCTTAAAAAGGTTCAGTTGAAGCCTGCTCTGGAGTTCTCCGATCCGGTTAAACTCACTCTCGAAAAGGCCGGTCCCGGAGTAGTTACTGCCGGTGATATAAAGGCGCCGACGGGTGTTGAGGTGGTGAACTCATCGCAGTACATTGCCACGCTAAACACCGATTCGATTGTCTATATCGAGCTGTTCGCAGAGATTGGAAAGGGTTTTGTACCGGTTTCCGAAATGGAGATAGATCATGACGTTGAGATGATCTATATAGACGGTATATTCAGTCCGGTCCTAAAAGTCAATTTTCAGACCGAGAATGTCCGTGTCGGCAAGAGAACAGACTACGACAAGCTGATTCTGGAGGTCTGGACGAAGAAGTCGCTGACTCCATCTGAGGCCTTGCTTAAGGCTACCGACGTGCTCGCGAAGCACTTCGAGGTAGTGTCGGGCGGCCTGGGTAGTCAGTCTCAAAACCTAATCAACGCTTCGGACGAAACCGAAGAGGAAGAGGAAATGATGATTGAAGAGGTAGAGTTGAGTAACGAATCTCTACAGCCCGAAGAGCAAGATACAGATTCTCTGGCTTCGAAGAAGGTCGAGGAACTGGATCTCTCCGTCAGATCTCTAAACTGTCTCAAGAGAGACAAGATCAATACCATTGGAGACCTGCTTGATAAGTCCGAGGCCGATCTTCTCAAAATAAGAAACTTTGGCGAGAAGTCTATGCTAGAGGTCGTCAAGAAGATGAGAGACAAGTTCAACATCATACTCAAGAAAGAATGATGGTGAGGAGGTCAATAAACCATGCGTCATAGAGTGAGTGGAACGAAACTGAACATGCCCCACAGTCAAAGGGTGGCATTGATGAAAAATCTGGCCAGAGAGCTCTTCGAACACGGAACGATTGTAACCACCGTTACGAGAGCCAAGGAATTGAGGCCGTTTGTAGAAACAATAATCACCAGGGCGAAGAAAGCAAATGCGATCAGCCAGGAGTTCGGCTCCAAGGCCGGAGGCAGTCCGGAGCTGCAGGAACTGAAGTCCAGAAACCTCGCCTTGAGAAGAGAGATTAACCGAAATTTCAATGATAGAAGACTTGTGAAGAAGATCTGTGACGAAGTCGCCTCAAAGTACATGGACAGAAACGGCGGTTACACAAGGATAGTCAAGCTCGGTATGAGACGAGGAGACGCAAGTGAGATGGCAGTCATCCAGCTCATAGACTATGAAGAAAAGAAGGAATCCAAATAATGGCTACCGAAAGGTAGCCATTTTCAAGGAGTGATAAGGTGAAGTTTTTCCTTGATACTGCCAATATTGAGCAAATAAGAAACGGTGTGCACCTGGGTCTGGTCGATGGAGTTACGACAAACCCCACGCTCGTTTCAAAGGAAGAAGCTGTCTTTGAAGAGCGCATTGTGGAGATCTGTCAGGTAGTAAGGGGTCCGGTATCGGCAGAGGTCGTGGCCACTGACTTTGAGACGATGCTTTCTCAGGCAAGAAGTCTGGCTTCGCTAAACGAGCATGTTGTCGTCAAGATACCGATGACCGTTGACGGCATGAGAGTCGTCAATGTTCTCAGTTCCGAAGGTGTAAAGACCAATGTCACTCTTGTTTTCAGCGCCTTGCAGGCTTTACTCGCTGCAAAGGCCGGCGCGAGTTATGTCAGTCCATTTGTCGGAAGGCTTGACGATGTCGGAAACGATGGAATGCAGCTGGTTCAGGAGATAATTGAGATCTTCTCAAACTATGGTTTCGCGACCGAGGTAATCGTCGCCAGCGTGAGACATCCGATGCACGTACTGCAGGCCGCTCTTATGGGAGCCGATGTCGCCACAATTCCGTATGATGTACTCTTGAAGCTCTTTAACCACCCGCTGACAGACAGTGGTTTGAAGAGATTTATGAGCGACTGGCAGATGTATGAAAGAAAACAGCAGCAATAGCTTTGTTTTTTTCCTCTGAAATGTTATATTATTCCTGATGGAAACAGGTACTTCACGTGGGATAAGACTCCCGTGCTTTCTTATACTATGGCTTCAGTAAATAAACAATTCCTACAAAATGGAAGGAGGGTAGGTACATTCTTCCTTATGATGGACTGAATGTACCGTATGATTTGAGCCCGAGAAAGAAGAAGATTGAAGAAGACCCAAAAGAAGAAGTAATCAAAGAAGAAAAGAAACCCGCGAGGAAGAGTACTACAAGAAAGAGACAGACCCCGGTAAAGGCAAAGGAAAAGAAAGAGACTAGCGCAGAAGAAGTTCAGGAAGCAAAGACGTCCGCAAAGACCCCCGAGATTGAAACAAAGCAAAACTCACAGATTGCCGCGAAGGAAGAGCAGACTGTCAGGAGTTCCTCAGAAAGCGAAACGACGATCGATTCTCCCGGACCCGAAGTCCCCGATGAACTGAAGGACGCGATAATAAAAAAGGACAAAGACAATATAAGGGAAGTGGAGATCGACATATCGCAACTCCAGACGATGCCGATAAGAGAGATATACAAGCTCGCCAGGAAGTACGATATACCTGGCTACACTCAGATGGCCAAGAAAGACCTGATCTTTATGGTTTTGAAGGGACAGACCGAGTCTTACGGCTACTTTTTCGATCAGGGAGTATTAGAGATAACAGACGGCGGTTATGGCTTCTTGAGAACTATGGACAACAATCTACTGCCCAGTTCGAATGATATTTATGTCAGCCAGTCGCAGATAAGAAGATTCAACCTCACAAGCGGAGATACCGTTGCGGGTCAGGTTCGCCCTCCGAAAGAAGGGGAGAAGTACTTTGCCCTGCTCAGGATCGAAGCCATTAACCATAAGGCAATAAACTTTGCCGCGGAGAGAATAACCTTTCAGAATCTGACTCCAATCTACCCTGAAGACCAGATTATAACAGAGACCGATTCCCACGTCATGAGCACTAGAATACTGGATCTCTTTTCGCCTATAGGTAAGGGGCAGAGGGGGTTAATAGTCTCGCCGCCAAAGGCCGGTAAGACGACTCTCCTGAAAGAGCTTGCCAACGGTATTGCCGAAAATCACCCCGACACGGTCCGTATTATTCTTCTGATCGATGAAAGACCTGAAGAGGTTACAGATCTGAGGAGGAGCACCAATGCACATGTTCTGGCAGCTCCATTTGATATGCATCCGGAAAAACAGATAAGGGTTGCGGAGATGACTCTCGAGATGGCCAAGCGCCTCGTAGAGTTCAACTACGATGTCGTAATCCTTCTTGATAGCATTACCAGACTTGCCAGAGCGTATAACCTTTATGTCCCGCCAAGCGGAAAACTTCTCTCCGGTGGTGTCGATCCTTCGGCCCTGTATAAACCGAAGCACTTCTTTGGCGCCGCGAGGAATATCGAGGAAGGTGGGAGTCTGACAATAATAGCTACCGCTCTTATCGAAACCGGAAGCAAAATGGATGAAGTGATCTTTGAGGAGTTCAAAGGTACAGGCAACATGGAGCTTGTGCTTTCAAGGCAGATTTCGAACAAGAGAATGTTCCCCGCAATAAACCTCGTACTTTCGGGAACTAGAAAGGAAGAGCTTCTTCTGCCGCATGATGTTCTAAGGAAGGTCTGGGTTTTGAGACGGATGCTTTCTGCCATGTCCGAAGAAGAAGGTCTGAGACTGATAATGGAAAAGCTCAGGGGAACACCAGACAACGAAGAGTTTCTCGACTTAATTGAGATGGAGAAAAAGTATTGAGTGGAGCGGTTCACATGACAAGACTTGTTATTGGAATAGATCTTGGCGGTACGGAAACGAAGATAGGCATTGTTGAAGAGAGCGGCAGAATAATCGATAAGAGTATCATTCCGACGAAAGTCTTCGAAGGAAGAGTCGCTGTAGTAACCCGGATAAGCGAAGCGATAAAGGAATTGCTTATGAACTCGGGGCTGTCTCAAGATTCCATAGAAGGAGTCGGAGTCGGTTCCCCGGGTTCCATAGACCACGATTCCGGTATGGTCCTCTTCTCTCCAAATCTTCCGGACTGGACGGGTTTTGAACTGGCGTCTATGCTGCGCACGTTAACCGGAATAAGAACTTTCGTCGAAAACGATGCCAACTCTTTCATTCTCGGTGAGTGGGCGTTCGGAAGGTTCAAGGGTTGTGAGCACATGATAGGAGTCACTCTCGGGACCGGCGTAGGAGGGGGAGTAATAACACATGGCAAGCTTATGACCGGCAAGAACGGTTATGGTGGCGAACTCGGTCACGTCATCGTTCAGCCGGGCGGGCCACTGTGCGGGTGCGGCTCTCACGGTTGTCTAGAATCTCTTGCTTCTGCGACTGCTGTAGTGAACATGGCGCGGGAGTACTCGAAGAGATTTTCTAGATCCCTGATGTATCAGTCGGCTCAACTTACTGCAAAGGTCGTCTTCGATAGCGCCAGAGAGGGCGATCTCGCGGCCACTATGATTGTGGAGCGGGTGACGGATTCTCTGGCCATCGCAATCGGAAACTATGTTCATGTTTTCAATCCGGAACATATAATAATCGGTGGCGGAATGAGCCGTGCGGGAGATCTTCTAATCGATGGTATCAGGAGGAAATTACCCCGTTATGTGATGCCTTCCTTTAACGATACATTCCATGTAAGTCTCAGTGAGCTCGTCGAGAATGCCGGTATAACCGGTGCAGCCTCGATAGTTTTCTACAGACATAGTTGATTTTTCAGCTTCTGGGTCATGATGTGTGCCTTCCTGGTCGGTTCAGGCAATTTGAACTCACCGGTTGTCTTGATGGTCATCGCCAACGCCTGTTCCACGGAAAGCCCCGTCCCCGGCGAGACGAATACCGGGTTCTTCCCCGCTCTGGTTCTCAGGGAGAATCCTATGGTGTTTCCGTTCTTTGATAGTATAGGGGTGCTTTCTCCTCGTTCCGGTCCCGGCGTGGCCGTCTCTCCATATAGGAGTCTTTTGGCTACGCCAATTGTTGGCCTGTCTAAAAACAGACCGATGTGAGATGCTATGCCAATTCCTCTGGGGTGTGCGATTCCGTGACCGTCAAAAAATAGCAGATCTGCATCCTTTACCTTTTCCAAGGCCTTCAGTATAACGGGACCCTCTCGAAATGACAGGAGGCCGGGGATGTACGGCGTTGTGATCTCCAGTGTCGCGTAGTAGTAGTCGATCATTTCCATAGAAGCAAAGCCAAGCAATACGACTACCGCAAGTCCGGTATCCGGTCTCGGAAATGAGACATCTACACCCGCGATAACACACGGTTTTAGAGGTCTCTCTTCTATTGAGAGCATTTTCTGAAGCTCTCTTTGAATCTCTGTGGCTTCCCTTCCGGTCACATTCCAGTTATGCAGCGGAGTAATCCTCAACTCTCTCACCGTCCTGACATAGTCGCTTCAGTTAATGCCAACAATAAAGATTGTGCCACACAGATGTTATAATTTATCAAAAGCTCATGATTTGGAGGTGTACCGATGAAATTTGCGGTTCAACGTAGCGAAATTCTTACACGATTGGAATCGGTATCCGGGGCGGTTGCATCGAAGAATGTAAAACCAATTCTTTCGGGAATACATTTTTCCGTAGCGGGTGAATTTGCTATTCAGCTAAAGGCAACGGATCTGGAGACTTCGATAAAGACTGAAGTTAAGGTTAACCACATCGACGGCACCGGAGCCTTTGTTGTCGATGCGCGCGTCATGCTCGAGATAGTAAGGAATCTGCCTGATGGTGAAATCTTCTTTGAGATCGAGGAAACCAATCTTGTCATTAGATCTGGCAAAAGCCGTTTCACCCTCCCCACTATGGACGCGGCTGAGTTTCCCCCCATCGAGCCTGCAAAGGGAGGCGTCGAGTTTTCCGTTTCCGTTTCCGCAGTAGAGCTAATGATAGACAGAGTAATGTTCTGCGCGGCTCGAGATGAGTTCATGAGAAACCTGAACGGTGTTTACTGGGAGTTCGAGAATGGCTTTTTAAGGCTTGTAGCTGCGGACGGTTTCAGAATGTCCCTTGCAGAGGAGAGAATTGATCTTAATATCGAAGACCACTATCTTCTCACTCTGAAGAGCATGAAAGACCTGCACAACAGCATGAAGAGTGCGATGTCTGACCAGATGAGGGTTGTATACGACGGTTCCAGAGTAGGTTTCTACTTTGATGGCACGGAAATGGTGTCTAAGGTTGTCGATGCGGAGTTTCCAGATTACAGGAGGGTGCTCCCAAAGTCATTTAAGACGCGTGTCGTTCTCAAAACCAGTGCTTTCTCTGATGCTGTAAGGCGAGCTTCGATAGCGGCGCGCCTTGGTTCTGATTCAGTTAGGTTCGATATAAAAGACGAATCCTTTAGAATCATCGCAAAGAGTCCCGATCACGGCGAAGCGATCGAACAGCTCGAAGGGAACAAAGAGGGAGACGACATAATAATCGCTTTTAATCCCAGATTTCTTGCAGAAGCGGCACGAAAGATCGATACGGACGAAGCCGAACTTAATTTCGTCGATTCTGGAAGTCCTTTGCAGTTGAATCCAATAGACGTTCAGGGTTACACTTATATCATAATGCCCATAAGACTCATTTGATGTACAGGATCGGACTGGGTTATGATGTTCATCCCTTGAAGGAAGGGACCAAAGGGCTCTACATTGGAGGGGTAAAGGTCTCGGACAGCGTCTATCTCTCCGGGCATTCAGACGGGGATGTGTTATGTCACTCTATTGTTGATGCTATACTTGGTGCATCTTCCATGGGGAATATCGGGACCTGGTTTCCCGAAAACGACAGAAATCTTGGCAGGAGAAGTCTGGAGTTTCTGGAAGTGTTGGGAGAAGAGATAAAAGGCGTCTGGGAGATAATGAACATCGATTCTGTAATAGTTATAGAGAGCGTGAGACTCTCAGGTGTTGTTGAAGAGATAGAGAAAGGCATTGCCGGTGCACTCGGTATTGGCGCTAGTGTAGTTAGCGTTAAACCAAAGTCGGGAAATGGCAGTGTTGGTAGTTTTGCTCAAGCGCAGGCAGTTTGTCTCCTCAGAAAGGTGGGATAGCGCGCCATGCCGGATTTCAAATATGAAGTATTAAACAACAAGGGTAAGAGTGAAAAAGGTAAGATCTCTGCCAACTCTAAGCTTGAAGCGCTGCAGATTCTTTCCAGCAGAGGTTTTATGGTGAGTTCTATAAGGCCTGTAGCTGTTCAGAGCAGAATGAAGACCTCAATCTTTCCTCTCTCTCCAAAGGAGGTCAGTCTTTTTTCCAGGCAGCTTTCGACTATGGTGTCGGCTGGAGTGAGAATAAGGGACGCTTTGCAGGTGCTTTCAGCGCAGAGCCTTTTCAGCAGAAGATTCAGAAAGGTCATCACCAGGATCGTCTTCGACATAGAGGGAGGCATGACTTTTCACGAGTCACTAGAGAAGTCGGGCGTTTTCGAACCGTTGTTTACGAACCTGGTCAGAGCCGGCGAGACCGGAGGAGTGCTCGACGAGTCGCTCCAGAGAGTCTCCGAGTTCTACGAGGGAATGGTCGAGCTTCAAAACGAAGTCAAGTCGGCCATGGCTTATCCTTTGTTCATGATGATGTTTGCCGTGGGAATAGTCGGGATTATTTCATTCTTCATTTTGCCGAACCTAATAGGAGCGTTTGGTGGAAACTTCCAGCCAACTGGAGTAATGGCCGCTCTTCTCGGTATGAACAATATCCTCAGGACCCAATGGCCGCTTTTACTGATTGGATTTGTCGGGTTTCTGATAGGGGGCTGGTTGTTTTTCAAGAGTAAGTACGGCAACTACGTTAAGGAGTTCGTCGGGAAGGTAGTTCCTCCGATCAGAAAGCTACAGAACATGACGGCGATGGAGAGATTCACGCGGACAACGGCCGTTCTTATAGCCAGCGGCGTTGATCTTCCGACAGTTCTAGAACTGGCCGGACAGGTATCACAGAGTCCTTCAATTGAGAGGGCAATAAGGATATCGATATCTCAAATAAAGGCAGGAGAGAACATTCACTCTGCGCTTGAACGTCAGAGGATCTTTCCGTCGATTGTTGTTAGCATGGTCGCAACTGGAGAGGAGACCGGAAAACTCGACGAGGTAATGTTCAAAGTAGCAGATTTCTACCATACACAAGTTCAGAGTGCTCTCAAGAAACTTGTATCTCTTGTCGAACCCATAATGATAATATTTATAGGTGGATTCATCGGATTTCTCGCATACACAATGTACAATACTATATTCGCAATGCAGCAGAGCATAGGATGATACGTAATGAATCCATTCGAATTACTGTGCTGTCTAGTCATAGTAGCGTTATGTCTTAGTACTGTTACGTTTTTTTCGGGGAAACTCCTGAGGGATTTTCGAATTCTTCTCAGCAAAACGGAACTCGATTGCTTCCTCGAAAACCAGAGACTAAAGGCCGTCTCGAGAGGAAGAAACGTGGAGCTTTTTTACAGCTACTCTGACAAGAAGCTTCGTTCGACTGTAGGTGATATCCTGGAAGAGTGTCTCTGGAATGATAGATCCAACTTCCGGATACGTTTCAACGGAAATGGATCGATCGCTATTATCAGCGGCTCAACAACGTTGCACTTCGAAGATAAAAGCGTTCTGACGGTGCAGCCCGTAACCGGGAAGGTCACTTATTGAAATCCTGAAACTCCGGGGGGAGTTACATGTTTCAAAGTATGATAACGGCGCTTAACGTTGATGAGGGTTACACGGAAATCGCGAGAGCTGTAATCGATGGGCGTTATCTGAAACCGGTTTTTTCCGTGCTTAAGATAGGCCCCAAGTCTCTTGAAGAGGCGGTAAGGATCTTTCAAGAAAACAACTCAGTGCCGACAGACGAGATGTTTGTCACCTGTTCTCACCCGAAAAACGTCGTCTTTCAGCATCTTGAAGTTCCAAACGTCAAATCTTTGAAGAACCTCCTGAGTATTGCCAGTTTCAAGGCGGCTTCTCAGTTTTCGCTTCCGCCTGATGAAGTAAGTGTGGCTTGCCTGAACTCCATTACCACCCTTAAGAGCGGCATTGTTCCAGCCTTCGTCATCACCAGAAGAAAGACTGTCGATGATTTGATTCTGGACCTTTCAAAAATGGGCTTTCCCGAACCAAATATAGTCGATGTGAAGCCTTTTCCGGTTTTCAAGACGGCACAGATGAACGCGCTGGACGGGAACTATATAGTCTTCGTGATAGACAGAGATTACTCACTGCTTCTGACATTCAAAGGAGAAGAGATAGTGGGTTTGAACTATATAAACGACGGCTTTTCCGAGATCGCGGAGAACCTGAGAGAGGACGAATCTCTTTCTCCGGGAACGGAAATACACAGGGAGTTCTTGAGGGGAGCCAGTGCATATTACGATTCCCTAATCGAAGAGGCATCCGAACAGCTGGAAAGCATGATTTCCTATCAGTTGAGAATGTACCTGACAAACACTCTTTCCAGTTCCCCAAATACTTCTGCCGCTGACGAGACTTCTTTCAACAAGTTCTTTGTGATTGGTCAATCTGGCCTTTCGACTTCTATCTACTGCAAAGCCTTTAGAAAGATACTGGGAGACGAGACGGAAGTGATGCCCCTGCCTCTGAAGATGAAGGAGGACAGCGGATTGACGTATACAACGATAGGATTGCTTATAAGAGGTGGTGAGAAGCTTGGTCGACGTAAACTTATATTCAAAGAAGAGAAGAGTCTCCAGGCTTAAAAACGCGCTGATTCTTCTCCTTCTGGTAGTAGTGCTCGTAGCCGGAGCACGTTTTTTTGCATCTCAAGCCTTTGAATACAGATTGAGACAGATATCGAGATTGAAGGGTTATCTATTCGATAACACCGGGACATACCTTACGGGCAATCTGAGAAACGATATACAGATGATAAGAGATAAAAAGCAGCTGTATATAAATATGAAAAACACCCTTTCGAGACAGGTCAGGGATTTGAGAACACATGTGACGAAGAAGACCCAGGAGATGAATGTATTCAGGACTATAAACGCCTTTTTGGAAGACGAGAACGCTATAAAGACAATCCTGACTCGGGTAAGTTTCGCTGATGGAAAGGGGAGTTCATTCTACTATCTTATATACGATGGCAAAGATGTTAACTTTCCTACTCCCGTGACAACTCCCACTTTGCTTGCTTATCCGGGAGTCAGAGGAAATATGGGCTTTGCAGATCTTTACACCCTGCAGCTCGTCGATCTGGAGGTAGGTGAGACTCTTGAGCAAAGACAGTGAAAGGGACTTTGAACTCGAAGATCTCGAATTTCAAACCCCTGAGAGTGTGTCGTTCCGTGAACCCGACGAGTTCTTTGTCCATAAGGACTACAGAAACCGTCTAAACAAAAGACTGACATTTCTCGACAAGAAGGGAGTCAATTCCAGACTGTTGATAATTCTTATGATACTTCTGACTCTTTCAAGTTTTGCTTTTCTCGTGGTCATGTACTCCTATAATGCGTTCAAGAATACTTCCACTTTGCTTACGGAAGTGAATGAGCTGGAAAACGCCTTTCTCGAAGTGCAGCTCCTTACAAGAGTCAGAAACGAAGCTATCGGCTCGATGAGTACCAGGAGCTATTTTAACGAGCTTCAGACGCTTATACCTGTAGGGACGAAGCCCGGAAACTATAAAGGGGTAACTCTTTCCGGTACTTCAAGAGATATTCTCGATATTCTTGAGATGATCATAAATGAGCCGAGAATAACGATAGAGAAGCTTGAACTGAGATCAAATCTCGGGTTTCCAATACTACCGGAGTCTAATCTGCCTTCGAACATTATGATAGAATTGAAGACAGATCTCTCTGTTACCGGAAGCTTTTAGATGGAGTTGATGGTATGGAGAAAATTGCTTTTGTTGCAGTTATTCTTATATGTATAGCGGTTACGGGTGGTGTTCTTCTCACTTTCGTATTACAGCCTGTCGAGATTACTGAAGTAACTGCAAACAGAATCCGCATCGAACCGATCAACACATCCGGGCTGACCCAGACGTTGAGGTTTCGAGATTATTTCATGCCCCTATTTGCAAGCCCTTCCGAAGTCATCGGTTCTATGCTGGAAGCTGGCCAGGAAGTCGAAACCATAAAATATGTCGCATATTTCAGATTGAACAGAATAGATTATGCTGTTCTTAATGCCAGCGGCGAGCAGATAACTGTAAGGGTCGGCGAACATGTTGCTCCTTCCTACATTGTCTATGGAATAACCGAATTTGCCGTGTTGCTCAACGATACGAGTACCAACAGTTTTGTGGTAGTGAAGTATTTCAGGTCTTGATTTCGAGGGTAAATATGGGGTGATTCTTGTGAGAAGATTAGCGGTTTTTCTGGCGGTTCTGAGTTTAGTTACTATTGCATTTTCAAATCAGTTGACTTCTGTAATTCCTTCCATGGATCTTGAGTCTGTGACAATCACTCTTGTCTTCAGCGAACCGGTAATTGATTCATACAGCATTCAGTCAAATCCCTCAAGAACAGTTTACTCGCTCTCTCTAAACAGTATGTACGGCAAGGATATGAACCTGCCGCTTAGAATGGGTCCTGTCGAAGGATTGTGGACGAGACAGGAACCGAATCGATTTTCGATAAACGTCGCTCTTCTAGTCCCTGCAAGGAGCGAGCCAGAGGTTCTGGTCAGAAACAACATTGTTATTCTCAGGTTTTTCAGGTCTGCGGTTGAAGTCGAGGTCGATAAATTTACGACCTATGGCATGACAATAGCCAGCGCCATGACGTATCTCTTCTCTGAAGAGATACTGAATCTCTCTTATGTTATTTCACCGACTGTGAGAAATGAACAGATCATGGTTGGGTTTTCGCTTGCTCTCCCCGAGGAGATACTGAGAAACATACTCACCTCGTTAGGTGACAAGGTGGCCTACGCTTATCTCAGTGATGGGACCTTCTACCTCGGTAGGCCCGAAGAAGTGAGAGAGCTCGTGAACTCCTTCTGGAGGATCTACATTGGCGTTGACTTCAATGTCGAAGGAGAGACGGTCCCCGAGCAGATCGAAAGGCTCCGGAAGAGTCTGCCCGTGAACAGCTTTATCGAGTATCTTCCAAATGAGGCTGCGCTGATGGTTTTCGGGGATCTTCAGACGCACTTCACGCTCTCCTCGTTACTGACGACGAACACGATCACAAAAGAATTCCTCGTTCCTTCAGAGGTCACAGCCACTCAGGAGAGACCACTCGATGCCTACGAGGGTCTTGCGAGAAGTCTGAACGAGATGCTCTTCTCAGACATGGTCGGGATAAGTGTGATCCCACAGCTAAACAAGATAATCCTTTCGGGAAACAGTAAGCATGTGGAAGAGCTTTACGAGTATTTGGAGCTCTATAGAAGAAATCTAACTTCTGAAAGACTTGATTCAAGCAGAACACGGGTTACCGTTACACTCCCGGACAACTTCTTTTTGATGGAAGATGTATTAAAACTCGCGAGTTTAATCGGATCTGGTCTCGCTAGCGACAACACTCTTGTAGGATCAATTCTTGCCATTGTCCAGAGTTACGCTTTGTACGAGACGATCTCTCTCGATCGGACATTCGAACCGATAGGAAAGGTCACGTTCGATCTTCCGAATTATCTCGTTCCTCTTCTAAACAAGATAATGGCCACTATCGGAGAGATGTCCAGGCTCATATCCTACTCGGTGATCAACTACCATCTGAGCATAGACTCGGTCACTCTCTCTCAAGTGGAGAGAATTACCGGTGCGAGAATAGAAGAGATCGGTGAGAGAAAGGGATATATAATAAAGGGCTCGAGGGCTGCCATAGAGACTGCCGCCCATCTACTCGGTCTGTTTACCGGGATAACTTTCGACAACTACGCCAACACTTATATCGAGCTTCAGGTAGAGAACACGTTCGCGCAGGTAAAGAGTTTTCTGGATTCCTTCTATGCCTCCAGAGGACTCGCGGAGGGTGAGTACAGCGTCGAACAGATTTCCGATAGGCTTGTGAATATATATGCTCCAGGCGAGATACTGGTACAGTCCCTTGGTGAACTTGAGAAACATGAGAACCAGATCTTCAGGAAAACGGAGGACATGATTCTCGAGATAAGTCCCGAGGTCTACTCTTCGGGACTGGGAGAGTTGCTTAACACGACAGTCAATCAGAATGAATCGGCAATATTCATAGAGTCTGCAGGATTGCTAGTTCTCAGGGGATATCCCGAAAGACTGGTCGATCTAGAGAAGATGATAAGCGCCAGGATTCCCAGAATCGTGGAGATGATCGAGAAGCGAATAGCCGGTCAAGAAACCAGGATGTCACTGCAAATCGGCTCGATTCCCGGCTGGGATCTAGATAAGCTCCAGACATATCTCAGAGATTTCCTCGGAGGCGATCTGTTCGCCACCATAACGGTTACGAGATCTGGAAACGGTTATATAATAATCGCAGAAGAGAGTCTGCTGAGGATTGTGGAAAACGAGACTCAGAAACTCCGCGAGCTGGAAAACCCGTTCTTCAGGCTCGAACAATCGATACCTTCAGTAGGTCAATTTGAGCTACTTCTCCAGAGACTGGGCGTGGCCGTGACGATTATTCCCGTCGACAGTCAGTTCATGCTTGTTGGTTCCAGAGAGAACGTCGAAACGGCTTCTGACCTGGTGAAACAGTTGAAGAGCGGACTGCGTGTCGAGGGCGACGTCAGTACGACCGATAGTCCTTACGATTATGCCTTCGTTAATATCTCTTTCGGCGAGGTCCAGGGTCTGAAGGAGCTTCTGGAAAAACTTAGTCTTCCGGTTGAGTTTGTCAGTACCCCCACCGGTGTCGCTGTTGTAGCAAGCGAGGCCCGGCTCGAAGAAGCTATGAAAGTCATAAATGCAGTCCTATCTAGGCTAGAACCCGTTCAAGCGGGACCAAAGAGTTATAGTGTCATAGATATAGGTGTCGAATCTCTTGCCGGTCTTAAGGCTATACTCGAAAAGCTGAGGGTTGATGTCGAGTTTGTCGAAACGTCGGCCGGAATAGTCGGCGTGGGCACCGAGACACAGCTCGAAAAAGCGAAAAAGCTCGTGGACGAGATACTGAAGAAGGAGCCGGAAATCACTCCTCAGGGTGACAAAGAGAGAGCTTATATGATATTCAGGACGAAGCCCGGAGTCGATATAGAATCTCTCCGATCGGTCGTAAACGTATTCAGATACGATCTGATCTTTGCCCCGGTCTTCGATAAGATTGTGGTCGTCGGAGATAGCCACGATCTCAATAGCTTCAATGCCCTTTACGGCGAGATTCTTTCAAGTGAGAGTGTTGAAGAGGTAAGAGTCAGGAAGGAATTGAACGCCATTCCCGGCTGGGACGCAGCCAGACTGGCCTCTTACTTCGCCATAATCTTTGGAGAAGAGAAGTCCGGTTCAATATCGCTGGTTCAGACTTCCAGGGGCTACATAGTGAATATGCCACAGTCTCTGGTCGGCCCTGTAGAAAACGAGTTTGAGAGACTCGAAAAGATAGAGGACCCCACATACTCGATAGAAACGAAAATGCCAGCAATTGCCGAAATCGAGACCCTGCTGGTTCGGCTGGGTATTATCGTCGATATACTACCCGTAGAGAACTACAGTGTTATTGTCGGTACTTCTGCAAACGTCTCGAGAGCTCGTGAGATCATCGGCCGTCTGGTCGATACGCTCGGAGTCACTGTTGAGAGTAAACCGCAGCTCTTCCGACTCTCAAAGATGACCTCTCAGGACTCTCAGTACTTCCTTCCGATATTTGAGAGTATCGGTATAGAAGTGAAGCTCTTCGAGTCGCCGGCCGGAATAGTCTTTATTGGTCGTGAGGACCAACTTGACAGGGCGGAAGACATTTCAAATGCGATACTGGACAGGAAACCTTCCCCGCAGGACAGTCCCGTTGCCTTTGAATTCGTTTCCATCGCGTCGGCCCAGATAGATAGCTATAGGATCATTCTCGAACGCCTCGGTCTGGGCGTGGAACTGCTCTCTTCCCCGACGGGGGTTCTGTTGTTAGGTTCGGCTGCCGAAATCTCTAAAGCGCGTGACGTAGTTAACAGCATACTCGAACAGGAAGCAAAGGCGGTAGTGCAGGAGGAAGTACGGAGGATCTCCAGGGTTATTGGTAGTGTCCCCGGCTGGACTGACGAAAAGTATACGGGATATTTCAGAGAGTATCTGGGAGAGGACGACTTCTCGAGACTGTCTATAATCCCGTCCGTCGCGGGCTATATAGTGATAGGACCACAGGAAATCCTCCTCAAACTGGAAAGCGAGGTCGAAAGACTGACGGGTATAGAAGACCCTTACTATGTGGCCGTGAACGTCCTTCCACCGCTGGAACAGCTGGGACCGCTTCTGGAAAGGCTCGGCTTGAAAGTCAGTATTCTGCCGGTTGGAGCGAAGTATCTAGTAGTGGGTAAGAAAGATGTAGTCGACAGGGCATCTGAAGTTATGGCCCTTATCAACGAAGGACTACAACCTGTGACAGAGGAGGTCCTGCGCTTCGAATTCATCGAAGGCGATGCCGGATACACAGATACATTCAAGCAGGTCCTGGACGATCTGAAGGTGAGTGTGCAGCTGAAGTCAGTGGGCAGAGACCTTATTGCTATCGGTACGGAGAGCAATCTCGAGACGGCAAAAGAGATTATTGAGTCCCTTTCTCTGAGAATCTGGGAAGAGCCAACTGAAGAGTTGCCTTCCTACCTGTTTGTAAAGATAGAGACATCACAGATAGACATCTACAGTGAAATACTGAAGAAGCTATCGCTCGAGGTCGATCTTCTACCTTCACCGTCGGGCGTACTTCTTATCGGTAAGGAAGAATCGGTTAAGAATGCTGCCGGGATAGTCAACTCGATACTCTCTAAGGAAGAAGAGTTGAGAGTGGTACCCGAGGACTCGAAGAGAGTCTCTGCGGTTATCGGACCGATACCGGGCTGGAATGAAGCGAAGATAACGGGTTACTTTTCCGATTATCTAGGTCAGGACGACTTCTCGAGAGTCTCGATCACTTCTTCAATGGGAGGATATATAGTAATAGGTCCAGAAGAGATCGTGCGCCCTCTCGAAGCCGAGGCCTTGAGACTGGCGGAACTGGAAGATGCGTACTTCTCAGTCGAGAAGAGGATCCCGTCCCTCGATCAGTTTGAGTTATTACTGGAAACGCTCGGTATAAAGGTCAGCATAATACCTCTGGAAGACAGCTATCTTATAACCGGGAAGAAAGATAGTGTTGACAGGGCGACAGACTTGCTGCACAAGATTGTTGAGGCACTGTATCCAGATGGACAGACCGAGCCTGCGATTCTTGTCGAACCGGACTTCGCGTTTGTGAGTGTCCGACCGGAAGATATCGCTTCGCTGGTTTCCGTTGTGGAGAAACTGCAGATTGAGGTAGAACTGCTCGCAGTCTCAAGCGGCGTTGTCGCAGTAGGAACTCCCGAAGAGCTCGAAAAGGCTTCGGGCGTGATCGAATCGATTGTAAAGCATCAGGCCGATCTTTCGTCGAGCCTAAAGCTTGATTACAGATTCATAGAAATCGATGCGCAGTCAATCGAGCAGTTCTTACCGGTTATGCAGAAGCTCGGAATTGCGGTCGAGTTATTGAGTTCACCCACGGGTACGATTGCGGTCGGTACTACCGAAGAACTTGTCAGAGCCGGAAGCTTAATAGAAGCGATAAACACCAGAGAGGTAGAAGAGACACCGCAGAAGGAGAAGTACGAGAGCTATCTTCTGCTGGCGAGCGCGCCGGGACTGACGATCGAGAGTCTGAGACCGGTCCTGGAGGCCTTCGAATACAGGATAACTCTACTGAGTGTTTCGGACAAACTCATAGCGATAGGCGAGGACGAAGACCTCCGCAAGTTCAAGGCGCTCTACAAGAGTCTTCAGGCACAGGAAGTCGAAAGGGAGAGCAGAGTAGCGCTCGAGATCAGGAGCATTCCGGGCTGGGAACTGTCCAGAGTGAACGCATACCTGGAACTCTTCCTTGGAGCGGACGACTTCTCCAGGATCTCGGTAGTCGACACATCTACCGGATATGTAGTACTTACACCGCTATTGCTGAGGAGAAGTATAGAGAACGAGATAGAGAGGCTGAGAAACCTCGAGAATCCCGACTTCTCAGTAGTGGAGAGAGTGCCTCCGGTAACGGACCTCACGGGACTGCTGGCCCGACTGGGAATAATAGTTGACACTGTATCCATGGGAGAGAGGACGATACTGCTCGGATCGCAAACAGACGTTACCAGGGCGAAGGCGATAGTAGAGCAGCTTGTCGGATCTATAGTGATAGAGGATAAACCACAGAGGCTGATCTATACAGTTCTGGAAATAGCGGTAGAAGAAGCGGGAAGCATCCAGACGATACTCGAGAGTCTGGAGATAGAAGTAAAGCTGCTGAGTTCGCCGTCCGGAGTAGTGGCGGTAGGAACAGAGGAAAGCGTAAACCAGGCATCGAGGGTTACGCAGGACATACTGAGCAAGAGAATAGTGGTGGAACAGGAGCCGGCATACGCGTTCAGCGAGATAGCGACGGTCGATCTACAGAGCTACCAGACGATACTGGACAGACTCGGGACGGAGGTAGAGCTGCTGAGTTCGCCGTCCGGAGTACTGGTTGTCGGATCGAAGGAAAAGGTAGAGGAAGCGTTGAAGATAATCAACTCGGTGCTTTCCAAAGAGGCCGAACTGAGTGTGACCGAGGAAGAGCCGAAGAGAGTCTCCGCGGTGATGGGAGGCATACCCGGCTGGACAGACGAGAAGTACTCGGGATACTTCAGGGACTACCTTGGAGCGGACGACTACTCTAGACTTTCCATAACACCGTCCACCGCCGGATACATAGTCATAGGACCGCAGGAAGTACTGACGAGACTCGAGAATGAAGTAAGCAGACTCGCGAGTATAGAAGATCCGTTCTATGTTATTGAG
>Ga0334884_1000681_pt1 | contig 59590 bp, 44 predicted proteins | sample GraSluR1_MG_7_FD_207215 | JGI IMG/M metagenome (GOLD analysis project Ga0334884, IMG submission 207215) | Sludge microbial communities from methane-producing bioreactor in Wageningen University, Netherlands - Granular Sludge_12_05 R1 | ecosystem: Engineered > Bioreactor > Anaerobic >... | reverse complement strand
TCGCATGAAGTCATCATACGTAATTATATCTTTCTGTGGCTCTACTGCTTTAATTGTATTCGCCTTATTAGCATCTTTGGTTGCTTGCAGCTTAGCCAGCTGTTTGTCTACCACTTCATCCTCAATTTTCTCGAAAAGCAACTCGGCTTTGCCAATCTGATGCCCAACGGGTAACAAGTTGGCCTTGCCACCATTCTCCCAACCTAAGGATTTAACGTTGAGCATTTGGCTCAACTTATCCGAAGTAAACGGCAGGAAAGGCTCGGCCAGTATGGCGATATTGGCGCATATTTGTAACGATATGTTGAGAATAGTTGCCACCCGCTCGGGTTCGGTTTTAAACAATTTCCATGGCTCGGTATCGGCCAAATATTTATTACCTAGTCGTGCCACGTTCATAGCATCGCGCAGCGCATCGCGGAAACGGAACACCTCTAGATTTTTTTCAATGCTCGCCTTTAGCTTGGGTAGCTCGGCAAGGGTTTCCTTATCAAAATCTGTGAGTTCGCCCAAAGCTGGAACTTTCCCATCGAAATACTTATGGGTAAGCACTAGGGCACGGTTCACAAAATTACCGAGAATGGCCACGAGCTCGCTGTTGTTGCGCGCCTGAAAATCTTTCCAAGTAAAATCGTTATCCTTGGTTTCGGGCATATTGGCGGTTAGCGTGTAGCGCAGCACATCCTGCTTGTCAGGAAATTCTTCGAGGTACTCGTGTAGCCAAACAGCCCAGCTACGCGAGGTTGATATTTTATCGCCCTCGAGGTTAAGAAACTCATTGGCAGGGACGTTATCGGGCAGGATGTAGCTACCCTCGGCCTTTAGCATCGAGGGGAAGACAATGCAGTGGAATACAATATTGTCCTTACCGATAAAATGAATCATTCGGGTTTCGGGATCCTTCCAGTACTTTTCCCAATCGGGGGTTAGCTCCTTGGTAGCCGAGATGTAACCAATGGGTGCATCGAACCAAACATATAGCACCTTGCCCTCAGCCCCCTCAATGGGAACGGGCACACCCCAATCGAGGTCGCGGCTCACGGCGCGAGGCTGCAAACCTTGGTCGAGCCAGCTTTTGCACTGGCCGTATACATTTACCTTCCACTCCTTGTGATCCTCAATAATCCACTTCTCAAGAAATGCTTGATACTTATCGAGCGGCAGGAACCAGTGCTTGGTGGCCTTAAGAATTGGCTTTACGCCGCTTAGGGTCGATTTTGGGTTGATAAGATCAGTAGCGTTCAAACTTGTACCACACTTCTCGCACTGATCGCCATACGCGCTATCATTTGAACAATGCGGACATGTTCCGGTGATATACCTGTCGGCCAAAAACTGATTTACCTCGGGGTCGAAATACTGCTCAGTAGTTTTCTCAATAAATTCGCCCTTGTCGTATAGGGCTTTAAAAAACGCAGCCGAGTGCTCATGGTGCACTTTAGATGATGTACGAGAGTATATGTCGAATGCAATGCCAAAATCCTCGAACGACTTTTTTATTATGCCATGGTATTTATCCACAATATCCTGAGGTGTAACACCCTCTTGCCTAGCCTTGATGGTTATGGGAACACCATGCTCGTCGGAGCCACAAACCGAAATTACATCCACACCCTTCATTCGCAGGTAACGCGTATAGATATCCGATGGGATATACACACCGGCAAGGTGACCAATGTGAATGGGGCCATTTGCATAGGGCAAGGCCGATGTAATTAAGTAACGTTTGTAGCCATTCATAACAGAAAAATTAGGTTTGCTCAAAAAAAAAAGCCCATTCGCAGGCTTATGGCCAAAAATATCTATTTTAGTAAAAGGAAACCGAATGGTAATTAAATGCAAATGTAGTAACATTTTACCAAAACGACAATGGAACTAATATCTCCCCCCATACTAAAAAAAGGCGATACCGTGGGCATAGTAGCACCAGCCCGAAGGGTAATCCGGGAGGAGATAGAACCTGCCATAAAAATATTTGAGAGTTGGGGGCTTAAGGTTAAGCTGGGGGCCAACATCTTTGGCGCGTACAACCAGTTTTCGGGTACGGATATTGAGCGAGCAGCCGATTTCCAGAGTATGATTGATGACGCTGAAGTTAAGGCCATTATATGCGCTCGGGGTGGGTACGGTACAATACGCTTGCTCGACCACATTAATCTTCGTGACTTACAGCGCGACCCCAAGTGGGTAGTTGGCTATAGCGACATCACCGTGCTGCACAGCATTTTAAACTCGTGGTTTAAGATGGAAACCATTCATGGTCCGATGCCCATAAACTTCCCTCAAAACGGAACGGATAACAGTTCAACCAGAAGCCTCCAAAGAGTGCTCTTTGGCGAATGCCCGAGCTATAACATTGCCCCCCATGAGTCGAATCGCTCGGGAATGGCTGAGGGTGAACTATGCGGAGGCAACCTATCCATCCTATACAGCATTGCTGGCACCGATGCCGACATTAACACCTCCAACAAGGTGCTATTTATTGAGGATCTGGACGAGTACCTTTACCATGTTGATAGAATGATGATGAACCTTAAGCGCAGCGCAAAGTTGAGCCAGCTTGCGGGATTAGTGATTGGTGGGATGACCAGCATGAAAGACAACACCATACCCTACGGACAAGGCGCAATTGAAATAATTAGCAATGCCGTTGCCGAATACGATTACCCTGTATGCTTTGGGTTCCCTGCTGGTCACCTCGACGAAAACCTTGCCCTTATGCTGGGCCGAAACGTAACGCTAAAGGTTGCCAACGATGGGGTTCAGCTCTCATTCTCAGCCCCAGCATATGAGTTATAAGTAATTCGCTATAGCTCCCAATCGAAACCATCTTTTCTATCTCTTACCGTAACGCCTAGGTTTGTGAGTTGATCGCGAATTCGGTCGGATGTGGCATAATCCTTATTGGCCTTAGCCTGCATCCGCATCTCGAGCAAAAGCTCTATTAGCTTTCCGGTAAGCTCAGCGTGTTTCGATCCTGCAGTTTGCTCATCAGTAAGGCCAAGTATATCAAACATCAAGTTGTTGAAAACAGAAGTCAACTCATCAAGATCGGGTTGTGTAATCTGCTCCTTCCCCTCGGCAAGGGAGTTGATAATCCGCACCCAGTCGAACAATGTAGCAATGGCTATGGGGCTATTCAAATCATCACAAAGCGCAGCAAATGCTTTATCTTTTAAATCATCTACATTTACCGATGAACTTTTTGAAGGTTTCACCTTGGATAGCATTCGGGAAGCAGCCATTAGGCGCCCTAACCCCTTCTCAGCAGCCTGAAGGGCTTCGTTGGAAAAGTCGAGCGTAGAACGGTAGTGGGCTTGCAGTATAAAGAAACGTATGGTCATTGGGCTATAGGCCTGCTCAAGCAGCCTATGCTGCCCAGTGAATAGCTCATCGAGGGTAATAAAGTTGCCCAGCGACTTACCCATCTTTTGCCCATTGATAGTGATCATATTGTTATGCATCCAGTAGCGAACAGCCTCCTTACCATTGGCAGCTACGCTTTGGGCTATCTCACACTCATGATGCGGAAACAGTAGATCCATCCCTCCACCATGAATATCGAAAGGTTCGCCCAAATACTTGGTGCTCATTGCTGAACACTCAAGGTGCCAACCAGGGAAACCTACACTCCATGGTGAAGGCCAGCGCATGATGTGCTCTGGGGCGGCTTTTTTCCAAAGTGCAAAGTCGATACCATTGCGCTTCTCGTCCTGCCCATCGAGTTCACGAGTGCTCGACATCATATCCTCAATAACCCGTCCCGATAGCTTGCCATAGCGATGCTTCTTGTGGTACGTTTCTACATCAAAGTAAATGGACCCATTGCTCTCATAGGCAAACCCATTATCTAGAATCCTCTTCACTAGCTCTATCTGCTCGATGATGTGCCCACTTGCACGTGGCTCAATGCTGGGAGGCAAAACGTTAAGCATCTTCATTGCATCATGGTACCTAAGGGTATAGTGCTGCACAATCTCCATTGGTTCAAGCTGGTCGAGACGCGCTTTCTTGGCAATCTTATCCTCTCCCTCATCGGCATCATTCTCCAAATGGCCGACGTCGGTAATATTGCGAACGTAGCGAACCTTATAATCTAAATGTTTTAGGAACCTAAAAAGCAGGTCGAATGTAATGGCAGGTCGAGCATGCCCAAGGTGCGGATCGCCATAAACGGTTGGACCACAAACATAGAGGCCTACGTTTGGAGGGTTTAGAGCCTTAAATTCTTCCTTCTTTCGGGATAACGTGTTATAAATGGATAGTTTCATCCTATTGAAAATCTTTTATATATGTAAAATGATTTTGATAATCAACTATTTGAGGCCTCAAAGATAAGAAATATTAACAAATATATCCGTATCTTTGCATGATTGAAATTTTTGTCTCACAACAGATAAGGTGACATCAATCATCGTTAAAACAGAACCGTGGCATAGGTATTTCTCGAACCTTTTTTGGTTAGCTGCGTACATACAAAATATTCATGCTGCCCTCTGGGTTTAAATTAAAGCTGAAAACACTTATTTTTTAAAATAAAACTTGAACAGATGAACAGGACGAAAGCTTTTTCTTTTTTTAAGCCATTGGCTTTGGTGTTAATGCTAATGCTTAGCATAAATGCTAACGCGCAGAAGGAAAAACTACAAACAGCACTAATTTATCAGCTAACCCGTTTGGTTGAGTGGTGCCCCGAAGGGAAACAAGGTAACTTTGTAGTTGCCATTGTAGGTAACGAACCAGCACTACTAAACGAGTTGCTAGCGCTACAGGTTAGGCGGGTGGCAACTCAGCAAGTTGAGGTGAAGAACTTTGCAACAATTGCCGACATAACCAAGGCAAACATTCTTTTTGTTCCCGAGTCGCAATTCGACAATGTTGAGCAAATTGCTGCTAAAGCGGGAGGCTCATGCACGATGATTATTAGCGACAAGTATGGTTCGGCACGGCGTGGAGCCGGAGCAGACATTAGCCTTGTTTACAACACAAGGGTTTCCAAACTCGAGCTAGAAATTAACCGTGGAAATATGAGGAATAAAGGTTTTAACGTAAACGATCAACTTTACAATCTAGCAACCAACATCTACTAATAACAACCTGCCAACTATGGAAGTTAAGTTTTCACTATCGAAAAAACTTTTTATCGGGTTCGGACTAATAATTGGTTTGTTTATCATCTCGTCAATTGTAACTTTTGTTATACTTACACAAAATGATGAAATCAACCGTAAGCTATCCGAACAGAACACCCCCTCAGTAAACCGGCTTATTGAGCTGCAAAATCTAGTGGCTGAGTCAAAATTGCTGATTAAGAACTGGGTGTATATAGATAAGCTGCCTGGTACCCCGGACAAGAATCGACTTGTTGAGCTTCATAACTCCCTTTACCCGGGTGTCGTTAATGAGATTAGACCGTTAATTGAGAACTGGAATGCTTCGGATAGGGAGCTGTTCAATGAAGTGAATCAAAAGGTCACCGAAACCCTCTTTCGCGACCACAAGCATGTCATGTCGCAACTCAACTCGTTTGATAGCTATAACGACTTTCTAATCCTTATGGATGTTGAGGGTATGGTTGATGCTGGTGGTACAATTATCACCACCACCGACCAAATTCTTGAGCAGCTTGCAGAGCTTTTAGCAAACCAGCAAAACGAAGCAGTAATTGCGTACGAACAAATCGAGGCTTCCACATCGTTCTTCCGCATATTTATCATCATTGGAGGCTTGCTCATTGTATTGTTTGGCATAGTAATTTCTGTATACATCACCACAACCATCAAGCAATCCATCAATACCGCTTCGGATGCCATTTCGAAACTCGCCAACGGAGACCTTATGTTTGATTTTGAAATTAAGGGAAGCGATGAGATTGCCAAGCTGCTGTTCGACCTTAAAGCGATGATAGGTAGATTGCGTGACACCGTAAATTCAATTATTGAGGGCTCTAGTGAGATTGCCACTGCCAGCATGGAGCTAAATAACATTGCTCAGGGTATTCTTGGTGGGGCATCAACACAAGCAAGTAGCGCAGAGGAGGTGTCGTCATCGATGGAGGAGATGGTGGCTAACATCCAACAAAACACTGAGAACGCTAGCAACACCAACAAGATCGCTGACAAGCTTGCGGTAGATATTGAGAAGATTGGCGCCGAATCGGAAAAAAGTATGAGCTCCATCAAAAAGATTTCCGATCGGATCAACATTGTTAACGACATCGCTTTCCAAACCAATCTGCTAGCCCTGAACGCTGCTGTTGAAGCAGCTCGGGCTGGTGAGCACGGGAAAGGATTTGCGGTTGTAGCTGCCGAGGTGCGTAAGCTAGCTGAGCGTAGCAAGGTTGCCGCCGACGAGATACTGAAACTCTCCAAGGAGAGCGTAACCAACACCGAATCTTCCGTTGACCTTATCCGTGAGATAATACCTGAAATAAAACGCACATCGGTGCTAATTCAAGAGATTACAGCAGGTAGCGTTGAGCAGAATAACGGTGCTGAGCAGATTAACTATGCGATACAACAGCTGAACAATGTTACTCAACAGAATGCTGCTAATGCAGATGTGTTAGTAACCAGCTCGGAGAAGATGAATGGTGAGGCTGAGAAGCTAAAGCAAATCATTAGCTTCTTTAAAACCTAGCGGAGCAGCAGTGTGTTTGCTAAAAGGGTGGTAGCACCGGTCAAACCAGTGAAACCAATTCCAAAACCAGAGGCAAAACCAAAGCTTAAAACAATTCCTCCAAAAGAAACTCCCCAGCCTATAAAGGGGAAGGGAGGCGTGAAGTTGAACCTGGGGGGCAACATCGGCCCTAAGGACGATGATGGATACGAAAGGTTCTAAAACCCCAACCATAAATAGTAAAGGCGGCCAACGGCCGCCTTTACTATTTGCTAAGCTTTGGAAACTCTTTACACCAAGCAGCTATACCGCACGAGGAACACTTGGGTGAGCGGGCTGTGCAGGTATATCGCCCATGCAGAATTAGCCAATGGTGTGCCACCGCCCAGAGGTCATGAGGAATATATTTCATCAACTGCCTTTCTGTTTCGAGTGGAGTTTTGGCATTATGCGACAAACCAATACGGCGAGCAACCCTAAATACGTGTGTATCCACGGCTATGGCCGCTGTATTAAACGCCACTGAGGCAACCACGTTTGCAGTCTTCCGTCCCACCCCGGGTAGGGTTTGCAAATCTTTAAGGTCAGTAGGAATTTCACCATTGAACCTTTCCACCACACCTTTAGCCATACCCACCAAATTCTTAGCTTTATTATTGGGGTATGAGCATGACTTTATCACCTCAAAAACGGCTTCTTGCTGAGCAACCGCTAAAGCTTCGGGTGTTGGAAACCGTTCGAAAAAAGCAGGAGTAATCATATTTACCCTTTTATCGGTGCATTGCGCCGACAGTATGGTGGCAACTACTAACTCGTAAGGATTAGTAAAGTGCAGCTCGGTTTCGGCTACGGGCATACTCTCCTTGAAATATTCAATTACTTTCTCGAATCGTTCTTTACGGGTCATCTGGAATATGTATACTTTATCATCAAAAAAGTGTTGCCTGTAAAAATAGAAAAAACCGACAGCAATCCTGTCGGTTTTCGCTAATAAAGTGCGGTATGTTCTTAGTAAAGGAAGCTAAGCAGTATACCTGCTGCCACTGCGCTACCAATAACGCCGGCAACGTTAGGGGCCATGGCGTGCATAAGCAGGTAGTTAGACTTATCGTACTCCATCCCGATGTGGTGCGAAACCCTTGCGCTATCGGGTACTGCCGATACGCCAGAGTTACCAATCAGCGGATTGATCTTATTCTCTTTGCTTAGGAATAGGTTCATAAACTTAACGAATAGAATACCTGTAGTGGTGGCAAGGATAAACGATGCGGCCCCCAAAGCGAATATTATTATCGACGATGAGTTTAAAAACACTGTGGCTTGGGTAGAGGCACCAACAGTAAGCCCCAGCAGAATGGTAACAATATCAACCAGAGGCCCCCGAGCGGTTTCTGCCAAGCGACGGGTTACACCACTCTCCTTAAGCAGATTACCAAAGAAAAGCATACCCAATAGAGGTAAGCCACTAGGCACCACAAAAGTTGTGAGTAGCATACCTATGATGGGGAAAAGGATCTTCTCCAGCTTGGTAACGGTACGTGGGGGTTTCATTCTAATCACCCTCTCCTTTGGGGTAGTTAGCAACCGCATGATGGGTGGTTGAAGAACAGGCACGAGAGCCATGTACGAGTATGCCGAGATGGCAATAGCACCCATAAGGTGAGGAGCCAGCTTAGAGCTAATAAAGATAGCCGTCGGACCATCGGCACCACCAATAATTCCAATAGCACCTGCCTCGGCCCCTGTAAATCCGAGGGCAAGAGCAAGGGCATAAGCACCAAATATACCAAACTGTGCAGCAGCACCTATAAGTATTAACTTTGGATTTGATATCAGGGTTGAGAAATCGGTCATTGCCCCAATCCCCAAGAATATCAAGGGAGGATACACACCGTACCTAACCCCAAAGTACAGATAGTTAAGTACCGACCCCTCCTCGTAAATACCAACCATAAACCCTTCGGTAAAAGGGATATTCCCCACAATAATACCAAACCCAATGGGTATTAGCAGCATAGGCTCCCACTCCTTAGCAATGGCCAAGTAAATGAAGAACAGCCCAATGGTTATCATAATGCCGTGGCCCCATGTAAAGTTTGAGAAACCGGTATTACTGTAGAAATGGAGGAGGTGTTCTGTTAAAAAGCTAAAAAAACTTTGTCCGTCCATACTGTTACTCTCCTATGGTTACTAGGATGTCGCCTTCCATTACCGAGTCACCCTTGTTCACATTAATTTTTACGATCTTGCCATCCTTGTCGGAGTCAATGTTGTTCTCCATCTTCATTGCCTCAAGGCAAAGCAACTTCTGCCCTTTCTTAACTATTTCACCTTCCTTCACGTACAGATCGAGGATAACACCAGGCAGAGGAGACTTAACGTAACCTGCTCCCTTGGGTGCCGATGGCGCACTGGTTTTGGTAACGGCTGGATGGCTGTCGGTAGAAGGAACAGCTGTTGCACGTACAAGCTTAGGCGTTTTGGTTTGCTGAATAGGTTTCTCCATCTCCACCTTATAGCTGGTTCCATTCACTTCAACCTCGGCAATATTGTCCTCTACGGAAACGACATTTACATCGTACTGATTGCCGTGTATAGTAAACTTATAGTTCTTCATGTTGATGTATTATTTCGAGTAAGGATTTCGTTTAACTGCTTTGTTCATTATACCATATATCTTGCTGCTCCATGGCGAGTAAGCCCTTGATATCTTGTTGATGGTAAGGGTTAGGCTCTCCTGATCATGCAGCTCGCTTTTAAAAAGGTGCATAGCCATAGCAATGGCTGCTATCTCCTCTCCGCTCGACTTAACCTTCTCGGTTTTCTCTTCACCCTCTTGCTGGTTAGCCTTTGGCTTGCTCTTGGCAAACAGCTTGGTAACAAAATGGATGAGGTTATCGATATTCTGGAAAACTATGGCTGAAATGGCTAGCACGGATATCACCACTAGCATGGCCATGGCGGCCATCCCCACACCATAGGGATCGAGCTTCACGAACTCCTCGGCAGCATTGGTTTGAGCAGCGGATAATAGAATTGGACTTATATTCATAGCTCTGCTGTGGATTTAAAGTGGTAAATTGGAGTGCTTACGCGGTGGGTTCAGATCCTTCTTGGTTTGCAACGACTGCAATGCCCTGATAATACGGAAACGAGTATTCCTAGGCTCAATCACATCGTCGAGATAGCCAAACTTGGCCGCTACGTATGGGTTAGCAAACTTATCCTTGTACTCATTCTCCTTCTTAAGCAGGAACTCGGCCTTGGCCTTCTCGTCCTCAATGGTTTCTAGCTCACGGCTAAGAAGCACCTCAATGGCTCCCTTGGGCCCCATAACTGCAATCTCGGCACCCGGCCAAGCGTAGTTAATATCACCCCGTAGGTGCTTAGAGCTCATCACGTCGTATGCGCCACCGTAGGCCTTACGGAGGATTACAGTTACCTTTGGTACTGTTGCCTCACCGTATGCAAATAGCAGCTTAGCTCCGTGAAGAATAATACCGTTGTACTCCTGTCCCGTACCTGGCAGGAATCCAGGAACATCAACTAGGGTAACTATTGGGATATTGAAAGCATCGCAGAAACGTACAAAGCGTGCGGCTTTGCGAGATGCGTTAATGTCGAGAACACCAGCCATATACTTTGGCTGGTTGGCTACAATACCTACTGGCATACCGTTGAATCGAGCAAACCCAGTAACGATGTTTGGTGCATAATGGCGATGCACCTCAAGGTACTCACCATAGTCGGCAATGGCTTCAATCACATCAATCACATTGTAAGGTTTATTGGCCACCTCTGGGATAATCTCATTCAGCCTATCTTCAAGCCTATCAATGGGGTCTTCGCATGGAGCAACTGGGGGATCCTCAAGGTTGTTCTGCGGAAGGTAACTTAGCAACTTTCTGATAAGCATGATGCCCTCCTCCTCGGAGTCGGATACAAAGTGAGCCACACCCGATTTAGATGCATGCACATCGGCACCACCCAGCTGATCGGCAGTTACCGTTTCACCGGTTACGGTTTTCACCACCTTAGGGCCAGTTACAAACATGTAGCTGGTGTTGCGGCTCATAATAATGAAATCGGTAAGTGCTGGTGAGTATACTGCACCCCCTGCGCAAGGCCCAAAAATTGCAGATATCTGTGGAATAACACCAGAGGCAAGAATGTTACGCTGGAAAATCTCGGCATAACCACCCAAACTCTTCACACCTTCCTGAATACGTGCTCCACCGCTATCGTTGATCCCAATTACCGGAGCACCAACCTTCATGGCCATATCCATAATCTTGCATATCTTAGCGGCAAACATCTCCGAAAGTGAGCCCCCAAACACGGTGAAGTCCTGTGAGAAAACGTACACCAACCGGCCATCGATCGTGCCATATCCAGTAACAACGCCATCGGATAGGTATGTCTCCTTCTCCAATCCAAAGTCGATGCAACGGTGCGATACGAACATATCGAACTCTTCGAAACTGCCCTCATCAAGCAGCATATCGATGCGCTCGCGGGCAGTAAATTTTCCCTTTTGATGCTGGGCTGCAATGCGTTTCTCGCCTCCTCCGAGCTTCGCTCTCTCGCGCAGCTCAATTAGCTCCTGAATCTTTTGCTCCTGGGTCTTAGTCATTTTAACTAGTATTTTGAAAGTATTATCAATGTTGTAGATTACTTGTTCTTATTTTCGCACAGCTCGGTAAGCACACCAAAGGTTGACTTTGGATGAAGGAATGCAATATCGAGCCCCTCGGCGCCCTTGCGAGGTGATTTATCAATCAGGTTAACCCCTTTTTCCTCTGCAGTTTGAAGCTGATCCTCAATCTTGTCAACTGCATAAGCAATGTGATGTACACCTTCCCCTTTTTTCTCAATAAACTTACCAATTGGTCCCTCGGGATCGGTTGACTCTAGCAGCTCAATCTTTGTTTGGCCAACCATGAAGAAGGCGGTTTTCACTTTTTGTTCCTTAACCTCTTCAACGTTATAGCACTTAAGCCCGAATACGTTTTCGTAAAACGGAATGGCTTCGTCTAAACTCTTTACGGCAATGCCAATGTGTTCAATGTGAGTAATCTTCATAGCTTGTGGGGGTTTAGTATTTAGTAGGTACAAAAGTACTAGGTAACGATCTAATTCGGGTAAGATAAAAATCAGTTTTTGAGCATATAACCACTTGTTGTGCAACATATTTTGTGTGCATGTTCAATTTTTAAAAGTGGTGTAGCCCACCAATTTTTGATACTTTTGCAAAGTATTAATTTTGAAAAAATATGAGCTGGCAAGAACGTACTCAGCTACTGATAGGCGTGGACGCAATTAACTCACTAAAAAGCAAACACATCCTTGTTGTTGGTTTAGGAGGTGTAGGTGCCTACGCTGCCGAGCAAATTTGCCGCGCCGGGGTGGGCGAAATGACCATTGTGGATGGAGATACATTAAACCCTAGCAACCGAAACCGGCAGCTACCTGCCCTGGTAAGCACAACCGGCAAGCCAAAGGCTCAAGTTGTTGGCAATAGGCTAATGGATATAAACCCGGAGCTCAGGCTGCATATCATACAAGAGTACATCCGCGATGATAGGATGATTGAGATTCTGGAGACAAAATTCGATTACGTGGTGGATGCCATCGATACGCTTTCGCCAAAAATCTTTCTGATATATCACTCCCTGCAAAAGGGGCTTAGGCTGGTTAGCTCCATGGGGAGTGGAGGAAAACTCGATCCGACAAAAGTTGAGATTGCAGATTTCTCCAAATCGCGCATTTGCCCACTGGCCAGAGTACTGCGCAAACGGTTGGGGCGACTTGGTGTTAGGGAAGGTTTTCAGGTGGTATTCTCCACCGAAGAGGTGCCTGAGCACGCCATGACTCCCTGCGAGGGCGAGCCCAATAAAAAAACCACCATTGGCACCATCTCGTACATGCCTCCGCTATTTGGATGTTTAATGGCCTCGGTGGTGATTAGGGGGTTAATAGAAGGATGAAGAACCTATTGCAACCCTACGGGGTGCTAATTGTAATATACGATAATATCCTATATCGATATCTCAACCCTAAGGGGTGGCAAATTATTCTTGTTTCACGATAATTATCAGCTGAATATTGCAATCGTGTGTAAGGGAACTTCAACAAATTTAATTCTTCATAGGCATATAATCCCTTTGAATATTTTTGCCCCAGCGGGGCAACATAGCGATTGAACGATGGAACAAAAAGGGATCAGCACCCCTGCCTAACTGCCGAAGGCAGGCAGGCTGTAGGGGTGCGATAATAAACCCAAATAATAATTGAAGAACCTATTGCACCTCTACGGGGTGCTCCTGGGTATACGAAAATTCACTGTTCTATCGCTATTGCACCTCTACGAGGCGTTGAAAATGTTCTGTGGTAATGGAGACCGTTATAGCGCTACGAGGCGCTAGTTATAATAAATAGTCTGGGCACAACTTAAAGTCGCACCCGGACTATTGTCATATAAGAAAAAAAACTAATCTTTCAACCACTTATCCAACCACCCTTTAAACTCCCGTTGCCAAAGGATACCGTTTTGTGGTTTTAGCACCCAGTGGTTCTCGTCGGGGAAGAAAAGGAATTTACTTGGCACACCAAGCATTTGTGCCGTGTTAAATGCTGCCATCCCTTGGGTATAAGGAATTCGGAAATCCTTTCCGCCGTGGATAACTAAAATTGGCGTATCCCAATTCTTTACGTAGTTATGGGCACTATGCTTGTAGCTGTTCATGGCCACCTTGTTATCGGTTTCCCATGGCGCACCGCCCATCTCCCACTGATCGAAAAACATCTCCTCGGTGGTCATATACTCCATCTCGGAATGGAACACGCCGCAATGCGAGATAAACGCTTTGAATCGCTTATCGTGATTACCTGCCAACCAGAATACGGTGTAACCACCGTAGCTTGCGCCCACGGCTCCTAGCCGGGTTTCGTCAACCCAAGGTTCCTGCTTTACCTCATCGATAGCCGCCAGCAGATCGCGCATCTCCTGCCCTCCGTGATCCTTGCTGATCTCATCGGTCCAGGCCTGACCAAAGGTAAGCGAGCCGCGGCGCGCTGGAGCAACCACAACGTACCCATTGGATGCCATGATGGAGAAATTCCAACGGTAGCTCCAGAACTGGCTAACTGGACTTTGCGGACCTCCCTCGCAGTATAAAATGGCTGGATACTTTTGATTCTCATCGAAATTAGGTGGGAGAACCACCCAGGTGTGAACCATCTTGCCATCGCTCGATTTGATCCAACGTCGCTCAACCGTTGGCATGGTTAGCTGACTAAGAATATGATTATTGATTGCAGATATCTGCTTTTGCTCGCCACTGGTTGGATCGATGCTGAAAATCTCGGCTGGTGATACCATTGATACCCTATCGCCAATAAGCATATCGCCAGCAATGGCAAGGGAATGGTAGTCGTGAAGTCCCTCTGTTATGGCTGTAATCTCGCGTGTATCTATATCCATCCTGTAAATTTGATGTGTAGCCTCAACACCTGCAACGAAATAGATAGCCTTGCCATCGGGTGTCCACTGAATATTCGAGGGTGAGTGATCGAAATGGGGGGTTAGGTAAGTTTTTTCGCCCGACTCCATATCCATCATAAATACCCGCTCTTTATCGGCCTCAAAACCGGCACGCTCCATCGATAGCCAAATCATTCTATCGCCGCTAGGCGAAAAGGTTGGCTGCCAGTCGTAGCCCATCATCCCCTCGGTAAGGTTTTTGGTTTCGGCCTTCTCAACACTATAAAGGTAGATATCGGAATTTGTGCTAAAGGAGTACTCCTTGCCGGTTAGCTTCTTGCAGGTGTAAGCAATGGCCTTTCCGCATGGAGTCCAAGCAATCTCCTCCATCCCGCCAAAGGGTTTTAGGGGCGAGTCGTAGGGCTCATTGGGCATAATATCAACAGGATTCAGCACCTTGTCACCCGTAAAATCAGCAATAAAGATATGGCTGTAGTAGCCATCCTCCCAGGTATCCCAGTGGCGGTACATCAAATCTTCGTACATCATGCCGCTGGCCTTGGGCAGGTCGGGGTAAATATCCTCAGTAGATTTATCAACCTTCACCTCGCTGATGAAAAGGATTTTATCGCCTGTGGGCGAAATGGCAAAGCCGTTGATATCCCCATCAAAATCTGAAACCTTTTTGCGGTTTTTGCCCTCTGTATCCATAGTCCAAATCTGTGCAACATCTCCCTCGGTGGATATAAATGCTATGGTTTGGTTATTAACCCAGGCCAGGTTAAACTCGTGGGCAGCAGTTTGGGTAATTTGGGTTTTGTTGGTGCCATCGGCATTCATCACAAACACCTCGCTATTGCTGCGGTTCTGCTCAATGGAGTAGAACGAAACGGTGTAGGCAATCTTTTCGCCATTGGGCGACACGGCCACCTCGCCCAGTCGGCCAAACGACCAGAGCACCTCGGGGGTTAGCAATCCATTCTCGACCGTTATGTTAGCGGGTCCAATAATTGGCTCGGTTGATTTTTGGCTGGTATTGCACGACGATGCCAACAGCAAAACCAACATCAACCATAGATGTATTTTTCTCATAGTAAGTTGAATTAGGAAAGTTTTGCTAAAGGTATGAATTGTAGGAGTAACGAACAATGATAATTGGTAGGTGATTTTTTCGGGGGGGGAGAGAGATTGAGAAAACACAGAGGCACGGAGTCACAGAGAAAAAATTACCTCTGTGTCTCTGTGTCCCCGCCTGCCAGCGGGCAGGTCTGTGTTGAAAAACAATAAACGAATCTACTTTTTCACATCGTAAAAGCACCGAACTGGGGAGTGAAGTACACCCTCGGCAACGAGTTTTTTGATGTTTTTGTCAACCTCTTTCTTATCGATTCCAGTGGCCTCGGCCACCTCGCCAGCTTTCATTGGCTTGCCAGCCTTTTTGATTGTCTCTAGGACTTTATCTTTTGGATCCATGGTGAAATGTTTAATGTTTAATGAATAATGACAAATGGTTTTTGCAAATATAAAAACTAATGGCAATCGCCATGGCAGGCGCAGGTAAAATTTCCTTTACGTGCTTTCTCAAACGCCTCGCGCCCCTCGGTAAAGGCAAACCAGGCTATCCCCAGCGATCCCAAATTATCGACCCAACCTATTCCCGTAAGTTCATACAGCAGACTTGAAGCCAACAGCACAAACGAAAGGTAAAAACAGGTCTTGGTGCAGTTAGCATCGGCAATAATGGCTGCAGAGTTGAGCTTACGACCAACATTTAGTTTTGCGCGCATCAAGAACCACATGGTTAGTATTGATACCGAGGAGACAATTATGCCCACAGCTGTAGTCTCTGGCTCTTCGCCAGTGTAAAAGTTGACTGCAACGCCAGCTATGAGCCCTAGGGTTAGTAAATAAAATGCTGTACCAGTAATTCTAAGGGCATTCTTCTCGAATATATCGGGGGTATCGGCCTGCGACTTACGCATCCTAAGCACCATATGCAGAATTCCAAATGCCGATATCATCTCTACAAAGCTATCGACCCCAAAGCCAAGGAGCACGAGCGTATCGTCGCTAATGCCAAAGAAAACAGACACTAAACCCTCTACGAGATTGTAGATAAGTGTTACTATGGTTAGGATAAGAGCCAGCTGAATGAGCTTTTTTCGTTGCATTACTCTAGATTTTTCACTTTCAAACACCCAACCACAAAGTTTGTTTAAGATCATTAATGGTTTTTAATATATGAACCCAAATAGCCACAAGGGTATTTGATTGCCATACCCAGTCTCAATGCCATCAACGGCTAGGTAAGCATTCTCTACCCCCTGAATTTGTTTCTGACTTTTTTTTTTACCCCCAACTTCAAAGGTGTAGCGACCATCAATCAAAAAATCGCCTTTTGGCGTGTAGCTAACCCCGTGCTTTGCGCTTAGGGTATTGTAGAAAAAAGTTTCTCGCAAATTACCAATGTTTGATGAATTATTTGCTAATGCAAACATAAGGTTGGTGTTGTGCAAATAAATTTTATCGGGTTTTGTTAATCGACTTATACCTTTGCTATCAGAATACAACATACTTATAAGCAGGGCGTCGTTGAGATAATGAAGATAATCCTTTAGGGTATTCTTTGATATTCCAATCCTTTCGCTGAGTTTCTCAATATTTGGCTTAAACGGAACGCTCTCGGATATAACATAAAGTAATTGCTTCAATTTGTTTATGTTACTATAACTAACTCCAGAAATATAGGGTAAATCGCTTTCAAGTACCTGGAGAATTACCCCATTCAACTTGTGATGATAATTATCAATCCCCTCTAAAAAAAACGGGTAGTATCCGTGGTTGATGTACTGATTAAACCATTTTATGGGTTTTGTTTCTTTCCAAATTTGCTTGGCAACCGATTCATGGTTAGCCAATATCTCATCCAATGAAATTGGAGCTAAATTTAACTTTGTAGAAAAGTTAATAAACTCTCTTAGCGACAACCCTGGCAAATTGTAAACCACACTTCGTCTCGATAAATCACTTCGTCCCTTTGCAAGATGAAGAAGAGATGAGCCGGTATAAACTACTTTTAAATCAGGAAAAATATCGTAAATATTTTTCAATTCCAACGACCAATTGGGGTAATGATGAACCTCGTCGATCAGTAAAACTTTACCCCCGTTTTTGTAAAACTCATCGGCAAAATTGAGTAAACTATTCTCGGTGAAGTATAGATTATCGAGGCTTATATAAACAAAAGTCTCTTTTTTTAGCAACGTTTTTGCGTACTGCAACAGCAGGGTGGTTTTACCAACTCCCCTACTCCCCTTAATTCCAATTAGCCTTTCGTTCTGCTTTAGCCACTCAATTTGAGGTCGAATATTGGCTACTTTAACCATTTCAACCGCCCTTGCGGAAAAATCATACATTGAACTCATACCAAATCAGTTTGTGTGTTGACCAAATATAGTAAATTATCGGTCAGCGTACAAATCGTTTGTGAATTAAAACCTACAAAAAGATTAAAAAACCTACAGCTCAAACCTATGCAGCTCGGCATAGCGCTTGGCATACTGCAGCTCCAGCTCAAAAACCTTATCGATAATCTCGTAAAGGAATGTTACCTCGTTAAAAAAATCGATTACCGAAACCTCACCAGCCTCAAGGGCACGCTGGATTAGCTCCAAGTTATTGTTGCTCGTTAGGGCTTTCTGTAGCTCATCGAGCTGCGATTTGATACTCAGCGTTTGCTGGTACAGCGCCTCAAACTCCAACTCGAGCATTACCCGCTGGCTATGGGCTTGGGCCTGCGATGTATTCAGTTTTATGGCTGCAGCTCTACGATTTCCAGAGTTTCCCCATAAAGGTATGGAAAGGCCAGCCTTGAAACCGGTAAAATGCTCCGCATCGGTTTGCTCCGACTGGTAGCCAATATTTAGCTCGGGTAATCCCTGATGCGCTACCAGCCGCTTGTTCTGCTCGGCCATTGCCACCATTTGTTGGCTTGCTACAAAGCGAGGATCGGACTGAACAAACTGGTTGAAAACGGTCTCCCTTTCGTCCAGCGGCAAAAGCAAAAGCAGCGAGTCGGTCACAGCCAGCTCTTGCCCGCCATTAAGCAGCACAATTTTGCGATGCAAAATATTTTTTTGTGATCTCATATTGCTGGCGTTCTGCGTTGCCTCAACCAATCGTAACCGCGCATTATTCAAATCCATTGCGGTTGCCTGGCCAGCATCAACCTTTTTTTTGATGATGAGTAGTATATTGCTGGACAACTCTTCGCGCTCACTCAACTCGGCAAGCATTCGCTTTGCTTGTATATACTCCAGAATAATGTGCTTGGCTTGCAGCAAAACCTCCTGCCTTGCTGCGCTGAAACTCACATCGGCAAGCTTGTCGTTGGTTTTGGCCAGCTGATTGCGCTTGGCATACACCGTGGGAAACTCGAAATTCTGGCTAACGCCCCAGGCGTACTTTACACCAGCACCCTCAACAGCAGGAAATCGGCCACCCTCAATGGTTGGGTTTGGGGGTAACAGGTTAGTTCGAGCCTCGGCCTTTTGGTAATCCATTTGAGCTTTAAGCGCAGCAATGGTTGGGTTGTTCTCTTCAATAGAAGTAAGAGCGGTGTTAACATTATCTTGACTTTTCACCTGAAATTCACCGAAAAGAATAAGCAGTAGAATGATATACTTAGCTGTTTTCATTGTAGTTCTCCTTCCTTTTGTTTAACCCCATATGCTTTGAGGCGATAAAGTAAATTGCCGGAACAATATAGATGTTTAGCAAGGTAGATGTTAATAGCCCTCCAAGAATCACCTTTGCCATAGGCGACTGTATCTCGTTCCCCGGGAGGTCCCCCTGCACTGCCAGCGGAATTAGCGCAAGCGCAGCCGTTAATGCTGTCATAAGAATTGGGTTTAACCTATCGGCTGATCCTAAAATAATTGTATCGTTTAACGATGTTCCTAGTTCATGCAAATGCTGATACCTGGAAATTAACAGAATTCCATTTCGTGTGGCAATTCCAAATAGGGTTATGAATCCAATGATTGCTGGAATGCTAAGTATCCCCGATGAGAAATAAATTGAGAACACTCCCCCGATTAAGGCCAAAGGAAGGTTTAAAAGTATAATCCCGGCCAACTTAAAATCCTTAAACTCTTGGAAGAGCAGCATAAAAATTATGAAGATGGCTAGGATTGATGTGATAATTAGCGTTTGTGAGGCCTTGGCCTCACTCTCGAACTGCCCACCGTACTCAACCCAGAATCCTTCTGGCAGGGTGATGTTCTGCGAGACTTGATCCTGAATCTGATCAACTACGCCTCGTAAATCGCCCCCCGATACGTTGGCTGAGATAACAATCTTGCGCTGTACATTCTCCCGGCTTATTGAGCTTGGTCCCGATACCGAAACCACTTCGGCAACCTGTTCTAAAGGAACTTTCTTGCCATCGTGGGTATCAATAAGTGCCGCTCTAATCCCTTCGATGCTCTGGGTGTAATCATCCTTAAGTTTCAAAACTAGGTCGAATCTTCGTTGCCCTTCGTAAATATCGGCCAGCTTTTCACCACCAAAAGCTATATCAATAAAATGGTTAAACTCGTTCACCGTTATTCCGTATGCGGCAAGCATGTCTCTGTTCGCTCTGATTTGAATTTGAGGTGTTTCCACCTGCTGCTCCACGTTGATATCAACCAAACCCTCAATATCAGCAATGGCACTTTTTATCTCGTTACCAACTGTGAACATTCGGTTAAGGTCGGTGCCAAAAAGCTTAATAGCGATATTTGCTCTTGTACCCGAGAGCATATGGTCAATTCTATGGCCTAGGGGTTGCCCCACAGTTACGGCAATCCCAGGTATTCCAGCAAGTGTGGTTCGAACATCGTGGAGGAATTCCTGCCGATCTCTTTCATCCAGCGTAAAGTTCACATCTATCTCGGCACTATTGGTGGTTTGCGAGTGCTCATCGAGTTCACCCATACCCGTTCTGCGGGCAGTAGTTTTGATCTCGGGTATTTGAAGCAGCTCTGTTTCTACCAGGTTACCAATCCTATTGCTTTCCTCGAGGGATGTCCCGGGTTGGGTGACCACCGAAAGGGTTAACGACCCCTCGTTGAACTCGGGTAGGAAGCTGCGGCCCATCTGTGTGAATAGAAAAAGCGATGAAAGGAAAAGCAATAGGGTAAAAGAAAGTACTACTTTCTTATGCCTCAACGACCAAATCAACGATTTCTCGTACATTCCTGTGATTTTTCTCACCAACCACTTCTCCTTCGCGTTGCGAGCAAGGAATTTTTCGTTGGTAAGCATCATTTTGGCAAGAAGAGGCGTAAGGGTCATTGCAACAATAAGCGACACAAAAAGGGAGACAATGAATGCAATTCCAAGTGGCTGTAACATTCGTCCCTCCATTCCCGAAAGAAAAAATAGCGGAAGAAATGCAACCATGATGATGAGCGTAGCATTTAAAATGGATGCTCTGATCTCCTTTGATGCTTCGAACACAACGCTAAAGGCCGATTTGCGTTCCTGCTTACTCAACAACCTGTTTTGCCGCAGCCGTTTGTAAATATTTTCCACATCAATAATTGAGTCGTCAACCAGGGAACCTATGGCAATGGCCATTCCTCCTAAACTCATGGTGTTGATGTTGAGGCCAAGTAGCTTCATCACAATGATTGCACCAAGAAGAGAAAGTGGAATAGCCAGCAATGAGATTATGGTAGTGCGAAAACTTCCAAGGAAAAGGAATAGGATGATAACCACAAAGATTGCCCCTTCAATGAGAGCTCTCTGCACATTTTGTACCGAGGTCTCAATAAAATCGGCTTGTCGGAATATTTTTGTATCCAAGACAACATCTGGAGGGAGTGTCTTTTGAATTTCCGCAAGATTTGCCTCAATTCGCTGAGTTAGCTCAAGCGTATTGGTATTTGGCTGTTTTGAAACGGAGATAATAATTGCAGGTTCAGCATTTCCCGATGCGTAGCCCATTTTTACGGCAGCACCAATCACCACATCTGCCACATCTCTAACCCTAACGGGTTTGTCGTTTTGCGATTTAATGTATGATGAGGCTAACTCCTCCACATCGTATGTGCGAGCAATCCCTCTAACGGCGTACTCGTTGCCATACTCCCTAACGGGGCTGCCCGATGAGTTCTGACTTATCCCCCTGCAAACCTCGGCCAGCTCATCCATGGTAACATTGTAGTATTTCATGAGCATCGGATTGGCCAAAACCTGATACTGCTTGTAGTCGCCACCAATGATGGTTACCTGCGATACTCCACCCGTGGCTAATAGCTGTGGTTTGACATTCCACTCGGCAAAGGTTCGCAGCTCCATCATACTGGTGCTATCGGCCTGAATCCCAATAAAAAATATCTCACCCATAACGCTCGACTGCGGTGCAAGGGTTGGCTGACCGACACCAAAAGGCATTTGTGAGGTTACGTTGATTAGCTTTTCGCTAACAATTTGGCGAGCTCGAAAAATATCGGTTCCCCAGTCGAATTCAACCCACACAAACGAAAAACCTTGCGACGAAACAGAACGAACCCTGCGAACATCGGTTGCGCCGTTTACGGCGGTCTCTATTGGGAATGTTACCAATCGCTCAACCTCCTCCGATGCCATTCCGTGGGCATCGGTCATAACCACAACCGTTGGTGCGGTAAGGTCGGGGAACACGTCCACATCCATATTAATTGCGGTTCTTGTTCCCACAACAATTAGTATTACTGAACACAGAAGCACGAAGTACTTATTGTTCAGCGAGAATTTTATGATATTATCTAACATTACATCTCGTTTTAATGAACATGACCAGAATGTGGATCGAGCGCACCCGCAGCTTGGGCTAGCTTAACAAGCATGGCCCCTTTTGAAACTATCCGATCGCCTGGCGATAACCCATCAAGAATCTCGGTTTTGAACCCATCGGTTGCCCCAATTTTCACCTCTTTCTTCTCGAAAAGCTCGGGTGTGATTTGCACAAAAACGAAGAAAAAGCCCTGCTCCTCGAGCAATGCTGTATTGGGAACTGTGATAGCATTAGAATTTGAAAGTGTCTTTAGGTAGATCTCAACGAAACTACCTGGAACAAAATCAGCCTTATTGTCAATTTGAATGAGAAGGGGAATTAAAAAATTATCTGGGTTAACCGATCTGCCATATGACAAAACCTTGCCGTTGAGCTGTTTAGCAGAGTACGTTTCTCCGTTATGCAGCGTTTTAATGCTTGCCGAGGCAATTGCTCCCAATAGCGGAGCATACTTTTGTTGTACATCAGCTTTTATAAGTAAACTACGGTTTTGTGAGATGATAAGTATTGGCTGACCAGCCTGAACGTACTGCCCATTTTGTGCAAAAACCTGCTTTACAAACCCATTAAAAGGAGACACAACACGCTGACCATCGGAGCTGAAATGCGTACTCATATTATCAAAAAGAGCCTTTGCGTTATTGTACTCATTTTTTGCAGCCAGTAATTCTTTTTCAGGAATAATTTTATCCTTGAACAGCTCTGTCATCCTTTCAAAATCTGCCTTCGTTTTCTCGTAGTTATTCTTTGCCTCAGCAAATTTTACGTTCCAGCTATTCTCAGCCATTCCACTTCCTAATATTGTTAGCAATTGTTGATTTTTACTCACCCTTGTTCCCTCAAACAATCCCTCCTCCATAATGCTCACCATTCCATTTGTTCTGGCTGTGATTATTACCTCATCACCCTGAGTAGGTTGAATTTGTGCAACGGTTTTGATTGTTTGTCCGAAGGGTTCAACAAGTGGATTTTCGGTTGCAAAATCGATTTTCCACGACTGCTCCTTTGTAAAGCCAATGGCATTGGTTTGGTGTGGTGCCTGAGCTTCGGCCTCGTGAATGGCGGTGTGCCCATCGTGTGATACACGAATCCCCTTTACCTCAAGTTGATGCTTGGCACCACATGTCTCAACATCAACTAAAACTTTCCCTAATCCTGCTACTTCTGGAGTTAAGTTAAAAAGATAAATTCCAGGTCGTTGAGGCTTTTCAGCGGTTTGTCGAATGCCGTTAGTACCAACAACGATACTAAAAGTAACCCTTCCATCCTGTAAAGGTTTGAAATTTTCAAGATGTGTTAAGTGTACCAGGATAGATGAGCTTTCACCAACCACAAATGGATCGGCCTCGGCAAACAGTTCGAATTTATCGCTGTAACCGGTTATAAGCACTTTCACATCTTCGTGCTCATGATCGTGCTCCGATTCTACATCAGCAGAGTGAGTACCACAACCCAAAAGGGCAATGGCAAGGCCAATGATTAGTATAAAAATGTAATTTTTCATTTTCGAAGAAGTTAACTGATTAGTGCTTGTGTGTAGTTCCATCGGCATGCTTATGCTCATGATGGGTCTCAGGCTCCTCGACTTTATGATTATGGGTAGAGTCAGCCTCAACGGTAAACGACTCCTGCTTATACATTTGCTTGTCTGAGCTAGAATCGTGACTATGTGTACACTCATCAGTGTGATTGTGAGTTTCGGATTTTTGAGTTGAACCACCACAAGCGGTTAGTATGGATATACTTAGGGCGAGAAATGCAAATTGAATAATTTTCATAGTTAAAAATATTATGGTGTAAGCAATTGAGTACAGAATATGCACACAGCTGATTAAAAGCCAGCGGTGCAAAATGGTTGGAAATAGTGAGTTGGATTGTTACTTAGGCTAGAGGGGGACCTCGGAACAAAAAAAACTGAAAATAATCCGTTTCAATAAAAACGGATTGGGGAATATGAATTAGCGTTTTGGATAGTGCAAATACACGATACTGCTCGGCACAATGCTCGCAGGCGTCGAAATGGAAGTCGGAATGGCTGCGCCTTATTTCCTGCGAATGAACCTGAATTTGAGGCCTGTGATTCTCGACCTTAATGTTTTGGAGGATTGTGCATGGCTGCACATCGTTATCCTCGGCATCGGTGTGCTCATGGGAGTGGCAACAAGTTTGCACCTCGCCAGCTGTACCGTGGTGATGATGCGGTACGGCCTCGTGCAGCATCAGCCCGCTAAGGATAAGTAGTGCGGTTAGCTTTACCAGTATTTTTGCCATCTGCCTCATGGGGCAAAGATATGAAAAACTTAATATGCAAGCACTACCAATTTATGGGGATTTTGGTTGATGGTTGTCAGCCTCTAAAACCATAGTTTTACCGGAAACGTTAGATATTAAACCCTAAACCACTAGGGTACAAAGGGGATGTATACAAGCGAAAAAAAACACCCAGACAGGAAAATTCGCTGCATAGAGACAAAAGATTGAAAATTATTGCCCACGTACAAAACAGCCCATTTGCAAACCGCACAAACCGACACACGACCAAAGTTTGCAAAAGGGCTGTTTTTTCCCACCGATTGTTTATTTTAAAAATTATTTCATATATTTGACCTGTTTTGTACAAGTACATTTTAAGGCAATGACAATTGGACAAAAAATAAGGCAATTAAGAGAAGCAGCAGGAATGAGACAACGGGAACTTGCTGCAACTCTTGCAATTGGAGAAGGCTACCTAAGTAAGGTTGAAAATAACCAAAAACAATTGAAAAGGGAATCTTTGCAGATAATTAGTACTATTTTCAATGTACCTTTAAAAGAATTAGAAACTCTATGGGTCGCTAACAAATTATATGGTATAATTGAAAAGGAAAATGTTGGAATAGAAGCTTTGAAAGTAGCAGAAGAACAATTAATATACTTTAGAAATAACGAAAATGGAAATTGATAAGGACATAAGGTATTCAAAGAAAAAACTGCTTGAATATTTTCGAGACAGGTCTAGTGAATTTATTGCCGAGGTTGATAGTGAATTTGGTAAAACCCAATACAAACAAAAGGTGAAGAATTTAAACACCCTGCTTGTTAAAGCGAAAACAACATTAATTGAAATAACAGAACAAAAAGCAAAAAAAGAAAACTGGACAAATGAAGAACTCTTAGAGGGCATTCTGATGATTACTTACTGTAATTATGTTGTAATGCTTGAAATTCGTCACTCTGTTTGGCCATATGAATACATGGCATTTTCTCGCAGAATTGGTGAATTGTGGGAACCATTTTGCAAACTAGCATTTGAATACCCAGTCAATGACATTGAGTTATTTGTGCCACCACTGTTTTCGACTGTTAGACGACAGTTAGCAAAAGAAATAGAAGAATATATTAGCAATTTAAAACTTAATACAGAAGAAAAAGAACAACTACTATTGTACTATAATAAGGTTTGGGGTTTAGTTACATCGGGAGAAATTAAACTCGAACTAGACTTACATTTTAAATATGAAGGTAAGAAATATGTTGTTGATTTTAAGAGTGGCTTTGGTTCAAATGAAAAAGGAAATACTAACAGACTTTTATTAGTTGCGAGTATTTATCACAATCTAGAAGATGGGTACGAACCATTAATATTTGTTAGATCTAATGAAAACAATAATTATTTCACTACTTTAAAAAAATCAGGTATTTGGAAAGCATATAGTGGAGATGAAACCTATTATGAGATAATGAAGTACTCAGGTTATGACATAAAAAATTGGATTAATAGTAACATTACTTGGGATTCTGACTTTAACCCTGTTTTTTCTGAATTTCTAAAAGAGCACAATTTGTCTCAATATTTAACTTGGTAGTATGAAAACTGAAACTAGAGTATATCAAGCCTATTACACTAAATCTGAGCCTATTGTGAATTATATGCTCTCCCTTTTAGATTTAAAAGGTTCAGAAAAAATACTGGAACCTTGTGCAGGGGATGGTGTATTCATAGACCCAATTATTAATCTTTTTCCAAATATTCAAATAGATGCTCTAGAATTGAATGAGATTTCTTATACAAATTTATTAACCAAATATGCTCATAAGAATAATATCAAAATAAAAAAAACTGATACGCTTGTTGACAATGAACTTCATTTTTTATGCTCAATGGGTGGTGGATACGATGCTGTAATTGCAAATCCACCTTATGGTGCTTGGCGCAAACCAGAGGAAAGGAAAAAACTTAAAAAAAGTTATAACGGTTTTTATGCTAAAGAAAGTTATTCTCTTTTTTTATTCAGATGTATTGAGGCATTAAAAGAGGGTGGTAAATTATCATTTATTATACCTGATACTTACCTTAATCTTCATATGCATAAAGACATTCGTAAATATATTCTCACTCATTCAAAAATTAAAGAAATTTCATTATTCCCCTCTTCATTCTTCCCAGGTGTAAATTTTGGTTATGCAAATCTTTCAATAATCGCTCTTGAGAAATGTAATATTTTAAAAACAAACCTTGAAAATGAATTTTATATCTTCAAAGGTTATCAAACAGTTGAAGAATTAGGTAATAAAATATCAAATAATATTTTAAAAATAAAATTAAACCAGTCTGATGTACTCTCCTCAAGTGATTTTGCTTTTATAACAAATGGGAATAAAAAAATTATTGATTGTATTAATTCTGCCAAAGAAACAATTGGAGGTGTATGTAGTTGTGTTACTGGTTTTTATTCAGGGAATGATAAGGATTTCTTAAAAGTAAAGGATAAAAGCATTAGGAATTCGAAGAATTATGAAGTTGCAAACCTTGATTTAGTAGAATTTAATTGTGATTCTAATCATATAAATGGTGTTGTCGGGGATAAAACTTTTGTTCCAATAGTAAAAGGGGGCAACCAAAAGTATTATAAACCTGATAATTGGTTTATGCTGTGGTCTGTTGAACAGGTTAATTTTTACAAAGCCAATAAAAAAGCACGTTTTCAAAATTCAAACTACTATTTTAGAAAAGGTATAGCTGTACCTATGGTTAGTTCCACATCAATTACAGCTTCTCTTATTGAAAATAGATTATTCGACCAATCAATTGTAGGTATTTTTCCCAATGATGAGTCGTATCTTTATTATTTGTTAGCCTTTTTCAATTCCCCAACCTGCAACAAACTAATTAGGACAATTAACTCATCAACTAATAATTCTTCAAATTATATAAAAAAGATACCCTTCATAAAACCCAATCAAATTGTTTTAAATGACATAAACAACCGCATTAACAAAATATTAATTCAGTGTAAAACAAAGGGTATTTTTGACATTCAGCTCGAAGAACAAAATAATGATGCAATATATAGTATTTACGATTTCTAGTGCTAACGTTACAGCCACACACATTACTCACTCCTTGTTCTTTCCTTTAGGTGTTCGTGAGCCGCAAACGGGTTGCCAAGTCGCACAAGCCACCCTGCAATCCAAAACTTGGCAAACCTGCCTGACGGCAAGGCAGGAAGTGCGTCTGTTTCCAACGCACGAAAGAAAAGACATTGCAGCAAATTTAACGACAATAAAACGACAGAATATTTAACGCCAGTGCACAACAAGGGGTGTAACCAATTTGGGATGAATAGGTTAGACGTACGGGTCGGCACGCAGGGTGCTTCTTAACGGGGGATAAATCTCAAGCCCTGCGCCCCCAAACTGGTCACACCCCCAGCCGATGGGAAATCGGAAAAATCCACTCATCACCCCACCTTCATAATTCAACATTCGATACTCGATATCCCCCCCTCTGAGGGCGGTATCCAATAGTAATTGCATATAGTTTTACAGCTGAAAAAAATTTAAACGCTAAGGCGCAGGGTCGCGAAGCAGGTTGGATATTAGATGTCAATACTCAAACTTTCTGTTCTTCGACTAGTGGTCAGTGAGCAACTCGGCTGGCGATGTGTACAACCTGTCGAACTGCTTAGGGCAAACTTTTGATTTTATCTAAAAATCAGCACTTACACTTGTTCCTATACCATTATCTATCAGCATATAAAGTACTCCGAATGGGCTCCACTACATCGGTACGCAACGACCATTGCGCAAGCCCTGAAAAGCTAAGGGTAAAAAAGCAATATACCACTGAGGAATATGTGTTCACAAGTTGATTTCACAGCTCTTGGCTTTGGGTTTGCTTAGTAGATAATAATCAAAGTAAATGCCGCTTAAAAGCTTATCCTAAAATTGGCAATGCTGCTACCTATGCGTGGGTCATTGGTCTTAGGAATTAGGTTGGCATTAGCTGCTCCTAAAACTCCCATTGGGTTAATCTGAAAGCTAAAGTTTGAGGCTTGAGAGGTCTTATCCTTTCTGGTTTCTCGAAGCACCCAGTCGGATAGGAAAAACCCGCCAGTAGCTCCCAGTGCAGCTAGCCAAAGGAAACCTGTTTCCTCAGCCTCGACTAGAATACCACATCCAGCACCTATTAATGCCCCGGCAAACGCACCTATTGGGATTAGGTTTCCCCGCTGGCGAGTGTAATCGTACCCTTTTTGTTTTATAGACACCAAAGGCCAACCACCAGTTGCACCTACGATTAGCATACCAATTATGGCTCTATCGTTGCTAACATCGAGTGTCTCCATAAACACCCCGCAGCGCTCCCAACGCATTGATTATTGTAGAATCGCCGTGGGTAATTGATTGGCTTTTGTATAGGTGATGAGCGGCAAGAAAACCTCCGCATCGCTTACTCAGCGATTTTCGGGCTCTTTATGCCCCGAAAATTTGAAACTATCGCTGAGAAAAACGTAAACTACCATTTTTTTCTACCATAATCCTTCGGGCTCTAAGGCTTCGGCAAAGCCAAAATCCGAAGGATTTTTATTAACAACTAATTTTCTGGTGCTTACATATCATTATGGTAAAGGACTTTTCAACATGTATAAATTATTATTGCTAGCAACCTAAATTAGCTAGAACAATATCGGTATCAGCACTACAGCTGCAACCCGTACTGCTTCATCTTATTGTACAGGGTTTTTCGGTCGATGTTTAGCAATGATGCCGCTTTGCTCTTGTTGTAACGCACCTTCTCGAGGGTCGATAGTATAAGCTCGCGCTCAGCCATCTCCTTAAGATCCTTGAGGTTCTCGGGTTGATGCTGATTGCTTGCAAAATCGTTCTGCTTACGCAGCTTGCTCGACACAATCTCGGGGGGCAAACTTTTGGTACCCACTATACTTCCCTGCTCAACCAGCACAGCTCTGCGTATCACGTTACGCAGCTCACGGATATTGCCGGGCCAGCTGTAGTGGTTAAACACATCCAAAGCTTCAGGGCCAAATCCTTTAATATGCTTGTTAAGCTCGGCATTGGCTTGGGCAAGAAAGTATTCGGCAAACAGTGGTAGGTCCTCGAGCCGTTCACTAAGAGGAGCCACATGTATGGTAAACTCGTTAAGCCTATGGAATAGATCTTCGCGGAACTTTCCCTGCCTAACAGCTTCCTGCAGATCGTCGTTGGTGGCTACAATAATGCGTACATCAACCTTAACCTCACGATTGCTACCAATGGGCTTAATGCGGCGCTCCTGTATGGCGCGTAGCAGGTTTACCTGCACCTCGTACGAGAGGTTGCCTATCTCATCGAGGAAGAGTGTGCCGCCATTGGCCACCTCGAACTGGCCTGTTTTATCGGATATTGCACCGGTAAACGACCCCTTAATATGGCCAAAGAACTCGCTTAGCGCCAAATCCTTCGAGAGCGCACCGCAATCGACAGCCACAAACGGCTTGCCGCTTCGGTGGCTATGGTTGTGTATTCGGCGAGCCACGTACTCCTTGCCCGTGCCGCTATCGCCCTGAATGATAACCGAAAGGTTGGTTGGCGCCACCAGCTCAACGTGTTCTTGCACCAGCTGTGCATTGTCGCTTTGCCCTTGGATAAATTCAGGGGTTTTCTCCTTTACAGATGTTTTATGCTTGGTCTCCTTAACCTCTTTTGTATTGCCCTGCGACAACAAATTTTGAATGGTGAGCGTAATCTCGTCGGGGTTGATGGGCTTGGCCACGTAGTCGAATGCACCAAGTTTAATGGTTTTTACTGCCATGCGGATATCGGCATAACCCGTCATAATTATTACGCCGGCCTCGGGCTTTTGCGATTTGACCTCGCGCAGAATATCGAGCCCCGAACCATCGGGCAGGCGGTAATCGGTAAGGACAATATCAAACTCATCGGCAGCGAATTGCCTAAGCGCCTCGCTTACCGAGAATGCCTCCGATACGCCATGTCCTTTCTTGCTGAGAAAGGTTTTAAGCATAATACAGAAGCTGGAGTCGTCGTCAACTACAAGGATTCTAGCCATTTGCAACCAAGCGTTATTTGTGTTCCCCAACAAGCTAATATAGGAGCTTAATATCAGAAATCAAATACATCCGATGAATTAGCACACCTGCAAATAAATTTGTCGACTTGCTTAACCTTTCTTATGGGTTGGTAATAAAAATAGTTGTAAATTTATGCTGTTAGTGAATATAATCATACATTTTAGCAACAGCGATAAAGCAGCATCGGTGAAGAAAACAATCTTGAGTATCATTCTGGTTTGTGGGCATATACTTAGCTCCTATTCTACCAACACGCACCAACAGCTTGTTTTGGCAAAAGCCGACTCCCTTTTTGATGCGGGTGAGGTGGATGCTGCTCACACCCTTTTGGATGAGTATATCGCTTTAAACTTTAACACACCTACAATCAACTACACATCAATATCTCAGGCATACCTCAGAAAGGGGTTACTTCACCGCTTAGAGGGGGCAAACCACAAGGCAAGTCAGCGTGCCGCTGAGTCGCTAAAGTATGCCCTGCTGGCAAACGACTCGTCGCACATAGCCGATGCCTATCGCGAGCTGGGATACAACCATGTAATTACTGGCAACTACCAAGAGGGTCTGGAGGCATACAGCAATGCCCTTGTGATTGACGAAAAGTTTGATGATAAACAGAACATATCACTTGACATAAACGCCATTGGAAAAATTTACGAGATTTGGCGCCAGTACGACAAGGCACTTGAGTTTTTCTTCAAATCATTAGCTATTGCTCAGGAGAGCAACAATCGGAATCAGGTTGCAATACGCATGGCCTCCATTGCTTCGGTTTATAAATCGCAGCAAAAATTTGACCTTGCGTTGGAGTGGTTAAAAAAATCGCTAGCCCTTGAGGAGGAGCTGGGGAATATTGTTCCCAAAGGTTATCGGCTCGATCAAATTGGAGAGGTGTACACTTTACAAAATCAATTTGCGCTGGCCGAGGAGTACTTGCTTCAGGCACTAGCCATCTTTCGGGAGCACAAGGTATACGTATCGGAGTCGATTGTGCTAAATCATCTTGCTCTAAATCATTTCAAAAAAGGAGATATCCAAACAGCTGTTGACTACTACAACCAAAGCCTTGCCATTGCTCATAGAGTAAGCTTCACGAATATGATTCTTAAGAACTACAGGGAACTTTCGCAGCTCTACGAGCAATCGGGGAACACCTCCAAGGCCTTGGATAACTATAAGCATTATTATACGCTGAAAGACTCAGTATATAACGAACGAGCTCAAAAACAGCTGATGGATTTTCAAGCTAAGTACGAAACTGAACAAAAGGAGAAGGAGCTGGCCCTGCTAAATCAAGAAAAAATTGAACAGGAGCTTAGGCTAAACCAAGCCAATCTGCAGAAATACCTAATGATAGGCTTTTCGATAGTATTGATCATCCTTTTAGGATCGCTCCTCAGCCGATTTTACACCAAAAAGAGAACCCAACGGCAGCTAACCGAAATTAACGCAAGGCTTAACGAGCTAAACCACTCCAAGGATAAACTCTTTTCGGTAGTGGCCCATGATTTAAGGAACTCCATTGCGGGGTTTTCAACCATTGTGGAAACGCTAAACAGCCGGTACGACAGTATATCAGCCGATAACATTAAGCACTACCTAGGTGAACTTGCCCAGTCGGCCAACGCGCTTAAAGGGATGCTTAAAAATCTTTTGGAGTGGGCTCGGTCGCAGCAAAACAATATTCCCGTGAGGCTGAAACCAATTGTAATTTGCGAGGTTGTTGACGAGGTTGTGGCTCAGGCAATACCTATGGCAAAGCTGAAGGGAATAACCATTACAAAGCAAGTTGCTAGTAGCTTCAACCTAGAGGCGGATTACAATATTTTGGAAACCACTCTACGTAACCTTCTGTCCAACGCCTTGAAGTATAGCAAAAGTGGTAGCACTGTCGAAATATCGGCAAAGCATCAAAACGAACTGCTTAAGATTATTGTGAGCGACCAAGGTGTGGGCATGACTCCCGATGAGGTGAATACATTGCAAAACACCAAATGCTTTGCACAGGCCAAACCTGGACTTGATGGCGAAAAGGGTTCGGGACTGGGGCTGATGATATGTAAAGATCTTCTCCAAAGAATATCGGGCAGCCTACTGGTAGAGAGTGAACCGGAAAAGGGAAGCCGTTTTATCATTGCATTACCATATACAGCTAATAATGAAAGCTAAAATTGGCATTGTAGACGACCATAGGATAATTCGAGATGGCATAAAAGCACTCCTTCTCGGCGATCCTAACTTTGAGCTGGTGTTTGAAGCCGCCAGTGCCGAGAGCCTAAAAGCAAACATTGGAGACACGCACCCCGACCTTGTTCTGCTCGATATTATTCTACCCGATATTTCTGGCCTCGACTTAATAGCGTTTTTCAAAAACAGCTACAGCTGCAAAGTGCTTATGCTAACTGCCGAGATGGACGAGACCATAGTTTGCGAAGCTGTTAGCAGAGGAGCAGATGGGTTTCTAAACAAGGATTCATCGGGGGAGGAGCTAATCTTTGCCATGAAAACGGTGATGGAGGGAGAGCCCTACTTTGGTCAAAGCCTATCGTCGATTGTTTTCCGAAGCTACAAAAGGAAAATTGATGAGCTAAAATCAATTAAGGCGATGCCCCACATTAGCGATAGAGAAAAGGAGATTATTCACCACCTTAGCAATGGGCTTAGCTTTAAGGAAATTGGGTCGAAGCTGTTTATTAGCCCCCGAACCGTTGAGAACCATAAAAACAACTTGCTCGAAAAGCTTGAGCTTAGAAATTCCATTGAGCTAATAAAGTTTGCCATTAAAAACGATATCGTTTCGCTTGAGTAAGTCCTGCTCCCCTTCTCAATAAACCTATTGAAAACAAGCGATAAGTCAAGCATTTTAACCAATGGGTATTTAAGCCCTTCAAATATTTACACACCCTAATTTAATAAAGGTATATCCCATCTCTCAAGTTTGGGTTTTTACCCTAGATTCCCTCTTACCCCCCCCTCTCATGGGTACCAAACATCACCTTGTCGGCTTGTAACCACAGATTTACAACACCCCCTTCCTAATTCCCCTATTCAAAATGAGGGGTTTCACTCATGGTAATGCGCTCTGGCTCAAAGTACCTTTGGTATACAATTAAAAATTAACCCAAAGTACTAACCAAAAATCAGTACCATGAAAACAATTCAACAAATCCTATCGACCATTCAACGCATTCTTGGAATCTCAAATTCAATCCGCAGCACCACTAGAGGCGTTAAGCGCGAAGCGTCTGCTATGACGAATTCGTCGAAATCCAAAGGCAAAGAGAATGATATTAGCTAATGATGTACTAACCCACTAACTACACTGCAATGATTGACACGAAAAAAACGCTACAAGAGGCCAATGGCTACTTGCGCAATGCCGAGAGAAGCATGTTTAGCGGAAAGAACGATGAGGCTGTGGAGCTACTGAACAAGGCCGATGATATTTGCTCTACAGCAAAGCAGCAAAACCCCGACGACTTTCAGGTGAAATCGCTGATGCAAAAGATAGAAAAGCTACGCAAGGATCTGGAGCGAAAAGGCGTGAGCACTCGACCTAGCGGGAATAATCAACTCCCCTTCGAGGCTCAGGCTCAGCTAAACCGCATTCGCGATCATGTTGTAAAGAAAGAACTTGAATGGGCAAAGCGCGAGCTCGACACCTACTACTCTCGTTTCGCCGGGCCACTAACCGATATCCCCGAAATAAAGGAGCTGACTGAACACATTAAGCTACTTGAACAAGAGGAACGAGCCAACGCGCAGCAAAAAGCCGAGGCCAACAGGGAGATGGAGGTAAAGGCTCAACAAAACGAGGAGCTTTGCAAGCTCTGGGTCGATAGGTTTAAGGGTATCCCCTATTTCGATGGTGCTCCCCAAAACATCCCCGGACTCCTTGAGCATAAGGAGAACTTTGTAAAAGCTCAGGATCTGCTAGCCGAATACAGCAAGGTGGCTTTTGCTAGCCAAGTAACAATTACCCTCGAGAGCATTGTTACCGACACCAAGATGCGAGTTCAACAATTCCCCAGTCGGTTTGCCGAAACCTCCAAACTGCTGGTAGACGAGGTTGGCAAGCAGATTAACGACAGGGTTGAGTTTCTAAACCGCGATGTCGATTGGATTAGCGATAAGAACCAGAAGCCTTACCTAATTGGCAAGAAGGAGATTGATGGGTTTACCCAACAAATAGACGAGCTTAGACCCTTGTTTACCGACTCAACCTCAAGCCTCGAAACGGTACTCAATGCCCTATCAAAGCTTATGGAGATAAACCAGAATCGCCAGTTGGAGCGTAGCAAGCTAACAACCATGAAACCCGAGGCTATTGCAGATCCCGAGGCAGCAGAGCCCAAAGCGGCAGCACTAAATGCACTTAGCAGCTCAAACCCCAACGCTAAGGTGCTTAGGGTAGCCGTTGTTAAACCCTGGGAGAGTAAAAGGGTTGAGGAGTGGGCCGATAGCACCAAAACCCAGTGGATTGTTAAAAACATTAGCGAAACAACGGTGCAGGTGGCGGCGGAGCTACCCGATGGGTCATGCAAGCTGTACACCATGCATGTGGAAAAGGAGGTTGCCCCCAACGGTTCGTTCAGTAATCCTCGAAGCCACATTATGTTCGAAGAGCTAATGGCAAAGGAAAATATTTAGCTTGTTATGACCCAAGAAATAACAATAAACTGGGCAGAGGTTTACGGCTCGCTAAATATTGACTTCCTAAAGCAAACGGGGAAGTGGATGCTAAAGGCAATACTATTGCTTGGTGTGGTGGTGATTCCTTTATCCTTTTTTGCTTTCCCCCATTACCCTGAAGTGGGGATATTTCTATCCGTTGCATTTCTCTTTATTTGCCTGCGAATGGCGTGGCGAGTGGCTAGGCTGAATAAACTGCCAAGAGTTTTGGTAGGACCCGTTACCAAAAAAAGTACGCTTAGCTACAGGAACCGAAAAACCTTTACCCACACTAAAAGGCACTTTGTTAGCATAGCTGCACATGAAGCATTCGAAATCGATTCGGTGGGCAGGGCTCATGATTTGCCTGTTAGCAGCAAACCCAAAAGGTACGAGTGCCCAACCTCAGTCTTCAAAAGCATAAGTGAAAACGAACTGCTAATCGCGGTTATCATGCCACACGACAATTCCGTTGCGCAGGTAATTAAAGCCAACCCTACTAACTAACGATATTGTAAAACCTAAAAAACAAAACGATGAAAGTAATTAAAACCCTTGGGGCCATTGCCCTTGTAATAATGATTGGAATGCCAGCTTCGGCTCAGATTGGGAACCTGAAGGATGTAAAAAAGAAAATCCCTGTAACCACAAAAACCGAGCAAAAGAAGGCCGACGAGAAAGCGACGGAACCCAAACCATCTGCCGCTGCAACACCCGATGCCGCCACTCCTGCTGCAGGTAGCAGCCAAACACTCTACGTTTCGATGACCAATGGCAGCAACCGAAACGATGGTAGCAAGGGCAGCCCCTTTAAGAATATCGACAAGGCCATAAACGTGGCCGAGCCCGGTGCAGAAATTCGCATTGCTGGTGGTGTATACTACGGAACGCTTAACGTTGGCTTTATTGAAAGCAACAAGCCCGTTCGGCTCTACGGCAGCTTCGACGAGGGCTTTGGCAAGCAGGATATTGTGGCACACCCTACCCTTATACAGCCTAACAACGAAAGCGCAAGAACATCGCGCAAGGCTCTGCTTAAGTTCACCAAGGATGTCGAGGGAACTGTAATTGACCATATAGTTTTCGATAGCGGCGAGCGAAATGCCTACAGCCCAAACGATGGGGTTGTTGACGGTGTTGAGGGGGGAAGGCTAATGCTGCCCACCGAAAAGCCAGCCAATATGAACTCAACCGTTGGCGAACCCCTGCTGCAGTTCGTTAGCGCCACCACCGGGGGCGATGTAACCGTGCAGAACTGTGTATTCCTAAATGGAGCCAGCTTTGCGCTTCAGGCTGGGCACCGAAGCGGCTTGTTCACTGTAAAGAATAATGTTTTTGTGGCCAACAAAATGGCCGCCATCGAGATTTATGGCACCTGCGCCCGAACGGGTGGCCCCAACACGCTCACGCTTTGCAGCGATGTGGAAATTGCCAACAACACCATCCTGTTCAGCTGGAGTAGACTAAAAGATTTTCTCGACATGGGCTACGGGGTAAGAATTATGACTGGCTGCCAATACAATATCCACCACAATGTGATTGGCGCCAGCATACTGGCAGGGATCGATCATACTCGCTTTAATAACAACGAGTGGATTAGCATAGACCACAATATCTTCTTTGTAAACAAGGATAAGGATTTGCACTACAGTCCAGCCAGCAATACGCGAATACGAATAGATGCACAAGATTTTGACGACCTGGAGGTAGCCAGCGTTACAGGAAATAAGAATGAGATTCCTGCTGGGCTAAAGGTAAACAAAGCCTACCTCGAAGGCTACCTAGGGGCTCGCTACAGCGAAACCGTTGACTACGACCCCAACTCGCCCGCCAACCAGTGGCGTGCTGCCATGGGTATGAATAAGCAGGGCACAATATCGTCGAGTGCCACCATGTTTGCCAACAAGTACCCCTGGAGAGATGCCCTAAACCTGTTTGGCAATGTGCCTGGTTTTGGTGCCCAAAACCCCTAATTCCTGAACAATAACTTATTATAATATGAAAACAAAAATTATACTTTTTTTAATAGCTTTTATGCCAATGTTATCCAATGGCCAGCCAATCTCAGATGGTTGGTTTGAGGTGGGTAATTCAAACTATAACGCTGAATTTACTGACGTTGTATTCACATCCAATGCCAAGGGTTATGCTATAGGCAAAGCCGGTTCATACCTAACAACCAATGACGGTGGCTTAACCTGGACCGCTTACAATATTGGCATTAATGCCGACTTAAACCGCATTCAATTCTTGAATGAGAATGTTGGCTATATAGGTGCTAGCACTAATTTTGATGAACCAGGCTATATTTTAAAAACCATTGATGGTGGCAACAATTGGAGCATTGTTCATGAATCTCTCGCTCTCGAGTCTCTTGTAGATATGGTATTCATTACAGAGGAGATAGGTTACGTTGCTAACATGAAAAACACTCTACAATATACAATCGATGGGGGTATTTCATGGTCAGAAAAACCTGAATTGTTTGAAATAAATATTCGGAAGCTTCATTTTATTGATCAACTAAATGGGTTTATAATAACAGACATTGGAAAGCTTTATAAAACTATGGATGCTGGAGAAAGCTATCTCGAGATTACTACAACTGGTTTGTATGCTGTAAAAAGTTTAATATTTCTGAACAACAATCTTGGTTACGCATGGGATGCTTGGGGTAATTACACAAAAACTACTGACGGTGGATTAACGTGGCTTGATGATCCATATGAGGAATTGATGAACACAGGAATGTATCAGTACAACGATATATTCGCAGTTTCAGAAACAGAGGTATATGCCTTCCATGATGGTTGCGACATTGCAAAAACATTAAACGGAGGAGTTTCCTGGGAAATTATTTACTCAAACATCCATAACCAAATCACCAAAGTGGCGGTTAAGCCTAACGGCCAATTTGTTGCTGTAGGTCTTGGTGGACTTATTATGACCAGTAATGATATGGCAAACTGGACTGTCAGACAAAAAGGTTATGTAAAAGGCAATGTAAATTCCATTTCAATAGTATCAGAATCTATTGCTTATATAGCCGGAGATTTTTCAACTATTGCTAAAACTTCAAATAATGGTCAAACATGGACAACATATCCTCTTAACCATCCATATCATTTGTACAATTATACTATAAACCATCTTAGTGAAGATATTGGATTTATAGGTAATTCTAGCTATAGGATTATAAAAACAGATGATGGTTGGGAAACAAATACGATGTCTAGTTCAACATCTTATCAAAACAGAGCTATTGTTTTTGTTGATGAGAATACCGGTTTTGCAGCAGGTAATCCTAATGGGGGCGGACTATATAAAACCACAAATCAGGGAGAAACTTGGGAAGCATTATCAACTGGAATTGGAAATTTTTTCTGGTTGGATTTGGTTGCTGTTGGCACCGATACATTGTATGGCATTGCAACTTCACAAAGTTTTCTGAGATCTTTCGATGGGGGTGATACTTGGGAGGAGATAGTTGTTTCTGCTGGAAGTTTTTTCAACCCGGCATCATTGTGTTTTGTTAATGACAGCGTTGGATTTGTCACATCAAAGAATATTGGAACTATTTTAAAAACCATGGATAGGGGTAATACATGGACTCAGGTGTTTTTAACATCACAAGGCATTAACAGAATCCGATTTGTTGATGAAAACACAGGTTATGTTGTTGGCGACAAAGGCTACATGATAAAAACTTCTGACTGTGGCAACAATTGGACACAAGTGATTTCAAGCACTCATCGGAATCTTTACGATATTGCATTTACTGCTAGCGGAATAGCATACGCAGTTGGTCAGGACGGGGTGTTTCTAAGAAAAGCTCCTTCTTTTAACGCTATTTTCAACGTTGTTGACATAAATAACGATCCAATTTCAGATGCGGTTGTTACCTTAAACGGAATACCTTATACAGCAGGGCAATACATTTTGGAAGGTTTGATAGCAGACATCTACACATACAGCGTTACAAAATCGGGTTTTTCAGAAGTTGCCGGAACTTTTACTATTGTTGATCAGGATGAGGTGATTGATGTTACCCTTGAACCCAGCTTTAAGGTTACTTTCTTATCCTACAACAGCTATCAGTTAACCCCAATTTCAGGCGCAGAAGTAACATTGACAGGATACGGCACTCAAACAACCAACACATCAGGTGCTGCTGTATTTAGCAATCTTCTTCCTGAAAATGGTATTAGCTGGACAATTCAAAAAGAACATTATGTGTCTCAAACAGGAACTGTTAACGTTGTGGATACGGATGTAATTCATGAAATTGTTTTGTATGCAGATATTGAAGCCCCTGTTGCTACACAACCAGCTGATGTTTTCAACAGCTTTGCTTATCTATCATGGAATCCTGTAGCTGATGCGTCTGCATACTTGCTTTTCTTGTCTGATGATAATTTTGCCAACCATATTATAAATGGAAGCGAAACTATTAGTAATCAATTTTATGTTGGCGGCCTTAATGCATCAACCGAATACCAATACAGAGTTAAAGCGGTTAACCAATATGGTGCTTCAGTGTTTTCAAACGTAATTACATTCACTACTAAAGAAACTCCTGATCCTCCGGTTGCTTTACCCGCTTCTGAAATAACTCAAACCTCCTTTATTGCAAATTGGGAAGCCATCCCTAATGTAACTAATTATTTCATCTATTTGTCTGATGATAATTTTCAATCAATACTTGTTGATGGAATTGCTATGGCTTATGATGTATTACATTATGAGTTTGTTGGGTATAATCCTAATACAACTTACTATTTTAAACTTTATGCCTTTATTGCTAATACAGGCGAAACCCCTTTTTCAAATATTATTGAAATTACTACGCTTGATAATACAACGGCAATTTCTCATAATTCAGAAAACAAAGTAAAAATTTACCCAAACCCCGCAACTGACTATTTGAAAATCGAAGGAGCAGAAAAAGCTGATAAGGTTGAAATATTACAAATTGACGGCAAGCCTATCATGCAACTTCTTAATGACGACTTGCAAAATGTTCCTACTATAAATATTTCTCATTTATCAAGCGGCATTTATGTTGTAAGAATTCATATTGATAAACAGGTTGTTACACGAAAATTAATTTTAAATAAATAAACTTGGAAAAAACGTTAATGTAAAGATCTCATATATGGGATCTTTACATTAAAAATCGATTTTGAAACAACCCTACAATTTACAAGCAATAAACCGTAACCTTTTAAAATCCAATAAAATGAAAAACTTTACAACACTGGCCATAATAATTTGTTTAGCCGTTTCTTTTGTGAGGGCACAAAAACAAGTAGAATTGGCAACGAATATTAGTCGAATTAAAAACAAAGATCTTTATTTGGGAAACGATGATGTTTTGAACCAGAGAAATATAAAGTCATTACAAAATACTATGTATTCTGATGGCAAAAATTTCAAAGAGAACACCAATAACGTTTTTCTCTTGGACTCAATTTATAAATATGATTTTTCATCTGAAACCGATTCATTGCTAAATAGCAGAGTATTATATGAGTATAATGAGCAAGGAAGTTTAACACAGGAGATTACTGAATATTGGAATTCCGATACAGAAACCTGGGTTAATTACAGCAAAATTGAAAGGGAATACAATGAACACCAAGAGTTGATTTTAAAAATACTATATAATTGGAATAGCGCAAATAATGAGTGGGTTGGGAATATAAAAGATGAATATGATTACGATGAAAATGGTTACATCTCTCTGCAAGCAAAGTACATCTGGAATATAAATAGCGAAGCTTGGATTGGAAGCAGTAGGTATGAATACGTAAAAAATGAACAGGGAAAAAACACTGAGTATACTACCTTCAACTGGAATAGTGATAATGCTGAATGGGTTTACAAAGACAAGAGGGAGTACGAATACTATGAACAAGTTCTCGAAACTTTACTGATTGCCTATGTCTGGGATACCACCATTGAAGAGTGGGCTTTTAGTTGGAAAAATGAAACTGAATACAATGAATATGAAGAGGTGGCTAATAAGTTTTATTTTGTATGGGATAATGAAAGTGAAATATGGCAATATAATTACAAAGAAGAATCTGAATTTGATGAACAAGGGAAAATAACTTTATGGAGTTCTTTTAGCTATAACAACACCAGTGAAGAGTGGGTTTACGATGCTAAAAGGGAATATGAATATGATGAAAATGATTTCTTGGTTTTTACATTAAGACAAAACTGGAATACAACTGATGAAGTGTGGGTTAAGTACAGTAAGTATGAATACGAGTATGATGAATATGGATTTATTTCTGGTGAAGCACTTTACCTATGGAATATTGCAAATGAAGCATGGACTGGATATAGGAAAGATGAGATCGAAAACAATGAATATGGGCTTTATACTTTGTTTATAAGGTATTCAAGTTGGGATATTGTAAATGAAACATGGATCCCTACAAGCAAATCGGAAAATGATTTCAATGGTGGGTCTAGCTGGGAGGATATAACATGCAGTGCTTCCTATTACTGGGATAGCGTTAATGAAATTTGGATTGGAACAAGTAAGACCATGTATGAGAAAAATGATTTAAACGACATCTTAGTAATGACAGAATTTGATTGGGATTACAATTCAAATGAATGGGCTTTGTTTTCTAAAAGTTTTTATTACTATAGTGCTACGTTTAGTGTATTTGTTACTATCAATCCTATTGGTGCAGGTATTGTTAGTGGCCAAGGAACTCACAACTCCGATACAGAGGTTACATTAGAAGCCACAGCAAATGATGGTTATGAGTTTGCTTATTGGACTGACGGCGAAAATGTTATATCAGATAATGCCTTATACACATTTACAATGCCAGAGGCTGATGTAAGCCTTACCGCTAATTTTTCGGAAGTAACTGCTATCTTAGATATAGCCAACGTTTATAATATTCAAATATATCCTAATCCCGCAAGAGATTATATTAATATTGTAGGTATTGAAAATGCCGGAACCATTGAAATACTTTCAATCATGGGTAAAACTATAAAACTTTTCAAAAGAAACGATTATAATAACGCCCTTAAAATAAGCACCTCCGATTTACAAGATGGCCTGTATATTATTAATGTATATTCCGGTAAGCAAATTTTTTCACGAAAAATTATTGTAAACAAGCATTAGCGTTGAAGTGTGTAGTTTGCTTTTCTTTGTTTAAGCCATAAAGATCATCTTTCGATTAATGAAAGAACCTAAGTTAAGCCTTTTGCTAGCTTAGGTTTTTTCATTTTTGTATTTTTTAACTCCCTTTTGGTGCCTATCGTATTCATTTTGTTGTCCCATAAAAAAAACACCTTACCTTTAAAACCGCATCTGGGAAATGCTAATTCAAAATCTTAAATACTACAGATATGTTCGACAAGCAGGTATACATAAACCGTAGGCTTAGCCTACGTAAGAAGATTCGAACTGGGTTAATTCTTATTCCCGGTAATACCGAATCGCCAATGAACTACCCCAAAAACACTTACAGGTTTAGGCAGGATAGCAACTTCCTATACTTTTTTGACGATAATAAAAATGCCATTAAAATTCAGATATATTGTGCCTTGATTCCAAATCTACTGATGACGGTTGTGCAAAAACTTTTAAAACGTAAATGGGAATTTTCAAATTTGGTTAGTTTTTGTAAAATCCATTTGTTTAACTACATCCATTTGCTGCGATTTCTTGAACACCCTGACAGAAACTGGCGTAAAGAACAAAATAATTTAGTGCAGTTAACGCTTTTCTAAGGGGAGCTTACTTTCTAAATGTGTAATAAAATGAAAATATCAATTATGATTATCAGCACTATAGGATAGTAGTAGGACGATTTTCATTTTTTTATCGGACAATAGTGATTATCTTAATGAATACTTTATGTGTTGCCTAAAATAATCACAATTAGCTATATAGTAGGTCGTTATGTGAGATTTCGAGAAAACAACAGATTTACCATTAGATCAATAGGTTATATGTCAAAATAGGTAAATCATTGAGTATACACTTTTTTATCATACTAACTCCCTGTTAGCGTTTCGTGCCTTAATCATCGAGGTCAAGTATAATTTTGATATTTTCCTTTACCCTGTCAGAAAATTCGCTTGGCAATTCTCCAATTTGCTTAATTAATCGTTTATCAATGTCGTTTAGTTAGTGCTTTTACCTAACTAGTTAATATAGGACTTTGTGTTCCTGCCTGCCGGTAGGCAGGTTTTGAGCCTTCTTTGTGCGTTTTGTGTTGCATTTCAATTTTTTTACACAAAGATCCACGAAGAATGCACAAAGGTTCACAAAGGGAGGATAACATAAGTAGTCATTTGAAGAGAACTATTACCTTAACCAAACGACATTGAATCGTTTATTGTCAGTTGCTCTTAACTGGTCAATCATTACATCGCTATCTTCTATGACGTTTGCTGTCCCTTTTTTAATATTTACCCGAAGAATCTGGCTCTCAAGTTTAACATTTGTTGTTATAGGACAAATTAAAGTCAAGGGGTGAACTTTATTTAAGAAGTCTGTTTGGACTACTAAAACAGGTCTGGTTCTGCCTGTTTCCGTTCCAAATCTTGGGTTAAGGTTTGCAAGCCAAATTTCATATTTTCTAGCCGTCATACTCTTCAAGGTTTTCAAATTCAGCAAGTACTTTCAACGATTCGTTACTAACGAGTTTGGATTCTGTTTCAAGAAGTTTTGCAATAATTTTCTTTTTCTGAATCCGATTGTTGTACTGAAGGGCTTCGTTTATATAACGGTTTCTAGGCTTCTTGATTTTTTCAAGCAATTGTTCCGTTTCCTGAAAAACGATGTCGTCAAGTTTGAGTGAAAGCGTTTTCATTTCATTCCGTTTTAGTATACTACAAATGCATATACTTTTATGGCCAATTCAAAATTTCTGACAATTTTTTTTCTTGGCATGAACGCGGATAAGAGGTTTCGAAAAATTGACGTAATCCGTGAAAATCTGCTAAATCTGCGTTATTTGTGTTCCTAAAAATGAGAACGCTGATGACGCGGATTATAAAGATAAACGGGGATAAGAGGGGGTATGAACACATTCCAGCTTATTTTGCGAACTCGGCAAAGCCAATATCGAATCATGAACATCGAATGTCGAATATCGAAGTTTTGCGATACCTGTCAATGCTGCGAAACGCTCATAAACCCAACATCAACCCGAGTTCGAACCCCCGCATTCAGGGCAGCCCCGCATGAATTCATTGGATGAGGGCCGGCAGGGGGGGGCCTGGAAGGGTAGCCTATTCCATCACCAGCCCGCTACCAAAACCCAATTTCGTACATCCCAACACTCCATAAAAATCATTATATGCTGTTTTACTGATATTTATTGATTATGGTTTAATTCTTGTAACTATATATGTGTTTTACTAATTTTGCCCACTTTCGGGCATTAATCGTATTAACAGCTCCACCAACGCCGTGCAACCGTTTATAAATCATACGGGTGCGTTGGTCAATTAACGTTTGTGTTGCCATTTATTTTACTATTTTTGTGGGTTAACTAGGTGGGGTTTATGCTCCGACACTGTTTTTGCGCCCGGAGAAGCACATCCCCCAACCCTAAAGCCTTACTAAACAGAACTATAAACGCATTATAATACTAGAGATGGAACCTAATTCTACTAAACCTCAAAACCTCCTCTCATCTTTCCTTTCCTTTATTGCAAAAAGGGTTTCAATTGGCCTAACGCTTGCTATTGCTCTCTCTCTTGCTGTTAGCGGGGCGTGGGGGCAAAAAACCTGGGATGGCGGTGCTGGCACCAACAACTGGGGCGATGCTAATAATTGGAATCCCAATGGTGTACCATTAGCAACTGATGATGTTGTTATTTCAAGAAATGCCAATACCACCATTAATGTTAATGGTAATTATGAATGCGCCAGTTTAACACTTGTACTTACTGGGAATCAAAATGGCGATAGAACATTTGCTTTTAATATCCCGGTAAGCAATTCCCTTACAGTTAACGGAGAACTTCTATTGAACAATAATTCTACAAGAAATAACAGGACTAAGATTCTCTATGTTGATGTACAAGGAGATTTAAATACACGAGATGTAACAATCAATAATACGACAAGGGACAATAAATCTGCCAGTTTAAGAATAAATGGTGGAACGGCTATTATTGATGGTAATTTAACTATGTATGGAACGGCAGTGCGAAATGATGTTACTTTTACTACGGGAACGATTAATATCACAGGAACAATTTCTGGTAATGGTACTTTTACTGCTGGTAGTGGCACCGTCAACTACAACAACACTGGCGACCAGAATATTGGTGCATACACCTATTATAACTTGGAAACATCGGGCGGGGGAACCAAAACGCTGGCAGGGAACACCACCGTAAACAACAACCTCACCCTAACCTCGGGTGTTTTAAGCCTTGGTGCATACAACCTAACTCATAACGGTACGGCCGCCATTCAGGGAGCCCCCTTTAGCGCATCAAATATGATTGAAACCAATGGGAATGGGTACTTTCACAGAGGGAATGCTACGGCACCATACACGGTACCGCTTGGCTCCAACGGGGCGTACTCGCCTGTTACGGTGGAAAGTGTATCGGCTTCCACTTGGGTTCGCTTTAGGTCGGTTTACAATATAACCCTTGGCTCGCAGTACCTAAAGCGCTACTGGGCCATACAGAACAGCGGCAATGCCGCCGCAACCCTAACCTTTGGGTACGATGCCGCCGAGAACCCCAAGGATCCAACATCCATTTGGTCCAGAGCCGAGGGAGGGTCATGGTCAGCACCCACGGGAACTGCGAGTTTCGATGATGCTGCCAAAACATTTACAATTACCGAAACTAGCATAAGTAATACCATTAGTGAGTGGACAGCGGGCTTTCCGCTCAATACCTACTTCTCCTATCAGGAGGAGGGCGATTGGAATGTTGCAGAGACCTGGACCACCGACCCGGGAGGAACAACCCTTGTGGGCTCAAAAGTACCCGAGGATGGCGATGTAGTAGTAATTCTACCTAACCGAAAAGTGTATCTCCCAGCCGATATTGCTACTGCCGATCTTGAAATAAACATAAACGAGGGGGGTATTCTCGATATGGGCGACTACAGCTTCACGGCGGGGCTTGCTGCCCTAAAGGGAACGGGAACCCTTATGCTATCGTCAACCAGCTTCCCCAGCGCAGCAGTTAATACCTTTATTGAGGATGGGGGCGGTACCACGGAGTACTACAATACTTCAAACTTTACCTTTGCTCAGGGAACATACAATAACCTTTCAATTAATCTTACCGCGGGTGTTGTGGCAACACAGCTAAGCGATATAACGCTCAATGGAAATCTGATTGTAAAACAAGGTACATACAGAATAAACGATAATACCACTGCGGCTAAACTTAACTTAACCATTCTTGGAGATGTAACAGTAAACTCTGGGGCATTTATTACTGTTGGTAATGGTTCAACCAATACCACAACAACTCCAACGGGTATAACAGGTGGTACAGCACCATTCCTCAACTACTACGAGCATTTCCATAGGGTGGTAATTAACGGTAACTTTACCAACAATGGTACGGTTAGGTTCACAAACTTGGACTATCCTGTTTACAATTTATTCCCCCCAACAGGCAGTACGGCAGCCTCAGGTGCAGCATCGGTTTACTTCCAGGGCGATGCCAGCAGCACTTTGCTTTGTAATGGCACCACCGATTTCTACAACCTGATACTCGATAAGGGCACCGACCAAACCCACAGCCTCGTAATTCAGCCCTCGGTTTACTCTAACTTCAGGCTTTTTGGTGCAAATAACGCAGCCACCACCATTAATGTACCCGAACCCGACCTCATGAAAGCCCTGTGGATACGCAATGGAACGCTAGTGCTTCGTGGACACGTGGTTATCCCCTCCCTCACCGAAGGGGCAATTGCCAACTCCGAGTACTACATTCCTTACAGCGGCGCTTTGGTGCTCGATGGTCCCGATGTGGTGGTGCTCAACACCGCTGACGATTACGGCGAGGTGAACATAGCCTACAACGTATCGGGCGGTACTGGTGCCATAAATGGGGTAAATATTGCCAATGCCGATAGGCAGGGGCTAGTTGTCTATGGCAAGCTAACCGTAAACGATGGCTACCTCTCAACCCGCGAATCGCCAGGATTGCTATACTCCGATGTAGCCTCTGGGCAAATTGAGATTAACAACGGAACGGTCGATGCCAAACAGTTCCGAACCTACACAGGAACAGCCTCGGGCGCAGCCTACCGCCAAAACGGGGGTACGCTAATTCTCCGTGGGCGTTTTGTAAGGCCAGTAGCCTATGCTGCATTTGCCGACCTAAAAAGCACTTCGGGTGCACTAAGCGCAAGGGCTGTGAATGGAACAAGTGCAAACTATGGAACCTTCAACCTGAATAACAGCAGCAACCTCTTTTACATGTCAGGAGGCACAATAAAGATTTACGATGCCAGTGGGAACTTTGCTGGTGGTAACCCTCAATTTGCTGTAGATGTTGTGTCGTCTATTGCTAATACAAGTGTAACCGGTGGCACCTTCGAGATATTGCCTCAAACAGGAACTGTTTTAGACGATGCAGCAACGCTTCTTCTTTGGTGTGAGGAGGCGGTTTATGGAAATGTAACCATAAATCGAGGACCAAGCTGTACAACCCTTGTAAGATTAAGAAACCGAGCACTTAATATCCTTAACAACTTTATTATTACTTCTGGTCAATTTGAGTCGGGAGGTCAGGACATAAGGATTGGTGGGAATTTTACGGTTTCGGCTGAAGGTGACTATAATTCAGCAAATACCACCATTCTAAATGGGAAACGCAACCAAACCATTACAATTGATGGAGAAGCAGCCATAAACAACCTAACCCTCGACAGAACTACGGATACTGTAAAAGTGGCTGGCACACAGCCAGGTATTACCATATCGGGTGTACTAACCATAAATGGAGGTGTAATTAACGATGGCGGTAAAACCATTGCCGTTGCGGGTAATCTCACCCAATCGGGTATTCACGTAGGTACAGGAAAAATTCAGCTAAACGGAACCGCAGCCCAAACCATAGGAGGAAATGGCACCGGCGTATTCCAAAATATTGAGTTCAACAATAGCAATGCTGTCAATGATCCCATATCGTTCACGGCCAGTAAGCGAATAAACGGGGAGGCCACCTTCACCACCGACAAGCGTGTGAACCTTAGCACCCACAACCTTACCTTTGGCCCCAATGCTAGTGTAACGGGAGCAGGTACTGGAACCTATCGATACTTCACAACCTCCGGTGCTGCTGGGGATGGGGGAATTACCAAGGAGTACTCTTCAACCACTTCTTTTGAGTTTCCCATAGGTGTAAACCATTACACACCAGCCTCAATTGGTTTAACTGCCGAGCCAACAGCGTATGGGTCAATAACCATAAAGCCTGTTGCTTACGAGCATCCCAACGTAACGGCCACCGGGCGAAGCCTAACCTACTACTGGCGGGTGCAGCAGTCGGGCTTCGATTTGGGCACAGCCAACGTAAACCACACCTACACCTATAACGAAGCCAACGTGGTTACCGGTGGCGATGTAACCGAGGATGGCTACGTGGCAGCCCGCTACAACCCCACCACCTTCACCTGGACCAAGGGCACCACAGCCGATGTGAACGAAACAACCAATGTAATATCCTTTAATGCAATTAACACAATAGATGGTGAGTTTACCGCTGGGGACGATACGCCAACGGATCCGTTTGGAGTATTAACCATTTTTTATACTACCCAACCTGGTAGGTGGGATCAAATATTATGGTCAAACGAGGGGCATACAGGAACAACTCTACCTTTAGGAACAGTTCCCGGCTCAACAAATCCAGTAGTTATTGGACATAATGTATTCCTCCTTACTAATACCGGATCTGATGATGCCTATGCGGTTAATGTTTCGAGTTTGCAAATAAAAGAAGGTGCCGAATTGGATATTGGAAATAATCCAGGATCTGAGTTTAAAGTAGTTCTATCGCATCCTGAAGGCAATGGTAAGTTCAGGTTAACGTCAAGAAATGTTGGAGGGAGTCAAAAATTGGTTTATCAATTTCCCTCAGGAGATTTTTCCGATTTTAACGTAAACTGGGGAACTACAGAGTTTTATTCAACTACAGATAATTACGCCGTATTCTATCTACCCGCAAATGTAAGTAATTATGGGAATCTAATCCTTTCCCCGACAGGGACAGATAATATCGTTTTTCCTAATAGAGACATAACAGTATATGGTGATATTACAATTGTTGGGTCCTATGATGGCTCTTGGTTTTGTCCTAGTTGGTATGACGCTACATTATACCAAACAATAGAAAAAACAATCTTGGTAAAAGGTGATTTTCATATTACATCAGGTACACTATTTTACACCTCTGATAATGGCGTTCCCCAGCATATTATTGTTGAAGGAGATATGTTAGTTTATCCAGCAGGTTATATTGACGTTAATTACAGTCCTCTTCCAAATTATTTTGGAACAGTAATAGTTGATAATACACTTCAAATAGGGGGTAGTTTGATTAATAACAACAGTGTAATCTTACTAAAAAATAATAGGCGCTGTAATCTCTCGTTCATTGGTGATCAAAATGCTTCATTCACAAATACAGAGGGAACTCCTAGCACAACTATATATAGCCTTGCAATCAACAAAGGCAACTCCCAAGCCACCACCCTTACCCTCGATATTGGCGGAACGCTAACCACACCTCTTGACAACTGGCTAACCCTACAGAATGGTACTTTAAAGTATATGCGTACCAACCCCTCAACCGATTTTACCATTTCGCAGAATACAGCGTTTACCATTCCTACCACAGCGGGTTTACATGTGGAGTACACCACCGATGCAAATCGTAGAATTCTTATCGCCAACACAAATAACCCTGCGCAAGGCGACAATAGCGATGTGTACCTTGAAGGTAAGCTAACCATTGTGGAGGGCAATGTATTTATAGGTCAACCCGATGGGGCTGCACCACGTAATAACGATATAGAGTACTCGGGTAGCGGCGAGTCGCATATCGATATTCAGGGCGGTAGCCTAATGGTAAATGGACAAATAAGGCGCAACCCTGCTATGTCCGGCGGTATATTAAAATATACCCAAAGTGGAGGTACTGTAACTATCAATGGGCAAAACGCCTCATCCAACAATGCCAAGTTTGAGGTGGTAAACACGGGTAGCGTGTTCAATATGTCGGGCGGTACGCTTCGGTTTGTTCGTGGTGGTGGGAGTAACTTTGGCGATATATACATTCGTCCGCACTCATCATCGGTAACTGGTGGAACCATTGAAATACAGCCCATTCTTAATATTACTGATGCCCAGGAGCATTTCACGATAGATGCCAACGTTCCCCTTAACAACCTAACCATTACAGGTTTTGGTGCAACAGATGCTGCAAGGGTATCGCTTAGCACCAATCCATTGGTGCTTAAGGGAAACCTCAACCTTTCCAATGGCAATAGCTTTTTAACCTCCAATAACTTAGATGTTACCGTTGGGGGTGATTTCACCAACAACGGCCTACCCGCCAACTACGTGTATGGAACCAATACCACCATATTTAACGGAGGGGTTCAGCAACTCAACGGATCGTCGGCAACTCACTTCAATAATCTTACCATTAATCCTGTTACTAGCCTAACGCTTGCCAACGGCAATAATGTTGATGTGAATGGTAATCTTACCCTAACATCGGGCACACTTGCCTGTGGAAATTTTGCTGTTAACCTTAAAGGAAATATTACAAACAATGCCCGTTACACCGATACTCAGTATGGGGTAATTCTAAACGGTACAGCAATCCAAAATGTGAGCGGGACTGGTGACTTTGCCCGACTCGAGCTAAACAACTCCTTTGGGGCAAGAACACTTACCGATATTACCCTCACCAAAAACCTTGCCCTTACGCTTGGAGTTCTCGATATACAGGACCATAAGCTGTCGCTGGGTGCTACCAGCACAATTGAGGGAAGTGGCTTTGGAACATCAAAAATGATTATTACCGATGGTGTATTCAGCGCAAAGGGTATTTCAAAGGTTATTCCCTCTGATCCTAGTACCTTTACATATCCTATGGGCGTTTCTGGAAAATATACCCCTGCTACCCTAACCGTAACCTCCAACGAAACCGTTGGAACAGTTAGGCTAAACAACGTGAACAGTCGTCACCCAGCCGTTATCGACCCCAGCAACGTTTTACAATACTATTGGGATATGGAAACCTCCGATTTAACAGGCTTTGTGGGGAGTTTGGAACTTAATTATCTACAAGGTGACGTTGCTGGAACAGACGAGGATCAGTATCAAGCAGCACAAATGGAAGCATCCGATATTGTTTGGAAATTTTTTGATAGTGTTGATGATGCTTTAAATACAATAACATTCAACTTCTCCTCTGCCGCTGGTGTAGTAAGCAACCTAACTGGCGAATACACCGCAGGTGTTGAGACCGCATTCCCCGGGGAAGTGCCTGTGTTTACTACCGTGAAGGATGGAGACTGGAATGATGAAACGGTATGGTTACGAACAGCCGGCGATGATTACACATTGCCGGTAGGGAGCGGTCCCAATGGTTTTATTGTAATTATTAACCATGAGGTAGAGACTAATGCTAATTACTGCCAATCGTACCGAACTACCATAAATGGTAAACTAAAAGTAATTCGTCCGTTCTTTGGCCATAACTTTGGCTCTGTGAATGGCTCAGGCACTCTCTACCTCGAGCAGGGCCTCTTCCCTGCTGGTAGATTTGGCAGTTTTTTTTCCTGCACTAATAGTAGCACCCTGGAGTATGGAGGAAGTACCGATTATAATATTATTGCCGATTTGTATAGCGAGGTTTATAATCTTGTGTTTTCGGGAACAGGACTAAGACGACTTCCAAGTAAAACACTAACCATCTGTAATAGGCTGGAGATTGATGGCCCCACACTAGACAACACGATTAATAACTCGAAACTAATAGTTAAGGGCGATATGCTACTTACAAGTGGAGCATTCAGCAGTGGAACGGGCGATAATGCTACAGTTGAATTTGCAGGGAATGCTCCTCAGTCCATAACCAACTTTTCTGGCACAAATAAGTTCAATAATCTACAAATTAATAATTCCCAAGGGCTAACGCTAAACAGCACCATTGAGGTGGGGAATAAGCTATTGCTAACCAATGGTGTAATAAATTCCACCTCAGTTAATATTCTTTATATTTCCAATCCGCTTATCGACTGTGTTACCCCCTCTGGTGGAAGTTCAACCTCTTATGTTAGTGGTCCGTTAAAGAAACGTATGGACCCGGGGCTAGGTTTCTTCCGATACCCCATTGGTAATTCATCAACAGCAGGTAATATGCTATCGCTTCGTGCAACTCAATTCGGAACATTAGACTGGACAGTTGAATATATAAACCCAAGCGCTCTCACATCATTTATTGGAGATTTATCGTCCGTTAACGAAACAGAATACTGGAATGTTACTACACCCCCTGGTGGCGATGCCATTGTAAGCATTGCCTGGAACCCATCGAGCAACCTAACCCCCCTTATGACCGAAAATGGCACTGCCGATATGCGAATAGCAGAGCATAATGGTGATAATTGGGTGGAAATAGCATCGTCGGTTCTTGGAGGAAGCGACAATTACAATGGGGGTGTTGAAACTACTGAAAGAAGAACTATTCCTATGGGAGGATCGCGAAACTACACCCTGGCTTGCATTAACACGCCAAAACCTAGGATTAGGCTTGCTCCTGACGGGCCAATTTGCGGCGATTCGGGAATTCCGATAGTACTCAGCTCTTCATTTGACATTTTTGAAACCTTTACCATCAACTATACTGAGGATGGATCGGCTATGACATATAATCCAACATCGTTCCCAGCCACATTGCCAACAAGTGTTAATGGTGCCACCTATATACTTACAGGGTTTACGTATTATCGTCCTGCTGGCGTAGGACCACACGCAGGTGCTGTTGATATAACCCCTGTTACCTCTTATGCTGTTCCCACAACATCAAATGCAGGTCCAAATCAATCGCATTGCGGTGCTACCTTAACAACACTTGCTGCTAACGATCCCTCTTCGGGTGTTGGGACAGGACTTTGGAGCATAGTTACAGGTGCAGGAGGTTCTGTAGCGGAGCCAACAAATCCAACAAGTGAGTTTACGGGGATTACAGGCAATAGCTATACCCTTCGATGGACCATCTCCAATGGTACTTGTACCTCAACGGACGATGTTATTGTTACCTTCCCGCTACTACCAGCTCAGCCATCGAACTTTACCGCTAGTCCCACTCCTGTATGCCAGGGTGCCGAAGATCTAATATATACAGTACCCAACGATCCACTTATCGATTCATATACATGGTCTTTCTCTGGCACTGGTGCTACAATTGCTGGAAGCACACATTCTGTTTCTATTGATTTTGCTAATGATGCTGAGGTTGGAACTTTCACCCTTACTGTTATTGCCTCCAACGACTGTGGCGATAGCCCCCCCCAAAATACCAATGTTGAGGTTAGAAGTACACCCACTGCAACTCTTTCATATTTTTCTGGCGATGGCAATATTTGCGATGGGGATAATGTTGATATAACGGTAACTATAGCTGGTGGCGTTGCTCCTTACAGCTACGTTATTTCAAATGGCACGGTCGATGAAACTAGAACTGAGGTAACTGATCTGGAGTCAACCTTTATTCCGCATGTCGATAATACTCCAATATGGTTAGGGCCGGATGCAAGCACTATTTATCAATATATAATACAAACCATAACATCAAGCAATGGTTGTAGTAGTTCTGGTTCAAATATATTGAATGTTACCGTTTGGAAAACCCCCGAAACTGGCCCACAGTACCATATCCCCAACACCCACGGGATGTAGTGGTAAACATAGTTACAGAAAGCCTGAGCAAAATGCTCAGGCTTTTTCATGACAGATGGGACTGTATTCCATCCTATGAAATTGATAGCAACACATACGGTGACTGAGCCTGTCGAAGTCACCGTTAGCGAAACCACCTGTCGAAGTCACCGTTAGCGGACCTATTTGTCGAAGCCACCAACATAATTACCTAGCAACCTCAACGGTGACTGAGCCCGTCGAAGTCACCGTTAGCGGAACATCCAACCAAAGCCACCAGCATATTTCCCTAGCAACCTCAACGGTCACTTCGACAGGCTCAGTGACCATACCCCCAACGGTGACAGAGCCTCCCCCAACGGTGACTGAGCCTGTCGAAGTCACCGTTAGCGGAACAGCCCGCCGAAGTCACCGTTAGCGAAACAACCTGTCGAAGTCACCGTTAGCGAAACAACCTGTCGAAGTCACCACCATAACTACCGATCAACTTACACGGTGACTGAGCCTGTCGAAGTCACCGTTAGCATAACATCCAGCTAAAGGCACCAGCATATTTCCTTAGCAACAACCCCAAAGGTCACTTCGACAAGCTCAGTGACCGTAAGCCCCCAACGGTGACAGAGCCTGTCGAAGTCACCGTTAGCAAAACAGCCCGCCGAAGTCACCGTTAGCGAAACAACCTGTCGAAGTCACCAGCAAAAACCCCATACTATCCAAAAGGTCACTTCGACAAGCTCAGTGACCGTAAGCCCCCAACGGTGACTGAGCCCGTCGAAGTCACCGTTAGCGGAACATCCAACCAAAGCCACCAGCATATTTCCCTAGCAACCTCAAAGGTCACTTCGACAAGCTCAGTGACCGTAAGCCCCCAACGATGACAGAGCCTGTCGAAGTCACCGTTAGCGAAACAGCCCGTCGAAGTCTCCGTTAGCGGAACCACCTGTCGAAATCACCAGCAAAAACCCCATGCTATCCCAAAGGTCACTTCGACAGGCTCAGTGACCATACCCCCAACGGTGACTGAGCCTGTCGAAGTCACCGTTAGCGAAACCACCTGTCGAAATCACCAGCAAAAACCCCATGCTATCCCAAAGGTCACTTCGACAGGCTCAGTGACCATACCCCCAACGGTGACTGAGCCTGTCGAAGTCACCGTTAGCGAAACCACCTGTCGAAGTCACCGTTAGCGGACCTATTTGTCGAAGCCACCAACATAATTACCTAGCAACCTCAACGGTGACTGAGCCTGTCGAAGTCACCGTTAGCGAAACAGCCCGCCGAAGTCACCGTTAGCGGACCTATTTGTCGAAGCCACCAACATAATTACCTAGCAACCTCAACGGTGACTGAGCCTGTCGAAGTCACTGTTAGCGGAACCACCTGTCGAAATCACCAGCAAAAACCCCATACTATCCAAAAGGTCACTTCGACAAGTGGCCAGTGAGCGGTTCGGCTGGCTCACCGACCACCTGTCGAACTGCTCAATCACCGAAATTTATCACCAACACCCGTATCGCATCGCCTTATCGCCACATCGCATCAACGCACAAACGCCTCATCGCCTTGCTCGAAACTCGAAACCTTTACCTACCGCAACGATAGTGAAGGTAGGCGCAACCCGCAACTATTCCCCCTTAACCCTTTTTAACAGCCAATCCATGTCAACATGACGAAGGTTTTTGTGTTAACCAAAAAAAGGCTTTACCTTTAAGACCAAGAAAAATTTTGTACATCTAAATTAAAAAATATCGATATGTTTGACAAGCAAGTATACATCAATCGCCGACTGAACCTAAGGAAGAAGATCCGCTCGGGGCTAATCCTGATAGCTGGCAACAGCGAGTCGCCCATGAACTACCCCAAAAACCAGTACCGGTTTAGGCAGGATAGCAACTTCCTATACTTTTTTGGCCTCGATTTGCCAGACTTTGTTGGTGTAATTGATATTGAGGAGGGTAAGGATTGCCTTTACGGCAACGATTTCGACCTCGACGATATAATATGGATGGGGCCACAGCCAACGGTTAACGAGCTAGGCCAAAGCGTTGGCATACCCTGCACCCACCCTATGAAGGAGCTCGCCTCAACCCTTCAACGCGCCATTAGGAATGGCCGCAAGATCCACTTCCTACCCCAGTACCGTGCCGAGAATATCCTAATGATCGACAGGCTTATGGGCATTAACCATGTCCTAGTAGGACAGTACGCCTCAACAGAGCTAATAAAAGCTGTGGTTTCCCTTCGTTCCATAAAAGAGCCCGTGGAGATTGCCGAGATTGACAAAGCGTGCGATGTGGGATACCTCATGCACACCACCGCCATGCAATTGGCCAAGGCAGGTGTACCAGAACAGGAGCTGGTTGGCGCCATCGAGGGCATTGCCATTGGTAAGGGGTACATGGCATCGTTCCCCATCATCCTGTCGCAGAATGGCGAAACGCTGCACAACCATGACCACTCGCAGACCCTAACATCGGGGCGTATGCTGCTAACCGACGCTGGCGCAGAGATTGCCTCGCACTACGCATCGGATAACACCCGAACCTTCCCTGTGGATGGCAAGTTCACCCCCGTTCAAAAAGATATCTACAGCATCGTACTCGATGCGCTGAACAAGGGCATTGAGCTAAGCAAGCCCGGGGTAACCTACCAGAGCATCCATCTGGAAACCGCCAAGGTGATCACCGCTGGCCTTAAAAATCTGGGTATCATGAAGGGCGATGTGGATGAAGCGGTAGCCAATGGCGCACACGCCATGTTCTTCCCCCACGGCCTTGGCCATATGATGGGCCTCGATGTGCATGATATGGAAGACCTGGGAGAGGACTACGTTGGCTACGACGATGAGATATCGCGTATCGACCAGTTTGGAACAGCCTTTCTTCGCCTCGGGCGTAAGCTTCAACCTGGCTTTGTGCTAACGGTTGAGCCGGGCATCTACTTCGTTCCTGCCCTAATTGAGAAGTGGAAGAGCGAGAAGATTAACAGCTCCTTTATTAACTTCGACAAGGCCATGGAGTACGTTGGCTTTGGAGGCGTTAGGCTCGAGGATGATATTTTGATTACTGAAACCGGATCGAGAATACTTGGAGCCAAACGTATCCCTGTAACCATCGATGAGATAGAAAATATTGTGGGCAAAGGATAACCCATAATACAAACCCCACAAAGCCCCGCTGGAGTAGTTCACCCATCGGGGCTTTGTCGTAAATATTTACTTTGGGAGCAATACCTTATATATAGTATGAAGGTTGATCTTCTCATTAACCTTACCCCACAACAAATGCTAAACCTACGATTAGTATAAAAAATCTTCATAATTTTGATAGCAATAAACCAACACACCAGCAGATGAAAAACCTTTTTGAGATCGAGTACGTTGAGCGCATCGCCATATCGCTGGTAATAATACTAGCAGGCACTACTGCGCTTTACTTTGCTGTTAGGCTAATTAAGGCTAATATCAAGCTGCTTAAGGACAAAGCCAAACGTAAAAAGATTTTAACCAAAGCGGTACTTCCCCTGTCGCTATTCACCCTGCTCATGGCGCTTAGGTTAACTCTCCCCGTTATCGTTAAAGACCCTGAACTTTTTGGCTCGGCAAGCCACTTCGTAATGGTGCTACTTGTTAGCACCGGAGCGTGGATAGCCATTAGCGCAGTTAATATCACCCGCACAATAATACTTAGCCATTACGACGTTAGCCAGAAGGATAACCTGCTTGCTCGCAAAATGCACACGCAGCTCAAAATCATCGAGCGTATTATGGTATTCGTAATCATATTCATTGCTGTTGCCAGCATTCTACTCACCTTCGACTCCATTAGGCGAATTGGGGTAAGCCTGTTCGCCTCGGCAGGGGTAGCAGGACTTGTTATCGGTTTGGCCGCCCAAAAGGTTATTGGCAGCATGCTGGCTGGTTTTCAGCTGGCCATTACCCAGCCCATCCGTATTGACGATGTGGTGATTGTTGAGAATGAGTGGGGATGGATTGAAGAGATTACCCTTACCTACGTGGTTATCAGGCTATGGGATCGTAGGCGCTTGGTGGTGCCATCAACCTATTTCATCGAGAACCCGTTCCAAAACTGGACACGAAAATCGGCCGATATTATTGGTAGCGTGTTTGTTTATACCGATTACACCATGCCGGTGGATGAGCTGAGAACCGAGTTCCTCAGGATTGTCGAAAAAACGGATCTATGGGATGGCAATGTGGCCAACGTGCAGGTGACAAACGCTACAAGCCAATCGCTCGAGATAAGGTTTCTTGTTAGCGCCAGCGATTCACCAACCCTTTGGGATTTACGGGTGCTTGTAAGGGAGCGCATTGTGGAGTATCTGCAAAAAAATCATCCCGACAAGCTGCCAAAAACAAGGGTAAACATCCAATCGCCCCAGGCGTAATGTTGATAATATCACAACATGGTGTAACTTTGTCTTCGATTATTAAAAATTACATACCAATAAAATGTGTCGTAAACCCACACTACTTATTGTTGCCCTAGCGATTGCCCAAGTAACAATGGGGCAGCCCATGCTGAGCCATTGGTTTGCGCCACAACCCGATATAAGTAACGGAAATCCCTACCGTTCCATCGAGGAAACATCAGAGGTGATTATCCCGGGAATAAACACATCGCCCATCAGGGTGGTTAAACAGTTCAACGAGCTGGGAAATATTACCTCAAGCATTACGTACAACTCAGCAGGAGGTGTAACCAGCGAAATAGCATGGGAGTATATCCATGGAAAGTTCTTAACCCGCAAGTATCAACGCACATTCGTGAACCTTAGGGGATGGAGTGAAGAGGAGGTTAAAATAGATTGGGACGAGGAAACCGAGCTGCCCACCAGAATTGAAGTAAACAAAAACGGAGAGCCTTGGCAGTGGGCAACGCTTAGGGCCGGAGCAGATAAACGAATTGAATCGGCACAGGTTTTCAACAGCAAGGGGCTGGTTTTTACCGAAAGGGTGATGTATATCGAGCCATCCAATCTTATAATGGTTCGAATACACCGTGCCAATAACTCCCTTGCTGGCACCGCCTCGTACCCCATCAACCCGCTAAAACCCTACTCATTCGAAACGGTAGCCCGAACCTTCTACCCCAACGGTGATGTTATGACCGAGACCCTTACCCATACAGTTAAAGGCGATCAAGCCTACTTTTACGAGTACGAGTACGACCATGAGGGGAATTGGATTGAAAAGCGTACATACCAAGTATCTCTGGGCCGAGGCGATAGGATTAGAAACAAAAAGCTTGAGAATAAGATTACTCGCAAAATCACATACCACTAGGTTACTGAATTCAAGGTATCGCTGCTTGGCTACCTCTGTAAAAAATGCTTACCAGATCTAACGAACGAAATTCGAACTGGCTTGCTATCTGATATTATTTTAAATGATTATCCGCAACCATACCAAACCATTCAATCGTCATTACGAACCACGAAGTGCTCGACGAAGTCAAACTCTCGTTCATTGAGAGTTGAAGTAATCTTTAGTTTTGATTTACAATAAGTTGCCTTATCGTAAAAACACTCCCAGAATACCGCCTGCCTGCCGCCTGCCCATAGCCGTCAAGCTAAGGACACAAAACAAATAAATAAAAACAATTCTTTTGATTGGTTTATACAGAATATTAATACTATAGCCCTCGTAGAGCCTGCCTGGCTGGCAGACAGGGGCATATAGCGA